>Ga0209499_1002689_pt1 | contig 11245 bp, 8 predicted proteins | sample C_130208_EF_Meta_FD_187306 | JGI IMG/M metagenome (GOLD analysis project Ga0209499, IMG submission 187306) | Freshwater microbial communities from Lake Croche, Canada to study carbon cycling - C_130208_EF_MetaG (SPAdes) (version 2) | ecosystem: Environmental > Aquatic > Freshwater > Lake | place...
TTATCAATGATATAATTAGGATTTGCCGTTGCAAGTTGTTCTTTAGTATGAGCGCCTGTGGTTATTCCTATACTAAATTTACAATTGGCATTTTTACCTTCTTCAATATCAATGATAGAATCTCCCACTTTAATAACATTATGCCCCTCTAAAATTTCCAAGGTTTTCATTGCTAATAAAATCATATCAGGAGCTGGTCTATTTTTACTAACATCCGATGCAGTTACAAGTAAATCAAATTCAACCCCTTCATTCCAGTTAAGTTTTTTTAATAAGGAAGTGGCTGTTTGTCTGTTATATCCTGTATTTAAAGCTACTTTAATACCTAATTCTTTTAATTCTTTAAAAAGCCTTTCGGTATTTTTGATGGGTATGACTAGTAAGTTTTCATAGGCAAGATCTAACTCTAATAAAAATGTTTTAAATATGGCATCTATCTCGCTTTCTGGCACAATATGGGGATGACAGTTTAATAAGATATCTCTAATAGCTTGTAATTTTTCTTTCCCCGCACCCCAAATTAATACTTCTTCAAAACTAACCTGTATAGAATGCAACGTGATGGCTTTGTGAAGCGTATGATATACTACATTACCTTCATCCACTGTAGTCCCCGCCATATCAAAAACGACTAATTTAATATTCATGATTTTATTAATTACTGTTACTTAATGGAGTTTTCTATATTATTTACGAAAGATACTACTGGAGCCGTTTTTAATTCAGGATCTTTGGCTAAATCATCCCACTTTCTTAATTCAATAGCATCTTGATAAAAAGGATTCTCTTCAAATTTTTTCATTTCAGTTTCATTCATTTTACCCCCCTGAAACTCCAAACTAATTTGAGAAGGTCTTGATAAAGATTCCCAATATCCATCCACGGTACTACATAAATATCTTTTAGCCGCGACGTGTAATTTAACAGGCTCCACTACTGCAGGCTTAAAATATTTTTCTAAAAATATTGCCCCCAATTCTTCATGAACGTCATCAATTCCATTGTCACTTGCGTCGTCTGGTAAATCATGCAATAAATGTCCTATGTCATGTAATAATGCAGCTGTAATTAATTCATCACTTGCGTTATTTTGTGTAGCTAAATGCGCACATTGTAACGCATGCTCTAACTGTGTAACCTCTTCTCCACCATACATGGAACCACCTTTATTTTCAAATAATGAAATTATTTTTTGTGAAATTTCTTGTGTCATATATTAAATTTTATTTATTACTTCTTCAGCAAACCCAAATGACATTGTCATACCATGTCCACCAATTCCATTTAGAATGTAAATACCAGGTTCCACTTCTAAAAATAGTTCACTAGCATTATTGGTCATAATAGGATAAACTCCATTCCAAGATTGTATCATTTTCCACTCTTCAATGTGCATCATTTTCTTTAAATAAGAAAGGATCATTTCATTAATGTCTATTTTATCAAATGGTTCAAAATCTAATGCATATTCGTGAGAATCGCCCACCGTTAATTCCCCTTTGCTATTTTGAGATACCATTACATGAATCCCAAATTTTAAAAATTCTGGAATCTCCTCCTCTATCTTTAATCTTAGTTTTGTTAATGCGGAAGATGCTCTAAAGCTTTTATAATGTAATAATGATAATCCACCACAAATAGATGCACCTATATTATAATTAGGATCATTGTGTTGGAATCTCATCATTTGCAACTTGGTTTTAATGATAGGCTGTGATTGATATACCTCTGGATATAAAGTTTCAAAATCTGCACCACTGCAAATACAAATTAAATCTGCTTCATATTCTTTATTGGCTGAAGTGATCCTATTTTTTTTAACATTTGTAACAGAAGAACCCCAATGAAATTGAATATTGTATTTATTATTTAAATAAGTTGGTAAATTTTTAATTCCTTCCCTTGGATCAATAATTACTTCATCTTCGCTTCTTAAAGCGCCCAACAAATCATTTGCGTTAATACCATTATAATTTGATGAAATATATTCTTTATCTACGACAGAAACAGGCCTTCCTTTTTCTTTAAATAAACTATAAATATCTTCTACCACGTCCATTTCTTCTTTACAATAGGCTAAATGTAAACTTCCACATTCATTGAATGGTATATTCATTTCATGTAAATAATCTAGCCAAATTTCCTTGGAACGCAATGCTCTATTATATAATGCTCCTTCGGGTTGTCCAACAGGCCAAAGCATTCCAAAGTTTCTAACGCTAGCTCCCAATGCAAATTGAGATTTATCAAAAACTTCAACTTGGAATCCTTTTTCTGCAAGTGCTTTTGCAGTTGCCAATCCAACAATCCCAGCTCCAACAACTATCGCCTTAGTCTTACTCATTCTATTTGTGATTTATTTAATTTGGTAAAATATAAAAAATTGAAAATTGAAAAAATTATGATAATAATGGAAGTGACAAATGCACTATAAATAAAAAAGTTTACCCAGCTATATTGAATACTATTAAAATTTTTAAACAATAAAACTAAAGTACTACCAAAATAACCGGCAGCATCAGCAACATGCATTAAAAATCCAATATTACTTTTTATTTTAAAATAGGCAATCCATCTTTCAAAAAATATAGCATGAAATGCGATATATGGAAGATACATTGAAAAACCTACCACTATCATCCATAAGGTGGCAGTGATTAATTGATTATAAAAAAGCAAAGTGGATAATAATAATAAACTTCCTCCTAAAAACACGATGTAAAAATTTGCGAAAAAGGCCTTCTTATTATTATTAATTAACATCATGGAACCAATTAAAATAATTACAAAAATGGCAATTGGAATTTCAGAAACAACTAACATGGTGGGAATATTATTCATTCCAATACTGTTCCAAAATTCCACTGCAAAATTATCTCTTAAGTCTCTGAAAATAGTTAAACATACATATATGGCTACTGAAAAAATAATACCAGGTGCAAAGCTTTTGAAAAAGGCTTTTCTTTCTTTTTTCTGCATGGGTATTCGCTCAGTTCTAAATTCTTTGTCTTCCTCAGTAGGTTCTGATAAGGAATTTAATAAATAAATACCCAATATTAAAAGGGGCAAAAAAATGAATCCAGTCATAAACGGCATCCATACTTCAGACACCTTTAATTTTACTAAGAGATAACTGCCCACCCCTTTAACAATTCCTGAAGATATGATAAAACTAGAGGCCATGGCAGCTCCTAATAATTCGGTGTCTCTTCTACCTTCAATATAACTAAACACAACCCCCCATATCATTCCTAATGGCAAACCATTAAGAAACATAAATGGTAAATTATAAGGCATAGGAACTATAGCAAAACAAAATAACGACAACCAAGCACTTGACATTAATATTATTAAGGTGATTGTTCTTTTTTTTGCAGTTAACTCCGATATTATTTTAATTCCAAAGTATTTTGAAATGGTATATCCTATTAATTGTGTAATAATTAATAGGATTTTATAATCTACACCCCAAAGTGTTTGATTTTGAAAGCGTGCTGCTGTAAAAGGTTTTCTGAACGCATACATACTCAGGTAGGTGATGAATACAGCAATACATGCACGTATTATAAAATGAATATCTTTTTTATTTAATTGAGCTTTCATTTTATGTCAATTGAGACCCTAAATGGATTGTTTTTAATGGCATATTGAAATGCTAAATCGGTATCTTCCAACTCAAACCCTCTTTTTATTAAATTTGTAAATGGAAAAGAATTATAATATTGCTCCATAAATTGGGTTGCTTTTATGAAGTCTTCATTATTATAATTATGTAAACCTTTAATAGTCAAAATATTTCTAATAATATATTCAGCATTTATTGAAATAGGTGGTTGTGCAAATACGGCACCAATGAATATGAGAGTACCGCCAATATGTAATAACTTAATCCCATCTTCCATTGCTTTATTGGCCCCACTAAACTCAAATACAATATCTACTTTTGGTATATTAGTATCATTTGGAAGAAATATTTGAGTGACTCCAAATTCCTTAGATGTTTCTAATCTCTCTGCATTTTCATCAATTGCAATGACTTCATTTGCTCCCATGGAGGAAGACATAGCACAAGCAATAATTCCAAGCATTCCTGTTCCGTAAACTATAATGTTCTTATTTTTAATATCACCAGCGACTCTAATGGCACCTGCCACAGTAGCAACACTACAGTTTATGAGAGTAGCTAATTCATTAGGTAATTCATCTTTTAAAATAACAATAGGTGTGTTTTTTCTTAATATAATATATTCACTTAATCCTCCATGAAAATGATTATTTTCTGTAATTCTTTCATGTCCATATTTAAATAAGTCACTCGCTTTTTGAGGAATTCCTTTTTTTGCTAATTCATCTTCTGGTGAACTAGCATAAATGGCCCATGTCACTTTATCTCCTTTCTTAAATTGATTTCCTATTAAATCATGTGTGGGAGCAAGAGGCCCAAAATGATCAATCACCCCCACTATTTCATGTCCTAATATGGTTGGATTCTTTTCAATTCTTTTACCAAGATAAGTATGAATATCACTACGACACAAACTGGTGCATAAAACTTTAACTAGTATTTCACCCTCTTTTAAGGCTGGCACATTCGCTGTTTGAATTGAAATATTTTGGGTAGAATTATCGTAAGAAGCAAATTTTGACACACTATGCAATTAAGTTTTAAAAGTAAATATTAGATTTATTCCTTTTAACAAATTGCAAAACTTAACTATTTAGTAATATATTAGTTGAACTATAAATTTTGGAAAAAAATTCATTTTTGACCCAAAGAATTAATCGATATTTCTGGTAAATTTTAAATGGGATTGATTAAATCCAGTGCTAATGTAAAAATCATGCGTTTTTTTCCTTTTATTCTGTGCTGTGACTTCAAATGATTCAATTTTTTTAGTTTTTAACTTTTCAACTACTTTATTTATTAATAATGTACCCACTCCTTGCTGTCTATATTTCTTGTTTACATAAAGTTCTTGAATTTCAGCTACCCTTTTTTCATGATGTAATAAATTTTGAATATGACAGCTAATAAATCCAACAATTTCTTTTTTATTTACCGCTGCAACTAAATAAATGATATTCTTATTTGAAACATTAATATTAAATGTTTTTCTAAAATCATTCATTTTCAATGTTTTGTTTTCTAAATCACATATTTGTTCATATACAGTTAACATATCATTTTTTTTCGCCGTCCTAATAGATATGTTTTCTGATTTCATTTTCTAATTTTTTGTTTTTAATTAATGTTATGAAATTATAAATTTTATGTTACCTCAAAATTAATTTCTTTTGAATTTCATGCACATAACATTATGGTAATATTATTCATGTTAAAATTGCACAAAATTTAACAATATGCAAGCATTCTTCAAGAAAGTTTTATTAGGCTTTATGCTATTGACTTTCTTTATGACAAACGTCTTTTCACAAGACACAAGAGTTGTAACTGGAAAAATTCAAACAACTACTGGTCAAGGTATAGCGGGCGCTGCTTTAAAAGCAATGCCTTCCAAAAGAACAGTTTTAACTGACAATGATGGTACTTTTAAATTAACAATCTCTAATGGAGATAAAACTGTTGAAGTATCTTCTTTAGGTTTCTTAGCTCAAACTTACACGCTAGGTAAAGAAATTACTTTTTTGTTAGCGTTACAAGAAGACACTAAAGCCTTAACTGATGTAGTAGTAACTGCATATGGTATTAAAAGAGAAACTAAAAGAATTGGATATTCAATTCAAGAACTAAAAGGCAGCGATTTAACAAAAGCTAGAGACGCTAATCCTATTAACTCTTTAGCTGGTAAAGTGGCAGGGTTAACAGTAGGAGCTAATGCTGAAATGTTAGGTCGTCCTGAATTAGTTTTACGTGGTTCTAAGGATTTATTATTTGTAGTAGACGGAGTTCCTGTTAATACTGATACTTGGAATATTGCACCTGACGATATTGAATCATATACTGTATTAAAAGGGACTAACGCATCTGCCCTATATGGTTTCAGAGGTTTGAATGGTGCAATTGTTATCACAACAAAAAGAGGTACAAAAGACAAAAAAGGATGGCAAGTTGATTTCAATTCTAGCACAATGGCTGAAAGTGGTTTTCTATCTGTGCCACAATCTCAAGCTGAATATGGTCGTGGAACTAACTATGGTTACAGTTATGGTGATGTTTTATATGATAACAAACAACGTTTACCAGAATGGGGTCCTCGTTTTGAAGGCCAAATGGTTAAGCAATATAATAGTCCTTATGATATTGTAACAGGTATTAGAACTGCAACTCCATGGACTGCAAAAGGGATCAATAACTTCGAAAACTTTATGCAAACTGGTATTATCAATACCAATAACATCTCTATGTCAGGTGCTACTGACAAATCTGATATCAGAATTTCCATTTCAAACATGAACCAAAAAGGTATGGCTCCCAACACGAAGTTGAGTTCTTACACTTTGGCTGTAAATGGCGGCTACAATATTTCAAAAAAATTAAGACTAGAAGCTAGTTTGAATTATAATAAACAATATTCTCCAAACATTCCAGATGTAAACTACGGACCTAACTCTTACATTTATATGTTTAAAGTTTATGGAGCTGCTGATTATGACGTAAGAGATTTAGAAGATATATATAAAGGACCACAAGGGGTTCAAAACTTGATTCCTTATGCGCAAGAATATGGTCGTGAAAACAGTGCTTGGTTTATGGCTAAAAAATGGTTACGTTCTCATGACAAATCTGATGTGAATGGATATATTAAAGCTACTTACAAAGCAAACAACGATTTAACATTAAACTTACGTTCTCAAATTTCAACTTGGAGTCAGTTAAGAACTGAACAAGTACCTGCTGGTGCTAACTTAAATACCTATACTCCTTGGTTTGTTTTTGGATGGTATGGTGATTATCATGAGGATAGCAGAAGATTATCTGAAAATAATACAGACTTAACTGCAAACTACGAGAAGAAAGTAGGTCAAATTGGAATCTCTGCTTTAGCAGGTGTTTCTGAAAGATCATTCTCTTATAATTCTTTCTGGGGTACTACAAAAGCTTTAGCTGTTCCAAACTTATATGTAATGTCTAACTCTAAAGATGCCCCTTTATCTTATACCTGGAATTCAAGAATGCAAGTGTATAGCGCTTTCTACTCTATCGATTTATCTTTGAGTAAATATGCAACTTTGTCTCATACAGGTCGTGTAGATCAATTATCTACTTTGGCTGATGGAAATAATACTTTCTACTATCCCTCAGTTTCATTAAGCTCTGCTTTGAAAGATTACTTGAACTTACCTTCATTTATTTCTTTTGCTAAAGTACGTGCTTCATTCGCAGAGGTAAAAGGTGGTTTAACACAATCTACTATTCCTTCTGCATTTACTGCCATTACTGGATCAAGTACGAATGGTGGTTTATTAGGTTATGGTTCAGATTTATATAGTTCTTATGATGGACCATCTTATGCGAACCAAAATGCATATGCATTCCAATCTTATTATAATGGTACACCTTCTGTAGGTTATTCAAATACAATTGCAAATGCAAGTTTAAAGCCTTTTAACCGTACTTCTTATGAAGGTGGTGTAGATTTGAAATTTGCAAAAAACAGATTAGGATTTGATTTCACTTATTTTACCAGCTTTAACGGACCTCAAATTTACGCTTTACCAGTAGCTTCTTCTACAGGATATAGTGCTCAAAACGTAAATGGTATTACTTCTAAAAAAGTGGGTTTTGAAATCACTTTATCTGGTACACCCATCAAAACTGCTAACTTCAACTGGGATATTAATGCAACCTATGCAACTTTTAAAGAAACATTGGATGCTATTTATGGAACTGAAACTGGTTTAGCACTAAACAATCATATTTTTGCAGTAGGCGATCGTTTAGATGCGATATATGGTTCAGGTTTTGTTCGTGATGCTACAAATAATATTATTTGGTCTGGTGGTACGCCTTTAAGAGCACCTAGTGATATTACAAATAATAAATTTTTAGGTTTTGCAAATCCTGATTATACTTTCGGAATTAGCAACAAATTCACTTACAAAAATGTAAGCTTTGGATTCCAATTTGATGGTCGTATGGGGGGTTCTATTTATGACGGTATTTACCATGATGGTATGAACGGTGGTACTTCCATTGAATCTGTTCAAGGTGCAATTGGAGCAGCTCGTTTAGCTGAGTGGCTAACAACAAATACTGGAACAGTTGCTCAAACACCTAAATTCATTGGACAAGGTGTTAAAATAATCTCTGGAACACCAAAATATGCTGGCGGTCAAATTACCAACTTATCTGAATTAACTTTTGCAGCAAACGATGTAGCTGCTAAAGCTCAGACTATTGCTGGTGGATCTGGTTATGGTGGTGTGGATGAATACTGGATGACCAATCGTTCATTCGTAAAATTACGTGAAGTAAATATTGCTTATTCATTACCTGCTAACTTCTTAGCGAAGTTTAAATATATCAAAGGGGCTACTTTCTCATTAGTGGGTAGAAACTTATTATATTTCGCTGAAAGAACAGATCAAGATTCAGATCAGTTTGCTTCAGGTTATAATGATTCAGACAGATCTATTCAAAGAGGTGGTGCATTACAATCTGCAACAGCAAGAAGATTTGGATTTAACATTAATCTTAACTTCTAAAATTAACCATGTACAAAAGTAATTATATGAAAATCAAAATTAGCAATATCATCTTAGGCTTAGTAGCTATAAGTTTTGGTATCACAGGTTGTCAAAAAGGAGATTTATTATCTAATCCGAATGTAGCTGCAGAAAGCTCTACTATTCCTTCATCTCTTTTATTAAATCACATTACTGCGAATTTAATGAAGGAAGAAGATCCAATTGTATCTAACGTTTGGAAGTATAATCAGAACTTAGTTTCTAATTATACTTATTATTTTGGAAGTAATGCATATTCATGGTCTACCACTAGTACTACTTATGACAATGTTAAGTATTGCGTAAAAATGGAAGAGCAAGCATTAAATCAATTCAAGAATAAAACCAATGTATACTTTGGTTTAAGTAAGTTTTTCAAAGCGTATTCTTATATCTGGTTAACTCAAAGAGTAGGAGATATCCCCATGTCACAAGCTAACGATATCAATAACTTAACTCCTAAGTACGATTCTCAACACGATGTATATAAGCAGTCATTAGCTTTGTTAGATTCTGCAAATATCATTTTTGGGTCTTTAATTTCTACAGCGAATGCAAATACTAAAGTAGATGCTGGTGATATATTTGGTTTAACATATTTACAATGGCAAAAAGTTATTAATACTTATAAATTAAGAGTATTAATTTCTTTAAGTAAAAGAGCAGATGATAATGCAGACTTAAATATCAAATCTCAATTTGCTGCTATTATTGGCAATCCAACTCAATATCCTATTATGACTTCTAATAGCGATAATATGGTATACAAATTTAACTCAGCGTATAACCAATTTCCTCCTCAGAGATATGGATATGCTCAGTATAATAACTGTGTGAATATTTCTAAAACATGGATTAATGCAACAGTTCCTAATAGTGATCCAAGAGTTATTGCTTTATTATCTCCAGGTCCAATAAGTATTGATGCTAAAAATCCATTAGGTAGTTTTTCTACTTATGTAGGTCAAGAACAAGATTCTTCTATTTCTTCAATGAAGTATACTTATACTAACAATACTTACCTTGCTAGTTTAAATTATAATAGATATATGACTCCATTGAATATTGGTGGTACCATATCTGAGCCTTATATTTTAGCAGGTTATAGCGAATTATGTTTCAATATTGCTGAAGCAGTTAACAGAGGTTGGGTAACAGGACAAACAGCTTCAACTTGGTATACAAAGGGTGTTCAAGCTTCTTTGGATTGGTATGGCATCAAACAAGGTGGTATTGTAACAATTGGTAACAATGATGGTACAAAACCAGCTTTAGGTACAGCTACTCTTGATGTAAATACATTTCTAACTAATATTTCTTATGCGGGTGACAACGCTACTGGTTTAACTCAAATTTTAAACCAAAAGTATGTTTCATTCTTCTTGAATTCAGGGTTTGAAGCTTTCTACCAATGGAGAAGAACAGGAGTTCCTTCTTTCAAGGAAGGTGGTTTGGGTATTGGTACTCCAACATTTAAAATTCCATTAAGATGGCAGTATCCAGTGGACGAATCTACTTATAACGCTACTAATAATAAGTCTGCTTTAACATCACAATATGGTGGTACAGATGACTTAAATGCTAAAATGTGGTTAATAAAATAATTTCGGTTTAGGATTTTGTAATTTGTTTGTTAAGTTAAAGTGGGAGGCAATTGCTTCCCACTTTTGTGCTTATTAAAAATCAAAATTTATATAACATCTATATGATAAAAAATATTTTACTCATCATATTGGCATTTATTTCAATTGCATCCTTTTCACAAATTAAGGATAGTGCCATTCGTGAAATTAAATTACAAGGCGCTGTTAATTTCAGAGACCTCGGAGGATATCAAACTAGAAATGGAAAGCAGGTAAAAAGAAATATCATATACCGAGCAGCAGCTTTAAACAATTTGACTCCAAATGATTTACAAAAAATTGACGACTTAGATATTAAATATTATTTTGATTTTAGGGGTCCTTTTGAGGTGGCTACTGCGCCAGATAAAATGACTGGTAATATTATCAGAATATCTCTACCATCAGGTAGCGAAAATATTGGCGACAGTAATTATCAGAAAAATTTACAAAATATGTTAAAAACAGACTCTTTTATGAGTCATTTTTATACCGATTTAAGCCCCTTTAAATTAAGATATCAACCATTATTTGATAGTTTATTAAATTTTAAGGGTAATCGTAATTTGGTTTTTCATTGCACTGCGGGTAAGGATAGAACAGGGATTGCTGCCGCATTAATTTTATATGCTTTAGGTGTGGATAAGGAAACTATTTATGATGACTATGAAGCAACCAATTATTATAGAAGAAATGAAAATATAAAAGCAGCATATGGAATGCAACTTATGTACAAAGTAGATAAGCAAATAGCAAATAGAATGTTAGACGCTAATAGAAATTATATAAAATCAACTTTTAATCAAATTGAGAGAGATTTTGGAACTATTGAAAATTATTTGTCTAAAGTAATGGGACTAGATGATAAAAAAATCGTCTCATTAAGAAAATATTATACTAAATGACCTTGCAAATAAACATAAGAACTGCTCGAA
>Ga0209499_1002696_pt1 | contig 11225 bp, 10 predicted proteins | sample C_130208_EF_Meta_FD_187306 | JGI IMG/M metagenome (GOLD analysis project Ga0209499, IMG submission 187306) | Freshwater microbial communities from Lake Croche, Canada to study carbon cycling - C_130208_EF_MetaG (SPAdes) (version 2) | ecosystem: Environmental > Aquatic > Freshwater > Lake...
TAACTGCCCCGCCTATTGCCGTTTCAAGCAAAGGCTGTAATTGCTTAGCTACGTTTTGCGCCAAATATAGACCAGGCTTAGCAGGAACAATCCAGCCAGAGGACTTATCTGACATAACGCGGAAGGTCATATAGGCTGAGGTCTTTGATTTTTGGGTAGAGGTATCAAACTTAACCATGCCCGCATAAATATCCGTTTTATGATGATCTTTAAGCTTAGGCATGAGCCCTGCAGGCAATCTTCCACCCCACTGGTAAGAATCTTGCTTAACCATGTGGCCTGAGGCTGATAATCTTTGTGCGGGCTTCATAGATCCTAATGGCAGCACATAAGATGGCGTTAAATTTTTAGCTGCAGCATAAACAGATGGCGGCATACTGCTGGCATGAGCATCACCACCTGGAATATTATGACGGAATGGAATAATCAGATACTTATTGCCCTTTTTAGATATGCGGGTTTTTTTTGAAGTTTGAAGCATCCGCTTTAAGTCTTTAGCGGGACGGCCTGTTTCTATTTCAGCGGCATATTTAAACTCAGATATAATTTCAGCTGAAAAATCACCGGTACCAACCACATTGATTGACTTGATATAAGGCTTTTTCTCGCCCGACCAAAGCGCAGCCTTATTAACAGAATCTTTCCATTTATAAGCACCTTCATGAGCGACCGCCTTAACAGCAGTCGCTACATTACCGAAAATAGCCTGAGCAATAACACCATTGGCCTCATATAGCGCAGACAAGTCTACAGAAACGTTATACTTGGACATGATTATTTCCCATAGAGGTCAAATCGCCTAATAACGACGCGACGGGGCAAGGTTAAGCCGTAATGAATCGGTCTGTCGAACGGCATTTCTGCATAAACAAAATATTCTTGACGCCTACGGCCTGTCAAAGAGTAAGTTGTGCCCACGGGCGGTGCATTGATATTCCATACCAACACCCCATCTACCCCTATAATCGGTACGCCTGCCTCCTGAATGATGTTATTGCCATCCAGCCAAAAGGCTCTGTCAACAGAAAGTACCGGTGTTCTCATGATGTCATTCTGTCCTCTGGTCATGTTGATAGAGAACGGTTCACTTCGATTAGTCGACATCGCTCTGTCATACTGGCCAATCTGATATAAAGGCGAGTCAGACGGGATGGACAGCATAATATCGCCTTGATCCCACACCCCAAAAGATGCGAAATCTCTTAAAGCATCTCGGCCAATAATTCCAGCCTTACCGTCAACCGAAGCCGACCAAAGCCTGCCCTTTCCTAAACAATGGGGGCAATTGGGTTTAGCCGCACCCGAATTAGGATTGATGCACGGACAAGCAAAAGCCTTGCGCCAGCCAAAAGACTGACCCATGACATTTAAATGGGCATTAAAGGCGCTAGGGCTAAGCCTCACTAGAGTACGCCCCAGATAGGGCCAATCAAACGCTCACGAATTACACTAAGGCGCTTATCAATGTCATCTTGAAATTTGATAATGTCCATTGAATAGGACTGACTTAAGCCATCCGCTGATATTGAGCCCGACATCGGCGCAAAGGCATTTTGCATAATACGCAGTAATGCCATTTGCTTAATCAAATCCGCTAAGTCATAAAACTCAGGGCTTTGGCCATTAATGCCTGCTTGATACGTTACCCGCAGCACATGGGGAATCTGAACGCCTGCCGATATAGCCTGCATCATGAATACAGATAGCGGCATGGTATTCTGATTGGGTCCAGGGATAATATGCATCATCCCGTACTTGTTATCTAATTTGACCCAGCTTAAAGGGATCTCGAACATTTCTTGATCCATTGATGGATAGACAAGTCTTATTCGTTGCACTTGAATCGCAGGGCAATGGCGCAATTTAATAGCGCCCCAAGATTGCGATCCAAAAAAATCAGGTGGCATATCATAGCCAGGCTCAACCATATAAGGCATTCCAGACAGCGCATTAATCTCATCTGAAGTGGGTTGATGGTCGAATATTTGTGTAGGCTGCAAGGGAACGGCTAAACGCCTACCCGCATCAGCTTCTGAAGCTAACCAGTAGTCCCATAGCTCATCATCAATAATGAGAGAAGGATCTATATTTAATTTACTAGCGACGCCCAACATGAGTGCGGAGCGCAATTTTCCGACAGCGGTCGTTTTATCGCTAAGCGCAGACATAACAACTGGCGCACCGTCAATGGACTGCACTGAGGCAGACCATGTTTTAGTCCTGCCATTTATTATTGCAGTAACAAGAAATACCACCGATGGCGGCGTGACATTAATTGTGTCTTGAGCCGTTAAGTCAACGACAACAATGCCATTGGCCCAATTAGCCCCTGTTGCATAGGGGTCAACTGGAACCACGCCGGAAATAGCCGTGGTTCCGTTTGAGGTAAATAACTGAACTGTTACAGATGCTGTAGGATCAATCGTAATGGGTGTACCACCCGAACGTAACGTTAAGGATATGGTTTGCTCTTGATCTCTAATAATCGGCATCTATAAGGCCCTCAGTTAATGGTGTTATCTATCTTTACTAGCTATCAACGACTTAATAAGTGCCGCCATAAAAAACAACATTAGTGATCGTGCCGCCAGTAATCGCTACCGCAGAGGCGCTTTGAGTTGACATTGTTCCCAATGAAGATATAGGCGCCAATAATGCTTCAGCGGCCGTTGCTCTTGAAGCTTCAGCAGCAATAGCAGTCGCTTGTGCAGTAGAAACTGGTTTAGCAGAATCAGCAGTGTTGTTGACGTTAGCTAAACCTACCATTGCCCCAGTAATGCCTGAGATAGTCCCGGTAAAAGTAGGTGACGCCAATGGTGCTTTTAAAGAAACAGCAGTAGTTAGAGCACCAGCAGCGGATTCATCAGAAGCCAATTGAGCAGCAATTTCAACTAAAGTATCTAATGCAGCAGGGGCTGCTCCTACGACAGACTGAATCCTAGCGTCACTTTCAATCTTAGTATATGTTGTCGCTTGGTTAGCCTTTAAATTAAGAGCTGTTTGAGTGGCAGTAGAGATAGGCTTAAGTAGATCAGTAGTATTATCAACAGAACCTAAGCCCACTTCTGTAGCGGTATAAGTAGGTTTAGTAGCCGCCTTAGCCCAAGCTGATACGTCACTAGCTGGAAGCGTAGTTGGTATAACTTGATCGCCTGTATTAACACCAGAAAGGGTTGTGATGCTTAACTTAGTTTTGATGGTTGCTAAAGTTTCATCGCCCGTATTAGTGCCACTTGCTGACCCAGTTCCTGTTGCATAAGTTCCAGCAGCTTGAGCGCCTAAGCTTGCTAAGGTAGGTAATATCTGGTCACCAGTGTTAACGCCAGATAAGGTTGTGACACCTAATTTGGTTTTAATAGTGGTTGCTGTTTCATCACCAGTGTTAGTTCCAGTTACAGCAGCCAACTTAGTCTTTTCAGCAGTCGTATAATCTTCTGTTGATAAGCCTTTGCCCGTTACCTTGTCTACTTTGCCTGATACAGTGGTTACTAAGGCGTTAACAGCTGACTCGTCAGAAGCTAGTTGTGTAGCGATTTCAACCAGCGTATCTAAAGCAGCAGGTGCAGCACCAACAACAGCTTGGATACGCGTATCAGTCTCAACTTTTGTATACGTGGTGCTCTGTGGGGCTTTTAAATCTAAAGCTGTTTGGGTGGCCGTAGAAGTCATTACATCAGTAATACCAAAGCCAGTCGCTGTAGTTGGCTTTCCAGTCAGGGTGCTAAAACTAGGTGTTGATCCAGCAATCGCTGCGTCAACTTGAGCCTTACTATAAGTAGTTGCTGCATCTGCCTTAAGCACAACGGCAGAATCAACACTAGAAAAAGCAGTTCTAAGCCTTGCAATATCGTCAACTACTTTGTTGTTTATATTCGGCAACGGTAGGTTTAAATTAGCCGTTCTGTCATCTATGATTGTCATATTAATTCCTTATTGAAAAGATGCCCAAGTAGCGCCGCTATTGCTAGGCTTATTGGTCAGGTCGGTGAATGATCCAGAAGTCGCGACTACTGATAATGATGCTACATTAGCTTTTGTCGCTTCTGCGGCTAAGGCTCTATTAACTTCAGTCGTAATCACTGCTTGCAGTAATGTTTGTAATGCGCTTAAGTCAGTTGAGCTAGCTTTTAAAGAAACCGCATTAACTAAAGCAGCAGCAGCACTTTCATCAGAAGCCAATTGGGCATCAATAGCTGCTAATGTAGCTAATGCTATTGGGGCTGCACCAATGACAGCTTGAATCCTTGTATCGGTCTCAGTCTTAGTATAGGTCGTTGCTTGTGGAGCTTTTAGTGCCTCAGCAGCAGTCGCTCTAGTAGCTTCAACAGCAATTGCTGATGCAATAGCAGAAGCGCTCATAGCATCTGTAATACCAAAGCCACTTAAGGTAGATGGTTTACCAGTCAATGTAGAAAAACTAGGTGTTGCACCAGCAATCGCTGCATCAACTTGAGTCTTGCTATAAGTAGTTGCTTGTGGAGCAAGCAACAAATCAGCCGCTATTCTTGCTGATGTCTCAGCCGTCAAATCAGTTACATTAGCTTTTAGAGCAATCGCAGCTGCTTGAGCAGTCGATACAGGCTTGTTAGTATCGGCTGTATTAGATACATTACCTAGACCCAAGTTAGAGACTGTTACACTAGAAGTTGATGCTAAAATAGCCGCAGTAACAAAAGGCTCAGTAGCCAATGCAACTTCTTGTGAAGTTTGTCCAGCCACCCACTTACCAACAGTTTCATCCCAGATAAGTCTTTCGCGTGCTAAATCACCACGATCTACCTCGAAGCCTGCATAACGTAGTGATACACCGCTGCCTAACTCACCCTTATTGACTGTTACGATATTGTCTTTAATAGTCATGTTGGTCGTATTAACAGCTGTTGTTGTGCCGTTAACCGTCATATTCCCTACAACGGTTAAATCACCTGAAATACTTTCATTACCTTGAATATTAACAATAGGAGCAGTTAAAACGACTTGTGTGGAAGAAGTAATGCGTGCTAATGAGCCAGTGCCAATAGCCTGAAAGACTACATCAGCATTTGTGCCATTAGTTTGAACGGTCGTTGCTGTTTGAGAGTCTAAGATCAATTGACCTGTACCCGTGGTAGCAATACGCATACCTTGGTTTAAATCAGCTGAAATTTGAATGGTGTTAGCCGATGAACCGATAACAGGAACACCATCAACGTACAAAGTATTAGCATCAATATGTAATTCTTGCGTATAGATTGCGTGGAACTTATCAGTCGGTGAGCCAATACTAGACACGCCAGATACCGCCGGCATAATGTCGCCAGATACCGCCAGTGTTTTAACGGCAAAATTATTTAACGCACTACCTGCGGAAGAAGCCGAGGCAGAAGCAATAGCCGTCGTTACCTGTGCTGATGTCTGATAACCCGCATCATTACTAAATACTGAAACATTAGCCGGCACAGTTGGAATAGCAGGCTTATTTGCTAAGTCACTATATGAGCCGCTTGTCGCTACAGTAGATAATGATGAGCTATTAGCCTTAGCTGCTAATCCAGAATCAACATAAGACTTATCAGCTTTTGCTGAAACAATAGTAGTTAAAGCTACCGCTGCGTTTTCATCTTTTGAAAGTTCAGCATCAATAGCAGCTAACGTAGCTAAAGCACTAGGTGCAGCGCCAATAACAGCCTGAATTTTTGAATCTACACTTGTTCCAGTTTGATAATTAGAATCATTATTAAACGCTGAAACATTAGCTGGAATAACAGGAATTATCGGCTTATTTGCCAAGTCTGAATATGATCCAGACATTGCAACAGCAGATAAAGATGCTGTATTGGCCTTACCTGAAATTTCTGCAGCAATTGATGCACTCACATTACTGGCGGTTTGATAATTAACATCATTAGTCAATTGGCTGACAGCAGTTGGAATGCTATTAGAAAGTGAGGCGTTATAAACCTGAACATTTGCAAATATTTGACTTTCTAATGCTGAAATCTGCGCATCAACATTACTTGAATCAGCCTTAGTTGCTAATTGAGCATCTACATAAGTAGTATCAGCTTTAATAGCAACAGCCGCAGTAATAATATTCAACGCACTTTGCAGTGAGTTTTCGGCTACTTGCGCTCTTGAAGACTCGTCAGCTAATGCAGAAGCAGCATTAGTGCTCATTGATGTAATGGCCGCGTTTAAATCGCCATCAGCATTATGAAAGGCTGTAACAATCTCAGATAGGCTATCAATTGTAGCAGGATCAGTATTACTAATTAAGTTGTCAATTCTTGCGCCTAATGCGGCATCCTTAGTATCAACATACTGAGTAAAAGCTACTGGGTTGTTATTTACCTCAAGAACACCTGCATTGCTAGTTAATACAGCAGAGCCTAAATTTAACTGCTGTGTCGCTGAAATAGTTGTTGAATTTAAATATTGCAATGAGAAAAGAACGACTGTTCCAGTCATTGCTTCAGATAAATCAACTTTAATGGTGTTTAAGTCAATAACCTGAATATCAGCAATCATTAGATTATGATTACTGTCGTAAACGAAATAAGCGAAATCTTCAGTATTGAAATTGTGGGTCACAGTCCATAGCGATGATGCAACACCCTGAACGTGCAAGTATGATGCTTGCTTTATACCGATAGGCTGCCATGAAAAAAATCCAGAGCCATTAACTAACTCAGTATAAAAGTACGGCGTGCCGTCCTTTGTAATAAGTGTGTAGGGCTGTGGGTTTGCTGGGAAATCAGAAAGGTTCTTTTTCCAACGTAGTACGCCGGAAAGTTCTAAGTCACCTAAAACACGAATTGACATATTTATTTCCTTTTATATTATGGGGTTGGCTTTATAGCGCCAACAAAAATTACTTGGCTGTTAAGCGCCTTATAAATCAACATGACCAAATGATATTGATGAGAGATAAATGCCAGCTTTCCATCGTCTGACGTATCATCACTTAACTTATAGACATCAATATTTTCTTGAATCTTCTCTAGCCATCCATGTATATGTTGATTTAGGCGTTTCTCTTTCATTTGCTCGCTCGCGATAATAATTCGGCTTTCTCAAAAAATTGCTTCATGAAAATAACGTCATTCTTAAATTGCTCTCTAACTGGCTTTTGGTAAAAGTCAGCATTAACAGCATTTTCTTTGAGCGTATCAAGACATCCCTCAATATGAGTGACAATGTCATCAAAATTGATTAGTGTGTCTAACCAAACATTCGGCATTTGTTTCATAAATCTCTGGCTATTGTCATAAAAAAGGGGAGGTTTTACGCTCCCCCTTCTAATATTTCTATCTTATGGATTTAAAGATTACTGTGGAGCATATGTAATTGAACCATCACTCCAAGTTTTCTCACGTATCCAATACGGTTCATATGCCAAGCTACCGTCTGAACGATATCTATCATAGGTTGCGTGCAGTTGCGCAATAACATCAGCTGGTAGCCAACGAATATAAATACTTGATCGCATCGACACTAATGTCTTAGCAACAACAGGTGCTGTTACTACAGCAGGACCTATTCAGATAGCTTTTATTTCTTGAACAGCAATCTTAATTTTTGACGCATCTGATAAATAGACAGTCAACGTGTTGCTGTTAGTTTCTTCAACAGCAACGATGTCGTTTCTGTAAACACTATCAGCGCCTTGAATAAGAACAGTAAAGTTCACAAAATCAGCCGCTAAGTTATGCGAAACAACATGAGTAGTTGCAGCAACGCCAGACTGGTATGTGAAGATTTGGCCGTTAATAGCTGTACGGATAGCCGCATCAGCAGCAGCAGAAGCCGCCTCATCATTGATAAAGCGTGTTTCTATTGCAGCTTCTTGACCTTGTGCGCGAGCTTGTTCAGCAGCAATAGCAGTAGTCAATACGCTTTCAGCAGCCGTTGCTCTAGTCGCTTCAGTAGCAGACAAACCATCAGCATAAACCTGTGCTGCTGCATTAGCCGCATTAGCTTTAGCTGTTGCATCAGCCGCAGCTGCTGCTTGTACAGAGGCTTCTGCAGTCGTTGCTCTAGTTACTTCAGCCGCAAGATCAGACTGAATTTGTAAAGCTAAAGCATCAACTTCATTAACAGCTGCAACCAAAGTAGTTTTGCTATTAGTGTTTAATGCCGCTAATGAACCAATCTTGCCATTAACTTGACCTTCAACAGTGGTTACGCGAGTATCTAAAGCTGAATCGCCAGCGATACGAGCAGTAACTTCAGTTGACAGGTTAGTAGTAAGCAGCGCTTCAGCCGCTTGTGCACGAGTTACTTCAGCAGAAGTAGCAGCTGTGTTAGCGCCATCACCAGCGATACGTAATACTGCTTCAGCGTCAATATTTGCTTGAAGAGTTGTCTCAGCACCAGTTGCACGAGTTGCTTCAGCTATTACATTTGCTTGAAGCACGCCTTCAGCAGCAGCCGCGCGTGAAGCTTCGCTAGCTACATTACCTTGAATAGTAACTTCAACGCCCTGAGCTCTAGCTATTTCAGCAGCTAAAGCAGAAGCTGCATTAGTTGACATTGAGCTAATTGACGCCAATAAATCAGCGTCATCTTTGTTGATCAATGCTAAAACTTCAGAGATTGAATCAATCGCCGCAGGATCAGTGTTTGCAATAACGTGATCAATTCTTACGCCCAAAGATGCTTCAGCAGCATTAGCGCGAATAACTTCAGCAGACAAACCTGATGTTAATACGCTTTCAGCAGCAACGGCACGATTAGCCTCAGTCACTAAATTTGCAGCAACTACACTTTCAGCAGCTAGAGCGCGTGACGCTTCAGTTGCTAAATTAGCAGTCAATACACCTTCAGCACCTTGTGCGCGTGTAACTTCTGTAGCTAAATCAGCATTTGTTCCAGCTTCAGCGGTTGTTGCACGCAATACTTCTGCAGCTAAACCAGAAGTTAAAGTCGCCTCAACACCTTGGGCGCGTGATGCTTCAGTTGCTACGTTAGCCGTCAAAGTGCCTTCAGCTGATTGCGCTCTTGATGTTTCAGATGCAATTTCAGAAGAAAGATTGCTTTCAGCGCCTTGCGCACGAGTTGTTTCAGAAGCAACAGCAGCAGTTAAGCTAGACTCGGCAGCTGTAGCGCGAGTTACTTCATTAGATAAATCTAAACCAGCTTGAGTTTCAGCAGCAGTAGCACGAGCAACCTCAGCATTCAATGCATTAGTTGTTGATGTAACAGCTGATTGACGAGCTAAAATCTCTATATTTAAGTTAGCTTGTAATGTATCGTCATTAGCTAAGCGTGTAGCCGCTTCAGTATCAACATTGTTTTGTAAAGTTGTTTCAGCGCCTTTTGCACGAGAAACTTCAGATGCTAAACCTAATTCGTTAGTAGTTGCACGGCCTTCTAAAGAAGTAGCGCGTGAATCTAAAGAACCTTCAGCAGAAATAGCGCGAGCTTCTTCAGCATTTATTGCATTTTGTAAATGCAGCTCTTCAGCTACTGCGCGAGCAACTTCAGCTGTTAATGCTGCAGACATTGCATCAACTTCAACTTGCAAATCAGCTTTTGCTGCTGCAATGTCAGCCAAAATAGTAGCAACAAAATTAGGATCGTTAGCAATCGCTTGTGAAAGCTTATGCAATGTATCCATCAATGCTGGAGAAGAATCAATTAACGCTGAAATCTTTGCATCAGTATATGATTCAGCTGTTGACAATGCTGTAGCAACATCAGAATCAAGCAAGAATGAACGGATAATAACGCCGCCATTTGCATCTAATGAAGAATATTTAAAGTTCTTTTCTGTTACGTTAAACCAGACTCTGCCTGGTTGAGCTGGAACTGGATCAGCGACTAAACGCTCTACACTTAGGTTTTCAATCCAGCTGTTGTTAGCAAGTGCAATACCGTGAATTCTAGTAAAATTGGCCATTGTTATCTCTTAAGAAATTTGCGAAGGTTAATAAGTTCTTGATCCACTCGGCGACAACAACCATTGCTGTGCGCCACTCTCCACTGTCCTAATGATTTATCGCTGTTAAAAACGAACGAGCCGTTTTCAAAGCCTAAAAACTCAGCGCCATTACTCTTTATATATGCCGCAAGATGCAGCTCCTTACATGAAAATTTGTCCATTTTTTAATCCAATTAGAATGCCGTATTAAAAATCACATCAACAAACCCACTTGTGGCTTCTGTTAATTCCACAACAAACGAATTTCCATCAATTATTCTTGTAGACGCAATAAATCTATTGCCCCCACTATCTGTCAGCCTCTCTATAAATATAGGCGTGCCCTTATTATGTTGTACCAGCCACTCTATAGAGTCCGTAAAAGCGTATCTAACTACGGTATCTACGGGCGATGTGTACATCTCTACGCTGTCAAGGACAAGGCTTAAGCCGTTATCTAGTACCAGACTTTCTGTGATACTCATTCATATATTCCCATCACGCCCTTTAGAGCACTCTTTTCTTTCGCTTCATCATCATGTCACGACCACATAAAGCAAAACACCCAATTAAAATTGGGCGCTTTGATAGTTAAATATTTTTTATTTCTTTGCTGGTCGGACTAATGAAATTTCAACAACCTGCACTTGAGCAGATTCAATATTAGCTAACTTATAGCCCGCTATTGAAGTAAGACGGCTTACAGTGTCATCAGGTAAATCTTCAGATATTTTGCCCTCTGAATGAGGCGAAAACTTGTAGCCACTAATTACATTGGCAGCATTGGGTAAAGTACAAATAACTTGCGGCATAACGATTCCTCTAATCCAGAATAAAGACTTGCACCCTCATTGACTCATGATAAAAAATGCCGCTACTTAATTTCACGGCACTTTATATATAGCTAACTAACCATTATGGTTAGTTGAATGGGCGCCAGATAGCACCCGATGGCACGATATTTTCAATAATGCAATGGTGTTTTCTTTTGCCGATTCTTAAGTAACCAAACAACAATTGCGCCCAAGGCACAGTCGCTGCATTAGTGGGGTACAGTGGGAACTTAGTCATTGGCAAGAATTGACGCCAAGTGATAGCTTGTTGACCAGGCAACATATTTAATACGTAAGCTTTAGTCGTGCCAGGTATCTTGCGGTTCTTATCAACGAAAGTTGTTGTTGCGCCCATTGCAGGAATACGGCATACCAAACGTAAGTCATCAACAGCATTAGAGCCATTTAAACGACCACGGTAGACGGCATAGCCAGACTCAGCGCCTGAAGCAGAGCGATTGATAGTCAAAGTAACCGCATCACCTTGAGCA
>Ga0209499_1002703_pt1 | contig 11199 bp, 21 predicted proteins | sample C_130208_EF_Meta_FD_187306 | JGI IMG/M metagenome (GOLD analysis project Ga0209499, IMG submission 187306) | Freshwater microbial communities from Lake Croche, Canada to study carbon cycling - C_130208_EF_MetaG (SPAdes) (version 2) | ecosystem: Environmental > Aquatic > Freshwater > Lake...
CGGCACACAGCCTACTAAGTGGGAAACTATTTCTCTGCAAAACAATCGGCAAAGCTGCTACTACATACCGCAGTCTCCGTTGATTATTACTGACGTCACGGGTAACAACACAACGACACTGACGATAACCGGTACGTTTACGATTGCAGCCAACTCGCTGATCTACGTTCAGAACAGCAACGACTCCAACGCTAATGGATGGTGGTATACGGCGGCTGGCGGCACTAACAGCATGACCGTGATTACCACAAATGCGGTGGCAACCGGCAATCAGTACAACGCTGCGCTTACCTATTGCTACCTTGGCGTTTTTTATTCAAGCTGCGGCATCCCTGTTGGCTCTAACGCATTTACAACAGACGGAACATCAACCGTAACTGCGACGACAACCAATCCTCACGGCCTGTCTGCCAACTCGTTGATATACATCACCAACACAAGTAGCACCGGCACGATTGTGAACGGCGCTCAAGTGGTAACGACTGTACCCACTGCCAACACCTTCACATTTGTAAACTCTAACGGTACTGTTGCTGCTTCTGCAATCACTAATTCCGCCGCAGCCAACGTGATTTATGCCCGTCCCGCTGGCTATGTGGAGACTCGTTCGTTTGACGGTGGCGTGGCCTTTTCTGCTGGCTCTAATGTCCCAGACAGTCAATTGATTCGCCAGACCCGCCGGTACTTTCGCTATCAATCCGGTAAAGGCATCCAGTTCTCTACCGGCACTTCACTCAAACCAACCGTCTTTGTTACGTCGTTAACGTCAAACGGAACAACGGTGACGGTGACAACTCGCTACGCTCACAACCTGGCGGTTGGCTGCGTAATTCAAGTAAGTGGTGTTGACCAAGCTGCTTACAACGGAACCTTTACGGTTGCTGTTACTCGCTCTCCAACGGTGTTCACTTATGTAACTGCATCAGTTCCTTCTGCAACGACAGCCACTGGTATTGCCATCAAAGTCAGCCCTACTTTTTGGTATGGGTCTAGCACAAAAATTGGATTCTTTGACCAACAAAACGGATTGTTTTTTGAGTACGACGGTCAGACGTTGTACGCCGTATGGCGCACTAGCACCAATCAACTCAGCGGCACTGTTTCTGTCACGCAAGGATCATCGTCGGTTACAGGCACTGGAACTCAATTTAGCTCCCAATTAAAACCAGGAGACTTTATTGTTATCCGTGGTCAGTCTTACCGTGTAACAACGGTTGCCAGCAATATTTCTCTGTACATCAGCCCTGAGTACCGTGGCAGCACATTGGCTGGAGCAATTGCATCTAAAACCATAGATACGCGAGTTCCTCAATCTCAGTGGTTTGATCCTTGTGATGGCACTGGCCCATCGGGTTACAACCTTGATTTAACCCGCATGCAGATGTGGTACATCGACTATTCTTGGTACGGAGCTGGTGCGATTCGTTGGGGGTTCCGCGCCTCGAATGGCGCAATCACCTATGTGTACGCGCAGGACAACAACAATAAGCGGTTTGAAGCCTATATGCGGTCTGGCAACATGGCTGCCCACTATGAATGCGCTGGTCTTAATTCAGCCACTTATTTGATTGCTACTTTGGCGTCAGGAACTACTACGGGTGGAACAATAAATGTGGCAGACACCAGTGGGTTTGGGCCAACAGGAACAATCAAAATAGTCAATGCTGGACAGACGGGTTCAATCGAATACATTTCGTATTCTTCTAAGACCGCAACTACATTGACCATCAATTCTAGGGCGCAAACTGGCGGGAGTTCTTCTGCTCAAACCTTTACGTACAGCGCAACCGCGCCTATCGCCGTGGAGTACGTAAGCCCAGACACGGTGGCAACACTGTCGCACTGGGGTTCGTCTGTCATCATGGACGGACGTTTTGATGATGACAAGTCGCTGATTTTTAACTATGGCACGAACGCACCAGTGCAGTTGCTAACGGGCATTACAGCCGTTTGCCCACTGTTGGCAATTCGTATCGCCCCGTCTGTGGACAACGGAATAACTGGTTTGCTTGGTGACAAGGAAATCATTAACCGTATGCAGTTGCAATTGATTGAACTGGGGGTTGTGACTAACAACACGGTGCTGATTACTCTAGTGCTGAATGGCTACACATCAGGCGGCTCATGGGGAACTTGGACTAAACCCATATCCCTGGGTGTTGATGCCGTGACCTCTTCACTTGCACAGATTGCCGTGAACACTTTGAACAGCGGCACGCTGAAGGGTGGAGAGTCGGTTGCTGCGTTCTACACCAACTCATCTGGCCAGACCACTTTGGACTTGGGCCAGGTGCGAGACATCGGCAACTCAATCTTAGGTGGCGGCACAAGCGCAAACGTGTCTACCAACGGCGCAAACGTCTACCCTGACGGCCCAGACGTTTTGTATGTTTGTGCTACCAACGTGGTAAGCGCCGCTACGCCTACAGTGTTGGCTCGTTTATCGTGGAAAGAGGCGCAAGCATAAAATGTCTGTCTATTCGCAGACATCGGGAAACAGGACATACTTTTCTGGCCTGTCTACCGATGCAAAGCCTACAGACACCATTCAACCTGGTGCTTTGTTTCTTGAGACAGACACCAATATTGAATACGTCCTTCAGTCCGACAAGACTTGGACAAAGCATAGCCAAGCAGTTGCGTTAAACGATGGGAACAACAACGCCATAGGCAGCAGCGGAGGCGCTCTTTACAGCGCCATGTTCATCTGGCAGCCGACAACGTTAAGTTACATCCACGCTTCTGCGGATGCCAGTGGAAACCTTAACACTACTGCTGGCGGCGGTGGCGGCGGCGGTACGGTTAACCAAGGAACAGGTGGCGCATCTGCGTGGAAAGTATATTTAGATACCACAAGTAAGCTGCCAGCAGGCACTAATTATTTGGGTCAGGTAGGCACAATTTCAACGGACTACGTGCCTGGAATAACAATTGCTGATTATTCTCAGCCAGTTGTCATCACGTCAGATCAAACTAGTGCAAACTACACGCCTGCTCTTTATAACTTAGCCACGCAAGATCTTAAAGACGCATCCCGCATAAACTTTCAGTTGTTTATGCTGACAAGGGTTGCAGCTACGGCAACGGAGACGCTGCAATCTTTGACTGGTTACACAGCAAGCACATCAGGCAGTCCAGCGGCGGGACAGATTACAGCCACTACAACCCCTGCGGTTGTGCCAACAGGAAAAATTTACTACTTGCAATCAGTAGTTATTACTTATGTTTCCCTTGCTACTGTTGGCTCAATCAAAGTCAACCTTCGCGCTAACAATGCTGGTTTGGTTGCTATTGGCTCTCCTATTATTCAAAGTTGGGAAGTTGGATCGACGGCCGCTACCGTTGGTGCTGTGACAACAATGACGTTTTCAATTCCTAATGGTCTGCAAGTGTATGCAGGTACAGGTATTGGCATTACTGTGCAAGGGTTTGACGCCACCAATGCGGCAGCCGCCGCCGGTTACGCCAAGGTCAGCCTTATAGGAATGCAAGCATGAAAGACAAATCTAAGATCAATCAGTTTTGTGTTAATTGCAAAAACTACGTTCCAGTGACTGGCGGCCCAGAAACAGGGAAGGGCACATGCTCTGTGAATTTTACTTACAACAAAGTGACTGGCGCTAAAACAACAGTGACATCAGCCGTTGCCAGGGCAAACGGGACGATGTGCGGCCCAGAGGCTGACGATTACAAATAGGGTGAATTATGGATCAAACACTAGAGCAGCAATACCTTGACAACATTGCCATGTTGCGCAACGAAATCACGATTCTCAACAACCGCATCCAAGAATTGCTAGACATGATGCCCGAAAAATCGCGGGTAATCGTTTCTCGCAAATGGAACAACCCCGCCATAACTGTTGAATACAACAACGAATCTGTCAATATTCACATGAAAGCGGAAGATTACATCAAATCAGTTTTGAAAGAAGCTGAGTTTGATCTTACGCATACAAACTGGAAGAAGTGGTTAAACTGGCATCCGTTATCACTTGACGCAATAGAAGCGTCTCTCATCAATTCAATGGTAAAAATTGAAGAAGAAATGAAAGACGCTACAAAACATTTCCCTCCTAAATAGTTACCTGATCTGGACTGGACGGAGCCTCAAGCGTAAGAATCTTGTTGTCTGCAAATGCCAGACCGTCTTCAAAACCTGCTTGGTAAGCATCCCTCAAGAGATATCGATAATCCTCAGGACATATTTCCCAGTCTTTGCTGACTTTGTCCAACCCCAGATTTGTATAGTCCATCCTGCTTCCCTCACTTTCGGTAGTAGTTCGCTGTCGTTAATCTTCTTGAGACGGGCAGAGACGCCAGCAGCAGTTGCTTGCACTGCCAGAGTCTCTCCGCGCTTGATAGCTAGGATGTCGATAAACCCAAAAAGGTCTTGTCGTATCCTAGCGTGTGGGTTCCATTTCTCCACCACCGCAACGGTGTAACCCTGCTCACGCAGAAGCGCCAGAGATCGAGTGGTAGGAGATTCTTTTGCCATTAGAACGGAACAGAATCGTCATCAAGGTCAACAGCCCTGCGTGGAGGCTGCTGGCGAGTTGGCTGTATGCGAGGTTTAGGTTCGTACTCCCGAGGCGTATCCTTCTCCATGTTCATCCGCTTGCTGTAGTTGTCCTCTTTGATTGCCAACAGCGTATTCCCGTTGCTGGTGTTCTTGAGCCAGAATGCCATCTTCAACTTCTCACCAGCTTTGTAATCCATTTCTAGCGTCACAAATCCTTTGTAGTCTGGCCCCTTGTCAGACTTCTTCACAGTCTCCCAAAAAGCTACGCCAGAGCCTGGCATCTCGCGGTGTTCATTCCCCATGATTTACTTCCTTAGTAACGTTCCCAACAAAATCCAACATGTCCAGATTGCAAGCTCGCAGCCCGTCCAGCTTCTCTTCCTTCACTTCTTCCGCAAACTTGGAGCTGGTCTTGATTCTCGCCACAAGTGCGTCAAACCCTGCTTTCCACTCCTCTACGGTGTCGTAGCTAGCGTAAGGCTCTTCTTGATTGGGAATCCACAATTTGTATTGCTTCTCAACCTCCTCCAACACCTCCAAAGTTTTTGGTGTTTCCGCTGGCGCTGGTATCTCCTCTAGCTCCTCTGCGGTGTACGTGCCCACCACACAGCCTGGATAGACGGTGCGAATGCCTTCTGAGATGCAACGGGCGCGGAGCATGGCGCGAGGGTAATTGCGCCAGTTGTCCTTGCCTGTAAGACCTATAGACTTGGCTTGGGCGAACGTCCACGTCAGCTTCAGAGATCCACCAGACGGGTGAGAGAACACGCCTGTCACCTCTGCGTCTGTGTAGACCTCCCACTGCACCTTGCCGCCAGCATTCTGGAACCGCGCAAGCATGGCATCTGCCTTCAGCGTAGGACGGCCTTGAATGACGTGATAATCACGCGCTGCGATAGCTGGGTGCATACCCTCTGCCTGTGCTATCAGCATCAGCGCAAAAGCCTCTTCTGGCGTCTTCATACCAAACATCTTGGACTTGGCGATGGCAATTGCCATCTTCTCAATATCAGCCACTGGCACTAATGCGGTACTCATAGGAAATTCTCCTGTTTATTTTCGTTTTCAGCACACAATTCTTCAAGCCTTGCTTTCTCAAATGGACGCCTTGTTGCCAACAAAATCCCATAATTGACCAATTCAATAACCTCTTCAATAGAAAGCCCCGATTGAAGAGCCAAACTCACTACTTTATAAATCCTCCGACTCAATATTCTTTGCAACTTAAAACGCAACTCACTTATGTATGAAGAAGACACCTCTAAATCTTTTGCGATGTCTTTCATCTTTTCCCCGTGAAAATAACGAGTGACGGCCTCAATAAGTTTTGCTTCGTCAATTTTCTTTTGCATGCTAGCCTCACTTCAGTAAAAAACGACGTGAACCCAGCTTGTCCACAACGTACTTGCTGTAAATCTCATGACAACGCCCTCACGATTAAAGGTACAACTAGATATCCAAAAAGAAAACTAAGTATGAAACATACAACTTGCACTCTCATGCTTGCTCTCCTTTTGGCTTGCCGAACATCTTCGACTTGGCGATGGCAATAGCCATCTTCTCGATGTCGCCAACTGGTACAAGTGCGTTAGTCATTTTTCATCTCTCTGTGCCATCATGTAATCTGCAAATACATATGCCAATTGAACATTTGCTTTGCAATAGTCGTGAAAAAACTGTGCTTGTTTTGCATTCATAGTATCTTTTGGATTCAATATCATGGTGTCCGGAAACTTACCAACACGGTCTAATGCTTTAGCAGCAAAATAGTCGCGCAGGGACATGCCGTGCGCAGTCTGCCGATCAATCGGAAGCGCTGGCCCACCGTCGTTTTTATTACTCATGCTGCACCTCCTTCTGCTTTGGCAATGGCTGCGCGGGCAATTTCATCGCTATCAAAAACGCCGCCACCAATACCATTTTTTGCATCAAGCAAATTCTTTAAAGCAAAAAGCAACTCGACATTCACTTCATGCAAGCGGCGCAGTTCGGAGGCAGCATCTTTGCCGCTTTTGGGAAAACGCCGTTGTAAGTCGTCAGCCAATCGCAGCGCTTCAGGTTGTTTAATCATTGTGAACCTCACTTCAAAAGAAAACGACGGCTACCCTGCTTTTCCATCACAAACTTGTTGTAGATGTCGGGCATAGCAGATTGAAACAGCTTGCTGTCAAAAGACTTGCTAGTCTTGGCAGACTTCCACGTAGCCAGCACAGTGCCGTCCACCGTGACCAGCGTGTCCTTCTCACCCATATAGCCTTGCAGCATGGTTGCGTAAGACTCTTCCGTGTCTTCTAAGGCCTTAATCTGGCGCTTAATCTCTATCAGTGCAGCAGCCACCTGCTCTACGCTTACAGAGGCCAATTTAGCCCCTTGCTGGCTTACCTTGTAGATCAGCCTTGCTTGCTCCGTAGACTCGGGAGGAAGCGTGTTTCCTGACACTACGCAGCCCCAATACTCCGCGCACTTCTTGATGTGGTCTTCCTTCATCTGCTCAGTAACTTCGACAGGAATCGTAATAAATTCCTGCCCACCCAGTAAGACGGCCAATACCACAGTATCGCAACCAAAGACCGTGGCTTCGTGGATGCACTGAGCCAGATCCGCAGGAGGCATAATTCCAGTCTCTGGGTCAAACTTGTTGCGAGTCGCAGCGTTGTAGTTCTTTGCTTCAACCAAAATAGACTTGCCATTCTTTTGCCCCACAAAGTCAAAGTGTGATTTGAGCCAATGCTCTTTCGGGTGATCGTAGGCTTGTTCGATCTTGGTCAGTTCGATACCCAGCTTGTCCTGCGCCAGCCGCCCGATCACCGGCTCCATGACGTGGCCCATCTTCACAGCCTCCACGTCAGAAATGTCTTCAGGAATGAGCTTCCCCTGCTTTATCAAGATGGCTTGATTTGCTTTACCGTTGGCAGCTAGACGGCTGTCGCCTGACCACCAGGCAGAGTTGCGGGTTTCGGGTGAGAAATCAGACATTGTTGATCTCCTCATGGTACTGACCTTCTGGCCCACAGTTAGTGACAACCATGCTAATGCGCATGACTTGGCAATAGGGCAAGTTCTGGGTGACTATCTTGCCATGTACGGGGGAGGGTTGAGCACTAAAAGAACAGCGTACAAATTCGTGTTCAGGGTCGTTCAGCTTGTGAACAGCGTGCTTGCAAGTGATACAGAGTTTCATTTGGAGTTTTCCATTTAAGCAGTGGGGAACTTCCCACAATAAGATTATACGTCGATAGAAGGATAAAGTTTATTCGTCAAGAAATTTATTTTTTGGTTGCTCCTTTACAACATTCGGTTGATAGTTCTCGGGCAGGTTTAGCGCCCTGCGCCACATCTCTTTTATCGTTTGGTTCATCTTCTCGCCAGCCTCCTCCCTCTCCCGCAGGCGCGAGGCCCAGGCTTTGGCGTCGCTCATGTGTTCTCCCTTGCTTTAAAATCTTCTAAAGAGTACGTCATCTCGGTGGAGTTTGCCCACCGGTCAAATTCCTCCAACTTGCAGGACATATCAAACACGCCAGCATGAAAACGGAAGCGCCATAATCGTCCAGCCCCCTTTGCAATACAGCAGCCACCACCATAGAAATCACGCCCTACTTTGAAACCCTTGCGCTTGAGCAACGTTTTAAATGCTGCTCGTCCGGCAAACTTTGGGCGGGTATATTTCCATTTCATGTGTTCCCCCTTGCTCGGATTGCATCAGCAACAGCTTCTAACACAAGCGCTATTGAACTTTCATCTTTGGCAATATCAATGACCACCTTCGCACAAGCCTCACGCTCATCAGCACGGATAAGGTCGGCGAAATGCTGGAGTATTTCATCTTGCGTTGGTGGTGTTGCTGTAGACACAAACCGCACCTTATCGGCAAGCTCTTTGTCTCGTTCGTTCATGTGTTTTTCTCTTTCAAAATGTTTGCTGCTGCGAACATACCGGCATCAAATGAAAGCCTGTCTTTCCACGGTACTTTAAACGCCGCAATACGCGCATCCTCATCCGTCAGCCCCACCCACGGGCGAGGCTCCTGCTCCCTCTGCGGAAAAGTTGTTGTAATAAAGCGCACAGCAGTGTCGCCATCTTTGATTAGCACCGTGATAGTTGCGGCTTGCAAGTCGCTTCCGTATATCAGCATCAGTGCCTCCATGATTCTTTGGATTTCGTTGTTCATCACATCCCCTAAAAAAAAGATACACAACTAGGTCACTACAACCTAGCACCTACCCCCCTGACTACTCTAAAACCCCTCTACACGGATGGTGAGCAAAACCTAGCCCTCCCAAGGGGTTAACCAGGTTTGCCTTCAATACACGGACGGAGCCGCACATACCCGCCAGACGTTCGGTCACAGGCTCTGGCTTCGCCACCTGTTGCGCTCTCTCAGACCTTTCCCACAGTAGCGCGTGTCCTCCAGTCCTGCCGTATTGGGTAACCGACAACTGGACGGTTGACATCGCACAAACGAAAAAAGCCGTTACTGCTGCACTGGGTCGTTCCCCCCGTAGGGGCCAATGCATGAGTAACGGCTTTCAACTGTTGTGAACGACTACAACAGGGTCTACTGTATCACATCATCAGTACCGCTGCGAAGAACCCAGTAAAAAAAGCCAGCACATAGCCAAGCACTGTCCAAGCGAAGTCGGATATCTCCGCCTCATAAGTCGCAAAGTGGGCCTCTGGGCTGTCTGGAAATGCCTCCGCTAGAGTGCGCGGGGCGGGGCGTAGCTTGCGCATAGCCTCTTCTCGCTCGATGCGCTCAAGGTCTATATGGGCGGCCATATGTTCGCTGGCGTAATATTCGCTGCGGTTGTCAAAATGATTCATGATGATATGTACTCCGGTGGGGTGATAGCCCAAATTATTGCACTGCGGCCCGTGTGCAGAATACGGGTTCTGCCGGTGTCCATGATTAGCCCGGCGCGAGTTAGCTCACTTCGCCTGGTGCGGTAGGTGCTGCTGTATGACCGAAAATGAATCGCGAGGTCAATATCAGTAAAGCCGTCAGGCCCACATCCGTAGGCGTAGGCGTACACGGCTTGTTGCAGCGTAGGCAAGAGCGCGAGTATGGCCTGGGCTGCCGCGCGTGATGTAAGGGGGTCACCCTTACGGTACAAGGTATAGCCACCGGCTGTCATGATGACCACCAGGCAACTAGCACATAGGCCAGGGCAAAGCCTATAACGCATGCTAAGGCCACCCCCGCGAGGGGGCGAGGGCGAGGGTTGGGGGTGTAGTGCTGTCTCATATTGTCACCTCTTCGATTGTGTCGGTCATAACCCATTCCATCCTGTCACCATTCCAAGTGACATCTGGTAAGGTAATTCGATAATACGAAACCACCTTCATAACGTCCGTATAGGTGGTCTTGTAATCACACAATGGAGACCCCTGATAAATGAGAATCCAGCCGTTTTCAGAAAAAGACAAATGAGCCGTATGATTTTGTTGCTGTGTGGTTTTCATGGTGGAACATCCTTTAAGTTAGTGATTGTCGAAAGTAACAATCCACTAGGCCACTGTCACTGGCCTAGTAAGTGTCACTCTGCCTGTTCTGCCTTAGCCTTGCCTGCTTTCAGAATCTTCTCAGCAGCCCCGAATATGCGCTGTGCTGTCTTGTCGCTGATTTCGTTACCCTGTAGCCAATTCTGAATGTAACCCCTACTCTCATTCAAACCGTCCAAATTCAGCACCGAGCAGCAAATGTAGGCCACCGACTCGGCTTCCACTTCCTTGATGTTTTTAGGCGTTCTTTCATTGTCTGACATCGTGTGCTCTACAGTGTGGCCAAGCACCACATGCGCCAATTCGTGAAACCGTGTTTTATGGGGAAGGATAGCAACAGGGTTAATTGCGATATTCTTACCAGTGGCGTACCCCTGACAATTCCCGTCAAACATGTTGAACGACACTTCAGTAATGTTAAGAGTAGACAGCGCCAATTCTTTAAACCAGTCAGGGGTTGACTGCTCATGTTGATAATCTGCGCCTTCAGTTTGAGACAGGGAAAACCAGTTGTTTTTGAGTATAAACAGTTGGAATGCTTCCCCTGTCTTTGCGCCAGAATCGTCTTTTTTAGCAATGGTGACAGGCATACAAAGTTGGATAGCCTTCGCTCCCTTCTTTACTTGGCGTCCCAATGCTTTCCACTTGGCGTAGGTGGCTATAGGTGATGGCTGCTCATTACGGCCTGACAGTTGAGACCAGGCTAGCATCTGATTGCCTACACTGTAGGTGTGAAAAGTGGAATAGGCACCACTCAGAATGCCTGGTTGATTTACGGCGTCTGACAGTAAAGCAGACCAGTTAACATTTGTATTTGACATAGGTGGAACTTCCATTGTTAGCCTAAGCACTATCGCTTAGGTATACAATCATAACGCTATAACCCTGTATACGTTGACGTACAATTTCAATAATTGTCACTGTTGTGTTTACGCAACACTAGCAACACCCGTAGTTTCTAGTACACTCTAGTCTGTAAGACCTAGAGATTTTTAGTGTGTGTATGTAATAGTCTATAGGCCGGTGTCTAACGTGTAGGAGTAGGCGGGGTGGTTCACCCTTCCCGCTAGCCCACTAGCCCACTAGTCCACTAGGGGTCTTGACACCACTTACTCTACATGCTACAGCTACCTTGCACCTATTGACTATGCGCCTGGGACGGGTAAGGGACTAGAGCAC
>Ga0209499_1002705_pt1 | contig 11195 bp, 9 predicted proteins | sample C_130208_EF_Meta_FD_187306 | JGI IMG/M metagenome (GOLD analysis project Ga0209499, IMG submission 187306) | Freshwater microbial communities from Lake Croche, Canada to study carbon cycling - C_130208_EF_MetaG (SPAdes) (version 2) | ecosystem: Environmental > Aquatic > Freshwater > Lake | place...
TGCTGATGTTTTGAACAGGCTCAAGGCTCGCGCCGAAAAAAGGGCAGGAAGGGGTTCTGGCACTGCTGACACCCCGCCTGCTGACCCCAAGCCTGTTGACTCCACGACTGCTGACCCCAAGCCTGTTGACCGTCCCCCCTCTGCTGGTGACATAGCCGCGAAAGAGGCTTTCGAAGCGCGACGGGGCAGGGGAAAGAGTCCTGCACCAGTTGTTGACGCAAGCGAGGGAGGTGAACGTCGAGCCAAGATAGTCACAGATGCAAGAACCGCGGACGCTGAAAGAGTTAGATTGGCTGCTGATGAGGCTGCTGCTGAGGCTGCGCGACGCACCAAAACATTAAGCAGTCGCTATAGTATGGATGCGTCAGGCGACAGGGGTGTCCGAACATCCGAAGAAAGAGGAGTTGAAGGAGGACTTAGAACGAGGAAAGACATTCGGGAGCTTAAAGAAAGTGTAGAGAAGAAAAGAGCAGAAAGAGACATAGAGCGAACAGCCGCTGGAAAAAAGACTTTTGCTGACATTGTGCCTGATCGTTTTACACGAAACCCTGATGGCACAAGAAGGGTAGTGTTGCCTAGAGAAAGAGCGGAAAGAAGGAGAGATAGGTATAATCCTGACTTTGCAGAAGCCGCCTATCCTAGAGCCAGACCTACTCCTCCATCGTCTGGTACTTCTTCATCGTCTGGTGCTGATCTTGGAGCAGACGCTGCAAAAATGGCGGAAGATACTAGTGTAAAGGATCGTTTGACAGGTATATCGGAGAAGTTTAGAACTCGTACTCCTCCTCGGCCTGCTCCTCGGCCTCGTCATGATTCTTCTTCCGCCGAGAATTTTGGACAAGGCCTTGGAGCTGCTATCGGTACACAAGCTGGTGGCCCTGTAGGGGGGTGGCTTGGAGCACACCTTGGAAAATTAGCCGGAAGAGGCATGTCTAGAGGCGCAGCCGTCCTCAGAGGGGAGAGAGGAATATTCAGAAGCCTCAGGAATATTGAAAGAGATGCCAACAGATTGTCAAAAGCAGTCAATAAATCTTTTAAAAAAAAACATTAAATAAAGCTGTTGTCCGTGAACCGAGTTGGGATGCAGACGGCAATTTTTTGCATCCCGACACTGGTGTACTGCACCCAAACCCTGCGGTGCAACAAAAAATAAATCGTAAGTATGCAGAGTATAGAAAAGTAGCACCAAAAAGTCGCGGAGGATTTGCGGACGATCCAATTCCCTTAGAAGAACCAGCCGCACCAGCACAGGGGAAACCAGCCGCACCAGCACAGGGGAAACCAGCCGCACCATCACAAGCAACAACAACCGCACCGGCAGGTGGGAATTTTCAATCGAGAAACACTTTTGGACATGATGCAAAAATGATTGGAGAAATTGGCATTCAAAATAATTATGCAGGGATGCCAAAAAAGCCAAGAGGAGCGGGACAAAGAATAGGCGATGCTGCCCGAGCAGTTCACGATGCAATAAATACTCAGGCAGCTCCTGAAAAACCAAATAATCCTTATGATCGAACATCAGTGCATCTTCAGAGAAGTCTGGCAAAAAGAATAAAGAAAGCATTGAGTTCACCAGAAGCAATTGTGGCTCCCGGAAGACAGTCTTCTCTTTCAACTCCTTTTTCGGCAAGATCAATGACAAGAACACAGGCTTATCAAGCAAAACAATCAGGTATAAATATGAATCGAGTAGCTGCTGCAACTACTGCAAGCAAAAAAACTCCCATAACATTGCCGGGAGTAACAAGTCCTGTGCAGTTATTCGAGGGCGAACACACGGGCGATCAGGTTCCAAGAGGAAACGCTTGGGCCGGAAAGCCCAAAGATCCTGTCATTAATTTATAAAGAGGAGAATGTAATGGTTCTGTTGAAAAAGGGCATCATAGGAAACGATGGAGTCAGGGGATCCGGAAAGGAATTTTCGGGTAATGTGGTTCACAATAAATCATTTGACGATGTACAGTCCAAGGAAAAATTGTCCAAGGACGAAACTTCCGATGATGATATGAACACGATGACTCCAGAGGAAAAACGAATGGCAATTCGCAATATGAAAACGGAAAAGAAAAAGTCGTTCAACAAATCTGTTCCCATGGGTCGTACATATGACCAACCGCTTCCCATGCCGATGCTCAGTTCTGGCATGCCGGACTGGGAAGGCCCGGATCTCATGAGCTACGTCTTGATGAATATCAACAATGAGAAGTCGGGTCTGCATGGCAGATCAGTAGTTCTGCAGCGCATGGCGAATGGACTGTATCGTATCGCAACGGAATCGCATACCAAGCATCCCGAGGATCGTGACAAGGATATTGCAAAATTGCGCAAGGAAAAACAAGCCAATGATGCAAAGAAGAAGCCAGAAGCAAGCAAGAAAAATCTCAAGAAAGCCACCATAGATCCCAGAAATCCCGGCCCGCTTGGGAGGAACAACCGTCCGGCCGTTGATCCAAGACAATCGATGATGGCCGTTCATCAGCTTCTGACAAGCGTCGCCCAGCAAGGTTCCAACCTCAACGGTGCTGTTGGGCAGTATGCGAGTGGAGGGGGAACCATTGGAGGAATTCCTGTTCGAGATTTGATGCGGAGGTTGCCAACCACTGTGTTGAATAGATTAAAGTCTGGTGACATGAATCCGGTGCAATTGCATGGAGCGATGCAGGGTGTTGTGGCATCGATGAAGACAGACAAGAATCCGAACCCGACATTTACGGGAACTGATCAGAATGAGTTTCGCAGATTGCAGTCGATCAATGGATCTGGGCCGCCAAAGAGTCCGGTTGCAGCAAGCGCAGCGGGCGCTACGCCGTCACCCAACAAAATCGGTGGGCAACGATCATCCATACCCGCAGCATCTCCGGGCGACAGGGAGAATGCACAGCGTCCAGCACCGACGAGGCCTCCTGCGCCAGTGGCAAGAATTGCCGCTACACCTCCGCCAAGAGAAAACGTAGCGCCTTCAAGGCTACAGCAACCAGCGTTGAAAAGCATGGCTACTCCGTTTGGAACAAAGTTGTCTTTTGCCACCGAAGAAATTTTGAGCATGATGAATAATGAAGTGCCATCTACTTCGGACGACATTGATTTCCTTGTGAAGTCGTATGGAAAAAACACGGTAAACAAAGCGCTGAAGATTGCACAGTCAAAACTGTCAGGTCGCTAACATGTCCCTGTATTTCAAAAAGTCTTTGACAAACGCCGAGATGAGAAGAAAAGATCTCGGCGCTACACTGCGTGATTATCACGAGGGAAATGAGGAAAAAGGAATTGCTCCGAAGTCCATAGGTGCATTGTGGCATCCAAATGGAAAGTCAACCATTGTTGAGTACAGAGGGCAAAAAATAATCAATAAAACCATAAAGGTTGGCAATACTACTACTCAAGTTCCTTTTGCCCTGCATGATGACGGCAAGTGGTATTCATTTCATGGAATTGATAAGTCAGGCAAATTACATCAGGATCCAAAAGCAGTGTATTCGCATTATGGAAATGATGCAATTCGAGCACACGCAGAACATTTGAACGATACATTAGGAGACATTTCTGATATTCATGTTCCAAAAATAAATAAAGAATCAGAAAAACTATTTGGGCAACATATAAATTATCAGATCATGGGAAATGACGGAAATCATCAATTGCAAAAAAATCCAAAGGTAAGGATTGAAAGAGTTCCTCGAAAAGGAATGGGTAAATTTCTCAGTGAGGTAGGAGGAATGGCAAACAACGTATTGTCATCCCTGAATGGTGGTCGAAACAGGGCGTTTCCACGAGACCGGGATACAGGAGATTATGTATTTGAGCGGCCAGAATCAAGATCTTCTGCAGGCAGACCGGTTGAGCCAAACTCAAATGAAAGAAGAGTCCTTGAATTTCATCCTGAATCAACGCAATCGCAAATTCATCAGCATATTTCAAAAATGAACGGGGGAAGAACTGAACCGTATTGGCATCATGAAACATACGGTAAGACATTGCCGCCTGTTCCCAAGACCCTTATTTAATTGAGTGAGCAATAATTATTTTGCTATATTGATATAATCTTTTTAAATAAAAGGAGTGCGCGGATGTCTACAAGGACAAGAGTTTCAAAGTCAAACAACATTACTGGTACATTATCGCCAAGTTCCAAGGCAGAATTGGATTTGATGCAAGGAACTGTTTTCATTGGAGGCGAGTCATTGGGTACTGATCCCGATAAGAAAAAGAAAAAGAAAAAGAAGGAAAAGACCATGAAGAAGTCGGTAACCCCAAACGCATTGAAATTGGGGTATCTTGAATTATTTGCAAAGAGCGGATCTCCGCCAAGGCCGACAGATCTGGAATTGTTTGATATCATTGAGGATTATGGCGATTTCAAATTCGGTAAGGAGCGATCCTTGCAGAAAAGCGAGTGGGTTTTCTTTTCCTATAACGAGCAGGGTGGACGATGGAACGGTAAAAATCTGGTTCGCCTTGTAAAGTCAATGTTAATGAAAGCGGCAGTTGGTGGACGAGGTCTAACTGAAACAGATATAAAAGATTATGAAAGTAGGGATAGACCCCGACCCTATAAAGGTCCAGAGGGCAGAAGATCAGCACTTAGCCCAAGCGCACCACTGTTTGAATTTGACACTACTTCAGGGACACGTCGTCCGGAACCGGGAGAATCCGTGAAGCGCATGGAGCCTTTAACGAGACTGAATCCGACGCAAGATACACCGGAGGAATTGAAACGGGATGCCATGACTCCAGCCCAACGAGCAGAACTAAGAACTGCAAATATAGCAGAATCAACAGCAGACAAAAAAGCGTCGGATACATACGCGGCTGGAGCGGCAAATAGAGCCGCAGCCGTGCGTGCGGATCGTCGTGGCAGTGCAAAACTGCAGGCTGCTGAAACGATGGGATTACGTGTTCGAGGGCCATACCAAAGTGGTATCCACCCTGACGATAAAGAATACGTCGAAGGGCAGATGGCAGCGAAAATGGGAACTTCGGAAAGAAGCAAGCGGGTCAGAGAAGCCTTGTACGACGGCAAAGTGGAAAGTGAGGCCAGGGACATGGCAGAAGATAGACGGAAAGAGCCAAAAAAGTATGGAAGGAGTAGCTCCGACAAGGAGCTGACTGAAGAGTTGGCAGACATTGGCAAACCCCCAAAAACTGGAGAGCCGAATACAGGACAGGGTGGTGGGCGACCAGTAGCCACATACAAGGAGGGCGGGAAATGGTTTTCATTTGTACCGAAAAAAGTCACGGATGGCAAAACAGTGCTTGGTAAACTTCAAGATGACGATATAGCAGATGCAAAAGAAAAACAAGAAACTGAGGGTGAATCAGAGGTCAAGCCTTGGTACAAATTCAAGGAAGGCGAAGACGAAGAACCGAACGCAGGGATATTCCCAATGCGTCCCATTTCTGACTATCTTACTGATCCTAGTGCAAAAAAACGCGTTCAAAGAATCGAAAAACTCAGTGCTGATAAACGGGTAGCAGCCATTGACACATCAAACCCTTTTGCAGCAAACCATAAATCATTTACCTCAATGGAGAACACTCCATTCCCATTCAAGATGTATCCGCAGCCAATGCAATCATCCCTTGGCAAATCACAATCAACATACAGGTCTGATGACTATCTGATTGAATTGTTAGCCAAGGAGATTGGCATCCCGAGATACGAAGTGGAGAGAAGGGTTGCAAGGGTTGACCAGCCACTGAGGAAATCCGGAACATGAGCGTTTTTCATGGATGAACGGATAGGCGTTCGTGCATCTCGGGAACCAAAGGTTTCCGGGATGCGCTCGGTGAACTCTTCATCAAATACGCGCCAGCGGCAAGGAAACCTTGCCAGAAACCCTTGGTCAAATCAAACACCGAAATCCCCCTCCTTGCAAAAGGCAACCGGCATTGAAAATCAATTACGGTATGCGTTGCTAAGGAAGGGGATTAATTTTATAGAGCAAGCAAGCATTGGTCCTTGGTCAATTGATTTTCTTCTGCCCGATTACATGGCCTGCGTGGAAGCAGATGGCGAATTCTGGCACAGCAGCACCAAAGCCAAGATGAAAGATCGCCGGAAAGACGCATGGCTGCAATCAAAAGGATACATGGTGTTCCATTTTGACGGCAAAGAAATAACTCAGGATGCTGATTACTGTGTAAACAGGATGATGAAATCACTGGAGAACAATGTCAATTTAATTGCCGAAAAAATACAAGCAGTAGAGAATGAAGATGAAGAATGGTATGATGAGACTATTGTCAATACCTCACAAGTACCCGTAAATGAAGATCAAGAATACGAGGATTGGTTAAATAGCAATAAACTTTAATATTCATACAAATACATGAAGACGGATTAAAATGCCAGTAACAAATGCAGCAATAAGTACGGACAAAACAGAATATTGCAAATATCGCTCAGACATGAAAGTAATTACTGTTACCATGCGGGTAACGGCAGGAACAATCGTGCTTGGAGAGCAGTACAAGTTTGAAGTGCGAAGAGAGCGGTCGTTGAATTGGCCGGACGCATATTCAACGGTAATGAGTACTATTGTTACTGCCACAAGCACTGATGCCTCAAACGGATATCTGAGGGCATCATTTACCATTGGAATCGACGACGTTGATGCTGATGGCATTGCAAGGTTGCTGGCCGGGGAATATCTCGTCAGGGTTTCTTCTGTCGCAAATTCTTCGCTAGCATGGTATGCAAGAGTTCCCATACGCATATCCATAGTAACCATGAGAGAAATAAGGGACGATTGGTGTTACGGTGTTCCGCTCAGGACATCGGAAATAACCGGCGTCAAATTTCAGCCCAAGGCAATCACAGGTGTCACCATTGATGAATTGTCATCAGATACATCTCTAGGAATCAAATCATTAGTCTTGGCATATTCCTCCGGGTCATGGTTATTGTCATGGGATGGTGGATCATCCGTCATGGTTTCATCAGACACCAAAACTTCCTACCTGCTCATGGACGAGGGAGATGCCAATTACATTTCGGTAACTGTTGATCCCATTTTGCTTCCCACTGCAAGTGTCAATGAAAAAATCCTTGTTGTGCAAAACGAGATGACTGACGGATTGATTTATCGTCGCATTGACAATGCCATGGGTTCCATCGAGTCGCAACTGGGGTTTCCTCTTGAACCCTACCTGTATACAACAATGCCGTTGCGTGCCGGAGATGCTGCTGTGCAAAATCACATGCACGATCATTGGGACAGGATAGGCAGGGCGTCGGATTATTTTGTGCCTACAGGCGGACTGAGTTGGCCAAATTTCAAGTTACCGTATCAATGGGTCTTGAAAATTCATGACTTGTATGGTTTGCATCAAGTTGACAAATTAATTCAAGTGCAAAGTCAGTGGTTCACAACCACTGTTGACAGGATCAGTGGATTTGTAACACTTGTGCCATCCCTTGGAAGCATTGCGCAATGGACAGTATTCACGCATCCCATGCTTGCTCCATTCTACATGTTTTATGGATTTGGCAATATTCCGGCATTTTGGAATTATTCTGCAACCATAGGATTGCCTGATCTTCTTGATCGGGATCGAGCAATAGTTCGTGAACTTATTGCAAGAACTGCTGCTGCAAGCATCCTGATTGAAGCACAACGGGGATATCAGGGGGGACTGGGAAGCCAGTCTACAAGTCGGGACGGCCTGTCAAGTTCGTTTTCCTATAACCCACAGGGGCCATATGGATCGACGATTGCAGAGCATCGGCAATGGATTGCTACGGAAACCCCGAGGATCAAGACAAAACTCGGTGGACTGTCAATTGTTACATTGGGATCATAATAATGACAATCAATATAAATTTGCACAAGAAATTGGTACTTTCTCATGGAGAGCAGGTTACTCATTACAAATCACAATTGTGCACTTGTTCAACTGACGGTTTGCCAGAAAATGCAGATTTGAATTGCATACGATGCAAAGGGTTGGGTGTGTACTGGTTTGACCCAAAAACGATTACAGCAATAGTGACTGGTCTGGATTCTGATCGGACTGGTCGTCAATGGCTTCAAAATGGCATTGCACTTCCCGAAGATATGTCATGTTCGGCAAGTCCCGGATTGACACGTCGTTTCAAGGACTACGACAAAATCATTCCCAAATGGAACCGAGGGTTCCCCTATCCCGGTGAATTGCTTCAAAGAGGATCAAAGGATCGGTTGCTTTATGTTCCCATGGGTAACTTCATTCGCATATCCAAGATCAATCCGGTTACCGGAGTGGAGACCGTATGGGCAAAGGACACCGATTTCGTCATTGGTGGCGATTTGGGGAAGACCGTTCAATGGGTTGCAGGACGTGGCCCCGGCATGGATGACATCTATGCCGTTACCTATGAGCCTCGTTTCGAATTCATCTGTTGGGCACCTCCTGCGCCAAGGTGGGAGCGGGGAAGGGATCTTGGACAACGGATCATTTTGAGGAAGATTCATTTGCCGTGGCCAGCGTCCAACTGGGCGTGACCTTGACAGACGCCATTTGATCGACTATACTAATCGTGATCTGTTCACCTTTTGCAGGGGTAGTGCAGAACGCTACACCGTCGGGGTTACGAGCTCCGGCGGTGTTTTTTTGTGTTACACTGTGCCACAAACTGTGGCACAAACTATGGCAGGAGATTTTGTCATGTCTTCAGATCGTCGTCCGGCTGCTTACGCTTCTCGCCCAAGTTTTGGAGGACGGGATTCTGGCCCGTCATACAATCAGGTACTGGAGGAAATCCGTAACGCAGGAATGATTTCAACCGACACAACCGTTGAGGTTTCCCCTACTGCGGCAAACGAATATCTTTGCATCATCAAGGCAGAAGTCGTCATGCCTCCTCTCAGGGAGGGTGATCCATTCCGAAAATATTCGGGAATGGGAGCAGCGTATCCCCGAAAAAATGCGGCAAATGTCGTGCACGGTGTTTCCAATCCTGCGTTTTACATGCACATTGCAGAATCCCGCGCAAAGAAGCGTGCGTGGATGGATGCACTGGGTCGTGGCGATGGCCTTGAGGAGAATGTCCGCAACGAAGTGTTTGCAGAACGGGCACGGAATTTTGCATCTTCACAGGATGCCATTGCGAGAAGCTCGGACGGAATTGTTCCTGCGCGACCTGTTCCTGATTCCGTGGGCAATGAAAAAGTCACTGAGGCCATTGCCCAGAAGATTGCGAAACTCAAGGGCATTTCTCTGGAAGACGCATCTGAATACACACGAGAGCAAGCAGCATCATTCTTCCAGTCGTTGAACGCGCGAGCAGCAGTTTCGCGTCCGGAGTAAATCGGGGTTGACAATTGTCAACCCCGCATGGCACACTTGGTTTCGTACCATTATTCTGTTCCGCTTGTCGCAAGGCTCGTCACCTTTCGATGAGCAAAAAGCCCGCCGGGTTCAGACCCCGGCGGGCTTTTTTTGCATTTTTACATTCCCCTCGCTATATTTAACATAGTGAAAGGGTAAGCATAAAAAATTTTTTGTGTAAAATATCATGTATGAGTGCAATAATGAATACTTCAGACCATAGAAGAGAATTACTTTCGCAAGGCGTGGACGCGACCTTTGAGTTTCCTTTGCGGTTTATCAAGTCTTTTGTCGGTGAATATACCGATTCAATGGGCGAGAAAAAATCCGGAAGAATTATTGAAGGCATTGCCTCTACGGAAGAAAAAGATCAGCAAGGCGAAGTGGTCATGCAGGACAAGATGGATTGTTCCTACTTGCTTGAAAAAGGGTATGTGAACTGGAACCACTCTCATGCTCCTGAAGATCAGATTGGCAAGCCTCTTGAAGTAATCAAGATGCCGGGAGGGCCAACAACGCCTAATAATCTTCCTTGCACTTTTTTCCGCGGATTGCTTTTTGATGGAATTCCCAGAGCGGACGCGGTGTGGAATCTTTCGCAAGCATTGAATAACGCACATGGAGTAGGAAACGACCGGGCATTGGGTTTCTCTGTCGAAGGTGGAGTTCGTTTACGAAATGGCAATATTCTGACAGAAACCATTGTTCGACATATGGCGACAACTCATGAGCCTGTCAATGCACAAGCAGTAGCTCGATGTGTCGTTGCTAAGAGTCAGGGATTCAAAGTGCACAGCAGTGTTCTCATGGACACGCTTGACAACAATGCGCCTCATTTTATTTTTAAAAGTTTTAGTCATTTGGTAAAATCGCTTGCACCATCAATGACAAAGACCATTGGTACAGATTCCGTGACTGCTTTGGTAAAGGAAGAACTTTCTCCAACTTTGAGTAGCACACTGATAAGCCCAAAAGATATCATACAAATGATATATACTGATTGTACTGATGGTAGGAATTGCAAAAAAAATGGCAAATTTGTAAAGGGTCATCACGGAGCATTGGATCATTTGGTATATTGTTTGGGTATATCTCCGAGAGTGGCCGCTGATGCCTTATCTCAACATTTGAACTTATTTCGGTAAAGAACCAAGGAGGACAAAATGGCCGTTGCAAACAAAGAAATGGCAGACGCGCGGAGAAGGCTTAATCGGAGCCTTGCACCTGAAGAGAATATCACTGACGCTCTTTCGGTGTTGGACAAGGCAGTAAGCGGCCTGATTGACCTTGCAAAAGGCAAGATGGTTTCAGACGGAATTTCAGCGAAGGATGTCAGTTCTCCTTTTGGAAAAAACACAGAGAACCCATCGGGAACCGATGACTATGACGTTCTTCCAGATAAGTGGAATGGGGAAATGAGAGTTAACAATTCACAGAAGTCAGCCGCCAGAGTAAATGGACGTGATCAGCAGGGCGGAAGAGTCCCCACCCTTGGCAAGTCGGAAAGTTATTACAAGGCCGAAGATGACGATGATGACATGGCTGACGAGGACGAGGCATCGGAGCATACAGCCGAGCAACGTGCTGGTGAGCAAAGCATGCGTGAGCGCATGGATCGTCTTCGCAACATGAAGAACAAGAAGCGGCAACAGCCTGACGATGATGACGATGACGACGATGATGATCAGGACAATGATGATCAGGATGATGATGATCAGGATTATGATGATCAGGGCAATATGAATGACGATGACGATGATGATGATGATGATGATGATGATGATGATGACAATGATGATGACGATCAGAATAATCGCAAGGGTTGGATGAAGGCTGAAGAGCCTGATGACGACGATGACGATGACGATGATGATGACGACGAC
>Ga0209499_1002707_pt1 | contig 11188 bp, 11 predicted proteins | sample C_130208_EF_Meta_FD_187306 | JGI IMG/M metagenome (GOLD analysis project Ga0209499, IMG submission 187306) | Freshwater microbial communities from Lake Croche, Canada to study carbon cycling - C_130208_EF_MetaG (SPAdes) (version 2) | ecosystem: Environmental > Aquatic > Freshwater > Lake...
GCATTACCTATAATGTAGGCGCTATGTTTATGGTATTGGCTATGAGCTATATCAATACCTATTTCGTGGAGATCAGCCGCCCAATTTAAAAATTGCACACAGTTTTCGTCATTAGCCCACGTATAGTTAGCACTTAATTGACTTAACATAATATGGATAGATTTCTTAATGCGTTTTGCGTGTTTTTGGTCTATGTGATAGCGTTTGGTGACTGCAAGCACAGTTTCTGCGCGCATATCTTGGTTATAAATCCGCCCTAATAAATCCTGTATCAGACCCTCTCTTAAAGCACCTTCAGAAATAGTCATTTGTTCGATATTAAGCGTCTTGAAGGTGGCATAAACAATAGCTAAGCCACCAGCAAAGACAGGTAGGCGATCGGCATCTAGTCCAGTTAAGTTTAATTCATCAATATGTGTGTGTTGAATAAGGTGGGTAACCAGTATTTCAAGCCCTTGTTTAGTAATGCCGTTATTGCTCCAATTATTGGCTTGTAATACTTTGGCAATTGAACGCAAACTGCCCGATGAACCTATGGCTTCATCCCAGTTCTCGCTCTTAAAAGTATGTTGGAAAGGCTCTAATTTTTGTTCAGCGAATAAGGTGGCTTGATCAAAAGCCGTTTTGGATAAGAAGCCCTCTTTAAAAAAGCTATTACTCATAGACACACAGCCCATGTGTAAACTTTCTTTATCTTGGGGTGTATCATTGGCGCCGATAATATATTCGGTGCTGCCGCCGCCAATATCCATGACTAAGCGTAACTTGGCATTACTGCTTAAACTATGTGCTACGCCTGCATAGATCAAACGGGCTTCTTCTATTCCCGAAATAATATGGATAGGATGGCCTAGTGCGAGTTCGGCTTTAGCTAAAAATTGTCCAGCATTTTTGGCCATGCGTAAGGTGTTGGTGCCTACTATACGAACACTGCCCGCAGGAAAGTTGTGAATGCGTTGGCCGAACCGTTCGAGACAAGCAAGTGCACGCCGTTGGGTCTTTTCATCTAGCATTTGCTCAGCATTTAATCCTGAAGCCAGTCTGACCATCTCTTTAAGTCTGTCTATCGTTTGTAATTTGCCGTTTTTTAGGCTACAAACAATCATATGGAAGCTATTAGAACCTAAATCTACAGCGGCTACGAATTCTGGGGGAGTATTCTGCACGGGTTATCCAATTTGTCTGCGGGGCATGTTAATATCTGATAATATTACACGGTTTTTACTATCCATTATTGTGGCTTATTTAAAATGTAATGGGATTCAATAAGGTCGTTTTGCTTATTGTCCCACATTAGGCGAGTTTTTATTGTTTGTCATGGGGTCATGTGCGTAATTTAACTTATTTAAAGGTTTTCGTTAAGTGTTAGTTTCAGTATGAATGCATTATCTATTCGCAAGCTAAAAAAAACATATAACAATGGTTTTGAAGCTTTAAAAGGCATAGACCTTGAGGTGGAACCGGGTGATTTTTTTGCTTTATTGGGAGCCAATGGCGCTGGTAAATCAACGACTATCGGTATTATCAGTTCATTGGTAAATGAATCTAGTGGCTCAGTGAGTATTTTTGGTCATGATTTAAAAACTGAGCGATCTCTTGCTAAAAGTTGCCTAGGTTTAGTGCCTCAAGAAGTTAATTTTAATCAATTCGACACGGTTAAAAGTATCGTTTTTAATCAAGCGGGTTACTACGGTACGCCTCGTAAGCTTGCCTTACAAAGAACAGAGTATTGCCTTAAGCAAATGGATTTATGGGATAAACGTGACCTAGTTTCTAGGCGCTTGTCCGGTGGTATGAAGCGCCGTGTCATGATTGCCCGCGCTATGGTGCATGCGCCCAAGTTATTGATACTTGATGAGCCAACAGCGGGTGTCGATATAGAAATCAGGCGCTCAATGTGGAATATGATGCAGGAAGTTAATAAGCAAGGCACAACCATCATTTTAACGACACATTATTTAGAAGAAGCTGAGAGTCTTTGTCGTAATATTGCCATCATCGATCAGGGACGTATTGTAGAGAATACGGATATGGCTAGCCTCTTAGCAAGATTGCATGTCGATCATTTCGTGTTGGATTTGGCTGAACCTTTGGCAGTAGCGCCCGTCATTTCAGGCTATCAAATTCAGCGTTTATCCGATAAGGTGCTTGATGTGGCTGTACCAAAGGAAATTGGACTGAATTATTTGTTTAGTCAACTAAGCGCGCAAAACATTAACGTGATTAGTCTTAAGAATAAGAGTAATCGCTTAGAACAGTTATTTATGAATTTAATTGATACTAAGCCGACAGGGAATAAATGATGAATTACTCTATTGCCTTTAGAACGATAGTGACTAAAGAGATTTTTCGTTTTGTTCGTATTTGGCCGCAAACATTATTACCCCCTGCGATTACTACCGCTCTGTATTTCTTGATTTTCGGTAAGTTAATAGGTGATCGTATTGGCATTATTAATGGCGTAACTTATATGGATTATATTGTTCCAGGCATTATATTGATGTCGGTCATTAGTCATTCTTACTCCAACGTTGTGTCATCTTTTTATTCAACCAAATTTCAACGCAATATTGAAGAGCTGCTAGTTGCTCCTGTGCCTAATTGGATTATATTAAGCGGCTATGTGAGTGGTGGCATCATTCGAGGGTTATTAGTGGGGGTTGTGGTGGCTTTAATCTCACTTTTATTTGCCGACATAGCGGTTAAAAATATATTCATAGCGTTATCAATAATGTTATTAACAGCCACTCTATTTTCATTAGCTGGCTTCATTAATGCTGTGTTAGCAGAAAGTTTTGATGATATTTCTATCATTCCCAACTTTGTTTTAACACCCTTAAGTTATTTGGGCGGAGTGTTTTATTCCGTTAAAATGTTGCCAGGTATATGGCAAAACATCTCTCTAGGCAATCCCATTTTGTATATGATTAATGCCTTTAGATATGGCTTGATAGGGGTAACCGATGTCGATATTCAGCTAGCGTATATGATGACGGTTGGCTTTATTATGGTCTTAACGCTGCTTAGTTTGTTTTTGCTTTATAAAGGTATAGGCATTAAAAGCTAGTTTCGACTCTAATTAAATACTGCCTAACCAGCACTTTTAATGGGTAGAGCATAAGGTGTAGTCAGTAGTTAATATCGCCTTAAATAGTATTAATTGATACACAAACAACAAAATCACTCGTGTTTTACTGTAACTAATGCATTAGACGGTATATAATCGCACGTTTTGATTCAATCATTTAGTCAATTCAAACCGGAAAGAAAACATGCTGGATAAGCTAGTTAGATTAGTTGTAGGGAGCCGTAACGACAGGCTAATAAAGAAGAAAAGAAAGTTGGTCAAGAATGTCAACGCATTAGCTTCTGAATACGAAAAACTGTCTGATGAGGCAATTAAAGCAAAAACTCAAGAGTTTCGTGATCGTCTTGAACTAGGCGAAAATCTGGATAAGCTGATTCCAGAAGCTTTTGCTGCGGTCAGGGAAGCCTCTTCGCGTGTTTTCGGTATGCGTCATTTTGATGTGCAACTGATAGGCGGCATGATTCTGCATGACGGTAAAATCGCCGAGATGAAAACCGGTGAGGGTAAAACCTTAATGGCAACGTTAGCTGCTTATTTGAATGCTTTACCTGGACATGGCGTGCATGTTGTAACGGTAAATGATTACCTTGCTAAGCGCGATTCAGAATGGATGGGTAGACTCTATAGCTTTCTAGGCATGAGCACCGGCGTTATTGTTAGTCAGATGGAACATGAAGAGCGTCGTGTGGCCTATGCCGCTGACATTACTTATGGTACCAATAACGAATTTGGTTTTGATTATTTACGTGACAACATGGCTTTCAGCATAGAGCAGAAAGTTCAACGTGATTTAAATTTCGCTATAGTCGATGAAGTCGATTCTATCTTGATTGATGAAGCCAGAACGCCGCTGATTATTTCTGGGCCTACCGATGAAAGCACTGAAATTTATATCAAAGCCAATGAAATCATTCCTTATTTAACGCGTGAAGAACCTGAGGGTCAACCCGGCGATTACACGGTAGATGAAAAAATACGACAGGTTTATCTGACTGAAGCCGGTCACGAGCGTGTCGAGGAGATGATGCTAGAACTTGGCTTGATGCCAGAAGGCACTAGTCTTTACGATGCGGCGAATATCCGACTCATGCATTATTTGAACGCCTCTTTGCGTGGTCATGTTTTATTTAAGAAAGATGTTGATTACATCGTCGCCAATGATGAAGTCGTCATTGTTGATGAGTTTACTGGCAGAATAATGCCTGGTAGACGCTGGTCTGAAGGCTTGCATCAAGCCATAGAAGCTAAAGAACATGTTGCCATCAATAGTGAAAACCAAACCTTAGCATCTATTACCTTCCAGAATTATTTCCGTTTATACAGTAAATTGTCGGGTATGACGGGTACCGCTGACACTGAAGCCTTTGAATTAAACAATATTTATGGTCTTGAAGTCGTCGTCATACCTACGCATCGTCCCTTGATTCGAAGAGACTTAGGTGATGTGGTTTTCTTAACGACAGATGAAAAGTATATTGCCGTTGCTAATGACATCAAAGAATGTGTGAGTCGCGGCCAGCCTGTTTTAGTGGGTACGACTTCTATTGAAAACTCTGAGCGTTTGTCACACTTGCTCACTAAGCAAGGTATTAAGCACGAAGTGCTAAACGCCAAGCAACATGAGCGAGAAGCCCATATTATTGAGCAGGCGGGTATGCCAGGCTCTGTGACTATTGCTACCAATATGGCTGGTCGTGGTACTGATATTGTACTAGGTGGTAATCTGGATGCTGAATTAAAGGCTTTGGGTGAAGAGGCCAGTGCTACTGAAAAAGAACAGGTGCGTGGTACTTGGCTAGAAAGACATCAACAAGTCATCAATAATGGTGGTTTGCATGTCATAGGTTCAGAGCGCCATGAATCGCGTCGTATCGATAATCAATTAAGAGGTCGTTCTGGTCGTCAAGGCGATCCGGGTTCAACACGTTTTTACTTGTCTTTGCAAGATGACTTGATGCGTATTTTTGCTTCTGAACGCGTTGCTGGTTTAATGAAAAAACTAGGCATGGGTGATGGCGAAGCCATAGAACATCCTTGGGTGACTCGTTCTATTGAAAATGCACAGCGTAAAGTTGAAGCCCGTAACTTTGATATTCGTAAAGAAATCTTAGCGTATGACGACGTGGCTAATGATCAACGCAAGGTGATCTATACGCAACGTAACGAATTAATGGCGGCTACTGATATTTCTGACATTATTACCGCCATTCGTGAAGATGTCGTTAATCATGTTATTACTCAGTACATTCCTGCGAAAACGATGGTTGAGCAATGGGATATACAAGGCTTAGAAGAGCATTTGCAGCATGAGTTTAATGTCTTCATTCCTGTACAACACATGCTGGACGAGGATCATAAGTTACAAGAAACCTCGTTAAGGTTGCGTATAATCGAGCTATTGGAACAAAATAACCAAGAAAAAGAACAGCAGATTACTAAAGAGGTGTTGCAGCATTTCGAAAAATCAGTGATGTTACAAGTTTTGGATACTAGCTGGAAAGAACATTTAGCCGCGATGGATTATTTGCGTCAAGGTATTCACTTTAGAGGCTATGCGCAAAAAGATCCTAAGCAAGAGTATAAGCGTGAATCTTTCGAAATGTTTAGCAGCTTACTTGATCATATTAAATATGAAGTCATTGGTATCTTATTTAAAGTTCAAGTCCGTCAAGAAGAAGATGTGCAGGCGCTAGATGAGCAAAGACAAGCGCCCATAGAAATGCACTACGAACATGCTGAGGCACCTGCCTTGGATGTTGGTGACGAACTACCTAAAGCTATTAGCGATGAACAGACAGCAGAGCAACCCTTTGTGAGAGTCACTGATAAAGTCGGTCGCAATGACAATTGTCCTTGTGGCTCAGGTAAGAAGTACAAGCATTGCCATGGAAAGCTCGCTTAGTCTTAAAAGCTAACTTAGATCATTATTTAGCACTCTATTTTGTGTTATATCAATCACGAGATGGTATAACAAATAGAGTTACAGTAGGTTGGGCTAACGGCTCTATCGTTAACCCAACATTTCCACATGAAAGTGTTGGGTTGCGAAAAGATGCAGCCCAACCTACACCGCTACTCCCAATACCAGCCTATATTGGCTGTATCAACATATCTATTTAGTATAACTAAAGCTTAGTGAGTTATTTTTTTCACACTATTGTCATCTTTTAAGTGATAGAATCAAAGATTAGGTTTTTATTTTTATTAATATTAAACTCTTTCTATCATTATTAAAGCTAAGGCGTTTCACAAGCTTAGTAATATCGTTAATAAATTATAAGTAGATTAAATGAATAGCATAGAATCAGCCCAGCAGTATAATAAAGTAGCAGAATCAGGTGATCAACAGGCACAGTTTACACTCGCTTTAATGTATGCAAATGGACATGGCGGATTAGAAAAAGACTATATGTTCGCGCATAAATGGGCAACGATGGCAGCTATGAATGGAAATACAGAAGCTGCTATGCTAGCTGAGTTACTAATTCCTCAAATGTCCCATCAGGCAGTTGAGGAATCAAGAAAATTGATACGTTTGTGTTGCTCTAATAAGCTTTAAATATCTATGGCCTTAGGTAACTCGCAAAAAATAAAATACCCCATAGGATGTGCAAAATAACGTGAAGCGCATCGCTTTATAGGCATGATGCGCTTCACTATCGTTCAGCACATCTTATGAAAATGGGGGGTTTATTATTGCGTCTTACCTTAGCTTAAAAAGACAAATCTAAACAAGAAACTAATGATCAGTTTAGTTTGTTACTAGCACTTCAAAATCATGTGTCATTTCAACACCGGCTTTTCCTAGCATAATCGCTGCCGAACAATATTTTTCTGCAGATAAGTTGACTGCGCGTTCAACGGCTGAGGCTTTTAGATCTTGTCCGCTAATAATAAAGTGTAAATGGATTTTGCTAAAGACACTGGGTATGGCATCAACGCGTTCAGCCGTAATTTGTACTTGGCAAGTGGCGATATGATTACGGCCTTTTTGTAAAATCTGAACCACATCAAACGATGAGCAGCCACCTAAGCCTAATAAAATCATTTCCATAGGGCGCATGCCGATATTACGTCCACCATGATCGGGTGGGCCATCCATGATAACAGCATGACCGCTACCGCTTTCGCCCACAAACATAACACCATCTACCCATTTAACCGTTGCCTGCATAAATCTCTCCAGTAAAAATAAGTAGACTAGCATATAACGGACTCATGTTGGAGTTTTCAACATAAATTTAGGCTATGTCATCATTAGTTATGGCGTTTTTTATTTTTTTTCCATTGTTAAATACTGGAGTGCAATTGCTTCAGCTATTGTTTGTAAAACAGCTAAAGCAGTTTTACTCCAGACTTAACTCACTGTTGAATTGCACCAACTCTGTTGATTATGTGGTGCATCTCCACCAACAATGACAATCATCTGTTGCACTCAATACTGATTAAGCTTGCTGTCATAAAGATGGTCTATTATTTGCTTTGTATTTATAGCGTAGCACTCTAGTTAATGTGTCAACTCTGCAAGATTAACTTCGACCTGCTACTAATACTTGTGTAATTACCCATTAAAAAGCCGCCATGAAACAGATAGAATCTTATACACCTATAAATTTTGAACTTCGAGATGCACAGAGAATTATTGACGAGGTGCATGAAAACCCACGGCATCCTGCTAATGACAGACGACATCATCTGCATCAACAAGCTTTGGATGCTATTTATGCTTTAGAAGCTTGGGTTTTTGAGCTTGCTGTCCCAGATAATATCTTACGCGTTAATATATCTAAAGTTGAGGCTAAGCGCCCCAAAAGAAAGCAAAATAGTTACCGTAGCTTGGGCTAACTTTTCTATCGTTAACCCAACATGGAAGCCGAGTAGTGTGGGTTGCGAAAGCATGCAACCCAAGCTACAGCGCTGGAGTGCAATAGCTTCAGCTATTGTTTGTAAAACAGCTATTCTATTAGCTTTTTTATCGCCGATAATACGCTTTCACCTTTAAAAGGTTTAACAACCCAGGCTTTAACACCCGCTGCTTTGCCACGCTCTTTCATGCTGGGATTGCTTTCAGTCGTCAACATGATGATGCTGACGGTAGTATTGCCTAAGTCATTGCGGATTTTCTCAACCATTGTTAAGCCATCCATATTGGGCATTTTTACATCACTCAAAATCAATTTGATGTTAGCGTTTTCCTCTAACTTGACGAGCCCATCTTTGCCATCAACAGCCGTAATAAAATCCAAACCATTTTCTGTTAAAAACTCACCTACTTGATCTCTTACCGTGCTTGAGTCATCTACAATTAAAATCTTAGCGATCTATTAAATCTGCGTTTTTGTATGCTTAAAATAATTCCAATTCACCTGAATCGATCAGGTCATTTAATGTTGTTTGTATTTCTTCAAAGAGCTCTGGGTTAAAATCTAAGTTAAAAATAAACCACTGATAAATTGAAGAAAATAAACCTGTTGCTTCATCGAGCAAGGTGTATTTGAAGCACAGTTGTGGGTTTTCAGAACCAAAGGAGATATATTTGTTTTGATGATTAATAACCAAAGGTACCTGTGTGACTGAGCGATTATCTCGGTCAATATCTTCGTTAATAAAGCGATTCTTGAAAGCACCCCAAATGAGATTAGTCACTTCGCCTAATAAATTATTTAATTCTCTGAAAGGCGTTTGTGCATAACGCATGCCTACATCACTGAAAACTACGCTATCTATAATAGTATCTTCAGTTTGTAGCATCATATAGCCACGGCACCAATTACTTTCCAGTGGAATCAAACTAAAGACTTCACCAAAGATGATACGATCCCTAACGATGTAGGGTGCATTGGCCGTGACAACTTGCGCTTTAAACTGGCTTTGTAAAGACTGTACTGAGATTTCAGTAATACCTCGGATTAAGGCATTAGGGTAAACCACACTAAAGATGTAATCTTCAATGAATTGATGCAAGGGTGATAAGTCATCAATAGTATAGCTAGCAACAAAATACTTAGCTGAATTTTCAGGTAATGCTTCTGCGCAAGAATCGGCGTTTCTTCGTAAAATAATCGGAAGTTCGGGTCTGCTTGCACGAATTAAGTTTGCTAACTCTATGGTTTTATCCAAGGTTTCTGCATAATCCTCGGCTATAAGAATTCCACCTAAGTCTATATAAGAATTCAATGTTTTTAAGACATTATTAGAATTAACTCTAAGGCCAATAAGGCCGTTTTCATCGCAAAATTGTTTAATTTTATCAAAATGTTCTTTAGTATTATCCAATATCAAAACTTTACTGACTAAATTTGTAGCATTATTCATGATTACTTCCCTTTCTTAAATATTAATAAATGAAATTTACAGTTAAAATATTTCTATCGTGCCGGTAATTTCATTTGCTTTGGCAGTATCCACAGTAAAATCAACGATGCCATAATTACAAATACACAGTGTTGCATGTAGCACTAAGGATAGATTGATAGTAATCCGAAAATGTTTGATATAGCCAGGTTCTAGTGCAGATATAAAATCTAGGCAGGGCCTAGATAGTACATAAGGTGTAGACATGCCTGAATAAGTGTAATGAGCGTTTAAGTTTCGATTCATAGCGCCACAGGCCATATTACAAAACTCTAAAATTCTATCGATAAATTCATGGTTATGAGTATTCTCGCTGTCTTCTAGGGATGAGTTAGCGAAATATTTGATAGTCGATTCGTTGCTGTCAAAATGTAGCAAGGTCAAAAATCGAAAGCTAGATGAAGTAATGGTTAGTACAGAAAATTCCGTTTCAGTGATTTCTTTAGGGTCATTTATAAGCTCTATTTCACAGCTATCGTTAGAAGAATCAGAAAAATTGGCCATGACCGCAGATTCAAAAATATGATTAAAACTCCTTTGTGCTTGTTCACTGATCATAAATTATTTGTCGGGGCTAATGATGCTGTTTTGTAAATATTTACTATTAACATGAATGCTAATTAAGGCCGAAGCAATCATTTTTCCACCTGCTTGGATGTCCTGAAAAGTCGAGGTAGTGATTAAGTCATTTTTGTATAAATTCTTGCTATAGTCCCTAGAAAGATCTTCTGATACGTTGGCAAGATGTCTAATCTCTTTTGCTACAATAGCAAAACCACGGCCATTTTCACCCGCTCTGGCCGCTTCAATGGCGGCATTTAACGATAAGATAACAATGGTTTTAACGATATTGCTAAATTTGTCATTTTGCTCATGCATAGCTCTATTTTGTATCATGAGAGAGTTCATATCCTCATGCCAACGTTCAAAGATGTCGGCAAACTTAGTCATCTCAGCTATTCTATTGGTATGGTTATTAATCTTTTCTTTAAATTCCACACGCCTACTAAGAATCGCTTTTTTTAGTGATTCAAATTCTGCATGATGTTCTTGTCGTATTTGATAATTATCAGTTAATAGCTGGTCTTTTTCTGCTTTGAGTTGGGCTATTTGTTTTCTAAAACTTAGCACTGTCAGCTCTTTTTCATTCAAGGCGATTTCATAAAAGGATTGCTGGGCTACGACCTCTACTTTATGCAAAGCTAGTTCTTGTAGATGAGCGGCTGACATTTGTTTAATATGCTGGTCTAGTTCAATATTTTCTTGTTCTAGTAGGGCGAATTTATCGATTTTGTGTTGTAAAGCTTCGTTTAATTGCGTTAAATTTCGCAGTTTGTTGGCGCTATTATTTTCGCTTTCTAAAGGTTTAATTTGTTCTTGCGAAAAAAGCTTAGGCGGCAAGTCATTAGTAATGACATGAGCTCTATTTAAGGCCATAGCGGTCAGGAAACTATTAGTGAGCGCATTTTTTAGCCCTAGTTCATGTGTCAAATTCCGACGTTTATTGTTAGTAAAGAAATTCAAAGGCTTAACTCTCATTTTGTTATCGGTAAAAAGATTGTTTATGTTTCAAGTAACTGCTCGAAGTACACTAAAGCTAATAGCGCTAAGGTGATCATGCCGCAGCAGCAAGAGGTTCATCAATATCTACAGCGTAATTAGCTGGTAGATAAACAGCTGGTTCAATGCTGCGTTGATCACTACCTTCTTTATCATCCGTAAAATTAATCTTAACAAAACCACCTT
>Ga0209499_1002709_pt1 | contig 11183 bp, 8 predicted proteins | sample C_130208_EF_Meta_FD_187306 | JGI IMG/M metagenome (GOLD analysis project Ga0209499, IMG submission 187306) | Freshwater microbial communities from Lake Croche, Canada to study carbon cycling - C_130208_EF_MetaG (SPAdes) (version 2) | ecosystem: Environmental > Aquatic > Freshwater > Lake | place...
ATATCGGCAAGTCGTTCCGAGGCCGTCCGGTGGTCAAGAGCGTGTCCTTGCGCCTGCGACGCGGCGAGGTCGCGGGCCTGTTGGGACCCAATGGCGCGGGCAAGACCACCTGTTTCTACATGATCACAGGCCTCATTCAGGCCGACTATGGCTCGATCTATCTGGACGGCGAAAACATCACCGAACTGCCCATGTACCAGCGCGCGCGGATGGGCGTTGGCTATCTGCCGCAAGAGGCCTCGATCTTTCGTGGCATGACGGTCGAGCAGAACGTCATGGCCGTGGTCGAGATGCGCGAACAAGACGACCGTAAGGCCAAGGCCGTGGTCAAGGACCTGTTGGCTGAACTGCGCATCGATCATTTGAAAGATCAGCCCGCCGTGGCCCTGTCAGGCGGCGAGCGGCGGCGGGTCGAGATCGCCCGCGCCCTGGCCAGCGAACCGGCCTTCATGCTGCTAGACGAGCCCTTTGCCGGGATCGACCCCTTGGCCATTGCCGATATTCGCGAAGTGATCCGCTATCTCAGCACGCGCGGCATCGGCATTCTGATCACCGACCACAATGTGCGCGAGACGCTCGACATTATTGACCGCGCCTCGATCATCCATGCGGGCGAAGTGCTGTTCGAAGGCTCGCCCGACGAGATCCTCGCCGACCCAGAGGTGCGCCGCGTCTATCTTGGCGATCGCTTCGATTAACCGGTCCCCACCGGCAAAGATCGCCCTCTCACCCTAAGGGCGCGATAATTTGTTAACCATAAAAGTTCATCCTTTGACGAATCTGTAAGGGGCCGAGGATCACAGATCCTAGCCTCATCATCACCCGTCTAGGACCCTGAACAAACCACCATGGCGCTCGCCGCACGATTGGATATTCGCCAGGGACAGGGCCTGGTCCTAACGCCTCAATTGCAGCAGGCGATAAAACTGCTGCAACTTTCCAATCTTGAGCTAGAGGCCTTTGTCGAGGCCGAGATCGAACGCAACCCCTTGCTCCAAAAGGATGATCGCGACGCGGAGGCCGAGGTCGAGGCCGCCCCCGACGCGCCCCTCAGCCATGATATGGCCACCGACCGCATCTCCGATAATGATGCCACCGAGGCCATGGATGCCGACCATCGCGATCTCTATACCGACGCCTCTCCAGGAGAACGCTCCAGCGGCGAAGGGGGAGAGGCCATGCAGGCGGGCGGCCAGATCGACTGGTCCAAGGCTGGCAGCGGTGGCAGCTTCGATGCCGATGGCGACTTCGAAAGCCTGCTGACCAAGGAAAAGACCCTCAACGAACATCTCGAAGACCAGATGCATCTGGCCGGACTGGACGGGCCAGATCGGGCCATCGCCGCCGTGCTGATCGATAGTGTCGATGAGGGGGGCTATCTCCGCGCCGACCTGGCCGATCTGGCCTCGCGCTTGGGCTGTGACCTGCCCCGGGTTGAGACAGTGCTAGCCCGTCTGCAAGGGTTCGAGCCGACCGGCGTCTTTGCCCGCGATGTCCGCGAATGTCTGATGCTGCAGTTGAAGGAAAAAAACCGGTTCGATCCGGCCATGGCGGCCTTGCTGGACCGGCTTGATCTGGTGGCGCGGCGGGACATGGCTGGCTTGCGCGAGGTTTGCCAGGTCGATGACGAGGACCTGCGCGAAATGATCGCCGAGTTAAAGGCCCTGACCCCGCGCCCCGGCGCGGCCTTTGGGTCCGATACCTCCCCGACCGTTGTGCCGGACGTCTTTGTTCGTGAGGGGCCCGGCGGGATCTGGTTGGTAGAGCTCAATAGCGACACCCTGCCCCGCCTGTTGGTCGATCAGCGCTACCACGCCCAGATCGCCGGCAAGGCGCGCAATGAGGCGGACAAGACCTTCGTGTCAGAGTGCCTGTCCTCGGCCAACTGGCTGGTGCGCAGTCTCGACCAGAGGGCCAAGACCATCCTCAAGGTCTCCAGCGAGATTGTCCGCCAGCAGGATGGATTTCTCGCCTACGGGGTCGAGCACCTGCGACCTCTGAACCTGAAGACCGTCGCCGATGCCATCGGCATGCATGAATCGACCGTCAGCCGCGTGACCTCGAACAAATATCTGTCGACGCCGCGTGGGGTCTTTGAGCTCAAGTTCTTCTTCACCGCCGCGATCCAGTCTTCGGATGGCGGCGAGGCCCATTCGGCCGAAAGCGTGCGGCACAAGATCAAGCACCTGATCGATGGCGAACAGATCACACGCAAGGTCCTGTCCGATGATCGACTGGTCGAGCTCTTGAGTGCCACCGGCGTCGAAATTGCTCGGCGCACGGTCGCCAAATATCGCGAGGCGCTGCGCATTCCATCCTCCGTGGACAGACGACGCCTGATGCGGGACGCGCACTAACGACCCTTGGCTCAGGGCCCGGCTCAAGGTGCCGATAATGTGATCTTTTAGGGCCTGCTAAAGCGGCCTTGGGCCATTCAGCGCAATTGACTTGCCCTATCGGCCGGGTGTGGACTGGGGTCATGAAAGTCCTAGTATCCGGCAAACATGTCGACGTCGGCGAGGCCTTGCGATCGCGGGTTTCGGACGAACTTTTGAGCAGCATCGGCAAATATTTTGACCGAGGCGGTGACGCTGAGGTCTTGGTTTCACGCGAGGGACATTCTTTCCGCGTGGACTGCACGGTACACCTTGCCTCCGGGCAAACCCTTCTAAGCCATGGCCTAGGACATGACGCCCATGCCGCCTTCAGCACGGCGCTCGAAAAGATCGAGACCCGCATCCGGCGCTATAAGCGAAGGTTAAAGAGCCACTCGGTGGCTGCGAGCCATAAGCAGGCCGAGTCCGCGTCCTTCTTCGTCCTACGTGCGCCCGAGACCGACATTGATGACGGGGATGGCTGGGATGATGACCATGAGGCCCATCATGGGCACGAGGCCCCAAAGGGCGTGGTCATTGCGGAATCGGAGGCCCAACTTAAGACTCTGACCGTTTCTATGGCGGTGATGGAGTTGGACTTGACCGAATCTCAGACAATCGTGTTTAGAAATGCCGCACATGGCGGTTTGTCAGTGGTATATCGCCGACCTGATGGAAATATCGGCTGGATCGATCCTCAACGTACACAAGCGGCGTTGAAGGCGGGCTGAGCGGAGCGGACTTGCAAAAGGCCTGCCCGCCCGGTTCGAAGAGCTCGCGCGGGCAGGTTTTAGAGTGAGTGTCTTGATGCAAATCGGCGATCTGTTGGACGTGGATGCGATCATCCCTCAGGTGAACGCACCGTCCAAGCGGCAAGCGCTTGCGCTGGTGGCTGACTTGGCATCACGGCGTTTTGGTCTGAAGGCACCAGAGGTCCTAGAGGCCTTGCTCGAGCGTGAACAGCTCGGCTCTACGGGCGTCGGCCACGGGGTGGGCGTGCCCCATGCCAGGCTCAATGGCTTGGAGCGTATGCGCGGCGTTTTTGTGCGCCTCGAAAATCCGATCGACTTCAAGGCGGTCGACGAACAGCCGGTTGATCTGCTCTTTGCCCTGTTTGCACCGGCCGATGCGGGCGCGGAACATTTGCGCGCCTTGGCACGGGTTAGCCGGATCTTGCGTCGACCAGCCCTGCGCGAGCAACTTCGGCAGTCCCAGAGCGCCGACGCCCTGTTCGCTCTTCTGGTCCAAGAACAGGAAGCGTCAGCCGCTTAGGCCAAGCCCTTTGCGAGCCTAGTGGACCGATACGGGGGCCATCTCATGGGCCAAGGCCGCGGCGACGGCAGAATCGCGATCGCCAAGAATGGCCAGGCAGTCGCCATTGGCACCGTGAACGGCATAAAGGATCTGGTCCGGGGGGATCGGCCGGCCCTCTTCATCCTGCACAGGCGTAGAGGCCAGGACCTGCCCAGCCACGACCGGGCGCACATAGACCATATGCGGCGCGCCCAAGGCGGTAAACTCTTCTAAGGTCAATTGCAGCGTCATGATGACCGCTTCCTTCTTGCAAAAGCTTAAGCGCGCGGGCGGTTCAGCCCAGCGTCTTGATAGGAATTTCCCGGATCAGCCTCTCGGGCTGCGGGCGATTGAGATCGATATGGAGCAGGCCATGCTCCATGCTGGCGCCCTGGACCACCATCCCATCCGCCAAGACAAAGTTTCGGATGAAATTGCGAGCGGCGATGCCCCGGTGAAGATAGGCGCGGTCTGCGCCGCTTGGACCACGGTCCTTGTCGCCTCGGCCGGTGACGACCAGCTGATTATCCTCGACCGTGACCGACAGTTGCTCTGGCGAGAACCCGGCAACCGCCAAGGTGATGCGCAAGCACCCCCCTGCCCGTTCTTCGACATTGTAGGGCGGATAGCCCTCAGCCGCCGCCTTGGCAGCCCGTTCGATCAGCGCGCGGGTATGGTCGAAGCCCAAGAGGAACGGACTGTCGAACAGGATGGTTCGGTTCATAGGCGAAGCCCTCAAGGCAAAAGCGACTTCGTTGTCCACAGATCACCCGATACGGCATGGCCCATGATCCAACGCCTTCAGAGATGGCCATGGCTTAGGGATGTTTCAAGATGATGGCCTCAGATTGACCCAGACCCTGCCCGGTCCTAATCTTGAGACTACAGATCACTCCGCCCCCCGCCTTTGAAAGCCGAACATGGCCATCGCCGCCCGTGTCAAACCGACCGACTATTTCACGCCCAAGGAATGGAACCGTCTTTCGGCGCGCTCCTCTTGGAAGGGTCTGGCTCTGGTCGCCCATGGGTGGGCTGTGGTGGGTCTGACCATGGTTGTGGGTGCGATCTGGCCGATCACCATTCCCTTTGGCATTATGATTGTCGGTGCCCGGCAGCTTGGTCTCGCCATCCTGCAGCACGACGCCGCACACGGCGCGCTGCATCCCAATCTCAAGATCAATGATTGGGTGGCCGAGTGGTTCTGTTCGCCGGGCGTCCAGCGCTACCGCGACTATCATCTGCAACATCATAAGTTTGCCCAGCAGGCCGAGGATCCCGATCTGGTCCTATCGGCGCCCTTCCCGATCACACCGACCTCTCTGCGCCGCAAGATCGCGCGGGACCTGACCGGGCGTACCTTCTTCAAGCAGCGGTTTGGCTCTTCCTACAATCGGATCAAGAACCGTAAGCCGGGACAGGCGCTGTTGCCCCTGCTCACCGCGGAACTGCGTCGCCATCGCCGGTTTCTGATCGCCAATGGACTGGGGCTGACGGTCTTTACCATCGCAGGCTATGGCTGGATCTATGTGGCCCTATGGCTGGTGCCGATGGCCACCTGGTTTCCGATGATCACGCGGCTGCGCAACGTCGCCGAACATGCCCTCGTGGCCAAGAACGAACCCGACCCCCTGCGCCATGCCCGCACCACCAAGGCCAACCTGATCGAGCGGATGCTGATCGCGCCCTACTGGGTCAACTATCACTGCGAGCACCACATGTTCATGCACATGCCCTGCTGGAACCTGCCCAAGGCCCACCGCATCCTCGCCGCCAAGGGTGTCACCGCCCAGATGGAGATCCAAACCGGCTACCGCACCGTTCTGACGGCAGCCGCCTCGGCGGCGTGAGGCCGGAGCCGAGGCCTAGAGCCCGCCGGGCTTGCACTCACCCTTAAAGAACTTCTCGATCTCCAACAGTTGGGTCTCACCATCCTTCGGCCCCCACTTGTTGAACTGGTGGCCCATGTCGGGAATTTCCAGATATTTATAGGGTTTTCCGGCCGCCTTGAGCGCGGCAACGAATTTGCGCGACTCTTCAATCTTGACGGTCTGATCGCGGTCACCGTGATAGACAAAGATCGGAATCGACACCTTGTCCACGTTGCTCAGAGGATCGACGCCATCGATGGTCGGGCGCTGAAACTCACGTAGGAAACGGTTGTCGTAGGTTTCCCCTTGGAACCGTTTGATCTGAGCCACGCCCGCACCAGCTACGGAACATTGGTAGAGCCCGTTGGGACGAATGGCCGCGAGATAGCCCGTATAGCCGCCATAGGAATAGCCAAATAGCGCCATTCGGTTCTTATCGGCATAACCCTGAGCCACCAGCCATTTGGCGGCATCGTCATTATCGTCCTGCATGGTCTTGCCCCACTGGGCATCGCCCGCACGCGCAAGTTTCTCACCCCATCCGACCGAGCCTCGAAATTGTGGCTGGATGACCACATAGCCGCGAGAGTTGAAATAGGTCGTCCAACTGGAAAAATCCCAGCTGTAGTCGTCACGCGCAGACGGACCGCCGTGCGGCAGGACTATCGCTGGATAGGGCCCCTTGCCGTAGAGCGCCGCTGGCGGCAGGTGGAGAAAGGCCGGGATCATCAATCCGTCTCGCGCCGTATATTGGATCAGCTGAGACGGTCCGATGGCCTTGAGGTCTAGGTTCGGACGAGACCGACCCAAGAGCGACAGCTTGGACCCATCGGTGAGCAGATAATATTCAGGCGGAAGGCTGGGTCCCTCGCGTTGGACCACGATATATTTCAGATCGTCGGTCCAATCGATAATCTCTACCGAAGCATCAGAAGCATAGCTGAGCTTCGCCGGCGCGCCGGACGCGGTGTCCGTCCAAGCTATGGTTTGGTCCGACTGTTTCAGAGAGACCTTAAGAGACTTGGCAATGGCGGCCAGCCGGTCATCCGTCCAGTAGGTGCGCCCCTTCTCCGCTCTATAGCCAAATCCGACAAGGTCACCCGCCCTTGTGAAAATGGGACCGGAGGCATCAAACAGTTTATGAGCAAAGACCGGCTCGAGGATCTTGCGCGCGGCAATATCATACTCAAAAACCTGCGTCTTATCGCCCCCATCGGGGCGCTTGGCGATATAGATGATGTTGGGGTCCTTGGTGAAACCGACCACATCAACAAGGTTACGGTTCTTGGCAAAGGATCGAAAATGCTCTTCCCAAGTCCCCGTCACGGGATTGCGCAGCCAAACCGCGAGATAGATATTGCCATTTTCGAAATTGACCTCAGACCGGGCGCGTAGCTGCCCCGTCCGGTCGACCTGAATTCCCCCAAATTGGCTAGACCCTCGCGACACGCGCTCGGCCGCATCAGCATAGACGTCCACCTTGTAAACATCGCCCTGGGTTCGATCCTCAACCATGATATGTTTGGGATCGTCCTGGAGCTGGTCTAGAATAACGGCGGTTCCTTGGCTGTTGTAATAGTCGTCGATCGCCGAATTGGTCTGTTTTTCAGGAAGGGCCGAAGTCCAGCGCTTACCCTGCAAATCGGTGATCAAGAGCTTGCCAATGTGGGTACGGATCGATCCGACCGTGAAGAGCTGTTGGACATAGACGCCCAGCCGATCATTCTTGATGAAAGACACCCCCCATATGTCGGTTTTGGCCGCCCCGAGAACGGTAGGCGGCTTGCTCGGATTGGCGGTTTCCCAAACCGAAACATAGCGGCTAATCCCGTCCGGCGACGTCACGGCGGCGAGGTGCTTTCCATCTGGAGCCAAGGTCAGACTGCTGATGGCCGGTGCACGGGTCAAATCCCAAGCGCTTGGCAATTTAGCACTTTGCTCCACCGAAGGCGTCTGCGCTTGGACGTCGAGCGCCAAGCCCAACAGACCAAACAAAAAAAGGGCGAAGGTTACGAGCGAGGCTTGTCTTGTCATCGTGGGTCCCAGTCCCGGAAATCTGTTTAACGTAGGCGTACCATACTTAGGGCAACGCCCCTAGATAGCGAAATTATTTACGGCTCACATTTGGCTTGATGGCCTTGTTTGACCGCCCTGCACGCCGCCCTTCACGGGGGCCAGCCGCCGTATTGTGTCAAAAAAGTGACGGAAGTCAAAAACCTCACACGCTCATCATGTGGGCCTATTGAACGATAGCTATGACTATATATTTACTGCTCCCGTACGGTCTCGAATGCAGATTTGGTAATTCTTCCAAAATTTCAAAGGGGAACTTAATGTCGGTACGCGCCAAACTCTTACAAACAACGATGATTTTCGGGATCGTCGGATTGACCGCAGCGTCAATATCGACCGCTTCGTTCGCGCAAACAGCAACGCCCGCGCCCGCCGAGAAGGCTGCAAAGGCCGCCGCCACGACCGAAGCTGCGCCAGCGCCTGAGACCGAAGAACTGGTTGTTACCGGGTCGCGCATCCGTCGTACCGAATTTACCAGCAACTCTCCCATTCAAGTCATCACGGCCGAGCAATCGACGCTAGAGGGTCTGGTTGACACCACCGAGATTATCCAAGGGTCATCGGTTGCGGGCAATGCGCGCCAGATCGACAATTTCTATACCGGCTACCTGACCAATGGTGGACCGGGTGTGAACACGGTGTCACTGCGGGGCCTCGGCGCACAACGCACCCTCGTGCTGTTGAACGGTCGCCGCGCCGGTCCGGCCGGTACCCGTGGTCAGGTGGGTGCCGTTGACCTCAACACCATTCCCTCCTCATTGATTGAGCGGGTCGAGGTGCTCAAGGATGGCGCATCGTCCGTCTATGGCTCGGACGCCGTCGCTGGCGTTATCAACATCATCACGCGCAAGAATCTCGATGGTGGCGAAGCAGAGGTCTACGTCAACCGCAGCGCCGAAGGCGGCGGAGACCAGTATCAACTTGACGTCGCTCAAGGTTGGACCTTCGATCGCGGCTATGTGAACATCGGCGCTGACTACTATAAGCGCCAAGCGCTCCTTTTCGGAGACCGTAGCTACTTCTCCTGCCCGCAGGACTATGTGTTTGATGCCTCAACCGGCATCCGCCTAGACCTGATCGACCCAGCGACAGGCACGTTCAAGTGTCAAAACACGATCTCAGGCCGCGTTGATAACCTCTCGACCGGTCGCTATTATGTTTATAATTCTGCTGCAGTAGCGGGCGGCGGTATCGGCAAGACCGACCTCGCTGGCCTCACACGCGTTGGTGCCGTTTTTGCGGGCAACCCAACGGACACGCGCGCCAGCTTAGCGATCAACCCCGTCAATGATCCGCGGCTGCAGAGCCGCACGGCCATCTCGCCGGTGGAACGCTATACATTGACCGCCAATGGGTCCTTCGACCTCACGGCTAGCACCGAGCTCTATGCCGAACTGATGTTCAATCGGCGCGAGTCTTCACAGCGTAGCTGGCGTCAACTGTTCCCGCAGGTTCACTATGCAAACCCCAACAACCCGTTCCGGCTTGGGAATCCAAACGGCTATGCCCCCGGCTATGCGCGGTCCATCATCCTTCTGCCCTCAAATGGCGACCAGACGGTGGACTATAGCCGCATCGTCCTTGGCGCGAAGGGAACCGTTCCTGATATTGGCTTCCTGAAGGGATGGGACTGGGACATCTATGGCCAATATTCGAAGTCCCACGGCGAATATGGTGGAAACTTCTTCTATAATGACCGCGTTCTGGCTACGACAGACTCCACGGCCTGTAACCTGGCCCTGTTGAAGACAGCGACCGCGTGCCCCACCGGCGGCGTTAACTATTTCCGCCCGAGCACGGTTCAGACAAGTGAATTTACACCCGAGGAGGCTGCCTTCCTCTTTGGTTATGAAACCGGTCAAACCGACTATACCCACCAGTTTATCGAAGGCTCCCTTTCGGGCAGCCTGTTCTCCCTTCCAGCGGGCAATGTGGCCGCGGCCGTCGGGTTCCAGGTTCGCAAGGAAGAGATTGACGACAATCCAGGCGCTCAGGCGAAGGCTGGTAACTCTTGGGGTTTGACCTCCGCGGGTCGAACAGCGGGCTCTGATACGATCAAGGAAGCCTTTGCAGAACTCGAGGTTCCGGTCCTGAAGGGGCTGCCGGTCGCCGAAAGCCTGACCTTGAACCTGTCGGGCCGCTATAGCGACTATAAGAGCTATGGTGCCAGTTCGACCTATAAGGTCGGTTTAAATTGGCAAGTGATCCCCTCTGTTCGGTTGCGTATTAGTGACGGCACCTCGTTCCGTGCTCCGGCCCTTTATGAGCTTTACCTCGCAAACCAGACCGGCTTTTTGGGGCAGTCTTCGATTGATCCGTGCCTGAACTGGGGTGACAATCCTTCCACGGTCACGGCGACAAACTGCGCAAAACAAGGCATTCCACGCACCTATAATGCAGCGGGTTCATCTTCTGCCTTGGTGATTACCGGCGGCGGCAAGGGTATTTTGCAAGCCGAAACCTCAAAGTCTAAAAGTCTGGGCATTGTCCTGACCCCTAGCTTCATGAACCTGAACATAGCCGTCGACTATTTCGACATCGAGATCAACAATCAGGTCGCTCAGTTCGGCGCAGGCAATATTGTGGCAGCCTGCTACGGAGCAGCCGATTTCCCGAACAATGACTTCTGCTCATTGTTCAAGCGTGACACCAGCCCCACCTCAGCCACGGCTTGGATGATCACGTCCGTCAATAACAACTATGTTAACGTCCAAAAACAAGCCCAACGCGGCCTGGATCTGACGACGCGATACACCCATGACTTCACCAACTCTAAACTGACCATCGACAGCCAGTTTTCGTGGATCCTCGACTGGACGACGCAGTTGCTGTCCAAAACTTCAGTTGAGAACAATGGTCTCGTCGGCACGCCCGATTTCAACGGCAAGGTCAATGCGCGGTTGGATCGGGGCGACTGGACCTATTACTGGGGTATGGATGTCGTGGGAAAGAGCTCGGACACCGGCTACTACGGCAAGGATGTGTTTGCCAACTATCGCAGCACGGGGGTCTCCGCCTACTATAAGCAAGAGAGCGAGTTCCAAGTCACCCACAACATCTCGGTCCGTAAGAAGTTCGACAAGTGGACGGCACAGGTCGGCGTTCAAAACCTCTTTGATGAACAGCCTCCCTATATTTCGACCGGTGGCTCCACCCGCGTGGGTAACGTAACGCTCGGTTCGTCCTATGACGCTGTTGGCCGTCGCATGTTCGTGAATGTCTCCCGCCGCTGGTAGGATCTTCCAGCGACAAACGGATCAGGCGGCGAGCGCAAGCTCGCCGCCTTTTTTGTTGGCCCACACATCTCGCCGATCAGGTCAGCAGCACGACCTTGACGCAGTCGCCGTGATGTTGGGCGACAACAGCCTCGTTGATCCGGGCCAGAGGGAAGGTCTTGATCAGGCGCTCGAGCGGCAGGCGGCCTTCGCGCCAGTGGGTCATCAGTTCGGGCAGGAAGACGTCCGGGTCGCTGTCGCCCTCGATAATGCCGCGCACCGTCTGGCCAAAGGTCAGGACCGTGCCCAGATCGCCCGGCATGGGCGTGCCTGCCGGCGGAATGCCGACAATGCCAAAG
>Ga0209499_1002711_pt1 | contig 11180 bp, 13 predicted proteins | sample C_130208_EF_Meta_FD_187306 | JGI IMG/M metagenome (GOLD analysis project Ga0209499, IMG submission 187306) | Freshwater microbial communities from Lake Croche, Canada to study carbon cycling - C_130208_EF_MetaG (SPAdes) (version 2) | ecosystem: Environmental > Aquatic > Freshwater > Lake...
AAACCTAGAAACTCAAAAAGCCATCTTTAAACTAATCCAACAATACAAAAAATAAATCCTGTTGTGGATTTATTTATCCACCTATCCTAAATTCAATCTTTCTATTTAAAGTTTTTGCTAATTTAATGTTCCATTTTAATTTATTTATAATCAACAACATGAAAAAAATAATCCTTTCGGGTTTAATTTGGGTCAGTTCAACGGCGCTTATTTTAGCCCAACAAAAACCCGCTGCTAACAAGGCAACGGCCAAACAAGCGGTAGTAGCGACAGCCTCCTTAGCGATACCAGAAAAAGTTACCTCTGCAGAAGGAATCACGGAATACAAATTAGCCAATGGGCTTAAAGTGTTGTTATTTCCAGATCCTTCTAAGCAAACCATCACCGTCAACATCACCTATTTAGTGGGCTCACGCCACGAAGGATATGGCGAAACAGGTATGTCCCATTTATTAGAACATATGGTTTTCAAAGGGACCAAAGAAAAACATAAAGAAGTAGCCAAAGAAATTTCAGACCATGGGGCACAATTTAACGGGACGACTTGGTTGGATCGCACCAACTACTTTGAAACTTTTGCCGCAACGGATGAAAATTTAGATTGGGCACTAGACATGGAAGCTGATCGAATGATCAACTCACGCATAGCTAAAAGTGAATTAGAAACGGAAATGACGGTCGTTCGCAATGAATTTGAGCGTGGAGAAAATGATCCAGGAAGTGTGTTAATGGAAAGGATTGTCTCTACTGCTTTTTTATGGCATAATTACGGTAACTCGACGATAGGTGCCCGCTCCGACATCGAAAAAGTACCTATTGAGAATCTTCAAGCGTATTACCATAAATATTACCAACCCGATAATGCTGTTTTGCTGATCGCAGGAAAATTTGATCCCATCAAAACCTTGCAATTAGTGAATCAAAAATTTGGCATAATTCCGCGTCCAACACGGGAATTGACCAAAACATTTACGGCTGAACCTACGCAAGATGGGGAAAGAGAAGTTACCCTCAAGCGCGTGGGAGATGTGCAAGTAGTGGGTATGGCTTACCATATTCCGTCCGGTTTACACCCTGATTATGTTGCGGTCGATGTGATGGCAGATCTTTTAACGGATGCTCCATCAGGTCGTTTGTATAAAGCCTTAATTGACACCAAAAAGGCTTCGAGCCAATTTGGGATGACATTCCAATTAAAAGAACCGGGGCTTGTCTATTTTGCCGCTGAGGTTTTAAAGGAAAAATCATTGGATTCTGTGAAAAAAATCATGATTGAAACCATTGAGAATTTTGCAAAAACACCTCCTACAAAAGAGGAAGTAGATCGCATTAAAACAAAGGGTATCAAGAACATTGAACTCCTTTTAAATAATGCTCAACGCGTAGGAATAGGTATGTCGGAGTATATCGCTCAAGGTGACTGGCGTTTATTGTTTCATACTAGAAACCAATTGGAAAAAATTATGCCAGCAGACATCCAACGGGTAGCCTCGGCCTATTTTAAATCATCCAATCGTACTTCAGGGGTATTCTACCCAACCGATAAACCAGAAAGAGCGGAAATTCCAGAAGCCAAAGATGTGGCTGAAATCCTAAAAGATTTCAAGGGGAAAGCAGCCGTGGCAGAGGGAGAAGCCTTTGATCCATCACCAAGCAATATTGATTCAAGAACTAAAGTGGAAAATATAGCCGGAATTAAATTGGCTCTATTAGCTAAAAAAACAAGAGGGAATTCCGTTTATGCAAAAATGACCCTTCGATTTGGAGATGAAAAGTCTTTATTGGGCACGTCAACAGCCGCTGATTTGGCGGCAGATATGTTGACAAAAGGAAGCACTAAATATACACGCCAACAATTTCAAGATGAGTTAGATAAGTTAAAAGCACGCGTTTCCATCTCAGGTGGAGCTACACAGGCCAATGTATCAATCGAAACCACCAAAGATAATTTGATCCCAGCACTTAAGTTGGTGGCAGAAGCATTAAGGCATCCCGTGTTTCCTGCTGATGAATTTGAAAAATTAAAGCAAGAAAATTTAACTCAAATTGAGTCACAAAAAAGTGAGCCTACGGCCAAAGCTAGTGAGGCATTGGGTCAATTAAGAAGTGGGCATTATCCGAAAAATGATGTGCGCTACCAACCGACTATGGTTGAACAAACCACTAATTATTCAACGGCCAAATTAGACGCGTCCATTGCTTTTTACAAAGGATTTTACGGAGCATCTAACGCGACATTTTCAGCGGTTGGGGATTTTGACGAGACTGAGTTAAAGGCTGCCATTAAAGCCGAATTTGCTGATTGGAAGTCACCTAAGCCATTTACAAGAGTACCTGAGATTTTTAAAGATATCAAGGCTCAGGTGAAATCAATTGAAACTCCCGACAAAGCAAATGCTTTCTTCCTAGCGTATCAACCCATTAAAATATCCGATAGCGATCCTGATTATGCTGCCTTAGAATTAAGCAATTACATGCTCGGCGGTGGTTCAGGTTTAAGCTCTCGATTGATGAATCGCATTCGTCAAAAAGATGGTTTATCCTATGGGGTAGGATCTCAATTTTCAGCAAGTCCACTAGATCAATCAGCTGCTTTTGTTGGCTATGCGATTTATGCACCTGAGAATTTAGCTAAATTAGAAGCCGCTTTCAAAGAAGAAATCGAAAAAGTATTGAAGGAAGGATTTACGCAGAAAGAAATTGACGAAGCTAAAAAATCATGGGTTCAATCGAGAGCGGTAGGTCGCTCACAAGACAGTGGATTAAGTTCCACTTTAAATTCAAATTTGTATTTGAACCGCAATATGAAATGGGCGGACGATTTAGAAAATAAAGTGAAGAGCTTAACACCAGAGCAAATTTTACAAGCTTCTCGCAAGTCAATTGACTTAATGAAAATGTCATTTGTGAAAGCAGGTGATTATGAAGGCGCTGCTAAAAAGTTGGCCGAAAAGGCTAAGAATACGACATCTGAATCAGGTGCCGTAGGTGGAGCACCGAAGCAATAAGTTGCCTGTTATGTACAAAAAAAGGGAGCTAGCAAATCGCTAGCTCCCTTTTTTATGCTTATTTTTTTAGCAAAACTCCTCAAAAACACCTTCCAAATGTCCTGCGATCATTTCAGCTGAACGGCCCTCGATATGATGACGTTCCACAAAATGCACCAATTCCCCATCCTTAAATAAAGCGATGGACGGTGAAGATGGAGGATAAGGCAAGGTATACTCACGTGCTTTTTGGGTAGCTTCTTGGTCTACTCCCGCAAAAACAGTCACTAAATGAGCCGGCTTTTTAGCAGACGCGGCGACTGCCTCTTTGACACCTGGTCTAGCTGTTCTGGCTGAACAACCACAAACCGAATTGATAAACAATAAAGTAGTTCCTGGCTGTGCCATCGTAACTTCTACCTCAGCAGCAGAACTTAACTCTTTAAAACCACCTTCGACAATATCCATCCGCATAGGATGTACTAAATGTTCTGGATACATATTTTTATATTTATTTTTTAAAATTTACTTACATAAAACCTAATTCTAACTTGGCCACCTCTGACATCATATCTTGCGCATATGGGGGATCAAAGGTAAGCTCAACCGAAACTTCTGCGATTCCTTCTATTTCCCTTACTGCCTTTTCTATGTCCACCGGAATACTTTCCGCCGAGGGGCATGAAGGCGAGGTTAAGGTCATTAATATGTACACATTATTGACCGGAAATATTTTCACTTCGTAGATTAAACCCAATTCATATACGTCAACGGGGATTTCTGGATCATAAACCGTTTTAATCGCCTTGATCACTTTTTCCTTAAGTTCAACCTCCGTCATTGCTAAGGATGTCGTCGTTTTCTCTTCCATATTTTTTTTACTTCGCTGAAAAGGCCAAAGCATAATTTTTCATTTGTTTTACCATGGATAATAAACCATTCGATCGTGTTTGAGCTAAATGTTGGCTCATCCCAATTTGATCTATAAAATATAAATCTGCCTTCATGATCTCCTCCGCCGTGTGATTGGATAATACTCGGATCAACATGCTGATCAAACCTTTAACAATCACTGCTTCTGAATCGGCTTCAAAAACAATTTGATTCCCCTGCTTTTCAGCATGCAACCACACTCGGCTTTGACAACCCTTAATGACATTTTCTTCCGTCTTAAACGCTTCAGATAAACTAGGTAACTTTTTACCTAGGTCAATCAAATACTCATATTTATCAGCCCAATCATCAAATAAACCAAATTCCTCAATTAACTCTTCTTGAGTTTCTTCTATACTTTGAGCCATTATTGTAACATATTAATCGTCCTACCCAATGCTTTCACGAATAAATCGATTTCCTCAAACGTGTTATAAAACGCAAAAGAAGCCCGACAAGTTCCACCCTCTAAGCCGTATCTTTTCATTAAGGGTTGTACACAATGATGTCCCGTACGAATCGCTATCCCAAATTTATCTAATAAAACACCGATATCTTGCGGATGCAAGCCGTCAATGACAAAACTAATAACGGCAATTTTATCCGGAGCTGTTCCAATGATTCTTAAACCCGGTATGGTGCTCAATTGTTCCGTTGCATAGGCCAAAAGTGCCAATTCTTGCGTAAATAATGCTTCTTTTGACAAAGCATTCACGTAATCAATCGCTGCTGATAAGGCAATCACATCCGCAATATTAGGAGTGCCAGCCTCAAATTTATAGGGCAATTCATTGTAAGTCGTGCCTTCAAAAGAAACCTCCTTAATCATTTCACCACCACCTTGGTACGGCGGCATCGATTCAAGCAATTCACGCTTTCCATATAAAACTCCGACTCCCGTAGGTCCAAACAACTTATGTGCCGAAAAGGCAAAAAAATCAATGTCCAATGCTTGAACATCTATATCTAAATGAGCGATGGATTGCGCTCCGTCAATCAATACTTTTGCCCCATGTGTATGGGCTAAATGGATCATTTCAGCAATCGGATTAATGGTTCCAATTCCATTTGAAACATGATTAACGGCCACTAATTTCACGCGTGAATCCAATAAATTACGGTAGGCCTCTAAATCAAGCACTCCTCGATCATCCACAGGAATAACCTCGATGATCGCGCCTTTTTCTTCGGCGATCATTTGCCATGGCACAATATTAGAATGATGCTCTAAATTCGAAATTAATATCTTATCTCCTTTTGAAAAATTAGCACGTCCAAAAGTCTGAGCCACTAAATTGATACTCCCTGTCGTTCCAGCAGTCAATATGATTTGATCTGAAGAAGGAGCATTGATAAATTTCTGTATTTTTTTTCTTGTTACTTCATAAGCTGCGGTTGCCCGGTCAGCGAGGGTATGATTACCCCGGTGAATATTCGCATTATCCGACGCATAATAATGAGCTAACGCATCGATGACCGACTTGGGTTTTTGGGTCGTCGCTGCATTATCAAAATAAATCAGCGGCGAACCATTGACTTGTTGGTCTAACACCGGAAAATCAGCACGAATTTTCTGTATATCTAAAGTCATTATAATAAGGTTAAACCTAAAGATGCCTGTATTTTATTCACAATTTTATCAGACAGCTCAGCACGAATTTCTTCATGTTCTAATTTGTCTATCACCTGCTGAACGAAGGCCAACAACAACAAAGTCTGTGCTATCGCTTTTGAAATCCCTCTTGAACGCATGTAAAATAAAGCCTCATCGCTCAACTGTCCTGTGGTTGTACCATGTGAACATTTAACATCATCCGCCCATATTTCAAGTTGGGGTTTTGTGTTCATAGTTGCACGGTCAGAGGCTAATACATTTTTGCAACTTTGGAAGGCATTCGTTTTTTGGGCATCTGGTCGAACAAAAATTTTACCATTGAAAACTCCCGTAGCATTTCCCATCAAAACCCCTTTATATAACTCATTGGACTCCGAATGAGGCATGCGATGGTCTACCACCGAGTGCGTATCCATTAATTGGTCTTCCCCTGGAATGTATAAACCATTCAGATTAGACACGACTTGTGGACCGTCAATGTAAAAATGCAGGTTATTGCGTAAATAAGCCGCGTTTATTGAAAATGTAAATGCATCGACCAACGAGCTTTCTTGTTGGAATATAAACGTATGATCCACATGCGTGATACTTTGCTGCAAATCTTGGTCTTTAATCAAGGTCAAATGGGCATTTTTTGAAACCCAAATCTCCTGCACATAATTAGACAAGATGGCATGGCTAGACTCAGAACGCTGTTGTTCAAACCAAGTAATTTCCGAATCTTCTTCTAAATAAACGAACAATTTTGATTGTACGGCGGTGTCTTGTTGGCCCGAAACCAAATACTGATGAATCAATGGTTCTGCAATTTTAACTCCCTTTTTGACCCATAAAACAGCATGATCAGCTACCAAAGCCTCGTTTAAATCATATAAAGAATTTTGATCCAATATAGGATTTCTTGCCTTCCAAACTGAATTGAATGCAGGATTTTGAACCATAAATTCAGACATTGTCAAAAGAGCAATTCCATCAGGCAAGGCCCCACTAGAACTCGTATTCCCGTTTAATGTCTGAATAATGGCCAAATGATTCCAAACAGGTTTTTGGAAATCAACGTTGATCGTCTCTGGAGACCAAAGCCAATCATGCTCATTTAAATGCTTTAAAGAGGCATATTTCCACTCCTCCCATTTACTGGTCGGAAAACCTTTTTCTATAAATTTCCCTCTGGCCAATTGCTGAGCTTCGGTCAATGAATGAATAGCTTTGATGCTGTCTATTAATGTTTTCTCTAACATTTTATTTAATCTAGGGCAGAAATAATCCAATCGTAACCTCTCTCTTCTAATTCTAAGGCCAAATCCTTGTTGCCCGATTTCACAATCTTTCCTTTATAAAGCACGTGAACAAAATCGGGAATAATGTAGTCCAAAAGCCTTTGGTAATGCGTCACTAAGATGGTCGCATTTTGAGGTGTTTTTAATTTATTGACTCCCTCAGCCACGATGCGAAGAGCATCGATATCCAATCCAGAGTCGGTCTCGTCCAAGATGGCCAATTTAGGCTCTAGTACTGCCATTTGGAATATTTCATTTCTTTTTTTCTCTCCACCGGAAAAGCCTTCATTGAGGGCTCTGCTTAATAAAGATTGGTCTATATTGACATACGCCATTTTTTCTTTAAACATTTTCAAAAACTGAACGGCATCCATCGGATCTTGACCTCGGTAGGCCCGAATTTCGTTGATCGCCGACTTCATAAAATTGGTGGTAGAAACACCAGGAATTTCCACAGGATATTGAAAAGCTAAAAACAATCCTTCTGCAGCGCGTGCCTCAGGCGATAAGTCTAATAAATCTTTTCCAAAAAACTCCACTGAACCTTCGCTCACTTCATAATCTGATCTTCCGGCTAATACAGAAGCTAAGGTTGATTTTCCTGAGCCATTAGGTCCCATGATGGCATGTACTTCGCCCGCATTAACTTCTAAATTAATCCCTTTGAGAATTTCCTTCTCCCCGATTCTTGCATGTAAATTTTTTACTGAAAGCATAATACTCATATTTTACGTAATGAAAGACAAAATTAAGGCTATAAAATGTTAAAAACCATAGGTAATTTAGATTCACTCTAAATAGGCTCGATTTTTATTAAAAAAAAATGATACATTTGTGAGTAAATATTTCAAAATCCTTCGAATATATGATCACTATCACAGAATTAGCTGCCAGTCGAATTAAAGAATTAAGATCTAAAGAGGGTTTAACTGAGGATTTCAATATTCGGGTTGCGGTAGAGGGGGGCGGTTGTTCCGGCTTGATGTACAATTTAGATTTTGCTTCAGCGCCACAGGCGAATGACATGATTTTTGAGGATAAGGGAGTGAAAGTAATGGTAGACAAAAAATCCATCTTGTATTTAGCGGGGACTGAATTAGATTTCTCGGACGGTTTAAATGGCAAAGGTTTTCAATTCAAAAACCCCAACGCATCACGTACTTGTGGCTGTGGTGAAAGTTTCTCGATCTAATTAAAATTGGATTTGGGCTTGTTTCCCATCTAAAATAAAGGGTTTTAATAGGTTGAACACGTGAAAAATGGGTAAACCCATCACGGTATAAAAAGAGCCTTCTATCTTTTCGATCCCGGCCATGCCTATAAAATCCTGGACGCCGTAGGCGCCAGCTTTATCTAATCCAAATCCACCTTTCACGTACCAGTCCACTTCCCAATCAGCCAAATGCCTAAAAGAAACTTTAGCTGAATCGGCGATAGATATAGTTTCATTGGGTGTAATCAGTGTAATTCCGGTAATAACTTCATGCGTTTTCCCGGATAAAAATTGGAGCATCTCTCTGGCCTCCGATTTATCAACGGGTTTATTTAAAATTTTATTTTCCACGATAACGACCGTGTCAGCAGCCAAAATAATGGCGTGTGGGTTGATCTCTGCCAAAACCCGTGCCTTTTTTTCTGAAAGAAAAACGGGCACTTCCTGCAAGGACATATCAGCCGGAAAGGACTCATCGACCTCCGAGGCTACGATAGAGAAATCAAAACCTGCTTGGCTTAAAATCTCACGCCTGCGGGGTGAATTGCTAGCTAAAATGAGTGGGAAATGTAAACTGAGAGTGGATTGCATATTTCAAAATTAGCCGAAATTCCGCGAATTATTTTTGTTGATCTGAAAAAATAATTAAAAATCATTTGTATTTAATGTATAAACATTTAATTTTGCAACATCTAATTAGGTACGATGTCCATTTCAGATGAAATAAAGCAGTCAAGCTTCAAAAATGAGGAAACAAAAGCGGTGATCAATTTGATTTTTACGGGCAACTTTCTTGTACAAAGGCAGCAAGCATTTATGAAACCGTTTGGAATTACGATGCAGCAATTCAATGTGCTAAGAATTTTGGAGGGTCAGAAAGGCCAAGCAAGCAGTGTATTATTAATAACCGAAAGGATGTTGGACAAAATGTCAAATGCTTCACGCTTGGTTGATAAACTATTTGCCAAAAAACTAGTTTCAAGAGTACAATGTGAGAAAGATCGCAGGGCAGTCGACGTATACATTTTGCCAGCAGGATCAGCCTTAATAAAACAAATAGAAGTAAACTTGGAGGAATTCAGGAAGCAGGTGGGTCAATTAGGGGAAGAAAATTTAAAACAATTAAATGAATTGTTAGATCAATTCAGAGCACGCATTTCTTAACAATTAAAAATAAACAATATGTCAATTATCGATTCGCTATCATGGCGTTATGCAGTAAAAAGAATGAATGGGAACCAAATTTCTCAAGACAAATTAGACACCTTATTGGACGCGATTCAATTGTCGGCTTCTGGTTTTGGTTTAATGCCTTATCAAATATTCATCGTGGAGGACGCCGATTTAAAGGCTAAAATTCAACCGATTGCCTATGGACAGCCACAAATAGTGGAGTCTTCTCACCTACTTATTTTTGCAGCTTGGAATGAAGTTAATGAAGCGCAGGTAGACGAGTACATGAACTTAATTGCTGAAACTCGAGGCATGTCATTGTCGGATTTAGGTGATTTCAAGGGCGCAATCATGGGATCAATGGGTCACAGAACAAAAGAGCAACAAGCGCAATGGGCTGACCGTCAGGTATATTTAGCGATGGGTACTGCCTTAGCTGCTGCAGCTGAGTTACAGATTGACACAACACCGATGGAAGGATTTATTCCTGCCAAATTGGATGAGTTATTAGGCCTAGAAGCCAAAGGCTTGCATTCGGTCCTTATCATGGCGATCGGCGAGCGCGATGAAGCGACCGATTATATGGTCAACGTAAAAAAAGTAAGAACCCCGAAATCGGACTTATTTATACAGCTATAAATCGCTGAATAGCTAAATTCAGCATATTTACTGAATACAATTATAGAAAAAGGCTCCCAGGGTGGAGCCTTTTTTTGTGAGCAAAAATGATCAGTTTCTCGATCAAAAAAAGTCCAAATCAGAATGAATTAGTCCAGTACTGAATGAGACAAAATGTAGGTAGCCATTACATTTACAAAGTCATCGCGAAGACAAAAATTATAAAATTCAACCTTTTAAAATAATCTAAAAATGGAAAATAACATATTTGATTTAAAGCAAATGCAAGCTCAAGAGCTAACATTTGAGGAGTTAATGGCAATAGAGGGGGGTGGATTTTGGCATACCCTTGGTGTCATTTTAGGTATTGCGACCGTGGTGGTCACTGCCATCGCAATAATTTCACTATTAGGTCCAGGAGCAACATTAATGGCACTTATTTAAACTCTCAAAAATGAAAAATAACATCGAAAACAGCATTCACTGGCATGAAATGAGTCAAGAAGAAATGCAAATGATTACCGGAGGAAATTGGTGGACCGACTTTAAGGACGGTTTTAAAGAAGGTTTCAACTGGGCATGGGGAGTTATAAAAGATACGGCAACCAATACCAAGACGACCGTAGCCATTTAGAAAAATTGAGGCTATAAGAATAGCATGCATTCTTATAGCCTTTATTCAAAACAATAAGCCATTGAGAAAGAACCTACTTTTTTTATTCATCATAAATTTATTGCTACTCAATATTCCAGTCTTGGGTCAGGTAATTCATGGCCGCATCATAGACAAAATAAGCCATGAACCTTTGCCATTGGCTAACATAAAACTTGGTTTAAGGGGAACATTGAGCAATTATGAAGGTAATTTTAAAATTTTAATTAAAGAAACTGACCATCAAAAAAATAATAAATTACTCATTTCCTATATCGGATTCAAGCCACAAGAGCTATCCATTAATAGCTTAAAGGACCCAGTTATAATTGAGATGGAATCCACTGAAAAATATTTAGATGAAGTGAAAATCACTAATGGGGCTGAGGAAATCATAAAAAAGGCGATCAAAAACTTTTCCTTGAATTATGCGGAAAAACCCTATGCCATGTTTGGCTCACAAAGTGAGGAATTAGCGAATCAAAATCAAACAAAAATATATTTTTTAGAGGCTGAACTCCAATCCATTATGCCTAAATTCCAATCGGGCAAAAAAATAAAGATTGAGTTGAAAAATCTACGTCAAAAAGATTTTCCCAATTCAGATTCATCCAATTTTGTTATGTGGGGAGCCACGGGCCGTGCCATAGAATACTTTGATATTTCTAGTGCGTATTATTCTGTTTTAGATTCATCCAAATTTAAAAAA
>Ga0209499_1002714_pt1 | contig 11172 bp, 10 predicted proteins | sample C_130208_EF_Meta_FD_187306 | JGI IMG/M metagenome (GOLD analysis project Ga0209499, IMG submission 187306) | Freshwater microbial communities from Lake Croche, Canada to study carbon cycling - C_130208_EF_MetaG (SPAdes) (version 2) | ecosystem: Environmental > Aquatic > Freshwater > Lake...
AGTTGCTGCAATAGCAGCAGGCCCATCCCATGGTTCAATCACAGAATTTAAATAATTATACATATCTCTATAGGCTTGTGGGATAATTTTACTTCTCTTAGACCATGCTTCAGGCATCATCATCATTTTTACAAGCGGCAATAATCTTCCAGATCTTGTTAACAATTCAAACACAGCATCAAGACAAGCTGTATCTGAACTTCCTGATTTTAAAATTGGTTTTAAGTCATCAATATTTTTATATAGATCAGACTCAAGTCCTTGTTCATGTGTCTTCATCCAATTTATATTTCCTTTTAAAGTATTGATCTCGCCGTTATGTGCTAAAATTCTAAAAGGTTGTGCAAGCTCCCAGCTTGGAAAAGTATTTGTTGAATATCTTTGATGAAAAATTGAAAATCGAGAAATAAACCTTTTGTCTAATAAATCTGGATAAAAATCTGACAAATGCTCTGCTAAAAACATTCCTTTATAGATTATTGATCTTGAACTAATTGAAGAAATATAAAAATCCTTCAACTGCGACTGTGCAATTTTGTTCTCTATTTTTTTTCTTACAGTATAGATATTTCTTTCTAATTCTTCAGAATTTGTTTTTTGAATTGGTGAAAATAATATTTGTTCAATTTCAGGTCTAGTATCATTTGCTTTAATACCAAGAACTTTTGCTTTTACTGGAACATGTCTCCAGCCAAAAATATAAAAATTATTAGATAATAACTCGTGTTCAACTATAGTCCTGCAAGTTTCTTGTGCTCCATAATCATTTCTAGGCAAAAAAATCATGCCAACGCAAAGTTGATCGTTTTTATGAGTGTGATGTCCTGTGATTTTTATTTGTTCTTCAAAAAAGTCTTTTGCTAATTCAACATGAATTCCCGCTCCATCACCTGTTTTACCGTCTTTATCTACAGCGCCTCTATGCCAAACAGCTTTTAAAGCTTCAATTCCATTCTCAACTACTTCTCTTTTTGGTTTTCCATCAATAGAGGCAACAAAACCAACCCCGCACGCATCATGCTCATCTTCTTTATTATAAGCACCTGCATTGATTAATTTTTCTAAATTTTTATCTAAAATTTTCATAAATTTAAGCAACCATTTTCTTTGATGACTTTACAACTTTGTTTCTTAAATAATTATCCATAGCTTCAGCAGCGTCTCTTCCGTCCTTGATCGCCCAAACAACTAAAGATGCTCCTCTTACAATGTCGCCTGCTGCAAAAACCCCATCAAGATTAGTATGCATTGTTTTAAGATCTGTTTTAATAGTTCCCCATCTAGAAACTTCTAATTTTGGCTCTGAAAATAAATTTGGAATATCTTCAGGATCAAATCCTAAAGCTTTAATAACTATGTCAGCTTTAATTTTTACTTCTGAACCTTGAATTATCTCTGGCTTCTGTCTTCCTGTTGCATCTGCTTCTCCCAATCTCATTTTGTCTAGTACAACTTCTTTGACATCACCATTTTTTCCAATAAATTCTTTTGGATTAGTCAACCACTGAAATTCTACTCCTTCTTCTTCAGCGTTAAGAACTTCTCTTGCTGAACCTGGCATATTTCTTTTATCTCTTCTATATAAACATTTTACTGATTTGGCATTTTGTCTAATTGCAGTTCTAACACAATCCATTGCTGTATCTCCCCCTCCTATTACAACAACATCTTTTCCCTCGGTGTTTAGAGATCCATCATCAAACATTTTGACTTTGTCACCCAATCCTTTTTTATTTGATGCAGTCAAAAATTCCATGGCTGGATAAATATTTTTAAAATTAGATCCTGGAATTTCTACTTCTCTTGCTTTGTAAACTCCTGTTGCAATCAATATTGCATCATGTTTTTTTCTAAGCTCAGATAAAGTTGCATTTTTTCCAACTATAAAATTTAACTCGAATTTAATACCACCGTCTTTTAAAAGCTTTGTTCTTCTTTGGACAAGTTCTTTTTCTAATTTAAAGTTTGGAATTCCATAAATTAATAATCCTCCTGCTCTATCATATTTATCATAAACGGTTATTTCATATCCAATTTTCCTAAGTTGTTCTGCAGTTGCAAGTCCCGCTGGACCAGCCCCTATAATGCCAACACTTTGTCCTAAACTTTTTTTAATTTTAATTGGCTTTACCCAACCTTTTTCAAAGGCAGTATCAGTAATAAATTTTTCAATTGAGCCTATTGTAACTGTGCCATGACCAGCTCTTTCAATGACGCAATTACCTTCGCACAGCCTGTCTTGAGGGCATATTCTTCCGCAAACTTCTGGCATATTATTTGTTGCCGAAGATATTTCATAAGCCTCTTCCAATCTTCCCTCTGCTGTTAATTTTAACCAATCAGGAATATTATTTGAAAGTGGACAATGAATTTGACAATAAGGAACTCCACACTGAGAGCATCTGCTTGATTGTTCCTCTGCTTTTGGAAGAATATAATCTTTATAAATTTCAGAAAAATTTTTAACTCTCTGAGATGCACTAGTTTTCTCTGGGGTTTGTCCTTTTGTAGTGACAAATTTGAGCATTTTTTCCGACATAAAACTTAATACTTAAAATTTAGTGTTTTTTAACATTATTCACACAAAACCTATATTTTTTAAAGCTAAATTAGGACAGTAATAATGAATCAATTTAATATTTTTTATGATTAATAAGTAAAATTAAGGCTTTTTAATATTTTTCAATCAATAATTGTAAACAATAATTAACTAAAATTTTTAGATTTATTAACTTAAGCAATTAAAATAAGGACTTTCTAATAATGGACGCTAACACAAAAATTATAATTTTAAGTATTATTCAAGGTATTGCAGATTTATTTCCTATCTCATCTAACGCACATTTAATTATTGCCCAACATTTTATGAGTTTTGACAGAAAACTAATTATTAATACCGTAATGCATCTTGGAGCTTTATCAGCAATTATAATTTACCTCCGTAAAGATATTTTAGAAATTTCTAAAAATATTACAATGTCGAGCAAAATTATTGTTGGAGCCATACCAGCAATCGTTGCTGGTTATTTCGTACACAAATATAAAATAATAGATTATGAAAAAACAACAGTGCTAATAATAATTGCAACTGCCTCTATTATATTTGCAATCATTCTATTTATTGCAGATAAAAAAACTGAAACAAAAAAAATATACAAAGATTTAACTTTTAAAGAAGCTTTTATTATTGGCCTATGGCAAATAATGGGTTTAATTCCTGGATCAAGCAGATCGGGATCAACTTTGTCAGGCGGTAGATTTTTAGGTTACAACAGAGTTGATGCTGCAAAATTTTCTTTTTTTATTTCTATACCCACTGTAGCTGGAGCTGCTTTTATAGGTGTATTAGATTTATTAAAACATAATGATTCTGAATTTAATGTTATTGCAATTTTTTCTTTTGCAACTTCATTTGTTACATCTTATCTTGCTATAAGATTTTTTTTCTATTTTATTGAAAAAACAAATTTAAATATTTTTGTTTATTATAGGATAGTTTTAGGAATATTTTTGTATTACTATTATTTCTTTATACTTTAGCTTTATTAAACATATAATTTGGTAAAATTGTTTCGATACTAAGTGGCTGAACATCCAGATTATTAAAGGAGGGAATACTTCCTGTACAAACATTATCTGATTTTAATATTTCAATTTGATCGACTGTAAGTAATGGCTTTGGAAACAACTGCATAATACGCGCTTGTATTCCTGCAACAAATTCTGGAAGCTCAATAATTAATCTTTTTTTATTTAGTTGCTTTAACAATACTTCAATTAATTCTTTGAAAGAATAAATGTTAGGTCCGCCTAACTCGTAAATACCATTATTAATTTTATGATTGTCGATTATATTAATAATTGCGTCACTAATATCTCCCACATAGCATGGTTGAAATTTACTATGAGCGCCTACTAACGGAATAACCGGTAGTAAATTAATTAGTTTGTTAAATAAATTAAAAAAATTATCATCTACTCCAAAGATAATACTGGGTCTTAATATTATAGAGTTATTAAAATTTTCAATTACAGCTTTTTCACCGCTTAATTTAGATTTAATATAAAGAGAACGAGATTCTTCGTTCACTCCAAGTGCGGATATATGAATAAACCTTTTTGTAACTTCTTTGTTTAAAACACTTGATAAAAACTTTGGAAACAAATGATGAAGATTATTAAATTTTTGATCTTTACTTTCATATAAAATTCCAATGCAATTAATCACATATTCTGAATCTTGAATTAAACTCTTCATATGATCCAAATCTGAAAAATGAAATTTTATAACTTCAATTTGCCCAGGCTCTCCAAGGGGCTTTAGATAACCGTGTAGATATGGATTTCGTGTTGGAACTATTATTTTAAACCCTTTTTTTGCAAGTTTAGATATTAGATTTCGACCAACAAATCCTGTGCCGCCGAAGACTGTTATTGTCTTTTTTTCTGCCATTGTTTAATCATAATAATTAACGATAATACCTTTTATTTAACAATAATATGAAAGTCAAAATTCATAAAAACGACCTTCCAAACAATTTAGACCTTGGCAAAGTTGTTGCGGTAGATACAGAAACAATGGGTCTTGATTATAAAAGAGATCCTTTGTGTCTGGTACAAATATCCGCAGGAAATGAAGAGGTTCATTTAATTCAAATCAATAGGAAAAATTTCAAAGCTGATAATTTAAAAAAGATTTTAGAGGACAATACTATTAAAAAAATATTTCAATTTGCAAGATTTGATCTTGCAGTTTTAAATTATTACTTAAAAGCAGAAATCAACAACGTATACTGTACAAAAATTGCATCAAAAATTGGAAGAACTTATACCGACAAACATGGTCTTAAAGATTTATGCAAAGAACTTTTAAATATTGAGTTATCAAAACAAATGCAAAGTTCTGATTGGGGAGCTGAAGCTTTAACAGAACAACAAATAAACTATGCCGCATCCGATGTTTTGTATTTACATAAAATAAAAGAAGAACTTGATAAAATTTTAATTAGAGAAAACAGAATGGAATTAGCAGAACATTGTTTTAAATTTTTAAAACATCGAGTAACATTAGATCTTGCTGGATGGAACAATCAAGATATTTTCGCACATTAAATGATTCAAAATCAAAAAATAAAATTTGCAAAAGAAGTTATTTCTCAAGAAATTAATGCGTTAAAAAAATTGTCTAAATCTTATAATAACAATTTTGTTAAAGCGATTGACCTTATTCAAAAATGCAAAGGTAAAATCATTTGCGTTGGTATGGGTAAATCAGGGCACATTATAAGAAAAATTTCTGCAACATTAAGCTCTGTTGGCATCCCATCAATTTACCTACATCCGTCTGAGGCAGCTCATGGGGATCTTGGATCATGCAATCCAAAACAAGATTGTTTTTTAATTATGTCTTACTCTGGTAATACTGATGAATTAAAAAGTATTTTAAATTATGCTCATAAATTTAAAATGCCAATCATTGGGGTTGCTTCAAAAGAAAACTCAACTTTAATTAATTCAAGCACTATTAAAATTGTTCTTCCAAAAGTTAAAGAGGCTGGTCTTGATATTGTTCCAACAAGTTCTACCTCTATGCTACTTGCTTGGGGTGATAGCGTTGCAATTACTTTGATGAAGTTAAACAAGTTTAGTAAAGAAAAGTTTGCTGTTTACCATCCCTCTGGGGCTTTAGGAAAACAACTAACGCGTGTTAAAGATATTATGATTAAAAAGTCTGATGTTCCTTTTGTTAAAGAGCATGATTCAGTCAAAAATGCTGTCATACAAATTACTAAAAAAACTTATGGCTGTGTACTTGTTACAAATAAATCTAAAAAAGTAACCGGCATCATAACTGATGGTGACATCAGACGCTCAATTCATAAAAAAAATTTTCTAGAAAAAACTGCAAAAGAGGTCATGACAAAAAATCCGCAAATGATATCGGATAAAACGCTAGCAGGGTCTGCGCTTGATATAATGAATAAGAAGAAAATTACTTCTCTTATTGTTAAAGGGAAAAATAATAACTACGGACTAATTCATATACATTCTCTTATTAGTTTTGGAGTTTAATGAAACTCAGCGCTATTAGAAAAAGACAGCTTACTATTATAGCTATCGGGCTTGGAATAATATTTTTAGTATATTTTGTTTATCCAGCAATTGAAACTTTTAGACTAAAACTTATATCTAAAAATATAAAACCTACAGAGGCAGCTGAAAGTAATGTTTTTGAAAATATTAGTTACATCGGCACAGATTCAAGTGGCAAACAATATAACGTAAGAGCAAAACTTGCGACAATTGATAAAGATAATCAGGATTTAATAAGTTTAAAAGAAGTTGATAGTGATTTTTTATTAAAAGATGGAAGTGTTGTAAAAATTACTAGCATGACAGGAATATTTAACAAAACTACTAATGACATTGTTTATGAAAAGAATGTTAAAGTGACTCAAAAAGATGGTGTGGTAACCGCAAATAAAGCTGAATATTCTGTGAAAGAAAATAATATTCTAGTAAGTGGCAATGTTGTTGCAGATTATATTGAAATTGATCCAAAAACAAAAAAACGACGCTCTAGTCAAGTTAAAGCGGATAAGGTAATAATTGATACGTTAAAAAAAACTGCTGAAGTTGTAATGGACCAAAAAGGTAAGCAAGTAACAGGAACTTTAAGTAATGAAAAATAAAAAAGAAGAACCTTTTATATTATCAAAAGAAAATATTATTCCAGAAGAAGTGCTGGAAGAAATTGCTGTTGAAGCTCCAATACCAAAAAAAAATAACAAAAATATATTCAAATTAATTTCTGATGATCATTATTATAATAAAAAACCATCAACATTAGAAATTACTAATCTAACAAAAATAATTAAAAAAAGAGTTATTCTTAAAAATGTCAGCGTAAAAGTGGAGCCTCAAGAAATTGTTGCATTGTTAGGTCCTAATGGAGCAGGAAAAACAACTATGTTTTCAATAGTGCTTGGTATTTTAAATCCAACCCAAGGAAAAGTTATATTTAATAACAAAGTAATTAATGAACTGCCAATCCACATTCGTGCAAAAGAAGGCATTAGTTATCTCCCACAATCAAGATCTATATTTAGAGGACTTACCGTTGAGGAAAATATTAGAGCAGTTGCTGAAGTTGCAATTAAAGATCAAGATAAAGAAGATGAATTAGTAGAACATTTATTAAATGAATTTAAAATTGCACATCTTCGAACAGCATCTGCCTTAAGTTTATCAGGAGGTGAGGCAAGAAGAGTTGAGATAGCAAGATGTCTAACAACTTCGCCTAAAGTACTTTTGCTGGATGAGCCATTTGCAGCTTTAGATCCAATCGCAATAATAGAACTTAAAGAAATGCTTAAACATTTAAGAGAAAAAGGAATTAGTATTTTTATAACGGACCACAACGTTAAGGAAACTCTTGATATAGTAGACAGAGCATACATCCTTAATAGCGGCGAGGTTATTGCCGAAGGATCTCCTCAAGAAATTATTGAAGATAAAAAAGCAAGACAGCTTTATTTAGGCTCTCAATTTAGAATTTAATTATTTATAAAATCTAAACTTTTTCTAAAGCCTGCGTTATATCAGCTAAAATATCATCTGGATGTTCAATACCAACGGATAATCTTACATATCCTGGCGTTACCCCCGCTTTTAACTGCTCTTCTGGAGAAAGCTGGGAATGTGTTGTAGACGCTGGATGAATAGCAAGACTTCTTGCATCCCCAATGTTTGCAACATGGTATAAAAGTTTTAAAGAGTTAATAAATTTTTTACCAGCTTCAACGCCGCCTTTTAATTCAACCCCACATAAAGCTCCAAAGCCACCGTTTAAGTATTTTTTTGCACGTTTTCCAACTTCACCTTCGTAAAGGCTTGGATAAATAACTTTTTGAACTTTGTTATGTTTGGTTAAGTAAGAAACTACTTTTTCAGCATTAGAACAATGCTGTTTCATTCTTAATGCTAGCGTTTCTAATCCTTGAATAATTTGCCAAGCATTAAATGGTGATAATGGAGCGCCTAAGTCTCTAAGTAAAACAACTCTTGCTCTTATAATAAAAGGAATGTTTGCTCCTGTTAACTGAGGAACAGCTTCTCCCCAAACAGCTCCACCGTAAGAAAGATCGGGTTCGTTATAGAATGGTTGTCTTTTTTTATTTTCTGTCCAATTAAAATTTCCACCATCTATAATAACTCCGCCAATAGAATTTCCATGACCCCCTATAAATTTAGTTAAAGAATGCATCACAATTGCAGCGCCGTGTTCTAAAGGCTTGCATATAATTGGTGACGCAGTGTTATCCATTATTAAAGGTATGCCAAATTTTTTCCCAATATCAGCAACTTCTTTAATCGGAAAAATTCTAAGATAAGGGTTTGGACATGTCTCTCCGTAATAACCTCTTGTCTTATCATCTGTTAATTTCTCAAAATTTTTTGGATCAATAGGATCTGCAAAACGAACTTCAATACCCTGATCTTTTAAAGTATTTTTAAATAAATTTACTGTTCCTCCGTATAAATCAGTAGATGCAACTATATTGTCTCCTGCTTTACATAAGTTTTGTACGCAAAATGCTGATGCTGCTTGTCCTGACCCGACTGCAAGTGCTGCAACTCCGCCTTCTAAAGCAGCCATTCTTTTTTCAAGAACGTCTACTGTTGGGTTCATAATTCTTGTGTAAATATTTCCAAATTCTTTTAGCGCAAATAAATTTGCCGCATGATCTGTGTTATTAAACTGGTAACTTGTAGTTTGATAAATTGGTACCGCAACAGAAGTTGTTGCTGGATCACTTCTATAATCTCCTCCGTGTAAACCTATTGTTTCTGGATGTTTGCTAGATGTTGTCATTTTTATGGTTTTCGTTTGATGTTTAGATTTATGATAATCTATATAATAATTTGACGACTGCAATCCTCAAAAAAGCTTATGTATTATTATTTTTAAGCCACAAATAAGACTTAAAACTATTTAAGATAGCATCAAACTAACAAAGAAATAACTTATGAAAACGATTACTAAAATAATCCTAACAACAATATTATTAGGAACTTTCTCACTTGCTCAAGCTGATGAAAAAAATTCAAAAAGCGATGGCAAGTATTGGGAAAATAAAGGACCTATCACTAAAGCTGAATTTTTAAAGAAGCAAGAAGAGCTATTCAATAAAATGGATGCAAACAAAGATGGTACTTTAACTCCTGAAGAACGAAAAGCTTATTGGGAAGCTAATAAAGGAAAAAGAGAAGAAAAATCGAAAAGATAATTTTATTTAAAATTATTTAGAGCTATTTTTTCTTAATATAAAGTAGGATTAAAAGTACGATAATAACGACTAATAACGCTATAATAATTGGCATTATAATTTACAGTTTGTTTGTCGTACTTTTAATAGATTCCGATAAATTAATACAGCAAAAATAGTTGCCTCTTTATTCAGTCCTAAATTAAGCTTATAGTTAATATTATGACAAATTTTGATGATAGAGAAAAAGGGTTTGAAAGAAAATTTATAAACGAACAAGAAGTTCAATTTAAGATTAATTCAAAACGAAATAAACTTTTAGCTAATTGGACCTCTGAAATTCTGGGGTTTAATGAGCAACAAAAAAAGAATTACATAAACGAAGTTATCAAAGCTGACTTTGAAGAAGCTGGCGATGATGATGTTTTTAGAAAAATAAAAAAAGATTTAGAAAGAAAAAATATTCAGGATAAAGAAATTAGACAAAAGATGTCTGAGTTTTTGGATATTGCTAGAAAAGAAATATAATAACCAAAAAACTTAAGCTTTTAAATGGAACGAAATCTCCAAGCGGCATTTAATGATAAAACCTTTTTAGAAAGTCCAGAAGGAAGATCCATAAGAATTTTATCAGAATACGAAAGAGTTAAATCTATTCTTGAACAACACAAAATAATGGACACTATTACTTTTTTTGGAAGCGCAAGATCAACTCCTAAAGATAAGAACAATATTAATGCAACCGAAGTGGATCATGAAAATTCAGAATATTATGAACAAGCAAGATCTTTGTCTTTCAAATTCACAAAATGGGCAGAAGAATTTTCAAAAGAACATAATCGTTTTGTAGTTTCAACGGGAGGCGGTCCTGGAATAATGGAAGCTGCAAATCGTGGCGCTATAGAAGCCAAGGGAAAAAGTATAGGCTTTGGAATCAGATTGCCAGTCGAGCAAAAAAATAACGAATACATAACTCCAGATTTAAGTTTTCAGTTTCATTATTTTTTTATGAGAAAATTTTTTCTAACCTTTCTTGCCAAGGCTACTATTATGTTTCCAGGTGGATATGGCACTTTAGATGAATTAAGTGAGGTATTAACATTAAAACAAACAGGTCGAATTCAGACACCGATGCCTATTGTTTTGATTGGTAAAAAATATTGGAACAGTGCAATTAATTTTAATTATTTTTATGAAAAAAAAATGATTGATAAAGAAGATTTAAATCTTTTTCTAATTACTGATTACATTGACCAGGCTTTTATTTTTATATCCTGCATCTTAAAAGAAAAGTGCCTGGATAATCCTGCTATTCACAATATTTAAAGTTTAAAAAAATTAATTAATATTCTTTTAACGAATTTATAAATTTTGGAATTTTTCCAGATCTTCGATAATTTTTTATATTGTTAGCAACGATTAAAGTTGCAGTATCATAATCTGTATTAGCAGAAATATGAGGGAGAAGAGTAACTCTAGGATGCTTCCACAAAACATGTTCTTTAGGCAATGGTTCTTTTTCAAAAACATCAAGCACAGCATGTTTAATGTTTCCTGAATTTAAATGTTTCACCAGATCGATAGTTTTTATTATTGGGCCTCTTGCAAAATTAATGATTGAAGCTCCTTTTTTTAAATAAGATAACTTTTTATAGTTTAGTAAATATTTAGTTCTTTTAGTTAAGGGAATTAAACAGACTAAAATGTCAGTCATTTTTAACAATTTTTTTAAACCTTGTTCACCTGTAAAACATTTAATTTTTTTTATATTTTTTTTTGTCCTACTCCACCCGCAAACTTTAAATCCATTATTTAATATTTTTAAAGCTGATGATTTTCCTAATTGTCCTAATCCTAAAAAGCCAACGGTTTTATGTGATGGCTTAATGTAAATATTTTCTTT
>Ga0209499_1002721_pt1 | contig 11154 bp, 7 predicted proteins | sample C_130208_EF_Meta_FD_187306 | JGI IMG/M metagenome (GOLD analysis project Ga0209499, IMG submission 187306) | Freshwater microbial communities from Lake Croche, Canada to study carbon cycling - C_130208_EF_MetaG (SPAdes) (version 2) | ecosystem: Environmental > Aquatic > Freshwater > Lake | place...
TTGCCAGCACTGGTTCGGCTCTATGGCGATTGGGACCGTGATTTGCCGGAACAGGCCCCCTTCCCTCTGGTGGTTGGTTTGGGCTCTTGGATTGGCGGCGACCGCGATGGCCATCCCCATGTCGACGATGTGACCTTAAAGCTGGCTCTGGCCGAACAGGGCCAAGTCATCTTTGCTTGGTATCTTGAACAGCTAGATCAGCTGGAATCAGAGCTGACCCTATCGATCACCTTGGCCCCGGTCTCGGACGAGGTCATGGAATTGGCAAGGCGCTCAGCCCAGCATTCGGTTCACCGCGCCGACGAGCCCTATCGCCGGGCCCTGACCTATATTCACGACCGGGTTCTGGCCACGGCAGAGCGACTAAAGGCATCACCCATCGGTGCGCCCAAGGCCGCCGCGCAAGCTCAAGCCTACGGCGCCGTTTCCGAACTTGTCCATGATCTGTCGATTATCAGAGACAGCCTAATTGCCCATGGCGGTGGGCGCTTGGTGGGAACCACCCTCAAGATCTTGCTGCAAATTGTGCGTTGCTGCGGCTTTCACCTCTTGTCGCTCGATCTTCGCCAAAATTCCGATGTCCATAAAAGGGTGGTGGCCGATCTCTTTGCCCAATCGCCAACCCCGATCGACTATATTGGGCTTTCAGAGGACCAAAGGATCGAGCTTTTGATTGAACAGCTCTCTGATGATCGCGTTCTGCGCTGGCCCTTTGCGTCCTATTCAGCCGAAACCAAGCGAGAGCTTCGGATATTGGACGCGGCTGCCGAGACCGTGGCCGCCTATGGGCCAGAAGCGATCGGCGCCTATGTCGTGTCCAAGGCCGGATCGGTCTCTGACATTCTTGAACCTTTGGTCCTGCTCAAACAGGCTGGCCTCGTCTTTGGCGGCGCGGCTCCCCGGTCCATGCTGGCCGTCGCGCCGCTCTTTGAAACCATTGGCGACCTCGAAGCTGCCCCAGCCATCATTGATCGCTGGCTCAAACTGCCGATTGCGCGGTCCTTGCTTGGACCAAAGGCAACCCAAGAGGTCATGCTTGGCTATTCGGACAGCAATAAGGACGGGGGCTATACGGCCTCGCGTTGGTCTTTGCACCGGTCATCGTCCGACATTCTCAAGGTCTGTGACCAGCAGGGCGTGGGCCTTCAACTATTTCACGGCAGGGGCGGATCGGTCGGGCGCGGCGGCGGTTCGAGTTTTGCTGCCATCCTCGCCCAGCCCGCAGGAACGGTGCGCGGACGCATGCGGGTCACCGAACAGGGCGAGATGATTGCCCGCAAATTTGGCGATGAGGTTTCGGCGCGCAAATCCCTAGACAGCGCCTGCGCCGCCGTCTTTCTTGCCACCTTGCGTCAAGAGGGCGACACGACCTCTACAGCACTGGATGCAAGGTTTGGCCCCGCCATGAGCGCCATTACCGATGCCTCGTGCGAAGCCTATCAGGATCTGGTCTATCGCGATCCAGCCTTTGCAGGCTTTTTCCGTACCGCCACACCGATTTCTGAAATCATCGACCTCAAGATTGGCAGTCGGCCCGCCTCCCGTACCAAATCGGGTCGGATTGAGGACCTGCGCGCCATTCCTTGGGTCTTTAGCTGGTCGCAGTCGCGGTTCATGCTGCCCGGATGGTACGGCTTTGCCTCGGGCGTCAAGGCCGCAAAGATCAGCATCGACCAACTGAGCGACATGGCTCAGGGCTGGGGGTTTTTGGACACTTTTCTGGCCAATATGGAACTTGCCTTGGCTCAAAGTGATATGGCGATGGCCAGCGCCTATGCCGGTCTTGCCCCTGACCGGGCCCATGCTGAACGGATCTATGGTGTCATCCAGGGTGAATGGAAGGCCACAGTGGATCTGATCCTCAAGGTCCGAGGCGAGACCACCCTGTTGCAAAGCCAGCCGGACCTTGCCGCCTCTATTGCCCTATCAAAGCCCTGCCTTGATCCTCTTAACCGATTGCAGATCGAGCTCTTGTCTCGGCGTCGGCGAGGCGAAAATAGCGAGGCGGTTCAGCTTGGCATCCAGTTGACCCTCAACGGCATTGCGGCGGCCTTGCGTAACACAGGTTAAGGTGACGCGGTTCAAGTGGGGCTCGCGGTTTGCGAAAACCGCGACCTTGGGTTAGGCTGATGCTTGAAACCCATAAAGTGTCATGAAACCCAAATCAAAACAGCGAAAGTCCGCCCCCGCGACCGCGCGCGGAGTCGCGTCTATTGAAGAGGCAACCCAATGGTTTGCCCGTCAAAATATTGAAGAGATCGAATGTTTCGTGCCTGATCTTGCCGGTGTGGCCCGAGGCAAGATCATGCCGGTTCGCAAGTTCCTCAATGGCGGCACCATGAACCTACCGATGTCGGTCTTCTATCAGACCATCACCGGCGATTTTCCAGACCTTGAAGGTCTGATTGGCGCGGTTCAGGCCGATACGGATATTTTCCTTGTCCCCGATTTTGCGACGCTCGCTAGCGTGCCATGGGCGCAAGACCCAACGGCGCAGGTCATTCACGACGCCTTTCATCCTGATGGTCGTCCCGTCGATGAGAGCCCGCGCCAAGTCTTACGCCGGGTCCTGTCGCTCTACCGCGCCAAGGGATGGGAGCCGGTTGTCGCGCCAGAGCTTGAATTCTATCTGGTCGAAAAGAATGTCGACCCCGACTATCCCCTCAAACCGCCGACGGGCCGATCTGGACGCCCGGAGACGGGACGTCAGGGCTATTCGATCTCAGCGGTCAATGAGTTCGATGCCCTGTTCGAGGATATGTACGAATATTCCGAACGCCAAGGACTGGAGATCGACACCCTGATCCACGAGAGCGGTGTTGCCCAGATGGAGATCAATCTGCGGCACGGCAATGCCTTGGAGCTGGCCGATCAGGTGTTCATGTTTAAGCGCACCATCCGTGAGGCGGCGATGGAGCATGAGATCTATGCCACCTTCATGGCCAAACCTATGGCCTCAGAGCCCGGCTCAGCCATGCATATCCACCAGTCCATCATTGACCCTGTCACAGGCCAGAACCTCTTTTCTGACCAGGGCACCGAGGTGCCAACGGAGCTATTCTATAGTTTCATCGCCGGTCAGCAGCGCTACATGCCTGCAATCATGGCCATCTTGGCGCCCTATGTGAATTCCTACCGCCGGATCAGCAAAGAATCCGGCGCACCAGTCAATACCCAATGGGGCTATGATAACCGCACAGCGGGCCTTCGCATTCCGCCCTCAGACGCCGCCAACCGGCGGGTCGAAAACCGAGTGCCCTCCTCCGATGCCAATCCCTATCTGGCCATAGCGGCCGTTCTGGGGGCGGGCTATTTGGGCATGATCTCAGCCCTCAAGCCCGAGCCGCCAGTGGACACGGACGCCAATCTTCGCGGCGTTGAACTGCCGCGCAGTCTGATTGAGTCGGTGGAATTGCTAAGTTCCTGCGTTCCGCTGCGCGAAATACTGGGCGGCAGCTTCATCGATGCCTATTCGCGGGTGAAGCTCGCTGAATATGACGCCTTTATGCGCACGGTCAGCCCTTGGGAGCGGGAATTCCTGCTGCTCAACGTCTAATCCCTATGGCAGCGCGCAACCTCGGCCATCCGACGACCTCTTGGTACGCGCAAACGGCAAACCCCTTCCCGCAACTTGCGTCCTTGCAGGGGGAACACCGAACCGAGGTCTGCATCATCGGTGCGGGCTATACGGGACTGGGCGCAGCCCTTCGCCTAGCCGAACAAGGGGTTTCCACCATAGTCTTGGAGGAGGCGCAGGTCGGCTCCGGCGCATCGGGACGCAATGGCGGTCAGATCCATACAGGTCAAAGACGTGATCAATATTGGCTCGAAAAGACGGTCGGACCAGATGACGCCATGGCCTTGTGGACCCTTGCGCAGGACGCCAAGGCCCATCTGCATGGGCTGATTGCCCAACATGCCATCGCCTGTGATCTGAAGCCTGGAATGATCGAGGCGCGCCATAGACCGATCGGCGAGGACCACGACCGCGCTTGGCGGGACCATATGGCCAAGCGTTACGGCTATGACCAGATCCGCCTGATCGATCGCGACGCGCTGGTCCACGAGCTAGGTTGCGATACCTATTTTGGTGGAACGGTCGATGAAGGCGGCGGACATCTTCATCCGCTCAATTTCGCCCTTGGCCTTGGGCTGGCAGCCATAAAGAGCGGTGCGCAGATTTTCGAACGGTCGCGGGCCCTGTCTTGGCGTAAGACCGCGCAAGGTATGGAGGTCACCACCCAGCAGGGCACCGTGATATGCCAAAGGTTAATCCTGACCGGTGATGGCTATATTGATGGATTGTCGCCCTCTATCGACGCTCGGGTCATGCCAATCAATAATTTCATCCTAGCCACGGCCCCGCTAGGCGACCTTGCCGACGAGATCATTCGCAGCGACGCTGCCGTGGCCGATAGCCGCTTTGTCATCAACTATTTTCGCAAGTCGCCCGACGGGCGTTTGCTGTTCGGCGGCGGCGAGAACTATTCGCCTTGGTTCCCCTCCGACCTTGCGCAGTTTGTTCGCCGTCACATGCTAAAGGTCTATCCAAGGCTCGCCGATGTGCCAATCACCCATGCTTGGGGTGGCAGCCTCGGTATCACCCTGAACCGTACACCCTATGTCCGAGCCCTTGCACCCGGAGTAGTTGCCGCTGCGGGCTATAGTGGCCAAGGGGTGATGCTCGCGCCCTATTTTGGCAAGCTGTTGGCCGATGCGACCCTCGGCGAGATGTCCGGTCTTGATCTGCTGTCGCGCCTGCCTGCCCCACCTTTTCCGGGCGGGAAATTCTTACGTTGGCCAGCCTTGGTTGCGGGCCTTAGCTGGTATGGCCTGCGCGACCGGATTTAGTCCTTGGGCTCTGAGTCCTGAAGAAAGGCTGCGATCAAACTTGAGATCATTTGCGGATTGCGTACCGCGATGATGCCAGCCGCCGCCGCGACGGCGGCACTGACCAAGGGCTTATCGCGCACTACGGCCATCAGGGTTGCCAAGATGGGCGACGTCTCAGGCGCGGCCGGAACCGGGCGTTTCGCGACCGGGGCTGGTCGGCTGGCCACAAAGGCGACGACGAGCGCCACCAAGGCAAACACACCTGCCACAATTGCGCAGGCGATAGCCTCACCCCAAAGGCTGCGTAACAGCACAAAGAGGCCAAAAGCGGCTGCCACAAGGCTGACGCAAGCGCTTACCGCGACGACTACGGCCGTCGTTAGGGTTTGAAGAACCGTCTTACCGATCATCTGCGCCGACCAGTGCTGAGGAGGAGGCCGATGACGACACCGACACCCAAGGCCATCGCGGTCGCCGTCAGGGGGCGATTGCGAACCTGATCGGATACCAGCTTTTGAGCCGCCACCATCTGATCCTCGGCATTGTCGATCAGAGGCTTGGACTGCGCCCCAAGGGCCTTAAGCCCCTCACGGAACATGGCTTCGACCCGATTGATCAGGTCTGCGATAGCCGCCTCAGTAACGGGGCCCGTTGAGGCCTCGCCTTGGTGGGCACCCGTTGGCGCGTCGGCAGGCGGTATTGTGGAATCTGGTTCAGCGGACATGTCGACCCTCGTTTATAATACCAAGCCCTGAGGCAAGATGCGTGACGCCAGTATCGAGTGCATCACTCCCCTTTAGATTTAGGGACACCCTATGACCCGTTCTAGGGCGGTACCAAGCAATCACCGCCCCCTGCCCTTGCGGCAAATAGCGCAATTACAGGCCTATTGGCTCACCGACACAAGATTATCATCCGCATTTCGGTCAATCAGCTTGGTATAGGGGTCAATGCCGGCAAAGTTCGGAGGGGTAGGCACGGTCACGACGAAGGTCTGGGCTCCGGAATGGAGCTGAACCGTCCTAAAGGTAAGCACCCTTGATCGATCAAAGGTCATTGCATCGGGTTTAACAAAGAAAAGACCCATATCCACCCGCTCCGACATCGGCACCTGAGTCTCTTTACCCTGGCCATCGGCTGTCATTTTTTTCGCATCCACCGTGAGCGTCACGTCATAGTGGCCATCCGCACGCCTCTTGGCGACGGCCTTGGTGGTCTTGATGTCGTAGATCGTGATCTTCTCGAACAGGTCCGTGATTAGACCCTGTTTGTCGGCGGGCGCTTCAGCCCGCAGGGCGGCCACAAGATCAAGTGATGTTGGATAGGGTGCGGCCTTGAAGGCATATTTGGCCAAAAGCGTGCGAAGGGCGCGGTTAATGGCCGCCTCACCGATCTCGTCCTTTAGGCGGTACATAACCAGCGCACCCTTGCGATAGTGGATATAGGGCTGGTTTTCCACGCGGATCAAAGGCAGTTCCTCAATGGCCTCGGTGCCCCGGCTGCGCAGATAGTTGTCGAGCTCATATTTCAAAAACTTACGGATCTTCTCCGGCCCGTAGATCTTTTCCATGACCATCAGCGCGGAATATTGCGCCAAGGTTTCGGAAAGAACCGTGGAGCCCTGTTGATCCGCTCCAATGATCTGATGGGCCCACCATTGGTGCGCCAACTCGTGAGCGGTCACATAGGTGACGAGGTCAATCTTTTCGGGGTCCCTATAGTTGGCAATGAAGCCTAGGCCTTCAGAATAGGGAATGGTGTTGGCAAAGGACTGCGCAAATTGCGCATAGTCCGGAAATTCTAGAATTCGCGCCTGTCTAAACTGATAGGGACCAAATTGGGCCTGGTAATAGTCCAGCGAGAGCGTCATGGCCCGCATCATCCGGTCGATATTCCATGGATGTTGCGCATCATAATAGATCGCCAGATCGACGCCGCGATAGGTTCGTGACTTGACCTGATATCGCGCCGATTGAATCGAGAAAAATTGCAAGATGGGGGCCTCGGTCTTGAACCGAACCGTGCGCCGACCCGCAGATAGCTTCTCCGACACGCGATAGCCGGGCGCGATGGGGGTTTGGTCAGCATCGGTCGTGACCGTAATGTCAGCTTGGACCCAATCAGAGTCATGGCGCAGATAGTGATAGGCCCGCGACGGGCTGTTACCCAGCTTGGCCATCCGCAATTGCGAGGGCAGACCATATTTCCGGCGTTTGCTGCGATCGGTTAGAAGCGGCGCACGGCTTACCCCGAACCCTGGCGCTATTTCTTGGTCATGAATGAAGGTGCCATTGTCGACAAGGCTGGTCTCCACGCCGCTATTTTTAAAGCCCTTTTGCTCCAAGGTGGTCGTGAAGGACAGGCTTCGTCTTTCGCCGGGTTGAAAGGGCGTGTCGAAGCTGAAAATCCGATAATTGTACTGATCATAGGTCTTTTTGGGCCGAGCGCCCTCAATGGCGAGCGCATCGACCTTAAGGTCGCGATTAAACTGCACATGCATTTCACGCAAAGGCGCGTTTGTGCGGTTTTCGAACCGATAGACGCCATTGGTCACTAGGCGATGCTGATGGGGGTGAATATCAACATCGAGGGTCACATCAAAGATCCGCGGCTGTGCGACCTTTTCAAAGGCTAGCAGGTCTTTTTCGTAAGCAGCCTGCCACTTTTCATCGTCTAGGTGCGTGCGGTAGCTGTTCCAGATGTTCGTATTGATAAAGATATAGCTTCCCGTCGCGACAAAGACCGTCAAGGCCGCAGCCAGAATAATCCCGGGAGCCCCCTTCAGGCGCGCGCCAAGCCGGCGCAGTCTGGGTATCAGTCTTGTATCTACCCCCCGGCGCCATAGGGCATAGGACAGCACGCAAAGAATGAGGGCAAAGGCGGTCCAGTAGAGACGAAGCCAAGCATTGGCGACCCAGAACTGTCCCTGACCGTTCATGTCGGACAGGGGCACGAAAGGTGCGGCCCCATAGCGATAGAGCAGGTGCTCCCATCCCAAACTGGCCATGACCTGCCTGGAGATCAAATAGATCACCATCAGACCCCAGCCGACAAACTTCTGGGGCGAAAGGGTCTGCAAAAAGACCGCGAGGATCGCGATCAGAAGGAAACTCACCGCGTCTGGAAGAACCAGCCACAGCAGATATTTCCCCATCTCAAAACTGAAATAGCCCTTGATCGCCTGTAGGGCGACAGCGGTCATCACACCAACAAGCAGCGTCGATATCAGCACCAAGGTTATGGCGAAGGTCTTGGGGACAAAAAAGGCCCAGTCCGGGATTGGTGTGGCGTCAATAATTTCATGGGTGCGCCGGTCACGTTCGCGCCAGACCAGCTCACCCGCATAGTAGATCGCAACAATGATCGGGATAATGCTGAAGGCGCTTTCGAGTGTGGAGATCATAACCCGGGTGACGGGATAGATGGTCCCACCATAGAGGTCATTGGCATACCAAAGTGATGCCCCCGCATTGACGACGCCGAGCGCCAAAAGCACGATATAGGCGGGGCTTAGAAAGACTTGGCGCAATTCCAAGCGGGTTCGAACCAAGAGCAGGGTCCAGCGTGACTGGGCATCATATTTTGGGGCCGGTAGCGGGCCGCTACGAGGCGCCGGGGCCGGATCGTTGGCCCTCTCAGCTTGCCCCCCGTTCGGCCGCCGAGCAGCGGGGGCTTCGAACCGAAAAAGACTATAGGCAAGGGCTAAAAAGCCTGCCGATAGGGCGAGGCTAAAGAGCCTGTTCCACATCAAGAGTCCGGTCAGGGCCGGGGTTAAGAGATTGCGATCTGTGGCGGTCCAATATTTGGTCGCGAGCCCATAGGCCGCCAATCCAAAGGGCTCGAACAGGGCTGAACCTTGCTCAAATTGCGGCTTGTCGAGCAAGGTCATGGACGTCAAATAGAAAACGAAGAAGGCGACAACACCCACATAGGTCGCCATCATTGACCGCGTGATGGTCGCGACAGAAAAGAACACGGCGCTGGTGAGAAGGAGCGCGGGAAGGGCCAACACCCCATAGGCAAAGCCATAGTCCTGTAAGCGGTTGGGTCCTAAGGTTTCCGCATCGACCCATGGCATTAGTGAGCCCAAGAAGAAGGCTAGGGGAACACTCAGATAGGCCACTGCGGCGGCGGCAACGCCTCCACTAAACCGGCCGAGCAGATAGTCGGCTTTGGTAACCCGCGTCGAGCGGATGATGGGACCAAATCCGGTCTCGTCATCGCGCACAACCACATTGGCGACAAAGGCCGCCGTGACGAACATGTAGAACAGGGACAGGATCAGGTGGGTCTGGGCTATTGCGAAGGGCGAATTGCGATGAACATTGCCTCCAGACCCAATATGAATCTGGTCGATCGTGACCGAGCCAAAGGTCAGAAGGAAAAAGAGTATGAACACCACCCAGAACAGAGGCTGTCTAAGCTGGTAGCGAAACTCAAAGGTCGCAATCTTGCCGAACATTGATCAGGCCCCCGGTTCAAGCCGCGCGGCGCGAAGCAGATAGAACGGAGAAGTAGACATCCTCCAACCCACCCAAGACGGGCTCAAAACCGTCTCCTGGCGGGGTATCAGCTAGGACATGCACGACCGTCGCCCCCGCAAAAAGCCGTGTTGAGATCACCTCATGATCCATTCGGACCGCCTCAAGGTTTTGGCGATTGATGGTCTTTTTCCAAACCCGCCCCTTGAGGCTCTCAATCAGACCAAGGGGCGCGCCTTGGCTAAGGATCCGGCCCTCGGCCAAGATGGCCATGGAGGGACAAAGGTCGGCGACATCTTCAACAATATGGGTCGATAGGATGACCACGACATTTTCGCCGATTTCGGCCAAGAGATTCAAGAACCGGTTTCGTTCTTCCGGATCTAGGCCAGCGGTTGGCTCATCGACAATGATCAGACGTGGATCACCGATCAGGGCCTGTGCAATACCAAAGCGCTGGCGCATCCCCCCGGAAAATCCCGCCAAGGCCTTGTGACGCACGCTCCAAAGATTGACCTGATTGAGCAGCGCCTCGACCGTCTCCTTTCGTGCGGCCGGTTGGGCCACACCTTTCAGAACCGCCATATGATCCAGCATGTCATAGGCTGACACGCGGGGATAAACGCCAAAGTCTTGTGGCAAATATCCCAACAGCCGCCGGAGTGCCTCTGGATTGGCCAGAACATCGATCTCATCAAAACGCAGATGGCCAGATGTGGGGGTCTGCAAGGTGGCGATGGTTCGCATCAAGGTCGACTTGCCCGCGCCATTGGGCCCAAGCAGGCCGAACATCCCGTTGGGAATGACCAGATCAATACCGCGCAGGGCGTGGGCGCCATTGGGATAGACGTGGTTCAAATTCTCGATGATCAACATGGTCAAAGATCCTGTCGGCTGGCTCCGACCTATTGAAGTCGACACCTTCGCGCCACCTTAGGTGTTATGCAGGGCGCGGCCAGCCCCGAAAATCAAGTTAAACAACCGTAACCCATAGGTCTTGAGACTTTACCGGGCGTCGGAAGTCCTTAATCTGGCGTCATGTCCAGCTTCGCATTCCCCCCGCCCGCTCGCCCTACCGTTCCCGTTGACGGAACCTCAGCGCTTTTTCCGGTTCGCCGCATCCTGTGCGTTGGACGCAACTATGCAGCCCATGCCCGGGAAATGGGGGCTGATGAACGCGATCTGCCATTTTTCTTTTCCAAGCCTGCCGATGCGGTTGTCCTATGTCCGCCGGGGCAATCTGTGACAATCCCCTACCCTTCTGCCACATCAGATCTGCATCATGAGGTCGAACTGGTGGCTGCCCTTTCGAGCGGCGGCACGAACCTAACACCCGAGCAGGGTCTTAGCGCCGTCTATGGCTATGCGGTTGGCGTGGACCTGACGCGCCGCGATCTTCAAAACGGCTTTAAGGCCAAGGGTCAGCCTTGGGATGCGGCCAAGGGCTTTGATCTTTCAGCGCCGATCAGCCCCATCCGACGAAAAGCCAACTGTCCCTTACCTCAAGACGGTATCGGCCAGGGCCAAGGGAAAATATGGCTGAGCGTGGACGGGCAGACACGGCAAGATGGCCGGCTCGAAGACATGATTTGGTCCGTTGGAGAAACCATTGCCCAAGCCTCGCGGCTTTGGACCTTGGCGGCAGGTGATTTGATATTTACGGGAACACCGGAGGGGGTCGGCCCTATTAAAGTCAATGAATCTGTAAAGGCGGGTATCGAAGGTGTTGGAGAAATATTGTTTAAACTACTGTAATTATCTGATCTTGGTATAATAATAGTGATAAATATAATCAATAGAGTTTAAACATATCTATCCCACATCCTGCTTGATTGATCTA
>Ga0209499_1002725_pt1 | contig 11150 bp, 5 predicted proteins | sample C_130208_EF_Meta_FD_187306 | JGI IMG/M metagenome (GOLD analysis project Ga0209499, IMG submission 187306) | Freshwater microbial communities from Lake Croche, Canada to study carbon cycling - C_130208_EF_MetaG (SPAdes) (version 2) | ecosystem: Environmental > Aquatic > Freshwater > Lake | place...
AATGTCATATTTAATAGGAAAATCTTTGGGTTTAGAATCAATGACGGTTAATATAGAGGATACATCATATTTATCCTCTTATTTTAATATTACAGAATTTAATCCTACTTTTGGTGCAGGAAAAAACTTATTAATAGTAAATCCCACAGCTTTATCTGTCAATGTCAATAATATACAAATAGAAGCTAGAGATAGTAATAATAATTATTTATATATAGATTCTATTCAATCCGTAGATACGGTCACGGGAAAACAAATTTATTATTATAGTATATATGTATATGATAATTTAACATACGGATCTGGTAAAGTGACTATTGTAGGCACTACCCATGAAGGTAAAACCGTAAGATGGTCTGCTAATATTGTCGTCAATCCAAATACTTTAACCAAGTCAAAAATTATATTTCTTAAAAAACCGAGTTTACAAGTATACCCTCTTATTTCATATGGATTGAGTAGTTCGGCAGAAATATATCAAACCACATTATCTGGTAGTTTTACATCTAAAGCAATTTATCCATCCAAAGATTTTGATGTTACAAACAATTACGATCCTAATAAATTAGATTATAGAATAATAGATAATAGTAATAAATTCTTATCTGGCTCAGGCATGGTGAATTTCCCAATGACTTTATATATAAATTCCATAAAGTCATTCAATTCATCAAAAATACAAAATGTATCTGATACTTCAAGTATATTGGTAAAAGAAGTTTTAAATGGAAACACCTTACTATTAACAGAACCTTACATATATAAAAATAATAAAATATCAGAGGTTTTGTCCGGCAAATATTCTTGCACTTTTAATAATGTAAAATATGACCCAGCATTATTCAATACATCTAGTTATTTAATAGAATCTACTAATTTCAGCGGACATTCTAAGTTAAAACAATATTCATATGCATTAATAGGATACACAAATTTAAATACATTTTCTGGATATATACAAAGACATAAAGTTTTCCGAAAGAATTTATCTACGGCAGGCGATTATCAAATATTATCCGATGAAATTTTTTCAAATTATGAATTATTAAAAGACTTAACTACGCCTAATAAAAGTTTTGAAAAATTAGGAACATTTTATACCCAATTTCACATTAATAATTTCTGGTTCACTAGCTCCAATAGTTTCAATTTATATAATGATAATAGTGTATTTTTAAATGGAATGGTTATATCAGGAAGTGGGGTATCGAATGGATATACTATAGTAAAAGCAAACACCTCTTACACAAATAGAAACTCTTCGTATTTGCCTTTAAATGCATCGGAAGGAGTTAATTTTGTCGGTAGTTCGTTTGACTGTAACTTTTTACATTTCTATCCTAATAGTAGATATACATTAAGTTTAAACGCAGCTTTTTTAAATAAAATTTCAAAACAAGCATCTTTAAGTTTTTATATAACAAGCAGCACTTCCACGGTCACAAATGAAAATGGATACGATTCCACCAAAGGACTTTTAATAGGAATTATATCATTATCAGGTTCTCCGAACGTTAAGATTTACGACTCTATTCAAAATTTCGATTTTAGTTTTTTAAATGAAACTCATGGAACTTTAGTTGTATACGGTAGTGGATTTGATTCTGCTGTATTAGCAAATATTTCCATTATTCCTACAAATAATTATGGATTTTCTCAAGATGTATATTTCACTAAGGTTCCGTTTGATGTAAGTAAACCAAATGATATTTTTGAAATAAAATCTGAATTATACGATAAAGATAGTAATTTGGCATATAATGAATTAGACACCGTTCAATATTTTGATTTTAGTGGTAGTACTCTCGCCCCATCCATAACTTCTATAGGAACTAATATTGTAGCCAATAGTTTAAGTTCATCTATTTTAAGAACTTCTACTATATTCGCAAATAATATAATTTTGCCAAATACTGGACTTTTACAGGGGTCGAGTAGTTATGCTATAAATTCTGGCAGAGCACTGACTGCCAGTTATGCATTAACTTCAGCAGGCACTTCGATAAATTCAATTACATCTAGTTATTTATATTATACGGGTCAAAATACAGGTACTGCCAGTTACGCATTAACCGCAAGTTATGCAAAAAATGGTGGAAGTGGTGGGAGCAGTCAATGGATAACCAATGGTAGTAATATTTATTATAATAATGGTAATGTAGGTATAGGAAACACTAACCCTGTAAATTCATTAGATGTTACAGGTAATATAAATTCTACCGTTATTTCATCTTCATTAATAATATTAAAAAATAAAGTATTATTCGATTACAATTCCTCCAATAGTTCAGTAGTACTTCAAAATATAACACAATCATATAACGCTGCATTTTTTGATTATGTAGCTATAAGCTCTAGTAATTTAAGATCCGGCACAATATTTTCATGTTTTACTGGAAGTAATATACATTATACAGAGTATTCTACAACGGATATAGGAGATACTTCTCAAGTAACTATGTCCGTAGATTTAAATAATGGCAATGTAAGACTATTATCCACGGTCCCAGTCGGATATACATGGAATATTAAAGCATTTGGCCGATATTTATAAAAAACTTTGTAAATATTAACATCTTGACTTTTTTTAATTATATTTATAAACAGATTACTAGATTTTTATAAACTATAATATCAACAAACAAGGAAAAAAACTATGCCAATAACTGAGGGAGGACGCTTTAGTCCAGAAAATAGAATTGTAAGTCCAGGAGTATTTACAAGAGAAAATGATTTAAGTGGTGTCGCACAAGGCGTTGCCGATATCGGTGCCGTAATCGTCGCACCATTTCCAAAAGGACCGGGATTTAGCCCTACTCTTTTGACAAATGTCAATGATTTACAATCAAAATTCGGTATTCCCGATGGAACCTATTATGGACCATATACCGCAACAGAATATCTTAAACAAAAAGGATTTGTAACCGTTGTCCGTGTAGGTGCGTTAACTGGTTATAATCAAAATCATCCATTGATAATTTATGCTAATCAAGGTAGATGGCAACGTAATGATGACCAAGGTTGTATTGCCGGTAATTCATTCATTTCCCCAAGCGGATCTTATACAAGTACAGCAAGTGCATGGCCCCAAGGAATAACATTGTCAAGTTTAACGAGTTCAAGTATCGCTCCTTATACCGGCAGCGTCACAATGACATTTAGTAATCCTTCGTTTAATTTTACATTTGTTTCCGGAGCAGGCTCTCTTACAACTAATATTGGAAATATAATTAGTGCTTCTGTTATAAATGGCGTTACTGCCAGTGTTACTGCATCAACAATATTAAATTATGTAGTCGGAGCATCGATTAGTATGTCGGGATTTACTAACGGATATGTTTATAATAATGCATCGGCTACTGTGATAACCTCAAACGGCGCATCATTCTCATATGTAACTGGGTCAGGAACATTGAGCTCTTCTATAAGTGGTAGTACCATAGGAACATCGACGGTGACAAGTAATTTAGACGGAAAAGCTATTAACTATTCTCCAGCCGCAGCTACATCTACATTAGGTAGTACATTGTTTAATGGACAAGTTGTATCATTTACAAACACAGGTACTACTTACGCGGCTACTGTTCTTTTTACTTCCTCGGCAATTCCTACAACATCATCTTTATCTTGGTTGTTTGCTAGCGGAAGTATTGCAACTGGATATTTTGCTAGTACTTCTTCATTGTTAGGAGGAACTGATCCTTTTGATTATGTTGTCGGAGGAGTAGATCCTGCGGAAACAGTAGGTCCTCTCTTAATTAGTTCATCGTTTACAATACAAACTAATAATGGATGTAATTCTCCCACATTCCAATTCAATGCCGGTTCTATTAACGGTAACTTTGGAAAGTACAATGGAACATTTATTCAAAGTGGCGCTCCTTCACTTGATAATTGTGGAAATCTTTTAACGGGAAGTGGTATAACAAAGATATTGGCAATTTTGGCTGATACTCAAGCAAGTAGTCTAGATGCTACATTAACATCGCCAGGATTTAGTGGTTCTACATTACAATCTAGTAGTGTATTATACAATAATAGTAGCAGTATATATCAAGATTATATATTGTCATTATCTTCTAGTCTTGGTAGTGGATGGGCACAATATGAATTTTCATTGAATCCCGGTGACAATAAATATATTGCTAATGTATTTGGAACTAATCCTACAGCAGGAAATCCCGCCACACAAGTTCAGGGACAAAAGATTGAAGCGGCTTATATATATTCAATATTCCAAGATACTATCGCAGAAGTAAATGCAAATCCAGATGACTGGCAAGTTCAAGTTGCTGCTCCAATTCAACTTGGAACAATATTCAGTGGAAGTATTGCTCCAATGACATTTACAGATACTTATTCATTACAACCTACAAAAGGTGATAGTGCATTTTCTTTAAATCATGCAAATACTCCTTTCATTTTATCTCAAGCAATTGCAGGTATAAATGGTAAAACAACTAGATTCCAATTATTCCAAGTAATGACTCTTGGTGATGGAACAAATACTAATACATCTTATAAGATTGAAATTAGTAATGTAAAATTAGCCGGAACAGTTCCGGGATCAACTTGGGGATCTTTTACATTAGCAGTTCGTGATTATAGCGATACAGAAAATCGTCCAAAATACCTCGAACAATTTCAAAATTTGACATTAGATCCTACAAGTCCCGATTTTATAGCTCGTAGAATTGGCGATACTTATAGTTATATTCTTGCTTCTGGTAAGATTCTTGAATTTGGTACATTTAAAAATTTAAGTAAATATATCAGAATCTCGATGAGTACTAACAATTATCCAGTAAGCGCAGTTCCTGCCGGTTTTGAACCTTATCAAGTTCCTTTTGGCGGTCTCGGTCTCGATCAATTACTTGCTCCTATGATGTACACTAAGGCTTCCACTTGGACAAATGGTCCAGGTAGATATGCTTCTGGTGTTGTATTCGGTCAAACATTAAGTTCTGATTCTGAACTTACTAATTTATATCCAGTATATGCTGATGGTAATTTAATTTATCAAGACAACTTACAATATTTTGCTCCATTGCCTGCTAATACAACAATTGGTTCAAATATAGGATTCTATCTTGATGTTGATTATACTGGTAGTGTAGCTAATACTACTGGATCTGTTCATGCCTTGCCATTTACAAGTACAGTAGGAATTTCATCATTCCTCAGTCAAAGTGCTGGCACTCTCAACGCAATTCCTTATACTTATAGTGCTGCTAATGAAGCAACATATGTTAAGATGCGTAAGTTTGTTCTTGGATTCCAAGGTGGATTTGATGGTCAATCACCCGCAATTCCAATTAATGTTGGAAGTAATATTATTGCCGGTAATACTCAAGGTTTTAATTGTGCCACAAGCACAACCGCTGGAAGTGTGGCATACAATCAATGTTTAGGTGCATTGAGTAATGCTGATCAATTTGATATTAACTTACTAGTAACTCCTGGTATTTTCCATAGTTTACATAGTTATGTTGCTCAATTAGGCATCGATTTGTGTGAACAACGCGGTGATTGTTTTTATATCATGGATAATATTGTATTCCCAAATACAAATCAACCAGTTGATATGATAACCGCAGCTATTAATGATGTAAGTACAATTGATAGTAATTATGTCGGAACCTATTATCCTTGGTTGAAGGTATTGGATACTAATATCAATCAAATCGTAAATCTTCCCCCATCTGTGTTGATGCCTGCTATATATGCTTCAAATGATGCTGCTAGCGCCGAGTGGTTTGCTCCAGCAGGTTTGAATCGTGGTGGTATTCCTCAAGCTACAGGTGTTCTTGATAGATTGACTATCGCCGATAGAGATAATTTATATCTAGGAAGAGTTAATCCAATTGCATCATTCCCCGGACAAGGCATTTGTGTATGGGGTCAAAAGACTCTTCAGATCAAACACAGTGCTCTCGACAGAATCAATGTTCGTAGATTGTTAATTGCTCTTAAAAAATTCATTGCTGCAAGTTCAAAGTATTTGGTATTTGAACAAAACGTCGCAACAACTCGTAATAGATTCTTAAGTATCGTCAATCCTTATTTAGAAAGTGTACAACAACGCAGTGGATTGTATGCTTATAAAGTAGTAATGGATGAAACCAACAATACCGCCGATATTATTGATAATAATCAATTGTATGGTCAAATATACTTACAACCTGCAAAGACAGCAGAGTTTATAATACTTGATTTCAATATATTGCCCACCGGCGGAGCGGTATTTGGATCTTAATTCTTAAAAAGTAATACGAAAAAACCTCACGAAAAAAACGTGAGGTTTTTTCTTTTATATACACATATTTATATTAAATGAATAAAAAAATAGATAAAATATTAGAGGATTATATCACGGAATTTAAATTTTTCATCAAAGAAGGATCGATGATTTCTAAGATAGAATCTCAGATTAAAAAATTAGAGGATGAATTTGATAGATTAGATAGTCAAGGTCAATCAACATTACATATTACAAAACAACTTGAAAAGTTAAGAAAAGAATTAATTAAATGGGTTAAATTAAATAAAGCAGGTGAAGGATTATAATAATATTTTAAATAGTATATAGTATAATTATAATTAAAGTTATGAAAAGAACATCAGGAAAATCAAATTTAAGCATTATTCGAGATTATGTTAACGGCGAAAGACCTTTCACACAAGTATCTCTAATGGGATCATATGAATTAGCCGATAAAAAAGAAGGTGATGAGTGGGTAGATATTAGTGGCAAACGATGGAAAAAGGTGAATGGAGTTAAATCGCCTATTTCTTTGAAAGCTACTATTATTAATGAAGAAAGATGTATGTTTTGTAATACGGATGTCAGGTGGGGTAATAGACATGATAGACAAGTTTGGCCTAAAACTCGTAAATGTTATGATTGTTTTATTGAATTTGAGACGTTTCTTAAATTTAAAGGACTTTATACTAATTTTATAAGACATCGAGATTTAGTTAACTTGAATGGAAAATTGACGGATTTTAAATCAAAATTGATAGAAACTATAAAATGGTGTGAAAATAGTAACAATAAAGATCTTAAATTTTTCAATGATGATGGTACTTCTGATATGGAAGTGTGGTCTGATAACAGTGGGACATTGGAGAAAATCAAGGGTGATGCGGAGAAAGATTTGAAGTTAGTAAAAGATAGATTGTCTGATATTAAAGTAGAATTGAAAACATTAATCGTTGATGTAAAATCAATTAAAAAGATCGAAAAGAATTTTATTAAAAAGTATAAAAATGGAAGACCGAATGAGTATCACGGCGTGAAACTCGTAAATAATCTCAATAAATAAGAGTTATATAGACTATTTATTATACATATGAATGAATTATCCAAATATCTTTTTGACGGAATATACCCAGTTCTTTCCAAGAAATTAACACTTTTATTTGAAGGCGGTAATGTGTTTGATGACACTGATTCTATTAAAAAAGAATATATACCTAATACATTAAAGTCATTTAATAAGGAAGTAAATAAATATTTTCCTAATATATTGAATGGATATAAGACTTTAGGATCTGTAGGTAAAAAAGATTTATCAGGTGATATAGATTTGGCTATAAGTTCTAAAAATATATTTAATGATGATGGAAGTCCCAAGTTAAAAGAATTAGGTATTGATGAAAATCAATATAATGCGGTCTTTGCAAAATATAAAAGTAAAGCCCGAAGTGCTACAGATGAAATGTTGAGTCGTAGAGCGGTGTTATTTTTTATAGCTAAAAATATAAATGATAAATCGTCTGAGTTAATCGTGGATGACAAGGGAAGCAGTACCGGTTCATTATTTTGCAAATTTCCACAATATGATGAAAAGGGAAATAAAACTACTCAATTTGTTCAAATAGATTTAAATTTCGGAAATGTTGACTGGCTTACATTCGCTTATTATTCCGATGTATATAAGGATAATGTGAAGGGATTACACCGCACTCAATTAATGTTATCATTATTTGGTGAAGCGGGGTATACATTTGGTCATAATTACGGTGTTAAAAATAAAGAAACTGGTGAAATGGTTGCCAATAATCCTGTAGAAGCAATTGAGTTGTTAAATAAATTATATGGATTTTCAATTGATGCGGATACTCTTAGTAATTATTTCAAATTACATGAATTCTTAAAAAAGAATATTGACAAAAACAAATATAACAATATCATTGATAGATACTTGAAGATACTTGATTCTACTAGAACCGACATTCCTTTAGATTTACAAGATTATTGGATTAAAAATAAGGAAAGATTGGATTTAAAAGGTAAGTTTTTACCAGATGATTCTAATTTAATAACATATAGAAGATTAACGGAATCAGGCGCTGCAGGAGCTTCTAGAATTCCAAGATCCGCTGTGGATCCTACTTTCAAAAGTTATATTCAAAAAGTATTGAAGAACTTTCCTGCATTTAAAGGTGCAAAGATTTCTGGCTCATATAATACAACTATAAAACATGATCATGGTGATATAGACCTAATAATTCATATAGATAGAACAGATATCAGTATAAAGAAATTAAAAGAAATGTTTAGAGATCACATCAATTCTTTATCGGATGATGTGTCCGTTCCGTTTTCATCTGGCAAATATGCCGGTAGAAAATCTATGATTGCAGGCGAGATAGTTATCGTTAATTTTCCTATAGAAGGATTTCCTGATAAAACCGTCCAGATCGATAATATCATAACCACATCAGAAACAGAGAGTAACTATAGAAAGACTTTTCTAGATCTTCCCGCCGAAAAACAAGGGTTATTAATAGGTCTTGCAAAAGCAATATTATTGGAAGAAGATCCATCTGATGTATTTGATAGATTACATATATCAAATTTACCCGAGTTAAAGGATAACCAAGAATATGAATTTAATCTTTCTACGCAAGGATTGTCATTGCGGATAGTAACTTTAGATTCAAACTTAAAACAATTGGATAGAAAAGAAGTATGGTCCTCACATAATTGGAATGATGTCAATACATTATTTACAAATTTCAATGTGACGGGTTCTTTCGAAGATATGTTAGAAGATTTTAAATCAAAATTAAAAAATCCAAGATCTTTGAATAGAATCAAAGGACTTTTTAAATCTATGGTTCATGTTACTTCAGGTGAAGAAGGAACTCCTAAAGGGGAAAATAAACTTAGAGCCATACAAATGGTTAATTCTTTATAAATTATATGGCAAGTGATCCTAAGAATTTACGAGAAGTAATCAAAGAAGAATATAAAAAATGTTTTCTAGAACCGATGTATTTCATGAAGAAGTATGTCAAAATTCAACATCAAACTCGCGGTATTATCCCATTTGAATTATATCCTTTTCAAGAAAATACCTTAGATGATTTTATTAAAAATGATAGAAATATTGTATTAAAATCAAGACAAATGGGTATTAGTACATTAGTATCTGCATATGCATTGTGGACTATGATATTTAATCCCGGCAAGAATGTATTAATATTATCTACGGTTCAAAGTACATCTAAAGAAATCGTATCCAAAATTAGATTAGCTAATAACAATCTTCCAAGTTGGTTAAAAGTTCCCACCGTTGAAGATAATAGATTGTCATTAAAATTGAAAAATGAATCACGGGTATTAGCAGCATCATCAGCAGCAGATAGTTCTCGTGGTTTTAGTGCATTTTTATTGGTAATGGACGAATGTGCGTTCATTGAAAATGCTGAAGAGGTATGGACCTCCGCACAACAAACAATGGCTACTGGTGGTAGAGCTATATTACTTTCTACTCCAAATGGCGTAGGTAATTTATTTCATAAAATGTGGGTAGATGCGGAAGCAAAACGAAATAGTTTCAATACAATCAATTTAAAATGGAGTTTACATCCTGAAAGAGATCAGTTATGGCGTGATAGACAGACGGCTGAATTAGGCATGAAGAGAGCCGCACAAGAGTGTGATTGTGAATTTTTATCATCTGGTAATACAGTTATAGAAATGAATTTAATTGAAGAATATAGAAAACTAACATCGGAACCCGTTGAGATCAGGGGTGGTGATAATGGTTTCTGGATATGGGAAAGACCTGATTATAGTAAAAATTATCTTATAAGTGCTGACGTAGCTCGTGGTGATGGTAATGATTATAGTGCCTTTCAAGTTATAGATCCTGAGTCATTAACGCAAGTAGCCGAGTATAAGGGATCTATAGGAACAAAAGAATTTGGGAATATGTTAGTAGCCGTTGCCACAGAATATAACAATGCCTTACTCATCGTCGAAAATGCATCATACGGATGGGCCGTTTTGCAACAAATAATAGATAGAAACTATCAAAATTTATTCTATAGTAGTAATGATATGCAATACGTCGATGTTGAACAACATATGACTAATAGATTGAACACACAAGATAAAAAATTAATCCCCGGTTTTACCAATAGTACAAAAACACGTCCATTAACTATATCTAAAATGGATACGCTAATGCGTGAAAAAGGATTAATTATAAAATCTAATAGATTTTTAGATGAATTGAGTGTGTTTGTATGGAATAATGGTAAAGCGGAAGCAATGAGAAGCTATAATGATGATTTGATCATAAGCATGTGCATTGGATTGTGGACGAGAGATACTGCCCTACGATTAAGACAACAAACTATGGATATTAATAGAGTATTATTATCCGGCATAAAGAAAAATGAAAACATTAATCATAAATCCGCTACTCTCCAAAATGAAAAAGCAGCAAAATCATGGACATTTCAAACATCCGTAGTAGGAAATAAAAATGAGGGTTTAAACTGGTTATTATAACTATTTATTAATATATGGCATCACAGGAATTTCAAAATTTAAAACAGAGATCGTTATTTGCTAGACTTAAAAAGTTGTTTAGCACAGACGTAATTGTAAGAAATATCGGCGGTAAACAATTAAAAGTTGTAGATACCGACGAAGCAATGTATGCAACCGATAGAAATACATTGCGCGATAGATTTAATAGAGTAAGAACGTCAGCCTTCAATCAATATAGCAGAGACTTCTCACTTAGTTATCAAGCATCCAGAATTGAATTATTTAGAGATTACGATACAATGGACATGGATCCCATAATAGCTTCTGCATTAGATATTTACGCAGATGAGTGTTTGGA
>Ga0209499_1002726_pt1 | contig 11148 bp, 10 predicted proteins | sample C_130208_EF_Meta_FD_187306 | JGI IMG/M metagenome (GOLD analysis project Ga0209499, IMG submission 187306) | Freshwater microbial communities from Lake Croche, Canada to study carbon cycling - C_130208_EF_MetaG (SPAdes) (version 2) | ecosystem: Environmental > Aquatic > Freshwater > Lake...
GCCATAGTACCTCTCCCATATTCCCGATACTTTTCACCCAAGTCCCCCCCATACCCCAGTTTTCTGACCCGGTGTGTGCCCAGAGGGGGGTCAGTTTATATATAGGTTATCGTCTCTCTGGGAAACTGTCATTTTTCCCTGATGAGGTGGGGTGGGGCGGGGCTGTGGTTAACCATGTGGGTTGCGCTGTGGGTACTTTGCGGCGGGAGCTGGGGGCTGGGAATCGGTGTCACTCTCGATGTCAAGAACTGCTGGCAAAAGTGGTGTCAAAGGGGGGTTGGTGTGGTTTCCTAGTTTGAGCCCGTTAGACGACCACTCAGGCCCCTCTGGGAACCTTGTAGAGCAAGGTTGACAGGAGTGGTTTATACAAACCGCGAATAGAGACAAGTCTGGTTGCACTTGCTCCGTTTGCTGAAACTGCCCCGCTGGGAGTTCTGGATCGTCCAACTCACTCTGCCCATCTTCCCTTGACAAAGAAAGATACGTTTCTAAGCCACTGCAATACAAGTATCCCGGCAGTCACCAATAGTTGTTTCCAACCACGCCAATCCACCCGGCTTGTTTCAGCAGCTTCTCTCATCTGCGCGAGTCTCAGAACAATGAGTCCACTTCTTCCGTCGCACGAAGTGGTTGCCTGTGAAGTCTCGATACCACCACCGGGTTGTCCGGTTGTTCGGCGGGTCATTTCCACCAGTACGGTGATCGTTGCGTACTGGGCACAGGCTACTAGACCCAGCTCTGACCTGAGTACACCGTAGATAGCCATTGACCCCTTGATCGCGAGTATGTGGCGAAGGTCAATCTCTTACGGTGGGGCTGTCCAGTCCCTGTGGACGCTTGCGCGTGGGTCTATTGTACCACATATTTCGCCGCGTGTGTCACAACAGCAAGACTGCCCGCAAACGGCCCTGCTTCCCAGCAGTGCTATTTACGAGCAGGTTCCTTGAGTGGTGTTGAGTAGGAGCTCAACGTGACCACTCTAGCACTTATTTACTGGTCCCGCCAAATCATACATTCTGAGGCCGCCAAATCATATAAAGCAAAATCCCCCCGGCAGCAACCGAGGGGACATGCCTGTGGGGAAAGCGTACCCACAACTGTCTGCGAGAACCCTGTGAACTTCAGACAGTGACATCATGATAGCACAACAGCAAACCCCCGCCAACTGTAAGTTGCAGTTGACGAGGGGCAGTATTGCAGTGTCGGTTCGGGACTATCCCGGTGTTTTTGGATAACTAAATACTAGGGGTAGTACACTCGTGTCGTGACAGTTATCGCCGGATTTACTAATGGACAATCGTATGCAATCGGCGCTGACAGCGGAGCGTTTGAGGACGGCTCGCATCTGTACACCACCACCAAGACCCCCAAGGCATGGGTTGTTGGCGACACCTTAATCGGCGGCGTCGGTTCGTTTAGAGCGATAGAGGTGGCGAGGAGTTCTGGGCTAAGCGACCCCCACAAGTTGCTGACCCTTCTTCTGGAACAGACCAACCTGAGTGGCTGGAGCTTGTTGCTGGTGACGCGTAAGGCAATCACCGAGGTGTCCGACGAGGGCGGGGTTACGACCTATCGGGACCACTACGGGGCAATCGGGGCCGGTGCTGGAGTTGCCATGGGATACCTAGCCGGGTGCAACAAGTCTGCACCTACGGTGCTGACAATCCGTAAGGCTATGGAGATTACCGGTAAGCACTCACTCTACTGTGTACCGCCATACCTCATTTTTTCTAAATAACTTTTTAGGGTGCGGTAGGTACTAAGATGAATAACTATGACGCACACGCACAAATGGGAACTACTTGTTTCTACCAAGGTTTGGGTGTATTGCAGTTGTGGAGCCAAGTTCAAGCTCCCAGCAGACGCCACCGGATCACGCTACACTGGACCAGTACCTACGGAGTTTCAATAAGGGAGCATGATGATTCGTGACATACGATGGGCGTATGATCTTGGGTTTAAGCGTGGCTGGAAGGTGGGCAACCGTCGAGGACGCAATGCCAACCTAGTTGGCTACAATGCTGGTCTTGACTTTGACGCTGTATCCAATGTTAACGAAGAACCTTTAATACAGCCATACCATAATAAAGGTTGTGAGAATCATGGTGGCTACAAGGGTGCGTACATGACATTCTGCCCTGAGTGCGGAATAGAACTATGAGCTTCCTAGAACAAGTGGACAAGCACATTGCCACTAGCCACACCTACCGACCCAAGGGTTTGTTTACCTGCGGCAAGTGCGACAACGTAGAAGTACAGCAGGGTGGTATCTGGTTTAGTACCAAGGGCCACCGTATTTTTATTCCTAACTCTTACAAACCACAGGAGATTGCTCAGTGAGCGACTTTGACCAGATCATTGACGAGATGCGAGAGATGCACCTCAAGAAGCGTACCGACTATGGGCGCACCGATGATCCATACGCCAACGTTCGAGCCAGCGAAGCGTTTGGCATACCCGGCTGGGTGGGGGCTTTGACCCGCCAGCAGGACAAAGTACGCCGACTTCAGAAGTTTGTAACCGAAGGTAACTTAGCCAACGAGTCTGTTGAAGATAGTCTGTTAGATAGTATCGTTTACGGCGTCATTGCCCTAGCTCTATGGAGAGAACTTAATGCCACTCAAAAAAGGCAAATCAGCCAAGACAGTATCAGCCAACATCAAGACCGAAATGAAGGCTGGCAAACCCCAGAGGCAAGCAATCGCTATTGCACTGAATGTTGCCGGTAAAGCGAAGCGTAAGAAGAAATAATGTGGAGCTGGTTGCTTGAGGGCATCGGTCTATTTGGTGCCGTTCTTGCTGGGCGCAAACTTTGGTGGGCTTGGATAATCCTGCTGGGTAATGCTGCGCTGTGGACAATCTACGGTTTCACCACACACCAGTACGGGTTCTGCTTTGCCAGTATCTTCTACGCCTTTGTCTATGGGCGCAACTGCTACCGCTGGTTCCACCAGCACAAAGCCGCTCAAGATGAGTAACCCCCTTGCCAGTTCGCTCAAGTCATGGATTGAAAGCAACCTACCGGCGTTCCTAACCAACTTGCCCATGGACGTTGACTCCGAAAGCGCCCCGTGGTCAATGCCCGTGGTTGAGGACTACGTTCTAGTGGTAGCCGTTAAGGATTACTCCGACGGCGGTACCGGCGTGTTCTCTATTACTAGCGATGATGCCCAGCGTTACCGTATGCGGGGGCTAATGGCAGAAGCACTGGACTAATGGCAGTTACCCCAGTCCAGCGCAAGAAGTACTTCGCCGCACGATCGGCAGGGTTTTCTATTGCCCAGTCTGCGTCCAAGGCTAAGTTCTCTGAGGCTACTGGACACCGGCTTGAGAAGGCTGCCAAAAACATGCGCGTTGCTGACGAGATTGACTCTAGCGCCCGCGACTACAAAGAACAAAAGGTAATCGCCACCCTTGAAGGCCCCAAGCATTACGAGCAACTCTCAGCCGAGGCCAAGCGAGCCCTAGAGGACTTTGACTACTTCCGGCGTCGGTACTTCGGGCGTGTCTCTACCCCGTGGCAGAACGAGGCTGGGCTTGCTCTCGTGGGTCTGCTAGAGTCACCGGAGAAGGAGTATGTCGTTATGAACATGCCCCCCGGTTCCGGTAAGACCACGCTAATCCACGACCTTATCTGCTGGATCATTTGCCGTGACCGTGGAGTTCGTCTCCTGCTGGGTTCGCACACCCAGAAGGTTGCCAACAACATGGCGGGACGTATCCGCAAGTCCCTTGAGCGCGTGGTAATTGAGCTGCCAGACGATGATCTTATGGCCCACGGACTTGCCACTACCCCTGAGTCCACCATGTCGTTGGACTTTGGGCGGTTTAAACCGGTAGAGCGTGACCTATGGACTCGTGAGCAGTTCATTGTAGAACAGCAAGAGGACAGGGGTGGCACCACCGAAAAGGAACCTACCCTGTCGGCCTACGGTATTGACTCCGGCTACCTTGGTGGTCGTTTTAACGGCTGTTTCTGGGACGACGTTGTGACCTCTAAGAACACTCGTAGCGCAGACATGAAGGAGAAGCTTGAGGACGACTGGCAGAGTATTGCTGAGTCCCGCCTAGAACCTAACGGCATGCTTGCCTTAATCGGTCAGCGATTGTCAGCCGACGACCTGTACCGCTTTGCTCTGGACATGGAGCAACCCCTTGGCGACGAAGAAGAACTTCTCAATAACGGTTTGTCCGAAGAAGAAGTTGCTAAACTACGAACGGACAAAAAGTACCAACACTTGCTCTACCGAGCACATTATGAGGATCGTTGTGACCCGAAACACCACAAACGCATTTCTGAGCCTTATCCCGTCGGGTGTCTCTTGGATCCCCGCAGGATTGGCTGGCGAGAGATTAGTTCGCTTATGGCAAACCGAGCGGACAGCTACGCAATCGTTTACCAGCAAGAGGACCTTGACCCGTCCGAAGTCCTAGTAAAGCCCGAATGGGTATGGGGCCACGGTGATAACGCTGGTTGCATTGACAAGGATCGAGATGCATGGGACATTCCTCGCGGCCTAAGTGCCCGTGATTGTCTAGTCGTAGCAACGGCTGACCCTAGCCCTACCATGTTCTGGTCAGTCCAATGCTGGCTGTATCACCCTGAATCTAACCAGCGGTTCCTGCTGTGTCTCCTGCGCCAGAAAATGGAAGCTAGCACCTTCCTTGACTACAAGGTAAACGAGGGTCGCTACACCGGCATCATGGAAGATTGGCAGAACCTGAGCGAGTCTTTGGGTTTCCCTATCCAGTACTGGATTGTAGAGAACAACGCGGCCCAGCGGTTCATGCTCCAGTACGACACGGTGAAAACATGGCGTCAGATGCGCGGCGTGGAGATCATTCCGCACAACACTAATGCCATCAACAAGACGGACGAAACCCTTGGTGTGACCGTGTTACAAAGCCACTACCGCTTCGGTAGGGTACGATTACCGGGTAAAGGTGAGGGTAAAATCCAAGCCTTGAAACTGATTGACGAAGTAACGAAGTACCCAAACGGCACCCGAACGGACGATTGTGTTATGGCACAGTGGTTTCTAGAGTGGAATATTCCTAACTTGTACTTGCCTAAGATGGTTGCCCCTACCCAGTGGCGTCCTTCTTGGGCTAAGACTGCTCGCCCTAACTAGAAGGTTCACAGTTGGCTCTCTCCTTTGACAACGCTAAGGCTGCTAATCAGATTGTCACCTTGCTTCAACAGCGTCGTCGGGACCGAGGCGGTATGTTCACTCGCATGGACGAGATTCGTCGCCATTACAACGGTGACATTATCGTGCCATTGCCAGAGCTGGACGACATGGAGAAGCCAGCAATCCCCAACCTAATCGCTCAGGGTATTGACCAGTTTGCTATGCGCGTGGCGTCAGTTATGCCTGACGTGACCTACATGCCCACTCGACCCGGTATTCAAATCAGCGAGAACAAGGCCCGCGATCGTCGCATGGCAAACCTTGGCTGGTGGGATATGAACAAGATGAACACCAAGATTCGTCGCCGTTCACGTCACCTGACTGCCTACGGTATGACTGCCGTAAGTCTTTCCCCAGTTTCCATTGACCCTACTGACAAGCGCGAGATTCCACACTGGCGTGTGCGTAACCCACTCTCAACCTTCCCGTCGCCCATGATTGACCCTGACTCCATGGAGCCCACCGACTGTATCTTTGTTGACCGCCGACCACTTGGCTGGATCAAGGAAAACTACCCTTCCCAAGCCTCGGTGCTGTATCGTGGCGACAAGTCCGACACGGACATGTTTGAGATTCTGGAGTACTTAGATGCTGCTGAAACTGTACTGGTTGTTGTTGGCGCTGAGAAACCCAAGGCTTCTGCCTATGGTTCTGCGGAGACTGGTAAGGGGACGGCCTCGCACGTCATTCTTGAACGAATCGTCAACCGATCCGAAATCTGCCCAGTCGTAATCGCCGGTCGTATCACTCTTGACCGCTTGCAGGGTCAGTTTGACCAGATGATTGGCTCGTACCAACGCATGGCGAAGCTGGACGCTCTGGACATGATTGCCCGCTTCCGCAACGTATTCCCAGACGAGTGGATTGTCAGCACCAGCAACAGCCCCACCAGCCCCCGTATTGTCCAAGAGGCAGACGGTAAGGCCGGTATCCGAGGCATCGTTGACAAGGGCCAAGTTCAGATTACCCACTTGCAGCCCGGCACCACGACCAACGACGCGCTGGACCGTCTTGAGCGGGCCGGTCGCATGAACGGTCAAATCCCTGCTGAGTTCGGTGGCGAGTCCCCAACTAACGTCCGTACTGCTCGCCGTGGAGAAATGGTAATGGGTAATGCCATTGACATGTCCATTCAGGAGTACCAAGAAATCCTTGCCAACTCTATGGAGAGTGAGAACCGTCGCGCCGTCAAGATTATGAAGGCGTATTACGGATCGAAGCCCAGCATGTTCTTCATGGGCTCCGACGGCAAGGTGGTGCGCCCCGATTACACCCCAGACGAAGCCTTTGAGACAGACCTGTCCTACGTCAAGTACTCCATGCCGGGGTCTGACGTTAACGGTATGGTCATTGCCATTGGTCAGCGTGTGGGTACCGGCATTATGTCCACGCAGACAGCCCGTGAAATGGACCCTGCGATTGAGGACCCAATCCGCGAGCGTGACCAAGTGGAGATTGAATCCCTACGTCGCGCTTTGCTTGCCGGTATGGAACAGCAAGCCCAGCAGGGAACGCTTGACCCCACGATCATTGCTCGTATTGCCAAGGCTAAGGCTGAACGCCACGTCACCCTAGAGGACGCAGTTCAGAAGGTCCACGAGGAGATGCAGAAAGAGCAAGAATCTCAGGCGCAACAGCAACAGCAGATGCAGCAACAGCCCCCAGAACAGCAAGGCATGGGTGGCCCAATGCCAGCACCAGCCGAGATGCAGCCCGGTATGAACGCAGTTCCCGGACAGGCACCTGCCGCTATCCCACCCTCTATTCAGGCTCCAGCCCAAGGCTCACAAAACTTGAGTGACATCTTGTCAAGTTTGCGCCGACCAGCTCGTGAAAGCACCGCAGAACGTGGTATGACCCCAGCGGGGAAATAGCACATGCCGCGTACAGGCAAGGGTGGACCACGAGACGGCAAGGTGGGTCAACTGTATGGCAATCGTACTGACTTAAACACCTCGCTCCCAGTCACGACTGTTCCCGGACAGGGCTACGGCGAAGCGGCCCAGCAACAGGCTGCACAGCAGGCTATTCCTATGGGTTCGATTCCGGTTCCCGGTGCAACCGCATCTGCGTCAGCCCCAATGACACAGCAGGCTCCAGCACAGCAGGCTCAGATGCCACAGGCAACCATGAGCGACCAGATGGCTGCAACCCCACAGGCGCAACCCGGTGACTTGCCGTTCTTGCAACCGACTATGTACCCCAACGAACCGATCACGGCAGGCATTGACTCTGGCCCCGGACCCGGCTCGGAAGCACTCTACGGTACATCAGCCCCCGTTGCTAGGGACCTAATCATGGCAGCTCAGCGCCCCGGTGCTTCTGCCCTACTCATGGACCTTGCCCACGCTGCTGCTACACTAGGGCTGTAATGGCTAAGCCCACGCCACCACCTACCACTACGGTAATGCCTACCGTAACCGCTACTGTCTCACCAACTGTCCCAGACTACGCACAGCAAGCCATTGAGAAAATGGTAAAGATTAACCCTCAGTTGGTAAAGGACCCCCAGACAGTTCAGTCTATTGCTAGACGATACGGTCTGCGAAGCGATCAAGTAGTCCAAACAATGACTCAATCGCAACACAACAACTCAGCAAACCGTGGTTTGCTTGGCAACACTTGGCACAGTCTTACTGATTGGGTAGGTAATTTTTCTCACAATCTTGCAAGCAATTCGCAAGGAGCCTTTACTAACCAGCAGGGACAGTTTACTTCTAAAAAGGTCAAAGGGTTTGCTACTGGTGCTGTCAAGGGATTGGTGCAAGGCGTAAAAGAACTTCCTAACGCTGCTATCTATGCAGGGCAACAAGCGTTAATCATTCAACAAGCTTTGGCTAATCCATACGGTCAAACTAATGGTCAGAGCAACTGGAGAGCAGGGCTTTCTTCGGTTGGCAACATTGCCATGGCGCCGCGTACACTGCTTGCTGCGACAGCAAGTGAAGTGAAACAAAATGGCTGGGGCTATGCCCTTGGTCATTTAACTCCAAGCCTTATTGGTGGTAAAGGCATCAGCATGGGCATTAAGGGATTGGCAGGTGTTGAGGGAACTGCCGCAGAAATGGCTGCCGCAAAACAGGCTGCACAGGTAGCCGCCGATCAAGCGACTGTTGATGCTGCTACGGGTGGTCTTTCGTTTGACCAACAAGTTGCTGCCGCGGAAGCCGCGCAACGCCTCAAGACTAGCAGCCCTATTAGTCATTTACAGAATCAAGAACGCATTATCAAAGAGCATTACGACACCACCCCTGATGCTGCCGCCAAGCTTAAAGCGGTTCAAGAAAAGATTACTAAGTTAGAAGAAGATGCTTACAAAGCCGAGTTTGGGGCACGAGACAAGTTTGCCAACCCGACCAAGTTTAACAAAAGTGTTGACGCTGCTCGCAATCTAGCTGAGAACTATTTGAGCGGTGCCGTCAAGTTGCCCATTGAGGCGCTTCGGGCTTTCAACCGAGTAATGAATAGTTACACAGTTAACGCTGCGGCCTTAATGCGTATCCCCGGTATTCAATCTGACCCTCATTTATGGGAAGCCGCTTTACATGGCGAAGTTATTGACTCTGACGGTAACAAACACACAATCGGAGACGTATTATCTACGGCGTTACAAGGCAATGGTTTTTTTCACGACATCATTGCCAAAGCACTTAACTTTGACCTTACTTTTGTAATTGATGATCCTTTTGTCAAAGGTTTCAAGTTGTTTGGTCAAGCTAAGTCTGCGGCTGGTTTTACTGGATACTTGAGCAAGTTTTTGGGTGGCCTAGGTGTATCAAACCCCGGTGATTTTGCTCGTGCGTTTGACCAGTATCACTCTGTCCGTGTCGCGGTTCGCTACATGGCACAACACAATGCCGCAGAGATTAACAATACTTTTCGCAATGTATTCAATGCCAAAACTTTGTTGAAACTTGAAAAGGCTAAAACTAACGATGCAGTCATTTCAGTCTTAGAGGACGCTGTTGCCGCTGGTGACTTTGTTGGCTCTACTGCTCCGCGCATGGGCTGGTACACAACTTTCAAGACGGCCCTGACAGGCGAGCTGGGAGAACGCTTTGGTACCCTTGGACGCCTACTCAAAAGCGAAGTAGAAGTTGACAAAGCACTTCGAGACAAGGTAATGGCTGAAACTGGTGCAGACATTCGACCCACAAACTATATTTACCAGCGACTTACCCCTGCTGGTAAAGCTGGGGTATTGTTCCGTCAGCGACTCCGAGCACAGTTTCTTCGTACCCCAGAACATTTTGACCGCGCACTGGGCAAGAATACCAATCGCATTATTACTCCCGGATCAGTAGAGGCAGTTAACTCCATCGCTGACATGATGAAGGCTGTGTATCAGCCAGACACCGTTGTCAACGGCGTATCTGAAATCCTTATCCACTCAGCCTCAGACCCAAATGCTTATCGTCGTGCTTATCGCCAAGCAATGTATGATCTGTTTAGTCGCCCCTTAGAGGCTGGCATGGCTCGTTCTGAATACGAGACAGTGCGTACTGCAATCTCAGATTCTATTTGGGAGCATGTCAATCGTCTTACCGGCAACGACGGTGGTGGTATCACAGGTCGTTATGTGGCTAGTAAAGACGCATGGAGAGACATTCTTGATACGCCTATGGGCGAAGTGCGAGCAGGTATTGGCGAAACACACCTTGGTCGTTTAGTCCTGCCTAGTGCTCGAACTGTAAAGCAAATCCAACGCAAGATTCTTGAGACGGCCCTGCAAATGGATTCGTTTGCCGCCAAGAAATCTTTGATGAGCACCGAGGCAACTCTTAAAGACCTTAAGGAGTTGGCTAACTTCTCTGAGAAAAACATTGACCAAGTAATCTCTGGCCTTGAAAAAACGCTAGAAGAAAAGCGGTTGTCAGTCAAAGACCTTTGGGAAACCAAAGAACTCTACAAAGGCTACAACGCTAAGTACAGGTCGCTTTTAAAAAAGTATGCCGTATGGCTTACTGAAGATGCCATGAAGAATCTTACTCGCGCTGAGAAGATTGCGCTGGTGTTTAAGGACGTATCAGACGAAACCCGTAAAGTTACTGAGCATTTTAACCGTTTGTCCGATGAAGTCACTACACGTCTTGGCGTAGTCCCACCCGGCTTTGAAGCTGCGGCTGAGGACTTGACTGCCTTTGCTGAATCGTTGGGCATGAGCGAAGATGCCTTGATAAAAGCAATGGATACCCTACGAGGCGAACAACAAGCAGTTGAGGACATGCTTGCTCACCTTAATGCCACCTTTGGGGAATCTTTTGATTCGCTAAACGAGGTAATGGAAATTGCCAAGCAAGTGGCCGCCGCTACCCTTGACAACGCTGAGGCTCGCGCCAAGTTTCTCAAAGCATTTAAGTTGAACTGGGAAAGAACGTCTGACTCTATTCCCGGCAAAAACCGGTTTACTGCTGCTATGGGCAAGACTTTCTTTGGCAAGCGTGGACTTCGCAATAACCGCGAAATGATCATTGACCTTGAGCAAGCGTATCTAAACAAGTACTTCAAGCCTATGGCGCTTTCTAGCCCCGGTTGGGCCATGCGCGTATCAACCAGCGAAATTATGCTTAACTCGTTTCGCATTGGTGGCATGAACATGTTTGAGAGTCACTTAGCCGCTTCTATCGCCAAACACGAGTTCAAGCTTGCTGGTTCCATGAAGGAACTAGAGGCGCTAGGCAAGCCTGAGAAGTTAATGCTTCGCAACGTTGTTGCCGGTTTGATGCTTGGGCTTGAACGTGGTGTTGTTGGAGCCATGAGCGACCCCCAGAAAGCCCGACTTGTAGGCGACGCTGTAGATGCAATGCTGGATCATAACGGTGCGTTACCCATGAACATGGAAGGCCACCATGATGCGGTGACTGGCGACAACATTGAGAATTTTATTACTTCACAGGTACATGGGTTGGATAAAGAAGGCAAGCCTGAAATTTCAGATGTTTACCGTACCGAGGGC
>Ga0209499_1002730_pt1 | contig 11143 bp, 17 predicted proteins | sample C_130208_EF_Meta_FD_187306 | JGI IMG/M metagenome (GOLD analysis project Ga0209499, IMG submission 187306) | Freshwater microbial communities from Lake Croche, Canada to study carbon cycling - C_130208_EF_MetaG (SPAdes) (version 2) | ecosystem: Environmental > Aquatic > Freshwater > Lake...
TGAGAGCGTGAACACCGGCAGTGGCTTGCCGCCACGGAGCTTGCCGATGCAGACGGCCATGACCTGCACGAGCATGGTCTTGCCAGCCTGCGTGTCGCCCACGAGCATGACGTTCTCACGGTTCTCCCAAAAGTGGAAGAGGAAGTCCACGTCCTTCTCGCCGTTCGGCATGACACGGGAGACGTACTCCTTGAGGAGTGACTCACTCGGACGCCACGGGTCCAGTCGGGGGTCATCGACATCGGTGATGGTCGACGGGATGTAGACGTTCTCGCCGGTCGACGGGTGGGGCAGGCTGAAGCCCTGAGGCTGAGGTATCGACACGACGTTGTTGTACGTCGCTGACGGATGCTCCAGCAGACGGGGCAGCAGGTAGATGACCTCGTCGGCCACCTGCACCGTGATCCGACGGCGACGGCTGTCGGAGTCAGGGAAGGGCTTCGGATCGATGATGGTGGCGGTGAGACCGGCGAACTCGCCTGACTTCACCGTGTATGTGTCTCCCGCTTTCATGCGGCTGGTCTTGGTGCTCATGGTCTTGGTCCTCGGGGTGTTGGGTCGGTCGGTTGCTGCTGGGAGTAACAATACACGTCTCACAGAGGATTGCAACACCAAATCTCAAATTTCTTCTTCGCCCCTCTTGAACCCTCATATAGACCGATTTCGATTTCAAACACGAGTTTGGGCTTTTTGAACGTGAGCGATTTCAATAAGCGTTGTTTTTATTGAGTTTTTGGAATCGGTCGTCACAACAAGGGTTCGACAACTTTGCCGTGTAAGGGCCTGCGAGACGTTGGGTGGGGGGTATGTACCCGAACGGCCCTTGAGGCGCTCTCAGGGCCATATAGAGGTCAATGAGACGAAATCCTTGGCATCCTGAGAAATCATGGATCTTGACTTGCAATGGTTCGGAAAGTGTGCGCTTAATAGTCACATGACCAACACACCCACCCCTAAAACAGGCCGACGCAAGATGTGGGCCTCCGACATCGCTCGCCAACAGCACGCCTCCGCTCGCCGGAAGCTCGTGCGTGAGGCTGCTGACCGTGAGTCTCGGGCCATTGATACTGCCCGATCTGATCTGCTCAACGCTGAGCGTCGACTGAGGACTCAGGAAGTCAACCGTCGCCTCAACATGGTCGGCGCAGGCATGACACCTCGGCTGCGTGCCGTGATGAATTCGTGGGGACTCAACCTTCCTCTCAACATCACCCCCGCTCGAACCGTGTCGGCAATGACCGACTTCAAGCAGATCACCGTCAACTACGACCGGCGCCTGACGCCTGTCATTTTCTCGGACGAGCCACAGCCCGACATGGAGGCTCCCGTCGATGAGGAGACTCTGCGTCAGCTTGCCGCTGAGCTTCGTGGCTGCTTCTACCACGAGGTCGGCCACAATCTCTTCACCGTGCCCGTCAGGGATCTCCTCACAGCCGCCGTGGCAGAGGGCTGGAGCCATTCTTTTCTGATTGCCAACAACGGTCAGCAGACCGTGACACGAGAACTCCAACACGCTTGGAACGTGCTGGAGGATCAGCGCATGGAAATGGCGCTGGTCATGGAGTCTCCTCAGATCGCCGCCTACCTCACCGTGATGACGCTGCGCCTGATCGTGGGAAACCACGCACGGCCCGAGACATGGCTGCTGGTGGCAGGCCGTCGCTACCTCCCTGCGAGCGTACGCAAGGCATGCAGAGACCTGTGGAACAACGATCCGCTCATGTCAAGCAGAGCCACGTCCGACCAAGCTCTGAAGATCGTCTACAGCTACATGACGGCAGTCAGTGCCTCAGACATGCTCAGCGCTGTCGTGGAGATGATGAAGCTGCTACAGGGCATCACTCCTAAGGGTGTCGATGGGCATGGGGGCTTTCCCGAGGGCGGTTCTGAGGGCGAGCCTGCTACTCCTGAGAGCACGAACCAGCGCCTGCGGGAGATCAACGAGCGCCTCAAGGAAGACGCCCCCGAGGCCGATCCTCAGTCTGCTCCTTCCAAGAACTCTTCCAAGGGTGACGAGGACGGCGATGACAGCGGTGAGGACGGCGAGGGAGACTCCAACGGTTCTTCCGAGGGAAACTTTGACGAGCACACCGACGGTCGACTGGCCGGTGACGGTGGCGGCAAGGACGGCAACGATCCCAACTGGAAAGCTCAGAGAAACCTTCACGAGGCCCTCGGCGATGCGCTGGACGCACTTGAGGACGACGAGAATCTTGATGGCGACATTGCATCGATGAACGAGGCTTACGCCTCCAACGACGCCTCACTGCCTCCCTACGGAAAGATCACCGCCGTCTCCGACGAGGACGCCCTGACCAAGTCCAAGGCGATTGTGGACGACATCATCCGTGCCTTCGAACTGGCAACCTCCAACTGCGACCCACATTGGGAATCGCAGCAGCGTCGGGGCTACCTCGAACCGGTGCGGTATGCCACTCGGCGGTCAGGTGACATGGAGTTCTTCCGTGGCTATGTGGACAACGGTGACCCCGGTCACGACATCGCCGTGAGCCTGTTCTTGGACATCTCGGGGTCGATGATGGGAACGGAGAATGAGATCGGAGCCACAGCATGGGCTGTCAAGTCTGCCTGTGACCGGCTCGGTATCGACTGCGACGTGACGCTGTTCAACGAACAGGGCTACACGCTGTGGACCAAGGCAGACCGTGCCTCTGAGGACGTGCCCGCCATCGAACCATCGGGTGGCACTCAGCCGCTCGGTGCCTTCGACGGCATCCTGTTCGAGGAGAACGACAAGAAGAACCACATTGTGCTGGTGATGACCGACGGTGCATGGGGAGGAAATGCTGACATGGCTCGGTACAAGCACTCCAACACCACCAGCGTCATCTTCTACTACGACGGGTACAACCGTGGGAACTCCAAGGGCGTCGTCCCCAACCAGCGCCTCGCCACTCAGAAGGGCGCTGACGAGGGCTACGACATCCACGACCTCATGGACATCCCTCAGGTGCTGGAGAGCATCCTGCTGGGCCTCGTCTGACCCATAGAGCGCCCCTCAGTACGGGGGGCGCTCTTGGGGAAAGTTGAGCTTGGCCTTATCGCCGTGATACTTGAGCGCCGCCGTGTCATATGCACGAGCGGCGCTTTCGATATCTCGGAAGGTTCCAAGATAGGTCGGCTTTCCCTGAACTTTGAGAGTGACGAACCACGTTCCCCCCCATGAAGTTTCGTGGACTCCCCGATACATGTGCTCTTTCATGTGAATTCACCCATCAGTAGTTACTTCAAACCTTTGGGGTCAATCATCAATGATGGCGTCCATCACGTCTTCTGAGTCGACTGGATGAGCGAGCATCTTGGCGTTGGTTCCAACGCGGTCTCCAAAGAGTCGGGAGAGCACGCCTGACCGACCACGAGCTTCGACGGTCATCTTCACCGTGTCTCGGTTGTCCATGATGTCTCGCATCTTTTCCACCGATGTGAAGAGCCGATCCAGTTCTCGCCCGACCTCAGGAGATAGCTCTTGACCAGTAATTTCCTCAGCAAATCGGGCCTGAAGGACACGCTGGGTCTGTAGTTCGACCATCGCCTGCATGACCGCCTGAAGCTGATCCTTGGACCGGATCTCCACAGGGATGGAGTAGGCACAGGATGCTCCTGCTTGGAAACCGGGACATCCTGAGGTAGCTAGGAAGCAGTTATCGCATGACCGGATACTCTCTGAAACGGTATGGACGATGGCCTGTTCTTCGATGATCTCAGAACCGTCTCCAAGCCGTTCTGTGGACGTTATGGAAGACATCCCCATGACCGGCAGGACCTTTCGGTGCCGCCCCTCAGGGGGGTTTGAAGTAAGAGCATCGACCTCGGAACCGCGAAACTCGTCCATGCTTTTATCTCCGGTATTTACTTCAAACCCTGTGAATGGAATGATTTTAGCCCCCGACAGGCTTTCGGAGAAGAACTGCCACGAAGTGACAGCCAGTCGTGCATTCTCGTCAGAGTCTTCCAAAAGGATTTGGTTGATATCGATTCCCATACGTTTGATATCGTCAGCGTGGCGTGTGCGGACCTCGTTCTTACGCTCGGCGTTATACCGATGCATCTTCTTGCCATCCCACACCTGAGTCTCACCGAACTTCATGGAGGACCACCATGAGCCGCTTATGACAAGGTCATATTTACCGATACTTGGATCGATACTTCCCGTAATCGTTCCAAGGGTTGTTCCAACAGTTCTTGCGGCCAAGGCTCGTCTAGAAAGCGTCTTGTCCTTGAATACACGGTCGGTGACCACGAACCCATTTTCACGCTCTCTAGGGATCTCTCCCTCGCCGTTCCAAAGAGGTAGGTAGTTATCCCATCCTGACCACGAGAGAGGCCCTACGGCGAACACAGGGGCCTTAGAGGCCCTGTCTAGGACCATGTGCAGATCGTCTGAGGTAGCGGGACCGTCACAGTAGGCGACCCACTCCCAATCAGAGTAGGGAAGGTCAAGCTCCCACGTCATCGTGCGCCGACGAAGAAGGGAGGTGACGTTGACAGCGATGCGGTTAGCACCGCAAGACGAGAGTATTTGCTGATGGGTAGGATTTTCTCCACCGGCAAGGTAGATGTTTGTCATTAGTTGTTATTCGGCTTGTGCTGCTCGGATAGGTTCAGGAGTTTGGTCCGTTGACTGCTTTCCGAGTCCTGAAACAGATTGACTATGCCAATCTCCCCAAGTCGTTCCAAGGCGGTTTGTATGAGGATCAAGGATAGAACCCACGGCTTTGGTGTTCACTTCGAACAGAGGATCTCGGTGGAGGCGTTGACGGGGGGATGCCTTACCACCTCGAAACATAGGATCATCATTCATTATTTATCCCATTCAAAAGGTTTTGTTCCTTCTGCTTCTTGTTGTGCATCAAACTCATCAACGGCTTGCTGGTCACCTCTACCGCCCCTACTTTTCCAGCGCTTTTTGCCGTAATCGATAGCCGCACCCGCAGCGTCTTTCATTATGTTTCCAGCAGTAAAGTCCACGGTGTTTCCATGTCTATCTTCATACATCGGATCACCGTTTCCGTCAGGTTCTTGAGCGCCGGGCCAACTAGTACCTGAACCGCTAGTACCTTGTGAGGGTGAAGTTGACATAGCAATAGGCTCATCATCGGAAGATTCTTTTTTAGGTTCGCCCTTTTTCTTAGCGTCTTGGCGCATTTGCCCCACCATGGACTTTATTTGGTAAGGCTTATTTGGTGCGGCATATATGGAGGGAGCCATCCCTTCAGGGTACAAGCCTCCGACGCTGTTGTTCTCCATCCAAGTCATTGGGGCGTAAGGCGAACGGCTAGTCATATTTTTGGCAAAGTCATAGGCTGAACTAGCTTTATCCAATGCTGCGGGAGCTTTGGAAATGATCATTTCTTTAGGGTTATCCCTGAACCTATCAAACCCACTAACTCCGTGTTTACCTTTGCCGCCTCGGGGCATACGTCCCGGTGGGTTGACACCATGCGCCCCAACACGGTTCGGGTCAGGAGTGTCTACGTCCAAGCTATTGAAAAAGTCATCCTGAGAACGACGGGCGTCTTCAGGAGAGTTGGTGCCGTGCTTCCCCATGGTGGGGTCGACACGAGGAGGTCCTCCAATGGAGTCCATAAACGAGTCTTGAGACCGTTGAGCTTCTGCCTTGTTGCGTGTACCCCGTGCTCCGACCGCCCTACGACGACGAAAATTATCTGTGAATGATCCTCGGGGCTGGTTCTGAGAACCTTGTTGCGAGGGATCATTCAGTTCTGTGGCGTATCCGGGTATCGGATCTTGATCAGGCATCGGGGTCATCCTCTAGGCCGCGAGTAGCACGCAGCATGCTCTGCTGTTCGATGGTATCAACTAAATCATACCATGGGCTATATCTTTTATCTCGGTCTGAACCGGGCACTACACCGGTAGTAGCAAGGAGGAGAGCGTCGACTCCTGCTTCCAAAGCCATTCCAACAGCCTTTGGGTCACTATCGATATAGAACGATATGTGATGTCCGATACCTATGAGGTCTTTCAGGTGCTGGACCCTCCACTCCGCCGGACTGAGCATGGAGTCAGGAGGGTAGCAATGAACATCGGCATACCGACTGAAACGCTCTCGTGCGAGCCATGCCTGCACACGGTTCTTGGAGTGGTCCAAGGACAGGAGGATGATGCGTCCGCTGTCCCTCATAAGGGAATACAGAACTCTCCCTGAACCCGAAGATTCATAGGAAAGAAGATTGGTCTCAGGAGAGTTCTCTGTGAGAACTCCCTCAATGTTTATTACGAGGGTAGCCATGGTTTATGGGAATCTATCTGGAGCGCCTGATAGTTCAAGGCTAGGTGCAGATCTTCCTCCACCGCCCCAATTGCTTCCGCCTTCGGCTGGGATGTCCTCCCAATTAATCCCCATTTGTCCATTTTCACGATTAGCTAACATTTGTGCCTGAATGTTTGCTATGTGTTCAGGAGACATTTGAGTGCTCATACCGGTGTCTTTACCACCACTAGCTAAAAAATGTCCTAATAAATCTGGACCTTGTTTATTACTAATAAAGGGAGCGTGCCAACCGGGATTTGCTCCTTGACCAATGGTGGGAGAAGAAGGAGCGGAAGGAGAAAACTGTCCACTTAAATTACCAAAGGCGTTACTTGTATGAGATCCAAGGTAAGTAGCTCCTCCAACAGGGTTTGCTCGTTCAGACCTATACCTAGATGGAACATCATTTTGAAGCCTAGATTGTCTTTCATAGTAGTCAACTAGGCTTGTACCTGTTCTTGTATTTTCAGCAATCTGATTGGTAGATAATTCGGCCCCACCAGTAGCTATTCCGTTGTCTCTCAGATACTGCGAAAATTCAGTAGGAGTATGAAAATTAGCTTTATTCGCCTCACCAACAACCTGTGCTTGACGCCTAACATAATCATCACTAGCAGAGGAAGGGTCTCGCTCTACTTGAATTCTAATCCTATCCATTTCTTGCCGACGACTAGCATCTGTGGCGTTTCCTCGTGAGCGGCCTAGGCGAAGACTTGAATAATCCCTAGTACCCGCACCGTAAGCTTGACGGTTTGCCGATTGGGCCTGCTGACCAAGGGTTTGAGATTGGGCTGGCTGTGAAACTTGGGCTGGCTGTGAAACTTGGGCTGGCTGTGAAACTTGGGCTGGCTGTGAAACTTGGGCTGTTTGAGCAACTTGGGCTGGCTGTGTGATCCGCTGCGCTAATTGACTAAGTTGAGACGACTGAAGATTTGATTCAGAAGAAGATCCTTCATCGCTAGAGTTCTTCTTCTTGTTGAAGTCCCTTTTGTCGTTAGGGTCTTCGTTCTTTTGGGCAGCGTTGTTGTTACCTTGAGAGGTGTCGTACTGGTTCTCTCCCCAGTTAGTGGCGTATTGACCACTAAAGCTCAGTTCTCCAGCCATTACTCTTACCTCTTCTTGGTGCCCTTCGGCATGCTTCGAGCTATCTGTAGCCCGTTGGTCCGCTTGGACTTCTTCGGATTGTAGAGACCCGCTTTATGGCGCATCTCCTGAGCGACATACGTCTGCATGTATGGGCACATATGGCAAAGGTATGTCTGATACTTCTTTGGTACTGTCGGGCCAATCTGCTTACTGTCATCAAGAAAGTCAAGGCATTCCTTACCGGGAATGCTAGGATTCTTATGTTCATTGTAACACTTTATGGCTTCATCTTTGTAATATGTTGCCTCTTCAAAGAGCAGCCCTGTTTGGTCGTTGAGTTCTTTCTTTAACTCTGTGACCACATCAAGCTTTTCATAGGTCGCCTGATCCACAGGAAAGACTTTGATAAAGCCCATAACATCGGTATCAGGGCGGTTATGACCATGCCGTCCAACGAAGTCTTCCAAGATGGGGTCATATTCAGGAACCATCACGGGGGTTCCGTCTTCCATCTCGAACGTGTAGTCCCTTTCAACGCCCATATCCATATACGAGATCTTCGCAGGGACCATGGAAACATCAAGGGGAGGGTCAGGCATGCGCTCAATTTTGGCGCAAATCATACAGCTAGCCAGTCTTGGCACGATTCTTACTCCTATGGGTAGGTATATCTAATTACTTGTAGTTCTCGTAGGCCCGCATATAGTCGGCCACGTCATCACGGCTGACTAAATTGTCCTGACTGAGACCACTCCATTCCTCATCGGGAATTTCGTAGAGGTTTTCGGTAGACATATTTCGATCATAAAACAACTTAGACGCTAGAGACGCTGGAAGAGCGGTCTTAGTTACGCTTTTATTGGGGTCAAACTGCTTGCTGTTAAAGGTTGGCATATCAACCTTTCTTTTTAGCAACCACAGCTTCGTGAGCAGCGATGCTGGCAGCACCACCACCGGCACGCATAGCAGCAGTGTCGGCACGCTCATCAAGAGCGCTACCTTCTGTGACCATGGGGTTATAAGCATCGGCAACCATGTCAGGGCCGGAGCCTTCCCACCCACGATCAGGAATGATGGAGGGGTGACGGGGAACCGTGTAGATATCACCAACAGGACCAGCCTCACGAGGAGTGATCTCATGGTAGCAACCACAGTCGTCGTGCTGCTCAACCTGACGATAGGTCGGCCAAGACAAGCGCTCCACAGGAGGATTGCTGTTGGTTCCCCAATCGGGGGCAAGCTGCATGTACTTACCGTCCTTAAGACCTTGTTCAAGCTCTTGGTTCATGCTGCGACTAACATTAACTGCCATTGTTCCTCCTAAGGCTTACCATACAGTATGCCATATGATTTTACTTTTTAACCTTTAAGTATCGGATCTCGTCCACCATGCCCTTCGGTATGGTGATTCCAAGGCTCCAATGGTTTTTGTTTACTAATGATACCAAAGTTATAGCAAACTCGTCTTCTGCCACGAGATACCCAACGCTCCAACTAAGCATTGGCTTGTTTGGGTAGTTGCCGACATCTATCCAGTCGTTTACTTCGATGGCGTCATACCACGCCACTTCAACGAGAGGATGATCTTTAGAAGGGCTTTCACCGGTCATAGCATTGGGTTTACCGACGAAGAAGCGCCTCGGAGCGTACCGCTCCAAGCCTCTTCCTGATAGTCGGCTCTAGTAGAAGGACGGATAGTGGGAGACAACCACGAACGCTGCTTGGGAGACCAGCGGTCGATGTCAAGTACGTCAAAGATCGTCAGGGCCTCAGGAACAAAACCCAGTTCTTCATCAGGAAATAGAACGTAAGGAACGGGGGGTCGTATGGCAGCTATCTGCTCAGAAGGTATGGACATAAGCCTTAGGGTATCGGATACTGCTAGTTCATTCCTACCCGCCCATGGACCGGGTACCCAAGGATCATTGCGCTTGCCATCGTCATAGATCTGAGCACCGCTGGATCTTTGCCCAACGCCGCCCGGATCTATGACCTGTCCAAAGCCTCCCTTATCGACCCTGATAGCCATTACGCTGGCAAATCGGCACGGGAGGAATCAGTCGGGGGAACCTCAACGGGAACGGTTACGGCAGACTTTCCAAGGCCAAATGAGGGAGCAAGCTTCTGATTGATGTCGACAGATTTCCAAACACCGACATACGAACCGATACTTGTAGCGACGCCAATAACCCACAGAATGAGGGTCTGGGTTGAGATAACAGAACTACCGTCAGAGGTAACGGAGGACACAATCAAAGCTTGAACGGCGTTAAGAACTATGCTGACTATGGCTTTAAGTTTGGCGCCAGCAGAGACCTTAGTAAGCAGTCCGACTACAAGCGGAATAAGTGCGCTGACAATGAGGGTAGCGATAGTGGAGTCTAAAGTAATCATAATTTGGGTTTGCCTTCTGGGTTCATGTGCCACACAAAGTGGTCATCAATACGAGTGTCTAGAGATTTTACATCATCCTTGATTTCTTGTACATCAGTCTTCAAGCCATCTAGTTTTTCCTGAACACGACCGTGGTCGTCGTCATTGGATTTCTTCATACTATCCATAGAGCGCCATACGCCTATGAGACCAGCCAATATCGTTCCAAAGGCTCCAATAGCAGAAGCGATAATGATGGAAGTTTCTGCGCTCAACAAACCGCTCCCTCAATAGAAGTAAACATTAGAATTTAAATCCTTTCTTCTCAAATGCATTGAGGTCAAATATTTCTTTAGAACGAAGACGAGACTGCTCACGCATATAGCTCGTATGGTTTCCCCGAGAAATGCTATTGCGATATTTGTTGCGATGGAGGGCGCGGTCCTCAGGCTCCTGCGTGAAGGAGTGCTGCTGTTTGATCGTACGGGTCGGGTGGAGGGGGATCGTGTGCGGAGAGAGTTTCATCGACCGGGATAGGCAATAGCCATGCCGGGGCCTCGTCCAGCCCACGGTGGAGCCAGTTTGCGTAATTGAGCAGACCTATCGGGGTTGTCTTCCCCATGCCGCCATTCATCAGGGTTCTTACCGCCGTTAACCAGTTTCTCTCCTATCTCAAGTCCGAGACCGGGAGGAGCGTATTTAATGCCCTGTGATTGAAGCTTAAGACCAGTGAAAGGGTTGAACTCTTCCGGCCATATGTAATCGTCGGGGTCTCGCCTTTCCCCTTTATGTATACCTCGTGTGTAGGGCTTAGAGGCTGTCCGCTGCTTAAGACCATCCATAAGGCGGTCCTGACGGCGGCTATTTATGGTTCCAAGATACCCATCGGGGTACATAGCCTCAGGAGTAGAACGCCACTGCATACGCATTCTATCAAGTTCATCGTGATAGAAAGGGTTTGGACCACCTGTTTCCGCTGCGCGAAAGGGGGCGTCACTCTGTGGGTAGTCTCGTGAAAGAGAAGTGGAAAACGATGCCATAGTTACTACTAATCATACCATTGGTATGGTATTTAACTAGTAGGGTGTCGCTTTCGTTCCAACCCAAATGGGAAATGCGGGGTCTCCACCTTCAAAGGCCACATATCCAAAGGTTCCAGCCTTAGGGTAGTTATCCATTACGTCCTTTGTTGTTATGGATAAGTCTCCAAACATCTGAGGAACGTAGATAGTTATCTCATCCTTGTTGACCGCTACACACCGAGCCTTAAATATGCCCGAATATATTTTGGTACCGGATGCTGTCATCGTGGAAAGGTCTTGAACACCATGGCAGATATCTCTTTGCCTTCGGCGTTCTCAATGGTGTCAAACCCCACCACAAAGGCGA
>Ga0209499_1002733_pt1 | contig 11134 bp, 14 predicted proteins | sample C_130208_EF_Meta_FD_187306 | JGI IMG/M metagenome (GOLD analysis project Ga0209499, IMG submission 187306) | Freshwater microbial communities from Lake Croche, Canada to study carbon cycling - C_130208_EF_MetaG (SPAdes) (version 2) | ecosystem: Environmental > Aquatic > Freshwater > Lake...
AACTGGTATAAAGGATTCTTGGAATTTGGAAATAATTTTAAATACTGTGTTACAAGAATAAATAATACAAATGGAAACCGTTATAGAGATTATGTATTATATCCATCAGGTCTACAACCTTATTTTCAAGATAATTGTTTGCTCCCTTATGATTATAATCCTTCTGATAATATAAGAAAACTACTATATTTATCAGGAGCATATTATATAATTAAAAAACAGACAGCCTTAGATTACCCATTAAATGAAATACTTACAATGGGTGATGGAGAAGATGTAGAGTATTCACAAAGGCTTGCAAATAATAATATTTATATAAAATGTAACCCTTATAGTATGGTATATTTTTTAAAAGAAAAATCACAATGCCATTGGGAAAAAGAATTAACTAATCAACAACTAAAAGAATTAGATAGTTTATCAGATGATATATTAACTACTCTGTTTAATAAACAAAAGAAGCATTGTCAAGAATGGATTTGTAATACAAGAAATATATATATTGCCCCCTATTAAAGATATAATTATATTAATAATTAAATGATTGATTACAGCCCATACTCAAATTATGTTGAGTCAATCATTCAATCTGGCAATCTAACTTCATTCAAATCACACCCCAACTACAATTATATGCTAGAGCATGTAAGCAAGGTACAGGGTGATGAATATCTTTATTTTATTAAGTTAATGACAAACATTACTGAGGATGAAATTAAGGAGTTTTGTGCCCTTAACGACTCTATTGGAAATCCTAAGAAGGATGAGTTTGGTTCAATAATAGCTTCACCTTCAAGTCTACGCTATATTTTACATTCATATTTAATTATTAAGCATCTATTAAATTTAAATCTACCATCTATTGATATTGTAGAGATTGGTGGAGGATATGGTGGCCTATGTTTGGCTATTCATCACTTTTCTGAAAAGTATGGTATTAAAATTAATAGCTATACGATTATTGACTTACCCAGTATAACTAAACTTCAAGGTATGTATCTAAATTCCGTAGCTCCTTCTTTAAAGGTAAATTTTGTAGATGCTACAAGCTTTGGTGAAGGTATTACTAAACAGAACACTTTTCTTGTAAGTAATTATTGTTTCTCTGAAATTTCAGGAGACTTTCAGAAGAAGTATATTGATACCTTATTTTCAAAGGTATCACATGGCTTTATGGCTTGGAATATGATTCCCACCTACTATTTTGGCTTTGAATTCAAAGAAGAATTAGAATATCCAAAGACTGGAGATTTTAATCGTTACATTTATTTTTAAATTAATCATCTAAAGTTTTTCAAACCTGTTCATACAGATGAACACGCTTGAAAAAGGAGTAATACCCCTTGTAAAAGGTGGTCTAGGAAATCAAATGTTTACAGTTGCCGCTGCTTATGCTGTTCATAAAAAGGTTGGTATGCCATTATATCTTTTACAGAACCCATCAAATAAACATAATCTTAAAAAACATGATTATAATATGAGTGTATTTAAACATTTTGGCCTTCATTTAGATATATCACAAGAAAGTGTATGGTCACTTGGATACAGGCAGTTTTGTCCTGGTGCGTTTTCTGCCTGGACTCCTGAAAATATAGGTTCAGGAACTTGTATGGATGATTATTTCCAATTTTATCCAGCCTTAGAATCTTATAAGGTTGAGTTACGTGAGATATTTTTGAAGGGGTTGATTATGCCTCAAAAGGATTATAGTTCATATGCATTTTTACATATTCGCCGTGGAGATTATCTTGAATATAAGGATATTCATTATATACAACCACTTGAATATTATATGAAGGCTTCTGAAAATTTTTCTAAAATTCTAGTTGTTTCTGATGATATGAAATGGGTCAGAGAACAAGATTTCTTTAAAGGAGATAAGTTTGAGCTTTTTGAATGTGATGATGAACTAGAAACACTTGCTGTTATGGCTTCATGCAAGGCTGGTGCGATTATTGCCAATTCAACCTTTAGTTGGTGGGGAGCCTTCTTAGGAGCTTATGGGCAACGCAATCCAGTTTATGTCCCTAAACAATGGATTTCACTTCCTGTTGTTTCCTTATTTCCAGATGAATGGATTATTATCTGAAATTATTACTCCTTATAAAATTTTGAATCCTTATGAATCATCATAATATCTATTGATGTATTTTCAGGTATAATTACATAACCTTTATATGATAAATATTCAACAATAGGAGCAGATGTATCTGGATAATTATTTTCAAATTCAATTACATCAATAAATACAGTATCAAAATTAATGCCTTTTATAACTGAATATTCACCACCTTCTACATCAATACTTAAATAATTGATATGTTTAATATTGTGTTCCTTAAAAATAGTATCCAAGCATTTAACCTCTACTTTTATAACCTGCGTATCTCCTCCATTATAATGTATTTCTGAAATGGTTCTATTATAATGCCTACTATCGTAATCTTTTTTTAATCCTGATAACATTTCAGTATAACCTGTATTAAGTATAAAATCTGCATTTCCATCAGATAAACCTGCGGCACAATTTATATTAATAGAGTTTGGCCGATTAACAAGTAATTTGTCATATACAGACTTAATAGGTTCAATATTGATACCAGTCCAATTAAAATTTTTCTCAAAAAATAATGTATTATTTAAACTAATACCATCATGCGCCCCAGCATCAATAAATACACCATTTTTATATTCCTTAAAAATATTTTCATGTAAAAATTTATCTTGTTTATACTGAGAATAATATTCCATATTATATTATCAGATATTATTATTTAAGCCAACATGTATTATTTAAACATTAATGATATAATATAAACAAATGGACAAGATAGATGTGTTATATTACATCAATCTTGACTATCGTACTGATCGTAAGTTGGAATTCTTAGACTGGGTTGAGCAGTCTGGATTTCCAGAAGAGAAAATTGAGCGCATTCAGGCAGTAGCGACCCCTGGACGTGGTCATGTTGGATGCTGTCTAAGTCATATAAAAACTCTTCAAACCTTTCTTGACAGTCCACATAAGACTTGCGTAATCTTTGAGGATGATTATCAGCCACTGAAATTAGAGACCTTTTGGTCAGATGTTGGTCGTATTTTTGATTCATGTATTGATTATGATATAGTTATGCTTTCATATAATGAATTAAAATCTGAAGTGACTGATGTACCCTTTTTACATAAGGTTTTTAATTCATATACAACTTCTTCATATATTATTACAAAAACCTTTGCTAAAATACTAAAAGAACATTGGGAGAAGAGTGTAAGGTTATTGCTTCAAGAAGAAGAAATAACTAGACAAAAGTGTAATAAATATATGCTTGACATTACATGGGCAGAGCTGATGCAGATACATAAATGGTTTTGTTATTATCCACGCCTAGGAATTCAACGACCCTCTTTTAGTGACCTACAAATGCATCATACATCCTACAATGCTTAGACAGAATACCGAGCCTTTACAATATCAGAACCTGCTGCATTTAGAAACAAGGAAAACTCTTCGCAGAAGAATCGTTGAGAAGGCTCCTGTAGTTTCTTAAAATAATAGCTCAGAGATATATCAGACTTTGCGCCCAGCCAGATTCTGTTTGTTCCCTTAAGAGACATCTCATAAAGTTCATCAATATTATCTAGAGCGTATTTGAGTTTTTCTGGCTTGTTGATATCTAGAAAGTCATAGAGCTCCTTTACAAACTGGGTTTTATTTGTGAGCATATCCTCGTAATAAAAGACCTTCTTCGGACCTTTAAAGTTATTATAATAGTTTACCATGTTGAAATACATGTTAAAGTGTAGATTAATCGTTTCAGTCTTAATAAAATAACCATCTAATACATTGCGTAGGTTAAAGCCGCCCTGACGGACAATTACTTCCTTAGGGTTGCGTAAAAGTATAATAAGTCTGTCATAGTTTCGTTCAGGTCCAGGAACAATATGCTCTTTCTTATAAATTGGAGGTGTGGTGTCACTTATATTAAAAGGGACCGGCTTTGAGAAGGTAGCCTTACAGATTGCAACATCTTCTGGAACAGCGTCCCAACCAATAGTGGGCTGCTCTGACATAAGCTCCATAAAGAACCGTGTTAGATTATTACCAGAACCTGGATAAGATAATATACAATTTGACATTCTCTATATAAAGATTGGGACTAGTTTAGACCTAGAAGTACGCAATGATTGAGCATATTTATGTTATTGGGTCTGAGGCAAATGAACCAAAAAGAATTGGATATCTTAAGAATTACTTCAAGGAACTTGGACTTTCGGTTAGTTATTTTCAACCAACCTACATGGATAATATTCGCTCTGAAGAAATTTCTAGATTTTCAGAAGAAACACATGGTCGGCAGTTTAAGATTGCGGAAAAGTCCCTCTTTCTAAATTTTCTATATTTATTTGAGAAATGTGTAGAGGAACATTCTGATTATGTATTAATTCTGGAATCAGACGTAATCTTTGAAGGGGACCTTATGGCATATTTAGAAGGTTTGAGTAAGTTCTTAAAGGAAACCTCTCCTGATTGTGTTTCTATCGGTTCTGGATGCGACCTTATAGATGATGATGTTGATACTTCTGATATGAAACTTCAGATTGTAAGAAAACAGATTGTTCGGTGTACAGATAGTCTCTTATTTTCTAAGAAAGGCCTTGATGCGATTTTAGACTATATGAGGGGATATGGGCTATTTGATGAACCAATTGATAACTTTCTAGAGAAGTTTATCAAAGGGTCTGATTTTAGTTATTATTGGGTATGGCCAAGTATTACCCTACAGGGAAGCCAATATGGACACTATAAGTCATCTATTCAGAATACTGAGGGTCCCACGCCGCTTCTAGGACTCTGAAAATCAGTGAGCTAAACTGTTCAAATGGTGGCATGTGAAAATCAACATACATTCCGTTCTTAAGATTCTTTTCAAGAGTTTCTGAATAGTTTGCCCATTCATAAGGATTACTGCGACATAGACGAGAGATTTCTGGAGTCCAAGGCTTGAGGCCAATGCGCTCTGGAGAGAATTGCTGCCATAGTTTTACCTTTTCATAAAGTTCTATCTGGTCACTACACCATCCCTGACCTCCATGATTACCATCGGCAGGATACGTCTGAGACCATTCATTTAAACGGGTTCGTATGTCCTCTTCAGTTGTTATGTTAAACATTTCAGCCCATGTTTTGGGTGTAGCGCCAACATAACACATATATATCTGTCTTTCACCCTCATCAATGCCCCTTAGTGAAACAAACTGACTGCCGTTGAATGGATGAAACCCATTTGTAAAGAAGGTACGTTGTAGAGGAATCATATCCATATCACTAATCATAACTGCGTCTTGTGTCTGTAAGAGGGCTGGATATAAGAGGCGAATACACTGAGCCTGAGTAGCTGTTGGCCAACCAGATATAGCCTTGAAGAATTTTACGGCTGGGTCTTGTTCAAGGTGCTTTGGAAGGGATTCTCCAACATATACCATTATACAAGGGAGATGTGCAATCTTCCACCAAGCCTCCTTTACGGCAGGCCAGAAGTCTAGATACTTAGTATTCTCATTACAGGCCACTAATACACAGGAAAGCTTCATTCTTCTTGTGGTATATGTTGGTTTTTTAGGTGATTCTAGGGTTTGTTTCCCTAGACTCGTGCGCAAACGCGCATTTATAATGCGCGTTGGTCTAAATAATTAATTGGTAGATAAAATTTATTCTAATATATATATATTAGAATAAAATGTCTAATTCTCAAATTAAACAAGATTTAAATGTTATTAATTTCTATAACAATAAAAAAGATGGATTTTTTATTGAAATAGGTGCTAACGATGGAATAAAAATTTCAAACACATACTTACTTGAAAAACAATATAATTGGAAAGGAATATGTTGCGAACCTAATCCTTCAGAATTTAAAAAATTACTTATAAATAGACCAAACTCTATATGTTTTAATGAAGCAGTATATAATCAAAGTGGACTAACAGTTACGTTTGATATAGCAAATGATAATAATTTATTATCTGGTATTTCGGAATATATTATTAAAAATAAAAGTGAAGTTGATAATAATAAAACAGTAATAGAAGTTAAAACACTTTCCTTGTTAGATATATTAGTTAAGGCAAACGCACCAACATTTATTGATTATATATCAATTGATACAGAAGGTTGTGAATTTGAAATTCTTAAGAATTTTGATTTTAAAAAATATACTTTTGGATTAATTGATGTTGAACACGCATATGATAACCTAAAAAGAACTAATATTAAGAACCTATTATTGTCAAATGGATATGTATATAAAGGTAATAATAAACATGATGATATGTATATGCATAATTCAGTAAAACACCTTCATCTTACTGATAATAATTTAAATATTTATAATACTCAGAATAATAAGAATATGGAAAAAACTGTAATAATACAATGTTCACCGCCACATACCGGCAGCACAGTTTTAGTAAATATACTATACGGCTTAATACTTAATAATAAACCAATTACTTTTATTAATTTTGATAAAAAACCAGGCTATAAAATTATTAATAACTTATTAACAAATAATAATATATGTATAATAAAAACACATATATGTAATATTGATAAACTAACTCAACATTTAAAAAATTATAAAGTATTTTTTATCTGTTCTGAAAGAGATAAAAACCTTATAAATAGTAAATATTATTCATACAATAATGTATTAACAATAAAGTATAATGAACTATTAGAAACGCAAACATATCCGGTTGATAGTATTGTTTCACATATACACGATAAATTATCATTATTTTTACCCAATAATTTTATTCTTAATAAAAATTTGGCCATAGATAGAATAAATAATATGAACAATCAATATACATTAATTAAGAACCGGCCATTTTCATATGTTGATAAATTTTATCATCTACATGGAAGTCATAGAGACCGCAAATAAAAATAATTTAGTAGAATATTATAGGATGGATGATAACCTAAATAATTTAATTAATAAGATATTAATAATACAACAAGGGGATTATAGAATTAATGATATTATAAATAAAAAAGGAAGAAGATGGGAATATAGTGGTAAAAATGTTCTTAGCAAGAATAAATATGATGATATGATATTAAAAAAATATCTACAAATTAATGGATTATATCAAAAAATAAATTTAGAAACCTTATTAACTACAATTGAAAACCATACTGAACTAAATAGATTACCATGTCCAACCGAAAATGAACTTGTCATGCATCTTAGATTAGGAGATTATGAACAGTTCGCAAAGTTTTTAAAAAAAAATTATATTGAAGAAATAAGGATATTTTTAGATAAACATCCGAATATAGATAAACTTACAATAGTAACTGCATTCTCCTATGGAACATGGTCAAAAGATAGTCTTCATTTAAAAAAAGATTCGCCTTCTTGGTCATGTACAAAAAAAACACAAGAGAAAAATATAACTAATGTAACTAAAGTAGTTAAACAAATAATTACAGAGTTTCCAAATTTATTAGTAGATATAAAATCAAGTAATAATATTGATGAAGATTTTTCTTATTGTATAATGTCTAAATACTATATTTATGATATAGGAGGATTTAGTAAGTTAGTATATGAACTAAATAAGTTAAGATTAACTAAAAATGATGCGTTAAAATTTACAGTATAAAAAATAACTAATCTTCAAGATAATGCCATGTGCGTGTAAGGCACCCATTGAAACCTATCCCGAAAATGCCGAATGGGGGCCACTCTTCTGGAAACTACTCCATAGCTTGGCAGAGTTTTCTGGAAAACAGAAGAATATCAATTTACAAAAGGATGAAATACGCTTATGGATACATGTCCTTGATGGACTAAAAAATATTTTGCCCTGTGATATTTGTCGTAGCCATTATTCTGAATGGTTAGCTGCCCATCCCCTTGAAGTATTATTGACTATGGATTACGGACTCACAAATATATGGATTCGGAATTATTTATGGTCACTACATAATACTATCAATGAAGGTAATTCTAAGCCTGTTTTCCCATTTGACCAATTAGTTATAATATATAAGGGTGTTGATACAAAAGCAGCATGGAAGGCCCTTGAACCTGTTATGAAAAAAGCAATTACATTGAATGGTGTAAGCCTTCTTCATTGGAAAAAGTGGCTCGCTTATATTCGTATGCTTCAAGGCATGTATTAGAGCGGAATAATAGTATCTTGATAATAGACTGCGCGAAGACCATACTCTTTCATACACTTTGTAAGAAAGAGCTTACAATCATCACAGGGGGTGGAGGGAAGAATACTCACAGCAGAGACGCGCCACACACAGAGAGTGGCGCCACGAAGCTTAGAAATATCTCCCAACTCCTTGACAACAGCCTTCTCTGCGTGGATTGTCCTGTCACTAAACCCAGAGCCACGGCATCGTGTTCCAATATTATTATGAGACTTTGCAATAACATTGCCACGCTTCTTAATAACTGCCATATGAAAGTGTGTAGTGCTATGCCTGCTAGCCTTACACGAAGAGAGATTGGGGGTATGCTCTTGAATAACGCGCGACAGAGTAGACATATTTCTTGGGTGAGTATGTTAGAAGTTTCACGACGGCGTCAATTTTTTCGGGCTAGCATTATGTAGATGGACGAGCAAGATAAATCAAGAGTCCCATTAAAAACAATTGCAAGGTCAATCATGATTATAGTATGGTGGGTATGCGTCTGGGGCCTAACAGACTATATAATACATCACATGGCTTCCAAATGCCCTATAAGAAAACTTGCGGTATATATCGGTCTAATGCTCCTTGTTCTTGGAACAATAGGACTGGACCCACACATGCTACATCACATGTGAGATGTTCCGAACAGTCCTTGTAGAATACATATAATAAGCTAGAGCTACTATAGTAATATAAATAAAGAGTAAATAACTTACAATCTCTGCCTCGTTCAAATGATAATATACGTTCATCTATGTATTATTTATGGTATATATTATGTCAATTTTATAAGTAAAAATTGACATAGTGATGTATATTATGTGATACATGAATATGGACTATTTAGACAGGGGTGTTACATGTGTAGTGGTAACAGCTTTTAGTTCTTGTATAACTACAGGATTAATATTGACTTTTGCGACTTCTGGCGGAATTGCAGCGGGTGCAATTCCACTTACAGTAGGCGGATGTATTCTTATGTTTGTTATAGTAGTATCCTGCTTTTATAAATGTGCTGATTATTTTAAGATGACTTAATAAGATTATCTATTGTCCAATCAATAATGAGGGCTGTTCCTCTTCCTCCAAGGCCACCTCTGCCAGGAGTTCCTTGTATAGGTGATTCTTCACTGGTTGTAAATGTAGAATCTGGAAAATTCTCCTTAAGCCCAGCCGTAACAGGTTCAAGATTGGCCTGAACTACAATATTTACAGTGTGCGTCTTCTTACCCTGCGCGGCGGCGGCAGCAATCTGTTTTGAAAGTGTAAGGATTCTCTTCTTAACAAAGGTGCTTGTATCAGGAACAGTTAGAGAATCTATTTTTAGCTTCGGAGAGGTAGGTATATTAAGGTCAGCACGAAGGATAGGAAAACTCATTCTTTCTGAATTATAAAGTATAATAAAAATTGATGAAATAATCACACCAAATATTGTAAAAATGAATCTTTATCAAGATTTCTGGAACTCTTCTACAAAGAAAATGAGCCAAACACAATTACAGAGATATCAGGCGAGGCAATCACCAGAATATATCTTGAAATTTATAGCGATTGGTGGTGGGCCACGTATGGGCACTACAATGGAGGCATTTGCTCGTTTTAAGTTTAAGAGTCTTCAGAAAAGAAATAAGGGAACCGACCAGACCGGTTATGACCATATTTTAAAGATAGGTGAAAAGACTGTCTATATTGAACAGAAATCATCCGGACATTGGAGTGAAGATGATTTCAAGTGGCAACATGTTGAAAAGGACCATAACTGGAATATGCTCCTTCTTTGTGGAATTACTTATACTGGCGTTTCCTTTTGGGGAATGTCGCGACCTCTCTTTCAACAGTTAACATCAGAGTTAAAGATTACAAATCAGGGAAATAAGGCTGGTAATAGTTCAGAAGGTGCCTGGTTTAACTACTCTGTTGTTAAGGAGTCCCTAATAACTATTGAAAATGATGATGACCTTGTAAAATTCGGGTCAGAGGTTGTTGAATAAAATTGACTTATATAAAGGATATTTTTACAGGTATACAATGGATATTCTTAATAAACGGTTTGGCCTTCGGGAACTTCTCAAACAGGGTATTCTACAAACCATGACAGTCGGAATCTCTGATAGTGCCCTTGTAGAGCATAAAGAGCCTGATATTCGGACTAAGCTGCGTCTAATCGCAGTTGAACTCGCGAAGCATCCTGAGGCCTTATTCAAGGATACTACACAGCTATTTGAACGAAAGGCTTCTTGGTATGCGCTTGTCAATAAGGAAGTCAATATGGATGTATCTCTTGATTCTCGTTCACGACCTGGTCATGTATTGATTGACTATCATATGCCACATTTCTGGGCCGTTAAGGGCTGGAAAGGGAAGTCAGTATTAGACCTAGCTAAGGATTCAAGCGTTATGTATAAGGCATTGTGGGCAAATCTGCGAATGCACAGTACCCCATATGTCAGCGAGATTCGCCGCTCACTTTGTATGGTTGGTGGACTCTCAAATGTGACTAAGTATCGCGCTCCACTTGCCAAGGCAATTGTTCAGGGATTTGGCGCAAAGTCTGTATTAGACCCTTGCGCAGGTTGGGGAGGTCGTATGCTTGGTGCCTTGGCGGCTGGTGCTTCTTATACTGGGTGTGAACCGTGCGTTAAGACTGTTGAGGGCTTGAAGGGAATTCTTGCCGACCTTCCTAGTGATGTGGCTGCGCGTTGTAAGATTATATGCGACGGAGCTGAGGGTGGCCTATTAGAAGCTTCTAATTATGATATGGTCCTTACAAGCCCTCCTTACTTCAATCTTGAGGACTATAGCGACGAGGCTTCGCAGTCTATGAAGAAATATCCTACTTGGGAGAAGTGGCTTACAGAGTGGCTGGACCCCATTATTAGTATGTGCCTGGTGGCCTTGAATACTGGTGGAACAAGC
>Ga0209499_1002740_pt1 | contig 11103 bp, 18 predicted proteins | sample C_130208_EF_Meta_FD_187306 | JGI IMG/M metagenome (GOLD analysis project Ga0209499, IMG submission 187306) | Freshwater microbial communities from Lake Croche, Canada to study carbon cycling - C_130208_EF_MetaG (SPAdes) (version 2) | ecosystem: Environmental > Aquatic > Freshwater > Lake...
TAGCTTTGGCAGTGCCCTCTTTCTTTACCATTTCACCATGACGGCAATCAAAACGAACATCAACGATTTCGCCAATAGATTCAATAGTTTCACCAACAGACCAAGCCACCGGTTTAGGATCTTCGCTAGGATTATTTGAAACGAGATGAAGTGCAGCTTCCATTGCAGCTGATCTAGATCCGGGTGCACCATATTTCGGCTTCGGTATTTCCGAATTTCCATTATTTACCTTTGCCATTTCTTCTCGAGAAGCTCTTTTTCCTTTAGTCGCAAAACCCGCATTTGCAAGTGCTCTACCGATCGCTGAAGTCTCGCAATTTTCCAATGCAGAAGTAGCATTAACGCCACGATCTGCAATGACTTCAGATGCGACACCAGACGAGAAGGGTTTTTCCGCATCGCTGGTCTTGAATAATTTGCAAACAACAATGAATCGAGATTGGTTATGCTCGACGATGTCTGTTTCAATTCTGCCGTCTGGATATGCTTGGTGCCATTTTTCCAACCGGCTTTCCACTGTTTCATAATCATCTAAATTAAACCCCATTTTCTTTTTCCTTTTCTATCCATTCTCCTGCTTCACTACCCCAATCGGCATCCATTTCAGCATCAAGGATAGTTTTGTAGAGTGCTGCATAGGCGATAAGATCTTTAACTGAGTCTTCATGGGATGGAGTTTCAGTAAGCCTAGAAACCTTGACCAAGCCCATACATAATGCAGCCTGATGTGCTGTGATTGGCATATCGAGATAAGCTGACCAGAGGTCTGCGATTCTCTTATGGTTGTAGTACGGATGTCCATAGACCGCTCCACGCTGGTGGATTGTAGTAATGGCATCGTTGAATAGACTCTCAGTTGTGGTTGGCATGATCTTGTTTTCTGATTGAAACTTTCCAACCATCGGCACGGCCACGCCAATAGCCATTCTCAAATCCTTTGTCATAAGCCGCTTTGAACAGTGAGTAAATCACAGCTGTGCCAAAGCCACTGGCCATGAGAAGCCAGATAATCATTTGATCACTTACGTTTTCCATTTGTAGCCCTTCTGCCAGCCGTATCTCGGTGACTGGAGAAGTATCAGGCTTAACTTAGGATAAAGGAAATAACCGACACGCTTGACTAAATAACAATACTGTTATCAATGGCATCAATCTGCTCATCGATTGTATTGGGTTGGTAGTCGGTCTCACGCCCCATATGACTTACCTAGGGCTGTAAATGATCCATCTTTGTTAATTGGAATAAGCGTAGGGGTCATGTTTTTACCATTCCATTCAAGAATTGCAATACCCATCTGCCAATTGGCTAATCCTTTGGTATAAGAGGCCTTGGCCTTATTCATAAGGTTTCCTACTTCAATGCCGTATAAAGGTCTGTAATGGCCACCTAAGCCCTCTGAGAAGGCACTCATGCCTAACTTATGGGTGTGGCCACAAACGACTGATTTACCCGCTTTACGGGCTAAATTAAGAGCTGTGATGCCAGCGTTAGGATTGCTATTACCCTCATCGCCATGAGCCAAGATCCAACCCTTTTCAAATTCATAAAATGATTTGTGGAATGTGATTCCCATGGTTGCAAAATCCATGAACTTTTCATATTGGAGTTCAGGTAGGCTAATTAAGCCAGGAACTTTAAGTAAAGTATTATACAGACGATCCGTATGATTTGAACGGACTATGTGCGCTTCTTTGGCGTTTTCTGTTAGATCCCAAAGAATCTCTTGAGTAGTTGTGCGATCCCTGTGAAGGGTCTGCTCATAAGCCAAAGGTGTTTTCTCAGCCCAACGACTAATTGTCTGAAAATCAATTTCATCGCCGACACAAAGGGCACTATCAAACTTCTCTTTTCTTGCTAATTTGATTACATTTTTAACTGCTACTTCATGGTGAAACGGAATCTGTAGATCCGATATTACCAAGTATCGCTTAATAAATTAATCCTCATCCTCATCGTCATCATAGAATGGAGTTATGTCGGTATCGGCTGTTATTGGTAATAACCATTCCGGCATAGTTGATTTACAATCCATCAACCCCATTGCTACTTCAACGCTAAAACCAGCCCTACGCAATGATTGATAATACTCATGTAGCGCAATGGCGTGCATATCCATAGCCGTAGTCTCTTTACGAGCTACTGATCTACGGCGGCGTGCTGGTTTCTTTTTGGCTGCCATAGTTAAAGGTTACTTCTTCTCCGTAATAATCCTTAAGATTTCCTCTTGGCGTGTTTCAATTCTTGCTAAACGATCTGCAAGTGAAGATCCACCATTAGGAGTTAAAGTCCAAAGCCATCCTTTAATAAGATAACGAAGACCCGTGAATAAAGCGACTAAGACGGCGGAGATGCCGGCGGCGAAACCAGCCCACTCGGCCGGTGTCACTCTTTAGAACCAACACCAAAGTGATTATCGTCTGGATTCAGTGCCCTGATAATTGGTGCCAAGAAAGCGATAACTCCAGCTTTAACAATGTCTGCTGGCTTGCCATCTGGATTAGTCATGTAAACAGTAAATACAGCTACAAATAATGCTCTTGCATATGAGTTAAGAGCTGCTGTCCATTTCTTTGATAGTTTCATTGTTGCTCCTCATCTGGGATGTCGATTTCTTCAACAATATTGTTATTTGGTTTGGATGGGTCAAAGCCACCAATGCCAAAGGTAGTTAATTTAGTCATTTCAAGCTTTCCTCACAGACACACACATTGCCGTTTGAGTTTTAATTACAGAAGTAGCGGTTGCAAATGCTCCCGTTACTGAAGTTTGAGCGTACCCCGCCGTATAATAATTCACATTCGAACCATAGAGCGGAAGTCCTAATACACCGGGACTTGTTGGGGATACTATTGAGCTAAAATTATTTGTACTAGCTGATGTTTGAATGCAAGCTGCAAACCAATAAATGCCAGCATTTAAAGTTTGATTTATAGTTATTTGATATGGGCTACTCGCTGCTGTCGCGCTTACTGTTCCAGCATCTAAAATAACCGCATCTGGAAGAGCATTAGTATTTGAATAAATGCCTAATCTTACTACTGCTGTTCCAACAAAAGCCGACCCAGTTAAAATTGCAATTCGGTCAAGAGTAACACTTGCCGGAACAGTTAAAGGAGTATAAAAAGTTGTAGTTCCTGCTAATGTCGCGAGCCCCGTTGCATTTGCGCTTCTGTAATAATTTAAAGAAATCCAATCAAGACTTTTTGCATTTCCAATATCATAGGCAGTCTTAACCGCGTTAGGCGTAGCGGCAGTTGTTGTAGAAGTTGATGATGTCGAATCGGTTAATTGCAAAACTCCAGCAGTGGATGTAGATCCAGCACCAACGCTTAAAGTTAAATTAGAAGATAATGCTCCACCACCTGATAATGGTGAAGTCGTTGAAATTGTGCGAGATGTTTGCACAATGTCAGTTTGATCAATCCCGATTACAGCAGCTGATGAAGTGCCTGTATTGGTGATAGGAGCAGTAACTGATACAACACCAGATGATCCTGCTGCGCCTGTTGCGCCAGTATCGCCCTTTGCTCCTGTTGCGCCTGTGTCGCCCTTATCGCCTTGAATTCCCTGTATACCTTGAGATCCTGTTGCACCTGTTGCTCCAGTTGCTCCAGTAGCACCAGTTGCTCCTACAATTCCTGCAATGCTAAAGTTCCAAGCGTTGTGAGAACCGCTACCAACTGCTGTATCAACAGTAATAATCATAGTGCCACCGCCTACATAGTTGGCAGGGCCTTCCATATAATAAGTTGGGGTATCAGAATGGATTGCTCTGATTCTGTCGCCAGTAATAAACGCACCCGCGTAACCACTAACAAGAGTAAAGGTCTTTAGACCTGTACCGATGGTAATAGTTGAAGTTGAAGTTACTCCTGAATAACCTGCGCCTGTTGCGCCAGTAGCACCAGTTGCTCCAGTAGCACCAGTATCGCCTTTTGCTCCTGTTGCGCCAGTTGCGCCTGTTGCGCCTGTTGCGCCTGTTGCGCCAGTAGCACCAGTTGCTCCTGTCGGCCCTTGAACTCCTACACTTGCAATTTCAACTTTATTATTTACTGGGGTTACTACAACAGAATTAACAACTTCGGTAACAACTAACGTTTCACTCATTTGGTTACCTCAGCTGAAACCACCACCACGCCTTGGATTAATCTAGTTTTTACGGAAGTTGGTGAGGTAATTTCTAGATCATATAAAAAAGTGTCTGCAGACAATGCTGCAGTTTGAGTTGCCGACATGGTTATACTTACTAAACCAGATGCTCCTGTTATTACAATTCCATTAGAAGGACTTGACAAAGATAATACAGCCGTTGCAGAATCATAATCTAGTCTCAATTGCATAGCCGCCGTGTAACCAGTTAAATTTATTGCGGCTCCGGTTGAATCTTTATATGTTACCGCAAGGGTATATGTAGATCCTTGATCTACTAATATATTGTATGTACTAGCCAATTTTTCCCCCGATCAAAGGTATTTGAAAGAATGAATTATCTTGATCGCCCTTGTCAGTAAAACTGACATGAATGTGATGATTGTGTGCATTTATACCAACATATGGTCGCCATTCCCAACCCTTTTTAGGTGAAGCAATTTTGCCCATATGAATTACATAAGATATACGCCGATCAGTTTTCCCGGCGAGACGGATTTGGTCAGCAAGATACACTGATAATCCTTTTTGTTGTGAAAGATCAGCATCAATATCAATGGCTCTGACCACCCCGCTTGTCCAGTCTGGATTGTGATCTGACACCCCTGCGGAATGACGAGCATCCCCCAACCAGCCATCAGACTTTCTATCCCGATCGGGAAACCAGTCATCGACTTGTTCCCTCATTTGTACAGCTGCTTTTGATAACCAAGGTTTCACTTACGTATTTTCAGATTTTCTGGTAATGGCTTTTCATAATTCCAAGATTCAACATAATCGCCAAAACCATCTGAATCATTACGCAAAGATATAGTACCATCAATAAAAGAAGTTTGATTTTCTAATAGTTCAGGATAAATAGATACAATTTCATCAAATAAAGTTTTTTCCATTTTATGCCCCCAAGTAAGTCATTGAGCAGCTGCTCATTTGAGTATCCGAATTGTCACCATAAATGTTTACATTTGTTCCCGAAGTTTGAGTTACATATATTTCAACATAATCACCTGCGGCAACATTTATGACATAAGAATAAGTTGCTACCATTGTTCCTGCTGTTGTCGGATAAAAATGTGATGATTTTACAACTGAACCATTTTTATAAACTTTTAATTGACGGACTCCAGCATTTGATTGATCTGCCCAGTTGATAATTGGGCTAATTTGCCAATAACCACCTTTTCCAGTTGGGATTGTAAATCTTGAAGTATTAGAACTATTATCATGAATTGCATCAGTATCAAATGCCTCTACATCCCAAGTTACCGCTGTTGCAGTTCCACTTGATATTGTCTGTGCGCCTGATTTTGATACACTTGCCCCTGCAAAAGAACTACCACTAGATGGCGTACTCCATTTCAAACCTGTGGATGCAGTGCTATCAGCAGTTAAAACTTGACCATTTGTTCCTACTGCTAATCTTGCAACTGTGTCAGCTGCAGTGGCAGCAATGATGTCGCCTTTAGCGTCAACAATGTTTCCTGAAATTGGATTGCTTGCAGATTGATTTGCCCATACTGAACCGCTATAAACTTGAATAGAATCTGTGTCTTTTAAGTAACAGGCGTTACCTTCTTGCGGTGATGTAACCGCTGCGTCTCTAGCTGTAGCATTGGCAAACACCCAAATGCCTTGCATGAGGTATCCATTAACATCAGTTGCAGTAAGCACATCTCCTGTGTTATATGTCTTAAAACCTAATCCTGCTGCCATATTGTATTACTCCTTAGTAGCTTAGTGTATTGGTTCCCAAGACACCATACAAACTGGATCCTATTATAAATCCATCGATTATTGGTTCAAGGGTGGTAAATGTCGTTCTCCATGAGTTAGGGGTAATTTTGTGTTCTACCCCAAATACCTGGAGAGTTTTGGTTATTGATGTTGTTGATGTTCCAGATCCGGGTTGGGTTGTTGTGACTGTTACTGGATCGAAATAATCTAGGCTTAAAGCGGCGGTAATACCTGCGTCATAATTTTCTGTGTAAAGATTAAGCGTGATGGCATCACATCGAATTGAAGTTTCAGCATGGCTAGCCACATAAGCCAAGGCATAATTAAGAGCTTCTTGAGTTGTTTGCATTAATAAATTTTGTTGAGTATAACCATGGGTAAAATACTTTGTAATTGAGGCCGCATTGCTGGCATTTTGAGTGGCCAATCCTGTAGCAGTTATATTGGCGTAATTAACCACCTGGGCATCATTTAATAACCATAAAGCATATTCATATGGAATCTGGGTGCCATTATCATTGAATGAGGTCGATGTTGCATAAACGCTAGAAGTAGTAAATTTGCGGTCTTGAAAAATAATTGATCCTGAAGCATCAACATAAAATGCGCCATATTCAGACAATTGAACAGTTTGACAAGCTGCCAACACAGATCGAGCACTTCCGGGATCGGCCTGTAAAGTTGTTTGACCTGCATCAATATCACGCATTGATTGTGGCCATGAGACCTGATCTAATAATCGATTGATTCTGGTACCAGATAATTGACCTGCACCGGAATCTGCCACAGTAGTAATTTGAGCATTGTTAAGCAATCTGAGCGCATCAACAGCTGTAATAACTGTATATGCCACATCACCAACTTTTTGTGGCGTTATGGTGTTATACGCTGTAATAAATCCCGAAAAGATTGGATAAGTTACTCCTGAATAAGTTGCAGTAATTTGCACTTTACGCATTGGACTTAATAAATTGTAATATGGTCCTGAAGTATTTTGAGGGTTAAAATCACCATTTTGATCAACTAAACGAAGGGTTAGGCTTCCAGTAAAGAATTGATCGGCAATAGCATTACGACCTCGGGATGTAAATATTGAATCTACTTGGCTTGATACATCGACAATCACAGCTGTGGAATCAGCAAGAATGTTTGTTCCTAAAATACCTGAACCAATAATAAATGCCTGACCAAAACTTGGCCCGGTTGAGAAGTTAATAAAGGCGTTAACCTTTGGAAGTGCCATTATAAGAATCCAGCCGGAGCGGTAATTCCTAAACTCACATTGTTTTCAAGGGTTGCCTGTTGAACCATTTGGTTAATCTTTTGTTGAGTATCAAATACTGGAGCATTGTAATTATTGATAATAGTAGTTCCGCCACCTGATGCAACTGCCGCTGTTGCTCCTGGCACATATGGTGATTCTCTGAATGCGCCGTAATTAGAAGCGTTTTCAAATGCGTTAAATAACTTATCAGCTGCTTGAGATGCCGCCTCAGCAAACTTAGTTGAAGCTGCTGCCGCATCCAATTGTTTATTGTATAAAGCGGCTAAAGATGAATCTTGATCCAATAAAGCTAGTTTTGCTTTTATGCGTAATTTGGTTTCTTCATCGGTAGCTGCTGCTAAAGCTGTTTGAAGGTTAATGCGCTCAGTGTCAAATTTATTGGCGAGATCCGTTAATGCGAGTTTGGCTTTATCTTTAGCCAATAATTGAGCCGCAATACGATTCTTTTCTTTAATTAAAGCGAGTTCTTTTTGATTGCTTACATAATAATCATTTGAAGTTTGACCACCTTGATATGAGCGACCCGCTCTTGGCATATTATTTTTGCCAAGTGATTCTTTGCCTAAATTATAATAAGCAGATACAACTGGGGCAATGCTCAGCAATTTATCTAATACATTGGTATTGCCAATTTTAAGGGTAGTAAATTGACCAACTTTGCTTATGAGAGCACCAAAGCCGGCAACCAGATTGGCCACAATTCCGGCAAGATTTTCCATGTCGGTTGTGAAACTCTTTAAGCCATCTTTATTTGTGCCAGACGATAAACCAGCAAGAATGCCTTGGCCAATAATTTCTTTTGAATTTGCCAGTGATACATTTAACTGATCCATTTTGCCGGCATAAGTACCTAATCGAGCCGCAGCTTGTCCAGAAAACTTTTTAGATAAAGAATCAAGTATTTTGTTCATATCGCCACTGGCTAAGGTGGTTTTATCTATGCCGGCACCTAGACGACTAAGAGCTGTGGTTTGCCCTGTATACCCTTTGGCTAAAGCTGCTGAAACCTCTTCAACCGATTTGCCGGTTGCTGCACTTATATCTAAAGCAACTCCTAAAGCCCTTTGGCTTTGAACCAATGATCCATTAGAGGTGATCAAAGTCTGAAATGCCGGTCTTAGTTGATCATCCAATACACCATACATTTTTTGAAGTTTGGCAATGTAATCTTCAACGCTTTTATCAGCATATCCGTAGCCTAAATTTTTTAACTGGATTTCTAAAGCTTTGGCTGCTTTCTCATCATTTATAAATGCAGCAGCGGATGATTTACCAAATGCGTATATTTTTTGAGCAGCAAATACCGAACCAAGAGTTTTACCTAATTGCTTAAGTGATTTTTCATAATCGGTTAATTGCTTCTGACCTTTGGCTAAAGCCTTGCCATTGTAAGTCGTTGTTGCACTAACAAATATATTTGTCATTTGGGCTGAGCCGCCTTATTAAATTTAGTTATTGCTTTGTTTATTGCATCAATCACAGCTGGTACTACTTTGCCATTATCTTGAGCCCACGCTTTATAAACTAAGCGGCCTTTTTGTTTATCTGCCCCGGCAAGCGATCCTTGCATGTTGCGGATAAATGTTTGACCGGCAGTTGGATTTGATGAATGAGAATATCTGTTGCCACCTTTGCCTTTGCGACCTACCCATGGTTGACCATTTGGATTCGCTCTACCAGCAGTCTCATAAATGGCTCCGGCGGCCGTATTGTTGGCTACATAAAATGCGCTTTTGAAACCATTGTCGTTTTTATTTGTGGTTCCAGCGGAATATCTAATTCCTTTTTCAATAGAACCTTTATTAAATCCACGATTTTCCCATGTGCCTTTTTGATTCATCCAGCCGGACATGGTTTGAAAAGGTACATAATTTCGGGCTTTATCCCGTACAGGTAACATAACAGCTTTAATTTCCGCTTGCATTTCTTTGTAAATCTCCGGATTAAATTGCTTCATAGCTCTCTTAGTCTCAGCGAGACCTTTTACGACTACTGGCATTTTTAATCTCCTGTGCTCTGTCTTTGAGAACTTGGATCATGGCATCAAATACCGGTTGATCAAGTTCAATCAAATCTTGGGGCGCAATTCCCGTTTCAACCGCCAAACTGGCAATCAAATAGGTCATTGATCCCCGACCTAAAAATTTGTTTCGTCATCCAATACTTCGACCTTATTCAAAGTTTCAACAAACTCAAGGCCAAACATTGGGACTGTGACACCGGACTTCCGTAAGCATTCCCATGCTAACCAGTAAATATCTGATTGGCGTTCCTGCTCACGGAAAGTCTTGTGAATCCCTGCTTTGAAATGAAGTTCAAAGGCCATTTCGATCGCTGGAGTAATCTGATGTTCAGTTACTTCTCCAGTAGCCCTTGTGATACGAAGTTTAGCCATTAACCTTTATCTCCTTAGAATGTTCCTGTTGTTGTCTGAACAATAGTGCTATTGCATGTGAATGTAATACTTGAATTTGAGATGTCGCCAACTGCGCCATTCAAAGGTTGCAAGTTATTTATCAAAACAGTAGCTGTGTAAAGTGGGTTTGTTGCTGAAACAGCAGTTCCCTTCACTGGAATCAATACAGCTGTAACGGATGTGCCGTATGCTGATTGAAGAGTTGCTGCAACAGAAGAAGCTGCGAAATCGTTCAAGAAATTCAGAGTAATTGTTGATGACTCTAGACCCTTGCTGAATTTGTGTGCTGTATCACCTTGAGCAGTTACTTCAACTTCATCAAAGGTTTGTTGCAATGTAACAGAAGTAATGTGGTCAGATAGATCGATTGAGTTGATCTTTACGCCAACATTATTTTGTAGAAATATGGCCATTTTTATTCCTTGTCTTTAGGTGTGTCTTGTACTGCTGGCTTTGACTCTTTAATCTGACCTATCTTGATTAAAAACGCCAAATTCTCTTTTTCCCATGCTGCTAATTTGTCAGCATCTGTGTCTGCCATGATTAACTCCAACTCGTTAGTATGTCGAAATTTAGATCTACATTGAGCAGATCTCCTGAAGGTAATGATAATACCTGTGGGGCTGAAAATGCTGGAGCGTTATAAACTAAACCGGATCCAGCCAATTTTTGATATACGGTAATCATAAACTCTTCGATGGTTTGTAGATTACCTTGATTATCAAACATAGGTACAAATAAAGAAATTTTGAAATGAGCCGTTGGGCTGATAGTTAAATTTGAATTATCGTTACTTGTTAAATATGGATCAGCTGTGCCAACTACGATTGAATTGGCTAAAGGTGTTGCTGGTGGATAAGAAAAAACTGACCACACGCCATCATTGGCAAGAGCCGTGGCGATTGTAGATCTGAGTGTAGTGATTGCCGCTGTCATTAGCCGACCATTGATCGAGGGCTTGTGTAAGGGGCAATTAGACCCTGTACACGGCTCATTAAACTACGACCCATCTTGTATGGACTAGGTTGGAAATCAACGGCAGTTCCACCGGTTGCTGGAGTCTGCCGAGCTTGCCAGATGTCCACCGCTAACATCATGGCCGCCTCACGAACTGCTGGAGTGCTTGCATATGAAGTCTGTTTTGTATCTACACCAGATGCTTTGCCGTACGGAACGATAAGGTGGTAAGGGTCATCAGCAGCTGTAACAGAATACTGAATAAGACTGTAACCCCTAGGAAAATTGTAATTATTCCAAGGAAAAAAAGTGAAATAAGGAAAAGTAGTAGACCCGACAGACCAAGGATAGGTAGAAGTAATAGTTTTAGTACCATTGTAAGTAGCCCCTGAATTAGTAATAGTAACTGATTGACCTGCTGCATATGATCCGGCCGATGCAAGAATAAGAGTAGCCACATTTTGGCTCAAGGCAGCCGCAACGACTGGAACTGAATCAAACCAAAGATAAGAATTTAATAAATCCTCAGCTGTTTGACAACATTCCTCAACAACAGAATCT
>Ga0209499_1002743_pt1 | contig 11096 bp, 14 predicted proteins | sample C_130208_EF_Meta_FD_187306 | JGI IMG/M metagenome (GOLD analysis project Ga0209499, IMG submission 187306) | Freshwater microbial communities from Lake Croche, Canada to study carbon cycling - C_130208_EF_MetaG (SPAdes) (version 2) | ecosystem: Environmental > Aquatic > Freshwater > Lake...
TTGTGTCATAGTACCAGAAACACTAGATGACATTGTATTCGATGGAGTCACTGAAGGTGTTCCTGATTTGGATGGAGTCACTGAAGGAGTAACTGAAGGAGTTCCAGATTTTGTCATAGTACCAGAAATACTTGGTGTCATTGTATTGGATGGAGTCACTGAAGGACTTACTGAAGGAGTTCCAGATTTTGTCATAGTACCAGAAAGACTAGGTGTCATTGTGTTGGATGGCGTAACAGAAGGACTCACTGAAGGTGTTCCTGATTTGGATGGCGTAACAGAAGGAGTGACAGAAGGGGTTCCTGATTTTGTCATAGTACCAGAAACACTCGGTGTCATTGTATTGGAGGGTGTAACAGAAGGAGTCACTGAGGGTGTTCCTGATTTAGATGGACTTAGTGAAGGAGTCACCGTACGTGTAACAGAAGGTGTAACAGAAGGAGTCACTGAAGTTGTTTTAGTAACACTTGGTGTTACAGATGATGTCGCTGACCTTGAAGGTGTAGGAGTACGTGAAGTAGTTGATGTTGGTGAATTTGTTACAGTTGTTGAAGGTGTATTTGTTTGAGTACTCGTTATTGTCTGACTCGGCGTAGATGTAGCAGTGAATGTAGTCGTTGCAGAGTCTGATACAACTGATGAAGATGATTGTATAAATGAATACGATGCACTTGATGACTGAGATATACTTGGTGAATTTGATGAACTTTGTGAGCCACAATCTGAACTCGTTTCAGATGATGCATATGTATTAGAAGAAACCGATGAATCGGAACGATTCGCCGTTTGACTGGATATTACAGATTCAGAAAATGAGGGACTCACTGAACTATAGTGTGAGTCAGTTGAATCAAGTGTTCTTGTTACAGATTCAGATCCTAACATTGTTTCTGAAATAGCTGGAGATGCTGAACCACTACTTGCTGTAGCTGAAGCTGATACTGATACCGATGCAGAATAAGAAGCTAAGGGTGATGATGAATCAATTTGACTAAACGATGAATCCGATGAATCAGATGGACCCTTTGATGGTGAAATGGATGCACTTGTAGATCCAGATGATGAAAATGTATAAACTGGTGTAAGCGTTATACACGGGCTCAATGACCAACTTGATGATTCAGAACCTTGTAATGAACCAGTATATATAGAAGATTCTGATACTACTGAACTTACACTTACTGAAATAGATGCAGTCAATGACCAACTTGATGATTCAGAGTTTTCTAATGAACCAGTATGTATAGGAGATTCTGATACTACTGAACTTACACTTACTGAAATAGATGAAGTCAATGACCAACTTGATGATTCAGAGTTTTCTAATGAACCAGTATGAATAGGAGATTCTGAAGGTCCTAAACTTGGTGTATGTGAATTTGACGTATAACTAGATTCTGAAGCGGATGATAATTCAGAAATAGATGGCACCCCCGAGTCAGATGGTATGCTGGTTACTGATGGCGAATCACTGATTAAGGATGATACTGTAGTAGTTTCAGAAGAAATGCTTGATTCAGATGGACTAACTGTAGGTGATTTTGAAAGCCTTGGTGATACAGAAGTTAATCCTGAGCCTGAAGAGATAAAAGAATACGATTGAACTGAAGAAGAAGACCTAGAAATTCTTGCTGAAGGGCTTACTGATGTAGATATAGTATTAGAACGTGACACAACGGAGCTTCCAGATAAAACTGCTGAACGTGAAGGACTTCTTGAACTTGATGTAGAACCAGATACAGATTTCATTGCAGATAGCGTTCGCATATTACTTTGAGAATTCATTGGTGATACAGATTGTACCGATGTAAATGATGGCGAACCAGATGATGAATCACTTTCCATTGATGAATATGTAGTGTACCCACTTATCGATGCAGAAGGACTTACTGATTGGCTTACAGAAGATGAATCTGATGTCAACGATGAACTTGAGAAGTATGATGACATTGAATTCGATAAGGTTAGACTATTGCTTATACTTGGCGTATATGTATTTGTTATGGTCTTTCGTACAAAGCTATCTGTAGATGTCAGTGTTGAAGTTCCAGTTTGTGAGGGACTTATAGTTGGTGTCCGTGTCTGTCGTATAGTAACAGAATGCGTAGGAGAAGCACTTTGTGTTTTTGATATAGCTGAGCTAGAAGTATGAGTGACTGTAGGAAGCGATGTAGGCGATATAATTGAGGTAGAAGATATTGTTGCAGATGCAGAACGCGTCCTTGAAACTGATACAGATGATGTAAGCGTTGTAGATCCAGTGGATGACTTTGATACCAGGGTGCTTGATGAAGCAGTTAAAGATCTTCTTGAAGATAATGAGCCTATACCAGTATATGATATGATAGCCGTTGAACTTTGTGAATTAATAATTGAATTTGTATCGGATACACTGGATGACCGAGAATATAAAGATGTAGCTGATGCTATATAAGTTTGTTGATTTAATGAACTAAGAGTTTGAGAAAGGGATTTAGTATTTGTTTGTGTGATCGATTGTAAATTAGTCCTAGTTAATGACCCACTCGTTGTAAGAGTCCTTGATATAAAAGTTGATCCAGATAAAGTTCCACTATTCGTAGGTGTTTTAGAACCTCTAGAACTTCCAGTCCTTGTTACACTCGATGTAGTTGTTTTACTCAATGTGAATGAACCCGTTGAGCTAGGACTTAGCGTAGATGTACGACTATGTGTAGATGAACCAGTATTCGTTTTTGAATTCATCATCGAAACTGTTGACGTTGATGAGGATGATATACTTTTTGTGGATTTCATAGATAGACTGGCTGTAGAGGAACCAGATGCAGTTTTAGAAGAAGTTGTTGTAGATGAACTGGTAAATGATTGGATAAGGCTCTGTGATCTAAGTGGTGACATACTATCAGATGGAGATGCCGTCGAACTTCTTGATATTCTTGTAGATAACGAACTTGTTCCACTGGCTGAAGGTGTTTTTGACAAGGGAGGTGACTGTGTTAAAGTCGGCGAACTTGTAGATGTTTTGCTTGTCGTTATAGAACCTGTCGTCGTTTTTGTACTTGTCATAGATTTTGTCAGCTGGGCTGAACTTGTCTGTGACTTTGATGAAGCCATTGTAATAGTCGCATACGAGGAAGATGAAGTTGTTTTCGATGGGTCTGCTGAGACAGTTACAGGATTTGTTTCTAAGGCTGTCTGTGTGAATTGCATTGTTTTAGTTGCAAGTTTAGATATAGCAGATGACTGTGTGCGCCCTGGCGTACGTGATGCCGTTTTTGTCGATGTTGCACTGAGTGTAGGAACTACAAAGATATCAAGAAGCATACGTCGTTGGCGTAGTTGCATGAAAGGTGTAAAGGATACATTTGCTGTGCAGAGTGAGGTTGATGTGGATGCTGTTGTTGTTAAAAAACCAATTGTAAATAATAGAAGATGCCACCGCATATTATCTACATTTGTTAAGCTATTTATTTATATAGGATTTACTTCATTCAACGCGGTCCAACTAATAGGGAATGCCTTCTCAAGAAGACTACTTACAACCTGAGCGTAGAGACGAATCTCATATTGTGCATCAGGACTCAAGCGTAACTTGCATAGACGAGCATAGGCAAAAAGAGATGCCGTCTCAATGAACTCGGTATACATGGATTGAGGTAAAACAATTCTAGCAACCTCGGGAGCAACCTTCGCATCCAAAAGCGCATTGTAAGTCTGAATTGCTGACTGAGTTAAATCAACAATACAGCCTCTCGCATAATCTGCATTATCTACCGCCGTTGACTTAGAACCCTGTTTCTTATTTGAATCTCTTTCTCTAATCGATTCGGTATCAGGAATATAACACTCAGGCACAGTATCTACATATCTGCGGCTGACCTCATTTCTAGAGAACCCAACCGCGTGACGAAACCACTCACGCGCCACAAAGATAGGCATCTTCAAACGGAATCGGATCTGAGGATGGAAAAAGGGACTCGTATGATTATGCTTTGCAAGATACTTAATGAGTTTCTCGTCACCAAGCGTCATCTCAAGAGACTCCTTTGAAAAACTGACACGTGCCGCATTCACAACGGTAAGATCATTACCGAAGGTATCAAGGTATTCAACAAATCCTATGCCGTCGCTCAATGCTGTAATCTTGGCCATCTGTATATCTTTATAATAAGGTATTTAGGTTTCGTATAAAAAATTGAAATTCAATGACTTATATAATATGTACCCCTTCCATACGATACAATGTGCGATATGTGTTATTGCTATATTTACGATACTCTTATAAATCCATTATGTGTCGACCATCTTCTTTACGGAAAGATTCATATGCCCTCACTGAAACGATGTGCAACTGAAGTAGCCCAATGCTTTCACAAGGCGCTTACTGTATTTGATGACGATGTTGAATTATTTACTCTTGTAGATCAAGATAATGCAGTTATTCAGGCTGAGAAAGATCCTAATATACGGGAGTTTATGGAAGACAAAATCATCTGGGACAATTTCGGTGTCTTATATCCCAATGAATTCAAGGATTTGAATTATGCAATTGAAGTCTGTTTAGATAATTCAATATCTAGAAAGACTCCCTTCAAGGAACAAGTTGTTTTACAATTCTTTATGGATAGACTAAGAACAATGGCTTCTTCAATCCTAATCATTCATACTTGTCATACATTAAAACTAGGATGTGAAAACTCTAAATCACCTGGACCCGTCCCCTTATCGCAAATATCTAAGATTCGTGCTGACTTAGGATTACCTGTATCCAATTGGGAACGTGATACCGCAATTAATATCTATGAAAATCTTTACGATTAAATTATTTGAAAATGCTCTGTAAGGCATTTGAGTAGGTTAGCGAATGCGAGCTATGGAAATCATTGAATAAGATATAAGCATCCTTCGTACTCGGCAATAAGTTATGGTCATCCTTTATTGCTAAGGGCTTTGGAAATCCATTGAATTCCGATGCAGTCACCGATGTATACGCTCCCATAAGAGGAAAATATAACCAATCACCGACTTCTAGAGTTTCCATTCTACCCTTTGCAATCAGGTCAAGACTATCACAAGTTCTTCCAAATAAAATGCCTTCTGATTCAGCCCTTTTTTCTATAGTATCATCCGAACTCGGTATGCGAAACCACGCCGGTTTCTGCTGGTCAAACGCGATACACGAAAAATATCCATACAAGGATTCATCAATCACATATCTCCAACCATTCGAACTTGGCTTCTTAGCAATGACCTTGACAAATAGGTCGTGACTTGGTTGTGCAAAATAGCGACCAGGCTCGGCAATAATCTTGCGATTTCTAGGAACTTTTTCTAGAGCCTTATTTATAACTTCTGCGGTCCTTTGGAATTCGGTAGGCTCTCCAGAAAACCCGCCCCCTATATCAATTACCTTTGGATTATGTCCATACATTCTTAAAACATCAAACACATACGTCGCCGCATAGTCTATAGCATCTGTATATTGCTTTGGATCTTCGCAACCTGAACCAACGTGAAACGATACACCAGAAATAGGAATATTGGACCCTTCCGCAATGATTGCTACCTCATCCTTAGTCGCACCAAACTTAATTGAAAAAGGCATCTTACTTCCAGAATCACCTACCGCAACACGAAGAAAGGCAGACCCCTTCCATTCAAGTCTTTCTAGCTTTTCACATTCTTCTAATGAATCCACTACCGTCTTTTCAATATTCATCCGATTGATTATCTTGATATCCTTATCCGATTTCAATGGATGCGCATATAAGATTTGCGGTTCAGGTGACTCATAAGGCAAGACTAGCTTTTTCACATCGTGTACCTCACGAATACTTGCACAATCAAAACTCACTGAATTCAAGGAAAGCGTTTGAAGTATATAAGGATCCGGATTGGATTTGACAGCATAATAAGGCTCCACTCTAGGAAGAGCATTTACCCATTGCTCCCATTGACCCTGAATACGATTACGATTCACTACAGAGACTGACCCAGAATTCTTTGGAAATGTAGAAACAAGTTGCCGGAGAGTTTTCAGCGTGTTGATATATAGACCTGCGAAATTTTTCTTAAGCATACACACTTAAGTAAATAAACTATGCGTATAGTTTTTAGGCTCTAACAGTTAGGCTTCATATGGATTAATTCTAGAAAGGCCGTGTCTACACCATAAATATAATGCAACACTTCTCCTAAAAAGAACCAAGAGAACAAGGAATAGAAAAATGATATATTGAATGCATATGATGTTAGAATGGCTACGACAATCGTTGCTATAAAATCATTCACGGCAAATCCTAGAAACCTGGATGAATGAACTCCTTGACCTCTAACTCCAAGAAGAGTTGCATAGGGGCACGGCATATCTACTTGGGACTCGTATACATATGACTCCACTCCGGACGATAGGATGTCTCTAGCCACTGAATGGCTAAACGGTGAAGGTTCTTATGCTTTTCATCGAGGGTCTCAAGAAAGGCCTCCTCCTCCTTCGTAAGCGTATGTGTCTTCGGTAGTTCGTCCATATACTTCATACGTGAATGAGTTTGCTGTCATTTTTTACCCCTGATTAATTAAGGAAAGCAATGTCTGCAAAAGATCCAAGAGTTTTGAAAATCAAGACTGTTGAAGATATGACGGATATACTGATTTCACGGGGTACCCCCCTAACAGATTTCAAGGCGGGTATGAAGATTCACGTTTGGAATAAAATGTCTAAGGGGTACACCTATACCCTAGAGGCAAATCCAGGGGAGGGGTTCCAAGCAGATTTCAAGCCTTATGCGACTCCAGGAGAAATGTTGGCCGCAGGAGCCTTTGAGGGGAAATATCTAAATGACTGTCTACTGGAATTTCCTGCGGAATGGTTTTGGAATGCGATCCAGGCTGGAAAACTTTGCCCAGATAAACCGGATGTTTCTGTAAATCTGTTATCTGTAGATTCCAGGAAGCCGTTGCAATACTGGATAGATTCCGGTTGGCTACCTTCGGGTCATGGAGGCTCTAAGAAAGCACAGCACCCTGAATTATCAGATGCAAAAATAAATCCAGATGAACGTGGTTGGTTCCAATGGTACTGCCGATACTGGATAGGTCGTCGGATTCCTGTATTAGACCAGATTCAGATTAAACGCTGGAAGGCTTTTACAAGACACGCTGGGCAAATAAAGGCCAACTGTACACCAGGAGATCTAACGTGCCGACCTCGGCAACGCCAAGGACTCTTCCAGTGGTCTCATAATCCATTTATATAAGGATTATCGATTGGGTGTAACAAGATTCAAATGACTTCCAATCCACCAGACTAGAGCCATTAGGATACCACCCCACAAGGAATCCGATAAGGCAAACCATAAAGGATATTTATCAAAGGTGACAACCTGTGTGAAATCATAGACTGCATAGGTCGCTACACCTGCTAAAAATGCTCTTGGGGCACTTGTAATCTGTGTAAGCAAATAGGCCAAGGCTAGATACACCGGTGCTCCCGCCCACAGCCGTACATTCATTGGTCTATCCGCTTGGATATTGCTAATGATATCCTGAACCGCCGAACTCTGAATATATAGCCAGGGCAAATCAACTACGATTAATAAACCAGATAAGCACAATAATTTTGTAACCTCGTTCATACTGTCAGTAGGTACGTTTTTTTTCTGAAGTTCTTGACTTCTAAGCATATAGATATGTCTTCTATATCCTTAGAGGCTTTTGATGCAAACCTTCGTGGCAAATATACACAATGGGTTCTTCCCTCCAGTGATTCCTGTGCCTTACCCAATGGATTCCAGGATCAGATTTTATCCGGTACTCCAGGATTTCAGACAACAGTCTTATTGATGGCAAAGCTGGATTCACGTGCCTGGCTTCTTTCTTATTCGTGGGATATGACCTTTATTCCAGAATCTCCGACGGACTGGAGTTTATTCTTGTCTATTTGTCAACACTTGAAGAAACCTATCTTAATTGTAACCACCCCCAAATGTATTGCTCCTAATGCCTTCTGGCAAAAATGTTTAACAATGACTGGTCAAAATAGTGTACCCACCTGTGTTGCACTCCGTGAATTTACAGGAGAGAATTTCCATACGGGATTTCCTCACTGCATATTTTTTCCGAGGCTAGATGCCATAACAGAATCCCAATTTATGAAGATTCCATCATCCCTGCCATCTTCTATTCAAGGCTATGTTCAATCACTTGATCTTCGAAGTCTTTATAGAGATCTTAGAGGAGCAGGTGCTAGTTTATGTCTGTCGCTAAATGATTCACGTTTTTCTACGGGGTCTATCAATAATAGTATAGTACCATCGTATATTGCTATGTGGTTTTATCCAGAAAATAATGCAGCCCTACGACTCCATATATCGGATTTGCGAATGATTCTGCGAACAGTGACAGAAAGACTAACGGATTCTTAGTATTTAGCATTCTTACTTACGGAATAACTTGAAGGTTCCCTTCTTCGCCTTGAAGCCGAGCTTACGTAGAGACTTCATGCGACGAAGGCCAATCGTGTGCTTTCTGCGGCTTACGATACGACCCTTCTTTGTCTTCATCAAATCCTTACGAGTTAGACCTCCGGAGGTATGCTTCGCATTACCGTGCCAAACCTGAGCCTTAGAACCGACTGCCCTTAGTTTACGCGTAGAAGCCATTATACTTATTGTAAATAAAAAAGATATAGCCTAACAGGTAGAATGTCTAGGGAACTCCTGGGGCTCCTAGGATTTGCAGTATTATGTATAGCCTTGAGTCCTTTTTATAAACGTTCCCCTATATACCAAAAACCTAGAATTACAGCGATTGAATACAAACAGATAAATGAATCTATCAAAAACGACAAGCCTAAAACAATTGTTCTATTATCAGACCGGTTTCTTCCAACTGTCTTTGCTGGTTCTGAAATAAGTGCCTTTGAAACCATTAAGTATTTGCGTAGCCGCGGTCATAACGTTATGGTATTTGTAAATACCTTTGAAGTGAATGAATATGAAGGTTTAAAAATATATAAATATGATGAAGAGGATGAATTCTGTAAATCAACTATATTGAACTGTGATGCGATATTTTTCCAATTTCCTGATAAGCCAGAAAGTTTGAAGCTTGTTCAACACAGAAAGAAACCAGTGTATATCTTTATCCATATATTTGACCATTATAGCTGGATTCTTCAAATGAAGATAACATTTCCAATCATAGTTGTATATAATTCTCACGCAACTCAGGATATATCTCCAACACTGTATGATAATATGCGTATGATACCCTATGTTGAAACAAATAAATTTAAGACTTTGCGTGAAACTACTTTAAAGAAAGATGTAGTATGCCTTATAAACTGCAATAAAAATAAGGGTTCTGATATGTTTAATATACTTGCTGAAAGTATGCCTGATGTTCAATTCCTAGGTGTTAAGGGAGCCTATGGTGATCAAGGAATTCTTAAGAATCCACCAACGAATCTTCATTATATTCAAAATCAAGCTGATATTACCGTAGTGTTTAAGCAAATTGGAATTTTACTTATGCCATCTAAGCGTGAAACTTGGGGAAGAACCGCAGTTGAGGCAATGGCCGCAGGTGTTCCTGTAATACACAGCGAAAGCCCTGGCCTCGTGGAATGTGTAGGAGGCGCAGGTATTCTCTGCATGCGCGATGATAAGGATGCCTGGGAAGATGCTATACGTAAATTATTAAATGATCGCAAGTATCGGGAAAGAATTCGTGAAAACGGATATAAACGTGTAAAGGAGATTAACGTTGAACAAACTCGCGGTCGTCAAGAACTTGCGATGAAGATTGAATCTATTTAATTTAAAGGATTATACATATCTAACCTTGGAATCTTACCTATTTCAATGTTATCTATTAATTCCGCCATCTTGGAAGCCTTGTAAACACCCGCAAAATGAACTAAGAAATCTCCAGGTGTCCATAAAGGTTCCCCTTCAAGTCCCATCAGATAGGCATTGAATCGCTTATGCTCCTTGCTAATCTGAATTTTCTCCTTATCTATAGCACTGCATTCAATCTCCTTTATCATTGCCATATTTTCCCACCATATATGATAGGTGCAATCCGTTCGTTCATTCACTCGTTTCCAGAAGTCTCTACACCAGGGACTATTTCGCATCAAAATATTTCCACTGTTCAAATGATGACAGGCATCATAGATAAGCAACATATCCTTATCTTCAGGAATCAAGGGTAACACATGACTTTCAAGAGATAAATTCGGGTTCGTGATAAAGACATCCGCATCACTTTGCCAGACTAAGGCTCCCTCAGGTAACTTCGATAAGGTATCAAGAATAAACGGTACCTTTGACCAAGCAATGGGTCTTTTTCTATCCCAGACCTCTTCTCCAGCCTGAATGTAGTTATATCCGTGTTTTTTAGCATAGTCCTCTTTTCCCCTTAGAGCCTTCGCTAGCGATTTGCAGTAATCTACTCCAATCGCTAGGGTAAGAATTGTTATCGGCATATCTAAATTAGAAAAGCCCAAGTGTTTTAGACCTTATACTGAACAGGCTTTCTTGGTCTTAGATTGTATTTTATAGGGCTACCTGTATATTGATTTACCACTTGATTATATACAGGTGGCTTATTGTTAAAATAGTGAGATATTCTATCAACAATATCATATAGTATAGGTAACTGAGCACGAGTGGCTTGATACAAACGATCCATTATAGATTTTTTACAAAGAATTTCTTTAGACATCATTCGCGCCATCATTATCATCATTATCATCATTTTCAGTTTCACTTGTATACCAACTTCTTTTACCAGGATTAATACGAAATCCAAATTTATATTTACGATCCACTGTACGATGCTGTTCTAAAACCCATCTGATATGCCAGGAAGCCTTCACTAATTTTTTCTCACGGAGATCTCTCAAACTTATATTATATTTACGAAACATTTGACCTGCCTTTTTACGATATGATAGTAGGCTTCTTTTATAACTTAGCCCTTTTTCGGATGAACCTATATCATTGGCGGCCTTGTTCATATCTTCTTGAATATGTTGAATCGAAAGCATATGTTTATTGATAATTCTTTTGCGGATCCTTCTAACCTCCTTATTATACTGATTGTTCGAGGAA
>Ga0209499_1002745_pt1 | contig 11094 bp, 10 predicted proteins | sample C_130208_EF_Meta_FD_187306 | JGI IMG/M metagenome (GOLD analysis project Ga0209499, IMG submission 187306) | Freshwater microbial communities from Lake Croche, Canada to study carbon cycling - C_130208_EF_MetaG (SPAdes) (version 2) | ecosystem: Environmental > Aquatic > Freshwater > Lake...
GAACAAGCCCCCATGCCCGAAGTCGCGGCCATGGCGCAGGCGTGGTCGTCGATGGTCTATATCCGCCCCGTACAGGTGGCCGACCTCTCCGCCGATCTACAGCGAGAGGCCGAAGGGATCGAAACGCTCTATTCCGTACACCGCCCTGACGGCACGCGCGTGGCCCTTGTCGCCGACCGCCGGATGGCCTTTGCGCTGGCCCGCGAGCATGACATGGCACCGGTATATGTGCAGTAAGGCCTAGCCGCTGGCGATAAAAAAACGCCGCCTCTGGAAAAGGGCGGCGTTTGTGTTACGGCAGGCAAGGGCGCGTGTTAGGCCTTGATCAGACCCAGACTTTCCAGCTTCAAGATCACTTGATGGGCGCAATGATCCACCTCGACCCCTTCGGTATCCAGCACCAGTTCGGCTTTGGTCGGGGCCTCGTAGGGGTCTGAAATGCCGGTAAACTCTTTGATTTTACCCGCGCGGGCCAGTTTATACAGCCCCTTGCGGTCGCGCCGTTCGCATTCGTCAAGCGAGGTCGCCACATGCACCTCGATAAAGGCGCCGTAGCTTTCGATCATCTCGCGCACGGCGCGGCGGGTGGCGGTGTAAGGCGCAATGGGCGCGCAGATGGCGATGCCGCCGTTCTTGGTGATTTCCGACGCGACATAGCCGATCCGCTTGATATTGATATCGCGGTGTTCTTTGGAAAAGCCAAGCTCGCTGGACAGGTGCTTGCGCACCACATCGCCGTCCAGCAGGGTGACAGGGCGCCCACCCATCTCCATCAGTTTGACCATCAAGGCATTGGCCACTGTCGACTTGCCAGACCCCGACAGGCCGGTGAAGAAGACCGTAAACCCCTGCTTGTCGCGCGCTGGAGAGGTCTTGCGCAGTTGCGTCACCACTTCGGGGAACGAGAACCACTCGGGAATATCCAACCCCTCGCGCAGACGGCGGCGCAGTTCGGTGCCGGAAATATCCAAGGTGGTGCAGCCATCGGGCACTTCGTTGGCGGGAAAGTAGCTGGCGCGCTCTTGCACATAGACCATGTGCTTGAAGTCGACCATTTTCACGCCGATTTCAGATTCGTACTGGGTGAACAGGGTTTGGGCATCATAGGGGCCGTAGAAATCCTGGCCCGCGCTGTTCTTGCCGGGGCCGGCATGGTCGCGGCCGACGATAAAATGCGTCACGCCGTGGTTGCGCCGGATCAGGCCGTGCCAGACCGCCTCACGCGGGCCAGCCATGCGCATGGCAAGGTTCAACAGGCTCATCGTGGTGGTGGATTGGGGGTATTTGTCCAACACCGCCTCGTAGCAGCGCACGCGGGTGAAATGGTCGACATCGCCCGGCTTGGTCATGCCCACCACGGGATGGATCAGCAGATTGGCTTGCGCCTCGCGCGCGGCGCGGAAGGTCAGCTCTTGGTGGGCGCGGTGGAGCGGGTTGCGGGTTTGAAAGGCCACGACCTTTTCCCAGCCCAGTTTCTTGAAATAGGCGCGCAACTCGTTGGGCGTGTCACGGCGGCCTTTGAAATCGTAATGCACGGGGGCTTGCAGGCCCTCAATCGGGCCGCCGAGGTAAACCGGGCCTGCAATATTGTGCAGGTAGTTCACCGCCGGATGGGCCAGATCATCGGCACCAAAGACCTGTGCGGCCTCATGCGCTTTGTTCGGGGTCCATTTGTCGGACACGGTCATGACGGCCAAAATCACGCCTTCCGCATCGCGCAGGGCAATCCGCGTGCCGGGGGCAACGCCTTCGGCGAACTTGTCTGACACATCCAGCGTGATCGGAATCGGCCACAAGGTGCCATCGGCCAGACGCATCTTATCAACCACGTTGGTGTAGTCGGCTTGGCTGTTGAAGCCCTTAAGCGGGGAAAACCCGCCATTCATCAGCAATTCCAGATCACAGGCCTGCCGCGCGGTCAGGTCCCACGAGGGCATCGACCCGGCTTCGGCTTTCAGGCGCTGTGCGTGATCGGCGGAAACGAACAACTCTGCAATGGGGGCGTGGTTTGAAATGGACATCGGGTTCTCATTCATAGGGTCAGGGATCGCCCGCGCTGGGGCCGAAGGGCACAGCGCTTTTCGCGCCGTGTGGCGGTTTAATCAAGCGATTGCCGACATGTTTTGGGAAAAAGGTCCAAAATGCCCCGATAAACCTGAAAAAGCGGTCGTGTTTTCCACCTGTGCCGCCTTTTCAGAAAGCCATTCCAAAGACCTGCCGATCGGCGCGATGTGGGTCTGGTGGGTTAGTGCCCCGCCAACCAGCGTTCGGCATCCAGGGCCGCCATACAGCCCATGCCCGCACTGGTGACGGCTTGGCGGTAGACATGGTCGGTCAAATCGCCCGCAGCAAAGACGCCGGGAATGGCTGTGCGGGTGCTGCCCGCCTCGACCTGCACATAGCCGCCATTGTGCAGGGGCAACTGGTCTTTGACCAGTTCGGACGCCGGAGCATGACCGATCGCCACGAAAAAACCGTGGCAGGGGATATCGGCGACAGCACCCGTCACAAGGTTGCGGGTGCGCACGCCGGTGACAGAGGCGGGGGCATCGGTGCCCAAAACCTCGGTCACTTCGGAGTTCCAGATCATCTGGATTTTGGGGTGTTTGAACAGACGGTCCTGCATGATCTTTTCGGCCCGCAGACTGTCACGGCGGTGGATGAGGGTGACTTTGGTGGCAAAATTGGTCAAGAACAACGCTTCTTCCACAGCCGTATTGCCGCCACCGATCACGACAACCTCTTTGCCACGGTAAAAGAACCCGTCACAGGTGGCACAGGCCGACACGCCAAAGCCTTTGAACTTTTCTTCCGACGGCAGGCCAAGCCATTTGGCCTGCGCGCCTGTCGCCAAGATCACGGCATCGGCGGTGTAGGTGACACCGCTGTCAGACTGCGCGGTGAAGGGGCGGTTTTGCAGATCAAGGCGGGTGATGTAGTCAGAGATGATCTCGGCCCCCATGGCCTGGGCGTGATCTTGCATCCGCACCATCAGATCGGGGCCTTGGACATGGGTGTCGCCGGGCCAGTTTTCGACCTCGGTTGTGATGGTCAACTGCCCGCCGGGGGTCAGGCCTTGCACCAAGATCGGGTTCAGCATGGCACGCGCGGCATAAACCGCCGCTGTGTAGCCCGCAGGGCCAGAGCCGATGATCAAAACCTTGCTGTGCCGCTGTTCGCCCATGATAGACCCGCCCCTTTATGATACAAAGACGATATAAGCTTGGATCGGCCTTTAGAAAAGGCCCGCCAAGTTGCGACTTTTTCTTGCGTGGTCGTGAAATATTATTGCGCAAATGCCCCCAAGCGCGTACAGAACCTGCAAAAGAGGAGTGTCGCATGCCAGTTTCCAAGCTTGACCCGATTGATCGCAAGATTTTGGCAGAGCTGCAGGCCGATGGGCGCATGACCAATGTGGAACTGGCCAGCCGGGTCGGCATCTCGGCCCCGCCGTGTTTGCGCCGGGTGCGGACCTTGGAAGAGGCGGGCTACATCAAAGGATATCATGCCGATATCGATGCGCGCGAGATGGGTTTTGAGGTGCAGGTCTTTGCCATGGTGCGGCTGAACAGTCAAGCCGAGGCTGACCTGTCAACCTTTGAAGGCCGCTGCCGCGCTTGGCCCTTGGTGCGCGAATGCCATATGCTGAACGGCGAGATCGACTTTATTCTAAAATGCGTGGCCCCCGACCTGTCAACCTTTCAGAACTTTCTGACCGAGCAGCTTTTAAAGGCGGAAAATGTGGCCAATGTGAAAACCTCGCTGGTCATTCGCTGCGCCAAAGACCAGCCCGGATTGCCCTTTGACGTTTTGGAAGCCCGGCTTGCCAAGATGGCTTAAGCTGATTTTTCGCAGAAAAATCGTGGCCACGCTCAGTGATTGCGGCGAATGAACGATTTTTCTGCGAAAAATCTGGCCTCCGGCGGGGATATTTGCGCAAGTCTGAAAGGGTTAAGGCTGGCTTGCCCCTTAAGCTTGGCGGTATAACCTGCGCCATGCAGAGCGGAGGGGCTGATGGGCGTTCAGGTCGGGATCATCATGGGCAGCCAGTCGGACTGGCCCACCATGCAAGAGGCAGCTTTTGTGCTGGACCAGCTTGGTGTGACTTACGAGGTCAAGATCGTTTCCGCCCACCGCACACCTGACCGTTTGTGGGACTATGGGGTGACGGCTGTCTCGCGCGGGCTGCACGTGATCGTCGCAGGGGCAGGGGGGGCGGCGCATTTGCCCGGGATGATGGCCTCTAAGACGCGGGTGCCGGTGATTGGGGTGCCGATCCAGACCAAGGCTTTGGCGGGTGTTGATAGCTTGTATTCCATCGTTCAGATGCCCAAGGGCTATCCGGTGGCCACGATGGCCATTGGCGCTGCGGGGGCGGCCAATGCGGGGCTGCTGGCGGCGGGGATTTTGGCGCTGCACGACGTTGCTTTGGCGGTTCGGCTTGACGCATGGCGCGCGGCCCTGTCCGCCTCGATCCCGCAGGATCCGCGTGATGAGTGAACTTCCCTCAGGCGCCGTCATTGGTATTTTGGGCGGCGGGCAGTTGGGCCGGATGTTGGCTGTGGCCGCCGCACGTTTGGGCTTTCGCTGTCATATTTACGAGCCGGCAGCCCATCCCCCTGCGGGTGATGTCGCCTATGCCGTGACGACGGCCGCTTATGACGATGACGCAGCGCTGCGCGCTTTTGCTGCCGCCGTGGATGTCATCACCTTTGAATTCGAGAATGTTCCCATCGCCGCCTTGGACCTGCTGGACAGTCTTAAGCCCATTCGCCCCAACCGGCGCGCCCTTGCCACGGCGCAGGATCGTCTTTTGGAGAAAGACTTTCTGACCAGCCTTGGCATTGCTTGCGCTCCTTATGCAGCCGTGGCGAAAGCCAGCGATTTGGACGGGGCGATGGCCGCCATCGGCACTCCGGCCATTTTGAAGACCACGCGCTTGGGCTATGACGGCAAGGGCCAGATGCGCCTGATGTCGCCTGCCGATGCGCCCGCCGCAAAAGCCGCGCTTCGCCAAGAAAGCGTGCTGGAAGGGTTTGTTGAGTTTACCCACGAAGTTTCGGTCATCGCGGCACGGGGGCTTGACGGGTCGGTCGCCTGCTTTGACCCTGGCGAGAATGTGCACCGCGACGGCATTTTGCACACCACCACCGTGCCCGCCCGCCTGACCGCCAGCCAGCGCACCGATGCTGTGTTGATGGCCGCACGTATCCTGACCGCTTTAGACTATGTGGGCGTCATGGGGCTTGAGCTTTTTGTCACCCCTCAGGGCCTGATCGCCAACGAAATCGCCCCGCGGGTGCACAACTCGGGCCATTGGACGCAGAATGGCTGCATGGTCGACCAGTTCGAACAGCACATCCGCGCTATCACCGGCTGGCCTTTGGGCGATGGCAGCCGCTACGCCGATGTGGTGATGGAAAACCTGATCGGCGACGATATCCTGCGCGTGCCCAAAATCGCACGCGAGGCGGGGGCGGCGTTGCATCTATACGGCAAGGGCGCGCCGCGACCCGGCCGCAAGATGGGCCATGTGAACCGCGTGAAGCAGGGCAGATAACCGGCTTATTGATCGGGTGTGTCGGTGTCGGGCAGGCCCTGTTCCAGCTGGGCGCGGGCTTGGGCGGCCAGTTTGGCATAGCGCCGCCGGAAGATTTGCAACTGGGCTTCTTCCAATTCCTCAAGATCCATCAATGCGTTATGCGCGCCGTTATGGGCGCGGATCAGCTCGTCCAATTTGATCTGGATCGCCTCGGTGTCGCGGTTTTGGGTGTTTTGGATCAAAAAGACCATCAGAAAGGTCACAATCGTGGTGCCGGTGTTGATCACCAATTGCCACGTGTCCGAAAAGCCGAAAACCGGCCCGGTCAAAATCCACACACCAATGACCCCCGCCGCCAAGCTAAAGGCACGCGGGCGGCCGCATTGCTTCGAGATGGCCTTGGCAAGGTTGGCGTAGTGCATCGGCATTTTGGCACCTATCGGGTGTGAGGGGAGCGTGACGCCGCAGTCAGGCTGAGCACCCAAGCGCGCGTTTTACGTCTTTAGCACAGCTAGGGATAAATTTCGCCCGCCGTAACACCCCAAAGCGCCGTTTCGGCCATCCAGCCCTTTTCGCCTTCCACCAAAACACGGCACCAGTCGGGAATACATTGCAGCAATTTGCCCACAACGCCGCGTTCAGACTGAAAGACCAGTCCTGCCGCCTTGTCGGGGGTGGCATAGGCGGGGGCCATGTCTTGGGTGACCAGCACCGATCTGACGCCCGATAAAACCGAGTAATGCATCCATCCGCCCACCCCGTCGACATCTTCAACACGCCGCCAGTGCTCATATTCGGCGGTGATTTTGAGAGGCATGCCTGCACGGGTAAAGACCCAATCTTTCCGATGGGTCAGGCCCGGTCCGCGTCGGGCGTTGCCTTCTTTTCCTTTCAGGCTGACAAAGCGGGGGATGGGCAGGCCTGTCGCGACCCCGATATGGGGATCGCGGGGGGAGGCTGCCTTGTCGCTTGGGGCGATCTGCATCGGATCGGGGGCTGCGGCTGCGGCTTTTTCCTCAAACGCGGCGGTGCCGTCTTGGGCTTGCGCCACGCACAGACCGCAGAGCGACCACGCCACCACCCCTGCTGCCCAGATCCATGCTTTCATCGCCGTCTTGCCCGATACGCCTGCGTTTGGTGTGCGTGCGCCGAGCCGAGGGCCAATCCGCACTTGTGCCTTTTGGCACTTCGCGTCACCTTGCCAGCAAAGCGGCGCTTTGGGAAGAGAAGGAAGAAAGCATGGGTCAAGGACGTTTGCTGGTCGTGGTCACCCGCCATGTGCCGCCCGTGGTGGAAACGCGGTTGAAGGAATTGTTCGATGTCGAGCTGCGCGACCCCGACACCGTGATGACCCGTGACGAACTGGCCGAGGTGATGGCGCGCTGCGATGTGCTGGTGCCCACGATCTGCGACCGCATTGATGCGGGGCTGATCGGGCAAGCGGGCCCCAAGCTGAAGCTGATCGCCAATTATGGCGCAGGGGTCGATCATATCGATGTCGCCACGGCGCGGGCGCGGGGGATCTTGGTGTCCAACACGCCGGGGGTGACGACGGAAGACACGGCCGATATGGCCATCGCCTTGATCTTGGCCTTAACGCGGCGCATTCCCGAAGGGCTGGCCGCCATGCAGGCGGGTGATTGGCAGGGCTGGTCGCCTATGGCCTTTCTGGGTGGCAGGCTGGCGGGGCGCAGGTTAGGCATTCTGGGCATGGGCCGCATTGGCCAAGCCGTGGCCCGCCGCGCGCGGGCCTTTGGCTGCCAGATCCACTACCACAACCGCCGCCGCCTGCGGGCCGAGGTCGAGGGCGAGCTGGAAGCCACCTATTGGGAAAGCCTTGACCAGATGGTGGCGCGGATGGATATTTTGTCGATCAATTGCCCGCATACACCGTCAACCTTTCATCTGATGAACGCGCGGCGGCTGAAGCTGATGAAACCTTCAGCCGTGATCGTGAACACCTCACGCGGGGAAGTCATAGACGAGAACGCCCTGACGCGGGGCCTGCGGGCGGGTGAGTTGGCAGGGGCTGCTTTGGATGTGTACGAGAATGGCCGCGTCAACCCGCGCTTGAAAGACCTGCCCAATGTGGTCTTGCTGCCGCATATGGGCTCTGCCACGCTGGAAGGCCGCATCGAGATGGGCGAGAAAGTCATCATCAATATCAAGACCTTCGCCGATGGCCATAGGCCGCCGGATCAGGTCGTACCCAGTATGCTTTAGGGCCTAGAATCGGGTTGGCAGGTAGGGGGTGATATCCACCTCGGGCGGTTTGCCGCGCAGCAGATCAGCCACGATTCGGCCTGTGATCGGGGCCAAAGTGACGCCAATATGCCCATGACCAAAGGCATAAATCACATCTGCCCCGCCCGAAGATGGCCCGATCACCGGCAGGCTGTCGGGCAGCGAGGGGCGAAAGCCCATCCAAGTCGCGGTCGGTTCGGGCAGGTCGGGAAAAATCTGCCGCGCACCGTGCAGCAAGCGGTCCAAGCGGTGCGGCGAGGGCGGGGCGGTCAACCCGCCCAGTTCCACCGTGCCCGCCACCCGCAACCGCCCTGTCATCGGGCACAGATAAAACCCCCGCGCACTGGGGCAGGCGGGGCGGTTTAACACGGGCGTGGGCATATCCCATTCCAGATGATAGCCGCGTTCGGTTTCCAGCGGCACCTTGTCGCCTGCCATGGCGGCCAAGGCCCGCGAATGGGCACCGGCGCATAGGATAACTTTCTTGGCCCGCACACGGCACCCCGAGCCTTCGAGCACGATACCGTCAAAGTCGCGCGTCAAACGATCAATCCGAGCGGTCAAAAACCCCGCATAGCTTAAGGCGGCTTCGGCCAGACAGCGCATCATGGCCCCGGGATCAGATAAAAACGCCGCCCCTGAAAAATACGCAGCCCCCGCCATGGCGGGCAGGTTCGGTTCAAGCTGGGCCAAGTCTTGCGGGCCAATCAGGTCAACCGCCACGCCCAAGCCGCGCCGATAGGCCATATCCGCTTGCGCCGCATGAAAGGCTTTTTCGGTTTCGTACAGATACAAACAGCCCTGATGCTGCAACAAATCCGCCCCGCCCGACCGCAGGGCCAGATCTTGCCACAGGTCCCTTGCGCCAGACAGCAGGGCGGCGATAGCTCGTGCGTTCCGCTCGGCCTTATTGCGCCGCGATTGCAGCATGAACCGCGACAGCCACGGGGCCAGCGACATGAAAGCCCCCGGCCTGATGGCCAAGGGCGAGTTGCGGTCAAACAGCAGCGAGGGCAGGTTTTTCAACACATCCGGCGTGCCCACGGGCAGCACGGCATAATCGGCAATCGTGCCGGCATTGCCATAGCTTGCCCCCGATCCGGGCGGTTCGGGATCAATCAGGACCACTTCGTGGCCCTGTGCCACCAAGGCTTCGGCCACGGCAAGGCCCACCACGCCGGCCCCGATGACCGCGATTTCCGTCGTCACATGGTGGATCATCGCCGCTTTTGCCCTTATCCCCGAACCGCCAACCAAGCCGTTATGCCAGCTTAAATACAGGCGGCAAACAGCGCACGGGTGTTTTCGCGCGTCATCACCACGGGATTGCCGCCGCAAGACGGGTCTTCCAGCGCCATATCGGTCAGCATATCCAGATCAGCGGCTTTGACGCCCAAGGCGGTCAGGTTGGCCGGAATGCCAAGCTTGGCGCGCAGGTCCATCACGGCGGCTTTGAAGCCGTCAAAGCCTTTGAAGCCCAGATAGGCGGCGGCGGCGGTGATGCGGTCTTCAATCACGGCGCGGTTGAAATCCAGCACCATGGGCATAACGACCGCGTTGGTTGTGCCGTGGTGGGTGTTGTAAACCGCCCCAATCGGATGCGACAGCGAGTGGATCGCGCCCAAGCCCTTTTGGAAGGCCACAGCCCCCATAGCGGCCGCACTCATCATATGGGCGCGGGCGTCAAGGTCGTTGGGGTTGTCGTAAACCTTGGGCAGGTTTTCAAACACCAGCCGCATCCCCTCCAAGGCGATGCCTTGCGACATGGGATGATATAAGGGGCTGGAATAAGCCTCTAGGCAATGGGCCAAAGCATCCATGCCGGTGCCTGCGGTAATAAAGCGCGGCATGCCCACCGTCAGCGCGGGGTCGCATAGGGTGACCACGGGCATCAGTTTGGGGTGGAAGATGATCTTTTTCTTATGGGTCAAGGCATTGGTCAAAACGCCTGCACGCCCCACTTCAGACCCCGTCCCCGCCGTGGTCGGCACGGCCACGATGGGCGCGATCTTATCGGCATCGGCACGGGTGTACCAATCATCGACATCTTCCAGATCCCAGACCGACAGGTCTTTGCGCTGATGCGCCATAAGGGCAATCATCTTGCCCAGATCCAAGCCCGATCCGCCGCCAAAGGCCACCACGCCGTCATGCCCGCCCGCCAGATAGACCGCGATGCCATCGGCCATGTTCTGCTCGTTGGGGTTCGGGTCTACTTGCGAAAACACCGCACGGCCAAGGCCCGCGGCGTCCAGCACATCCAGCGCTTGGGTCGTGATGGGCAAAGCGGCCAGCGCCTTGTCTGTCACCAACAGCGGCTTTTTCAGGCCCGCAGCTTTGACATGATCGCCCAGTTCAGCAATGCGGCCCACGCCGAATTTGATCGCGGTGGGGTAGTTCCAGTTCCGGTTCGGCACGTTATGGGACATGGTGTCACACTTTCTTCAGATGGTAAGATTTCGGGCGGGTCACAGAGTGAAACCCAAGGAAGGACAGCGACCCGCCGCGACCGGTGTCTTTGCACCCTGTCCAGCACAGCGCGGGGTCAAGATAATCGGCGCGGTTCATAAACACGGTGCCGGTTTGAATCTGCGCCCCAAGGGCGGCGGCCGTGTCATAATCCTGCGTCCAGATCGAGGCCGTCAGCCCATAGGGGCTGTCATTCATCAAGCGCAGGGCTTCTTCATCAGAGCTGACCTTCATAATGCCGACCACGGGGCCAAAGGATTCTTCCATCATCACGCGCATATCATGGGTGACATTGACCAAAATCTGCGGCGCAAGATAGGCACCGCCATCATCGGCGGGGAAGTGGGCAGGGTCGATCAGGGGCTTGGCGCCTTGGGCCACAGCTTCGGCCACTTGGTCGCGCACGACTTTGGCAAAGCGTTTGTTGGCCATCGGCCCAAGGGTTGAAGAGGCATCAAACGGGTTGCCCAGTTTCAGCGCATTCACCCAAGCCACTGATTTCTCGACAAAGGCTTCATACAGGCTTTCGTGCACATAAATCCGTTCAATCCCGCAGCAGCACTGGCCTGCGTTGAACATGGCCCCGTCCATCAGCGTATCAACCGCCGCTTCCAGATTGGCATCGGCGCGCACATAGCCCGGGTCTTTGCCGCCCAGTTCCAGCCCCATGGGGGTAAAAGTACCTGCCGCCGCCCGCTCCATCGCCTGACCGCCTGCAACCGAGCCTGTGAAGTTCACAAAATCAAACGCGCGCGCGCCGATCAGGCTTTCCGTCGTGGCATGATCCAGCACCACGTTTTGGAACACATCCTCGGGTATCCCTGCGGCATGGAAAGCCT
>Ga0209499_1002747_pt1 | contig 11094 bp, 9 predicted proteins | sample C_130208_EF_Meta_FD_187306 | JGI IMG/M metagenome (GOLD analysis project Ga0209499, IMG submission 187306) | Freshwater microbial communities from Lake Croche, Canada to study carbon cycling - C_130208_EF_MetaG (SPAdes) (version 2) | ecosystem: Environmental > Aquatic > Freshwater > Lake | place...
AAGGATATCTACAGCATGTAGTGCTAGTTCGGCGGCTTCTTCATCCCGATCGAGTTTGCGAAGTGACCAGGTAATTCCTTCATAGACATGCATTAGCGCTGATGTACTTGTTTCAGCTCCTAGTTGTTCGTAAATCTCTCGCGCACTTTCGCATAATGCAAGGCACGCTTTGTGATCACCACGGTCATAGGCAATATGACTTAGGGCTACAAAAGTTTCGGCACGTTCTGTGCCTTGGGTGTTTGGTATGCGCTGCCAGAGTTCTTTCTCGTCTTGCTTTTCGTTATTTGACACTAATTTCCTTACATCTTGCTAGCTAGTAACGATTAAATTACTTGCAGTCACTGACAAAAAGTGGCTCAAAGTAGCGCTGCTGGCTACTTTCAGAGTCGATCGGTGACATGAACTGCGGGTTGCGGTAGTGGGGCTGCTGCGGCCTGTAGTGCGATGGGCTTTGGATCTTGGCTTTTGGGGGAAGCGAAACCTAGCACAAGAATTTCGAACATGCGTTCGCAGGTCTAGGGGTTTGACTAGGGGCGTGTCGGGTTTCTAGGCTCAAATCGGCGCTGGTGACCTGTGGCGGGTGCGGCTTGGGCTGGGCTTGACCTGGGCTTGGGCTTGGGCTGGGCTTGGGCTGGGGATCGCCGAAGGTGGCGGTAGCCAAGGTCAGCGGTGGCAACCACAATTCGGGGGTGGCCGCCTTCATCTATCCCCCAGATCCGATCTTTAAGTCGATCGGCGAACGCCTTGTCTTTGAGGCAATCAAGCCGCTGCTTTCTGATGGCGATGCTCTCTTTACCAACCTTCAGCTTTCTGACCCTCGCGAAGGCGATATCGAAATTGATCTAGTGCTTCTGCTTAAAGATTATGGCGCGATGATCATAGAAGTTAAAGGCGCGCACATAACTTATGACAACGGTACTTGGATGCAATCAGATCCTTCAGGGGTTCACCCGATTGACCCGGCAGGGCAAGCAAAGAGAAATACATATGCGCTGCGTGATTATATAACTTCAAAGTGGTCGCAAGGAACGCTGCGTTCAGAATGGTTGGTTGCATTCCCGCATAGCAATGTCGTCGATGTCAGAGATCCAAATTTGCCCATGGCCAAAATAATTCAGAAAAGTGGCTTGCCATATGCAATGGGTCAGATTCGTAATCAACTGAATAACGTTCGCTCTTTTCCGTTACCTACTTATGACAACTGGGTTGAGTTGGCAGTAAAAGTCTTGATTCCGCTATCAGCACAGAAAACTGATCGTGAAAGTGTCCTAGGAAATAATTATGAGTTTGTCCGCAGCCTGACACACGAACGTGAGCTAATTTTAGATCAGCTCTCTGATAACAATCGATACTACGTAAAGGGCCCAGCAGGATCAGGAAAGACATGGCTGGCATTTGAACAAGCTAAACGTTGGACAAACGAGGGAATGCGGGTAGGCATTCTGGCATTTAATCGCGGCATTGTTACCTATATGAATACTAAGAACGCCGAGTTACCTGAATCTGAGCAAGTAGCAATGGTTGACACAATTCATGGATTTGCTGAATGGATGGGCTCAAGTGCTGGAAATCCAGCAAACTACAACGACCCGGTTGATCGCTACCGCGAAGATCTGATTCTGCGAGCCACGCAATTGGCGGATGAAGAGAAATTTGATGCCTGGGTAATTGATGAAGCCCAGGACTTCTTGCCGTCATGGTGGGAAACCTTGAAGATTGCGCTTAAAGACTCGGTAAACGGAAAGATGGCTTTATTCGGCGATGATCAACAATCAGTCTTTGGTCATCGCCCACCTCCTGAAGGTTTCTTTGCTTCAATGCGTTTGACTGAGAATTTACGCAACTCACAACAAATTGCAAAAGCAGTAAGTAGGTTCATTGCGAGACCAACAACTTCTCGTGGGCCATCTGCCTTTGAAATCGAATACGTCGTTGCTGGCGAAGATGGTGTTATGGAAGCGGCTGAAGACGTCGTTGCAAACCTGACTGATAACGAACACTGGTATCCGGGAGAAATTGCTCTGCTAACAACCAAGAAGCGACATGGAGAGCATGCGGCGCAAGCTGACTCCGATGTAGATGCCTATTGGGAAGATCTTTGGGCAGGTGAAGATGTTTTCTATTGCACGATTGGCGGGTTCAAGGGGCTAGAGCGACCAGTAGTGGTTTTGGCTGTTAACGGATTCCACGCTGATAGTGACCAGAATGATGTGCTCTATGTGGGAATGTCAAGGGCAAGGGATAAGTTAGTTGTCGTCGGTGATGCTGAAATCATCGAGAAACTAAAGGCGATGAATTCCTAATTCGAAATAAAAATAATTAATTTGCAAAAATAAAATTAGTCGTGATAACTTTTGCAAGTATTCTTCTGAATGCAAAAATTCGTCCTAGTTTTCTCTCACTGAGACAGAAACTAGAAGAAGAAGGCTAAATCTAAGTACTTCAGACAGATTTAGCGCCAACCGGGGACATCCACCGGTGGAACTGAAGAAGACGAGATCAGAGATCGCATAGCGGTCATCTTTTAAGGAGTCTTAAATGATCATAATTAAAGCTTTATAGCTCGCAATAAACAAACCAATCAATCGACCCATTCGGGGTCAATTGCCGTTTCGGACCTAGGGCCAACGGTTTATTAAACGACCCTACAGAAGGAAAACAAACAACTAGAGAATTGGAAAACATATGTCGAAGCACTTAGACAAAATTGAGAAAGCTTTACGTGACCGAATCGCATCAGCACCAAATGGTCCAGGGTTTAAGAAGCCAGGAAGTATGAATAAGAAAAAGACCGGGTACAACGGTCACAAAGCGAAGAAGAAGGGGGCGTGAAATGACTACGAATGGCTTTGCGGTAGCCAATAAGCAGTGCCCGATCTGTCACAGCACAGATGTCGATCAGAAGTACATAACTACTGAGCCCTTTTATCAATGGAATAAGTGCGGAGAAAGGTTTAAGAAATGACCAAACAAAAGTTAGCCGAACTTGTCTGCGCTGAGTGCGGGACAGTAGGCAAAATGAAGAAGATCAAGTACGTCTTCACTGATGTCATTTACGACAACGAAAGGTCTTCGGTAGAAGGGCACGTGGTTCCCGCAGGTGCACCAACCCATGCCTGTAGGGCATGCGGTGCAGAAGCTGGTGCGGCTGTACGCTCAAAAATCATTATGGATATTGAGATGCTTAGAAGTGTTACTAATTACGCCCACTGGATTCCAGGCTTAAGAGGTTTATACCGAGAATTCTTCGCAGAACATTTCCCCGGCTGGGATTGGAATGATTTTGTACCGCGCTTAATTGATAAGAAGATTCTGCGGTTCAATGAAGCGGATAATCCTGAGTTCACGATGCTTTCCCAAGGCTTGTTTATCTCAGCAGATGTTCAAGCCATCGAGTTCATTCCGCAGAAAAATGGTGTGCGGGTTAAGGTGATAGCAAAGGTTTAACCCTCAGCTACTCCAAGTCCATATCTCGCATTTAATCTCATTGCTATTGAGGGCAGCTACGAACTCTTCTCCCCTCCCGGCATCTGAGATCTGTTGAACTATCGTGAGCATGTCACTGGTTGGGTCTAGGCCGAACTTATTGGCGATTGCAGCGAATTCTTCTGGGGCTACGGTTTGGATTACTTCGTAGTCGCCTTCGTTGTCATGGCGTGCGTAGTATTCAAATTGGAGTTTAAGGTTTTGGCCATCGAGGGATGCATAGCGAACTGGCTTGCCATCTGCGCCTCTGACTTTAATCTCTGCCATTTGTTTACCTCCAAGTGCAGGGTACAACGCATAACTGACAGGGATGTCAGTGGGTTTGATTTGAATCCGCGTATTTAAAGCGAGTTTTTCCCGTCACGCATGCTTACTTTTGGTGAGAGTGCAGCCGTGTTGGGTGGCCAGAGTTAATCCATTGCTTTAAGAAATCGGGTTCAAATAATTCGGAGATAACCATCTCTGCGGCACCTTTTAGTCCAACGGTGTCATCGATAGCTCCCAAGCGAATCTCAAGATCTCGAGTTGCCAGTGGCAATGACCTGCGAAAAACAGTCTCGCGAATAGAGGCTAATAGCTGATCGCCCGCGGCTGAAACTCCGCCACCAATAACTATTAGCGACGGATTATGAAAGTTAACGAGCATTGCTAAAATGCGACCAACTTGATTTCCGACATTGTTAATCGCATCTACACACCATTTATCACCACTTTTTGCGCCTTCGATGACATCTTGTGCCAAAATAGTTTTATTAGTTTTTTTACGTAAGGTTAAAAATTTACTTTTATCGTCGGTGATCGCATCTAGCGCATCCCGGGCTAGAGCTAATCCGCCGGCAACGGATTCAAGGCAGCCCACATTTCCGCATCTACAAATCACATCAGTTTTCTCGCTGATCGCGATATGGCCAATATCGCCGGCGCAACCTTGGGCACCACGGTGCAGCCTGCCATGAGTCAAAATCCCGGCGCCGATACCACTGCCGATTTTTATAAATATAAGTTCATTTGATTTCTTTCCCGGGAAAGTAGCGTGCTCACCCAGAGCCATTAGGTTTACATCGTTATCAACCCAAACTGGCGCATCATATTTTTCTGCAAAGCGCGCTCTAACCGGGTAGCGATCCCAGCCAGGCATGATCGGTGGCGACATCGGAATGCCGGCTGCGAATTCCACCGGGCCGGGCAGGCCGATGCCAATTCCCCAAATATTTTTTATCTTAAACTCTGCGATTATCGTGTCGAAAGCCCGTTCCACCTCTGCCAGAACCAGCTCTGGGCCAAGTGAGATCTCGGTATTAAAACTTTTAACCTGACTTAGATTTCCAGCTAGATCAGAGATCGCCACACTTAAACCGCTTGCCCCGAGCTCGGCGACTAATAAGGTTCCGGCGCTGGGGTTAAACTCAAGCAAACGGGGTGCTCGACCGCCGGTGGAAACCCCTAGTTCACCTTCATAAAGCAGGCCGCTGCTCAAAGCGATATCGATATGTTTAGTTGCTAAAGTTCGAGAAAAACCAGTCTGGCGAACTACTTTTGGCCGCGAAATCTGGCCTGAACTTCGAATTGTGGCAATGACTTTTGCCAAGCCATTGGCATCATCTAGGTCAAGCTCATAATCCGACATCTCTGATTGACCCTAGACCTTTCTCGATTTGAAACGATAGAGCAAAGATTAGCACGAGATTTGATTACATTTGTATAACAATACTAAAATTTGATCTTTTTGGTATTGACTTATGTATTTTTAGGCATAAGTTATGCCTACACGAGAGGATGCAAAAAATGAAACTTGGTTATCAAACAATTACTTGGGGTGGCGTGGTCGGCCAGGCACAAGGGGTCACGAGCATTAAAGATCTCTTTTACCAAACCTACGGATCAACAGAGAAAGCTGTTCAAGATATTGCTGCCGCTGGTTATCAGGGCATCGAAATATTTGATGGCAATTTAGCAGAGTATGCCGAGAAGCCAGCAGAATTTATCTCGCTTCTCACATCGCACAACTTAGAACTTGCCAGTGTTTATACCGGTGCCAATTTCATTTACAACGACATTCTTGAAGATGAGTTCTACAAGATCAATCAGGCAATCTCATTTGCACAGTCGATGGGAGCAACTAATCTCATAGTTGGCGGCGGCGCAAAGCGATCATCTGGAACAACGGACGCAGACTTCGCGAAGCTTGCCCAAGGGCTAGACAAAGTAACTGATTTGGCCGCAGCTGCCGGCTTAACTGCCTGCTTCCACCCGCACCTCACAACTATTGTTGAAACAACTGCAGACCTGGACAAGATTATGTCTCTCTCCAAGATTCATTTCTGTCCAGATACTGCCCACCTGGCTGCAGGTGGTGTTGATACAGCAACTGCCATCCGAAAATATGGCAACCGCGTTCGTCACGTACACCTCAAAGACTTCACCGCAGATCCCTTTGCTTTCCTGCCTTTGGGCAAGGGAAGTATTGATTTTGTAGAAATCTTTGCCGCTCTAAATGAAGTTGTTTATGACGGCTGGTTGGTTGTCGAACTCGACAGCTACGAAGGGGATCCTAAAGAAGCTGCTGAAATAAGTATGAAGTTCATCAAAGAAAATCTAAAGTAGAAGCTACCCAAATCCCGCACTCTCAATTTCCTCAAAAAACCTACCAATAAACCTAAAAGGAGTAAGAATGAAGGCTACAAATAAAGCAAGAATGGCGATCGTGGCAGTTACTGCAGCGACACTTCTTGGCGCAACAACTGTTTCTGCACCAGCTGCAGAAACAGCAGCACAAATCGCAAGAACTGGCCTAGCCGAATTAGCAAAGGGTGTTTATTCAACTGGCCCAAATGGTGAAAAAGCTGCTGCTGCTTCATCATTGAAATTTACCGCAGCTGAACTCACCAAACTAAAGGGAATGAAAGCAACAGCAGCAATCGCATTCCACTTAACATCTGACTGGACCTCTGGTCAGCAAGCCGGATTAAAGAAGCGCTTTGCCGAATTGGGAATCACCATCGTTGGAATCACGCAAGCAGATTTCAAAGCTGATGTTCAAGTTTCTCAGATCGAAACCCTAATGGCTAAGAAGCCAAACATCTTGGTTTCAATTCCAGTTGATGGTCAGGCAACTTCTGCGGCATATAAAGCTGCTGCAGCTGCTGGCGCAAAGATCGTATTCATGGATAACACTGCTGCCGGAATGACTGCTGGTAAAGACTATGTATCAGTAGTTTCAGCAGATAATTATGCAAACGGAGCAGCATCTGCATACATTCTTGGCCGTACCCTAAACGGCAAAGGAACTATCGCGCTAATCCACCATGCAGCAGATTTCTGGGTAACTAAGCAACGCTGGAATGGTTTCAAAGAGACCATTACAAATAAGTTCCCTGGCATAAAGATCGTTGATGATCAAGGTATCTCTGGCCCAGATTTCGCTGGCGATGCACAAGCTGCAGCAACTGCAATCTTGACTAAGAACCCAAAGATCAGTGCTATCTGGGCTGTTTGGGATACTCCTGCTGAAGGTGTATTGGCTGCACTTCGTGCCGCTGGTAATACCACAACAGTAGTTGCGACCCAAGATCTTGGTGCAAACGTTGCTATCTCACTTGCTAAGGGTGGACCAGTCGTTGGTCTTGGTGCACAGCGTCCATATGATGCTGGTGTAACTGAGGCAAATCTGGCCGCTTATGCGCTACTTGGCAAGGTTGCTCCTACCTACATTGCGATGCCAGCACTTGCTGTTGACAAAGCCGGTGTATTGAAGGCTTGGCAGACTGTTTATAGCGCTCCTGCTCCAGATGCTTTGAAGTCTTCTTTCAAGAAGTAATTCAGCCAGAGCAAAGAGTAAAAAATATAACAAGGTTACTCCCGGGTCAAAGCACCCGGGAGTAACCTTTATAAAATCTATCGAGGAGGCAAAAATGAAAAAATTAAATGTTGGACTAATTGGCGCAGGATTCATGGGCAAAGCTCACTCCCTTGCCTATGTAGCAATGCCAATGTTCTTCTGGCCCGCCCCTGCTATTCCGGTTCGTAAAACAATCGTTGATGTAGATGCTGCAACTGCAGCAGCAGCGGCAGAGCGTTTTGGTTTTGAAAACAGCAGTGGAGATTGGCGCACCGTTATCGATGATCCAACTATTGATATCGTGGACATCGCTACTCCCAATCATTTACATGCAGAGATTGCAATTGCAGCTGCTGCTGCTGGAAAACATATTATTAGTGAAAAACCACTCGCCCGCGATGGTGCTGAAGCAAAAACTATGTACGACGCGGTAAAAAACGCCGGCATCGTGCATATGGTTGCCTTTAATTATCGTCGTACGCCCGCAGTTGCCCTCGCCAAAAAGTACATAGATGAAGGTGCAATTGGCGAGATCATGAATTTTCGTGGCACCTATCTACAAGATTGGTCGGCCGACCCAGATGGTCCACTCTCATGGCGTTTCCAAAAGGAAATCGCCGGCTCTGGTTCGCTAGGAGATATCGGAACCCACGTGGTTGATCTAGCCCGCTACCTTTGTGGTGAAATCACTCAAGTAAATACCCAGCTAAAGACTTGGGTTAAAACTCGCCCCATCCAAAGCGGCACCGTCGACAAACTAGGTACTGGTACTAAGGATGCATCGGCAGCGCGCGCTGAAGTTGACGTTGATGATGAAGTCTTATCTCTACTTGAGTTCGAAAATGGCGCAATTGGCTCTCTTGAAGCCACCCGTAATGCACATGGACGAAATAACTTCCTTACTTTCGAGATTCACGGAAGCTTAGGTTCGATCTATTTCAACTATGAGCGTCGCGACGAACTACAAGTAGCGTTTGCAAATGATCAAGGTGATCGAAAGGGTTTCCGTACCGTTTATACCGGCCCGGCACATCCATACGGAGAAGGTCTATGGCCAATCCCGGCACTTGGTATTGGTTATGGCGAAACAAAAATTATTGAAGCCTATGACTTTATCAAAGCAATCGTCGAAGGCGGCGAAGTTTCGCCTAACTTTAAGGATGGATATCAGATCAATCTCATCGCAGATGCCATGGCATCCTCATCACAAACCCGCTTATGGACGCCAGTCGAGATCGTTAAATAGGAAGGTCAAGGAATTTAATTATGTCCCAGGATTTTAATATCGTAGAGATGAATGGTATTTCTAAATCATTTTTCGGTATTAAAGTCCTGGACAATATTAATTTTAGCGTGACCCCAGGTGAAATACATGCCCTGGCCGGTGAAAACGGCGCCGGTAAATCCACTTTGATGAAGATTCTTCAGGGTGTCTATAAAATGGACTCCGGTGAAATTAAAATCGCTGAAAAAGTCGTAACTATCCATAACTTTCAAGAGGCGCGTGCACTTGGAATTGGCATGGTCTTTCAAGAGTTTTCTCTTATTCCGGAGCTATCTGTTGCCCAAAATATTTATTTAGATCGCGAACATAAGAATAAAGCGCGGCTGTTTAATGAAAAACGCACCATCACCGAAGCCCATAAGGTCATGGAAGAACTTGGCTTAGATATCGATGTGAGCATAAAAGTCTCAACTCTGGGCCGCGCCTATCAACAACTTACTGAAATTGCCAAAGCAATTGCTGGCGATGCCAAAATTTTAATCCTAGATGAGCCCACCGCTTCACTAGCAAAAGAAGAAGTCGATGCCCTCTTTTTAGTCCTCAAGCAATTAACGGCTCGCGGAGTTTCAATTATTTACATCAGTCATCGAATGGATGAGATTTACCGAATCTGCGATCGAATAACTATTTTGCGTGATGGCCAAGTAGTTGCAGTCGCCCCATTAACTCAGATCACACCACAAGAAACCATTGCTCACATCACGGGCCGTAAAGATGTCCAGATGCTTTCTCATGAGGGCAACTCCATTGACAGATCTACGACGCCAGTTTTTAAAGTCGAAGGGCTGCAAGTTGGCAATCAAGTAACTGATGTCTCCTTCGAACTATTTGCCGGTGAAATCTTGGGTTTGGCAGGTCTCATGGGAAGTGGTCGCACCGAACTACTGCGAGCTTTGTTTGGTATGGATAAAAAGGATGCTGGTCGGATTGAAATAAATGGTAAGGAAAAAAAGATCAGTAGCGCGCGTGATGCCATAGCCAATGGAATGGCCTTTATTCCCGAAGATCGTCGCCGTCAAGGTTTAGTAATGGAGCACTCGATAAAGACCAATATCGTGGCAACCAACCTGGCAAAGCTCTCCCACTTAAATTTCTTAGATTCCCGAAAAATTAACGACCTGTCAGCAGCGTCGATAGAAAAATTCCAAATCCGCCCTTCAGAGGCTAATCGAACAGTTCGATTGCTTTCAGGTGGAAATCAGCAAAAAGTAGTGATCGCAAAGTGGATGGCAACAGACCCCTCAATCGTCTTGCTGGATGAACCAACCGTCGGCGTAGACATTGGGACAAAAGTTGAAATTATGAAATTAGTACGTTCAATAGCTGCGGAGGGTAAATCTGTAATTCTAATCTCCTCTGAGCTACCTGAATTACTTGGTGTCTGTGACCGAATCCTAGTTTTACGTAATGGTGAAATTGCCGAAACGCTTGACCGCAAAGAGATCGAAGACGAAGACCACCTACAAATTATCGTACAAGGAATCAGGATATGAAATTAAATATATTTAAGAAATTCGACTGGCGTGCAACATTTATCTATTGGATGTTTGCCGGTATCTTTTTATTCTTCGCGATCCTTTTACATGACGATGGTTTCCTCACCTCAAATAATCTACTAAATATTTTCCGCCAAACAGCGACCATCACTGTTATGGCAGTTGCTATGACATTTGTGATTTCTTCAGCAGAGATTGATCTTTCCATCGGTGGCGTAGCTGGACTCAGCAGTGTGGTCGGAGCAATCATGCTGCGCGATCACGGCTTAATCCAAGGAATAGCCGGTGGTTTAATGATCGGTCTTTTAGTTGGCTCTATCAATGGGTTGTTGGTATCTAGGATCGGAATTCCTAGCTTTTTAGCGACCTTGGGAATGCAGGGTGTGGCGTTGGGCTTTGCCGCTTTGATCACCGACTACCGCCCGATTCCAATTTTAAATGAAACTTTCAATCGAATCTTTGGATCAGGAACCGTGGGCTTCTTCCCTGGTTTATTATTTTGGAGCTTCGGAGCCGTTTTCATAGGTTGGGTAGTTCTCACTAAGACAACTTTTGGTCGTCGGGTGCTAGCCACAGGTGGCAATCGCGATGCGGCTGAGTTCAACGGTATAGATACTAAAAATGTGAAATTTAAAGTGATGTTAATTTCATCCTTTGTGGCCAGTATCGCCGGCCTACTTTATGCCGGTCGCCTGCAAACCGGACGTTATGAATGGGGCGCAGGTGATGAGCTCAGTGCTATCGCAGCGGTAATTCTGGGCGGAACCAGTCTCTTTGGTGGCAGCGGCACAATTGTGGGAACTTTTTTTGGCGCCCTACTAGTTGGCTTAATTAATAACGGTTTAATTTTGGCGGGCTTGCCCGTTAGTCAACAACAGATTATTCGTGGTCTGATCATCATCTTGGCCGTAGCGCTAGCTAGGAAGAAATAATTATGACCACTACTTTTTCTAGAGAAGTTGCAGAAGTGCCTGCGCAGTTAAAAA
>Ga0209499_1002752_pt1 | contig 11081 bp, 8 predicted proteins | sample C_130208_EF_Meta_FD_187306 | JGI IMG/M metagenome (GOLD analysis project Ga0209499, IMG submission 187306) | Freshwater microbial communities from Lake Croche, Canada to study carbon cycling - C_130208_EF_MetaG (SPAdes) (version 2) | ecosystem: Environmental > Aquatic > Freshwater > Lake | place...
TACAAGCGCAGCCATTGAGAGTGAACCTATCCATGGGTTGGATGCCAAGATCGAAGAAAGCGCGGCGCAGACTGCTGGTGGTGGCCGTGGCCGCGCCGATCCTCAGCCTCGCTGCGGCTCTGGCTTTTTTTGCCATGGGCGATGCCGTGTCGTTTTTCTATTCTCCGGCTCAGGCCAAGGCGGCGCAACTGGCGCCCGGCAAGACCATTCAACTGGGCGGCTTGGTGGCCAAGGGCAGCGTGACCAAACATCCTGATGGCTCGGTTGAGTTCGTGATCATGGACCATGCCGCCTCCGAGAAGGTGGTCTATCAGGGCGACCTACCGGACCTGTTTCGGGAAGGCCAAGGTGTCGTGACCAAGGGGGCTTTCGAAGCCTCCGGTCAGTTCCGCGCCACCGAAGTTCTGGCCAAGCATGATGAGAAATATATGCCTCGTGAAGTCACCAAGGCGCTGAAGGCGTCGGGTCAATGGCGCGGCGATGCCGGCTCGGCATCGGCAACAGGGGCGACCAAGGGATGATTGTTGAGATCGGGGCCTTTTGTCTGATCCTATCGCTGATCCTGTCGGCGGCGCAGGTTGGCCTGTCTGTGATCGGGCGTATCCGCCGCTCGGCGGTCTTCTATGGCGCCGGTGAAGGGGCAGCGGGTGCCGCTTTCCTGATGGTGATGATCGCCTTTGCCGCCCTGATGTATGCCTTTGTCACCTCTGACTTCTCGGTCGCTAATGTCGCGGCCAACTCCCATTCGGCCAAGCCGATGCTCTATAAGATCGCCGGGGTTTGGGGCAGCCATGAGGGCTCGATGCTGCTCTGGTGTTTGGCCCTGACCGGGTTCGGGGCCATAGTCGCCCTGATGGCGCGGGGCTTGCCCGGTGCCATGAAGTCGGTCGTGGTGGCCAGCCAAGGCAGTCTTGGCGTCCTGTTCTTGGCCTATACGGTCTTTGCCTCTAACCCCTTCGTGCGACTGCTCCAGCCCCCTGTCGAGGGCCGCTCGCTCAATCCCTTGCTGCAAGACCCCGCCTTGGCTTTCCATCCGCCGTTTCTCTATGGCGGCTATGTCGGCTTTTCGATCGTCTTTTCCTTCGCCATTGCTGCCCTTGTTGAGGGCCGCGTCGATGCCGCTTGGGCGCGGTGGGTTCGGCCTTGGAGCTTGGCGGCTTGGAGCCTCCTGACCGTTGGCATCACCTTGGGAGCCTTTTGGGCCTATTATGAGCTCGGTTGGGGCGGCTGGTGGTTCTGGGACCCGGTCGAGAATGCCAGCTTCATGCCTTGGCTGATTGGCACGGCCCTGCTCCATTCCGCCGTCGTGACCGAAAAGCGCGGTGCTTTGCCCGGTTGGACGGTGTTCTTGGCGCTGGGAGCCTTTACCTTCTCGATGCTCGGCGCGTTTTTGGTTCGCTCAGGCGTGCTAACCTCGGTCCATGCCTTTGCCGTTGATCCCAAGCGCGGCATCTTGCTGTTGACGATCCTCGGTATCGCAGCGGGAACCGGTTTTGGCCTCTTTGCCTGGCGCGCGCCCAAGCTGGCTCCCGGAGGGCTCTTTGCCCCGATCAGCCGTGAAGGCGCGCTGGTGATCAATAATCTGGTCCTGTCAGCCGCGACCGTGACCGTGCTTTTGGGCACCCTCTATCCGCTGATCAAGGAAGCCCTGACCGGTCAAAGCCTGTCGGTGGGTACGCCCTATTTCAACCTGACCTTTGCACCCCTCATGGGCCTGGCCTTTCTGGTCTTGCCGGTCGGGCCCTTGCTCAGTTGGAAGCGCGGCGATGGGCTTGGGGCCTTGCAGCGTCTTTGGGCCGCGGCAGGTGTCGCGGTGGCCATCGCCCTTACCGTGCTTTGGGTGCAAAAGCCGACCCATGTTGCGGCAGCCGTCGGTATGGGCCTTGGCGTCTGGTTGATTGTTGGCGTGTTCGTTGAGATTGCCGAGCGGATCCACCTTGGCCGGGCCAGCCCAGCCGAGGTGCGCCGCCGCCTTGGCGGGCTTCCGCGCGGGGCGTGGGGTATGAGCCTAGCCCATGCGGGTCTGGGTGTCTTCGCCCTCGGAGCCTGTTTTGAGACCGCTTGGAAGATCGAGGCGGCGCAGGCCCTGAGCCTCAACCAGTCGATCACGGTCGGGGCCTATCAGGTCCAGCTTAGCGATGTCGTGGCCGCCAATGGCGCCAACTATATTGCCGAGCGCGGATTGGTCACGGTGACCAAGAACGGCAAGCCCGTTTGCGACGCCAAGCCCGAACGGCGCTTCTATCCAGCCAATAACCAGACCACTTCTGAGGTCGCCCTGTGCCTTGAAGGTCTGGACGATGTCTATCTGGTGATGGGTGAACGCCGCGCCGGAACCGAAGGCCAACCGGCATGGCTGGTGCGGGCCTATTGGAACCCCCTCGCGCGCCTGATTTTCTTGGGTCCGCTCCTGATGGCCTTGGGCGGAGCCGTATCCCTGTCCGATCGCCGCCTTCGCTTTGCCGCCCCGCGCCGCGCCGCCGAGGCTGTGGCCGTTCCGGTACCCGCCGAATGAAGCGCCTTGGCCTTTTGGGATGGCTCTTGGTCGCGGTGCTCAGCATGGGCGCTGCGGCTGATCCGTCCGAGCGCTTGGCCGATCCGGTTCTAGAGGCGCGGGCCAAAGCCCTGTTTCCTGAGATCCGCTGCATGGTCTGCCAAAATGAGTCGATTGATGACTCGCAGGCCGATCTGGCCGCCGACCTTCGTAAGATCGTGCGTGAGGAGGTGGCGGCTGGGCGTTCGGACACTGAGGTTCGCACCTATCTGGTCCAGCGCTATGGCGAATATGTCATGCTCAAGCCCGCCTTTAGCCTGACCAATGCCGCCCTTTGGGTGACACCCTTTGCCATCGTCTTTCTGGGGTTGTTCGCCTTTTTTGGGCTCAAGCGATCGTCGTCGGCTCAGGACCAAGAGACGAGCTTGACCGCTGCGGAACAGGCGCTGCTGACAAAATTGCAGGCCTCCGAGGCCGAATGACACGGTTGTGCCGCAGTTGCGCCACAAGAATCTCCCGATGGATGACACAAAGGTAACTTGAGAACATTGGCGCGAAGGGGCATTCGCTCTTAAGCTGAAGGGCGAAGGGCTCGATTCAAGCCTTGGAGTCGAGAACGAGGAAGATTGAACATGGTTGATAAGAAACGCGGATATATTTTGGGTGCCGTGGCCGGGGTCGGTTTGACCTTGGCAGCCATGGTTGGAACCGGCCTAGCGCTGCCGTCCGCCGCGGCTCAGTCCGGCGAAGTCAAACTCTATAAGGCCTCGGGCCTGCCCGTCTTTGCGCCGCCACCCGGCGCGCCGCTGTCGTTCGCTGATATTTTCGACAAGGTTGCCCCGGCGGTGGTGTCCATCGACGTGACCTCGAAGGTCGAGCCTCAGATGAAGGGCCGCCCAGGCCTTCGCCTGGTCCCGACACCTCCGGGTGCTGAAGGCTTCCCCTTCTCGGTTCCCGGTGCCCCTCAGCAGGGGGAGGGCGAGGATGGGCCCGATGATGGATCGCAGCAGGTCCCCGGTGGGCGGCCCACCCAATCGGCCGGTTCAGGCTTCTTCATTTCGGCTGACGGCTACATTGTCACCAACAATCACGTCATCGAAAATGCCGCCGAGATCAAGGTCGTGCTCAAGGATGAGCGCGAGCTGAAGGCGACCGTTGTTGGCCGCGACGAGGCCACCGATCTGGCCGTGCTCAAGGTCGAGGGCAAGGATTTTGCCTTTGTCAGCTTCGAAAAATCCGCCAAGCCCCGGGTCGGTGACTGGGTCATCGCGGTGGGCAATCCCTTCGGTCTGGGTGGCACGGCCACCTCTGGCATCGTGTCTGCCTTTGGACGTGAACTGGGCGAGACCTTCGTCGATTACATCCAGCTTGATGCGCCGATCAATCGCGGCAACTCGGGTGGTCCTACCTTTGACATCTATGGCCGCGTCATTGGCGTCAATACGGCGATCTTCTCGCCGTCTGGCGGTTCGGTCGGTATCGGCTTTGCTATTCCTGCCGACATTGCCGACACGGTTACCAAGCAACTGATCAAGTCGGGCAAGGTGTCACGCGGCTATATGGGCGCAGTGATCCAGAACTTTGACGCTGAAATGGCCGCCGCGCAGGGCATTAATGGGCGTAAGGCCGCCATCGTCGCTGAGGTGGTTCCCGGCGGCCCTGCCGAAAAGGCCGGTATCCAGCCCGGTGACGTGGTCTTGAGCGTCAATGGTAAGTCCGTCACCTCCTCATCGGAAATGACCCGTGAAGTCGCCAAGACCTTGGCGGGCAACACCATGAGCCTGAGCATCCTGCGTGAAGGCAAGCCCAAGACCATCGAGGTCAAGGCCGGTGTTCGTCCGTCCGAAGCCCAATTGAACGGCAAGGCTCCTGGCGCGGATACCGAATCCGCCCCCGACGCACCCAAGACCAAGCGTCCAGCGGTTCTGGGTCTGTCACTCGGCACCTTGGATGATGCCGCACGCGGCCGCTTCAAGGTTCCAGAAACGGTCCGTGGGGTTCTGGTCGAAGGGGTCACGGCGACCTCTGACGCAGGTATCAAGGGCTTGAAGACCGGCGATGTCTTAGTGCGGGTGGCCGACAAGGCTGTCTCAACACCGCAGGATGTCGTCGCTGCCGTCGATGGGGCCAAGGCCTCGGGCCGTGAAAGTGTCCTGTTGCTGGTCTATCGCGAAGGCCGGACCCTGTTCGTCCTGATCAAGATGGCCAAGTGATCCTTGGGCTGGTCAGGGGAAACTCTGGCCAGCCTGTCGATCCTGCCGGGGGGCTCATGCGTATTCTGATCGTTGAAGATGATGTTGAAGCCGCCGGGGCTATGGCGCGGGGCCTGTCCGAAGCCGGAATAGAGACTGTCCATGCCGCTGACGGGGTCCTTGGCCTCGCGGCGGCTCAGGCAGGCGGGTTTAACGTCCTCGTCATTGACCGCATGATGCCCAATATGGACGGCCTGACCCTGGTTGAGACCCTGCGCCGCGAGGGGGACCAAACGCCGGTCCTGTTCCTATCGGCCCTTGGGGAGATCGATGACCGGGTCGCGGGCCTCAAGGCGGGCGGCGATGACTATCTGGTCAAGCCCTATGCCTTTGCGGAACTGTCAGCGCGGGTTGAGGCCCTGGCCCGGCGGCGTGAAACAGGGTCCGTCCAGACCATGATCAAGGTCGGTGATCTGGAGATGGATCTGATCGGCCGCATGGTTCACCGGCAGGGCAAGGAGATCGATCTTCAGCCGCGCGAATTCCAACTGCTGGAATATCTGATGCGGCATGCGGGCCAATCGGTGACCCGCACCATGCTGCTCGAGAAGGTCTGGGAATATCATTTCGATCCCCAGACCAATGTCATTGATGTGCATATTTCGCGTCTGCGGGCCAAGATCGATAGGGGCTTTGACCATCCTATGCTGCAAACTGTGCGCGGCGCAGGCTATCGGCTGGAGGCCTAAGGCTCGTGGCGATTGGCCTACCACGGGTCTTTCGCACGACCCCCTTTCGGTTGACGCTGCTGTTCTTGATGGTCTTCGCCGCGGCGGCCAGCATCTTTCTGGGCTATATCTATATCGCGACCGCCGGGGAAGTCACGAGCCGCGCCGATCAGGCTATCTCCCAAGAGATCCAATCCCTGACCGGCGTCTATCGCCAAGGCGGGGTCAAGGCGCTGAACCGGTCTATTGTCGAGCGCGCCGTCGGGGATCGCCCCTTCCTCTATCTGCTTCGGGACAAGACCGGCCAAAAAATTACCGGAACCCTTGAAGCCTCGCCGGTTGAACGGTTCACCGGCTCGCCCAAAAGCGTCAATTTCAAGGTCACGGACACCGATCCGGACGGCGCAGAGGTGCGCCATTCGGCCAGAGGTCAGCAGGTTCAGCTTGCAGGCGGCGAAACCCTCTTTGTTGGCGCAGACGTCAATGGGGCAGAATCCTTTGTGCTCAAAATCTTGCGCGCCATCTGGGGCGCGGGGGCTCTGGTCATCCTGCTGGGCCTCGCGGGCGGGATTCTGATTAGCCGCAATGTCAATGAGACCATGGCCGGCCTCAATCGCGTGGTTATTGCTGTGCGAGGCGGCGATATTGCGGCGCGGGCTAAGCTGCGGGGCGTCAATGATGAGTTTGACGAGCTGGCTTCGGGTCTGAACGATATGCTCGATCGTCTGGAGCGATCCATGGGCGGCCTGCGCCATGTCGGTGACGCCATCGCCCATGATCTGCGCTCGCCTTTAGGCCGCCTCCGCGCGCGGCTGGAACTGGCCCTGATCGAGGCCGAGGCGGGCAAAGGTGATGCTCAGGCCGCCTTGGGTCAGGCGCTAGAGGATGCGGATGGGGTGCTGGCCACCTTCAACGCGGTTCTGGCCATTACCCGCCTGCAGTCGGCGGTCGAGGCCCCCGATCAGGTTCGGTTTGATCCGGGCGATCTCGCCGCAGGTGTGGCCGAGCTTTATGAGCCCCTGTGCGAAGACAAGGCCATTGAGTTCAAGCTGGAGGCAACGCCTGCCTTGGCCGTGCGCGGCAACCGCGAATTCATCGCCCAAGCCTTGGCCAACATTCTCGACAATGCGGTGAAATATACGCCCGAGGGCGGTGCCGTGCGCCTGCGCGTCCGGCGCCGGGCCTCAGGCGAGGTGGAGTTTTCAGTGACCGACACCGGCCCCGGCGTGCCGGAACCGGACCGGCCCCGCGTGGTGCAAAGGTTCGTGCGTCTGGAAAATAGCCGCAGTCAGCCGGGGGCGGGCCTTGGGCTGTCGCTGGTTGCTGCCGTGGCTGAGGCCCATGGCGGGCGGCTGGAACTGGACGAGGGTCCAGGCACCCTGAACGGCAGTGGTCCGGGCCTTCGGGTCGCGCTGGTTCTACCAAGGTTGGCCTAGGATCCTATTGGCCTGAGGCTGGCATTGCTGAATCCCGCCAAGGCCTTGCGTCATGGCCCTGTTTCCCTTAGAAGCACCGGTTCTTACAAGTCGCCTGGCCATTAGGCATGCCATGGCGGCTCTTAGTGCACCATCAGAGGACAGGGCTGTTAAAGGCTCTGCAGCAAAATGCCGAAGTTGAAGACCAAATCTGGCGTTAAAAAGCGCTTCAAGATCACTGCGACCGGCCGGATCAAGGCTGGCGTTGCGGGCAAGCGTCACCGCTTGATCAGCCACAATGCCAAATATATCCGCCAAAACCGCGGGACGAAGGTGATGTCGGACGCCGACACCAAAATCATCAAGCTGTTCATGCCCTACGCCTGACCGGCGCTTGTTCCTGCAATTTTAATTCAAGGTGATCTCATATGGCGCGCGTTAAACGGGGCGTAGTCTCCCACGCTAGACACAAAAAAGTTCTCGAGCAGGCCAAGGGTTTCTCTGGCCGCCGCAAGAATACCATCAAGACGGCTAAGGCCGCCGTCGACCGCGCTGGGCAATATGCCTATCGCGACCGTCGCAATAAGAAGCGCTCGTTCCGGGCCCTGTGGATTCAGCGCATCAACGCTGCTGCCCGTCTGGAAGGCTTCACCTACTCGCAATTCGTGCACGGCCTCGATCTGGCTGGCATCGAGATGGACCGTAAGGTTCTGTCCGACGTCGCCGCAGCCGATCCTGCCGCGTTCAAGGCCATTGCTGACAAGGTTCGTGCAGCCCTGGCCTAAGGCTTGTTGAGCTAACGCTCTTCCCATAGACCTAGACGGCGCGGGCGCTTATAGCCCCGCGCCGTTTGGCGTTTTACTCGACCGGAATAGGGACTTCTCATGTCTGACCTCGCGACCCTTGAAGCCGAGATCGTCTCGGCCGTCCAAGCCTCGGCTGATCTGGCCGGGCTAGACGCTGTTCGCGTCACGGTGCTGGGCAAGTCGGGCTCGATCTCAGCCCTGTTGAAGGGGCTCGGGTCTATGGGTCCTGATGAGCGCCGCGAGAAGGGGCCGTTGATCAATGGTCTGCGCGACCGCGTTCAGGCGGCGCTGGCTGAGCGCAAGACCGCACTGGAGGCCGCAGCCCTTGATGCCCAACTGGCTGCTGAGCGTCTCGATCTGACCTTGCCCGCGCCGCCGCGCCGCCGGGGCAGTGTCCATCCGACCATGCAGGTGATGGACGAGATGACCGCCATCTTTGCCGAGATGGGCTTTGCCGTCGCCGATGGCCCCGACATTGAAGATGATTTCCACAACTTTACGGCCCTGAACTTTCCGCCCAAGCATCCGGCGCGCGAGACCCACGACACCTTCTTCTTCTCGCCCAATGAGGCCGGGGAGCGGATGTTGCTGCGCACCCATACGAGCCCGGTCCAGATCCGCACCATGGTCTCGCAGGCCCCGCCGATCCGCATCATCGCGCCGGGCCGGACCTATCGCAAAGACAGTGACCAGACCCACACGCCGATGTTCCATCAGGTCGAGGGATTGGTCATTGATCGCAATATCCATATGGGCCATCTGAAATGGACCCTGGAGACCTTTGTTGGCCGGTTCTTCGAGACCAGTGACGTCGTCACCCGTTTTCGCCCCCATCACTTCCCCTTCACTGAGCCCTCGGCGGAGCTGGATGTGCAATGCGACCGCACGGGTGGCGAGTTGAAGGTCGGGCAGGGTTCTAGCTGGCTAGAGGTGCTGGGCTGCGGCATGGTCCATCCCAATGTCATCAAGAACTGCGGCCTTGATCCAGACGAGTGGCAGGGCTTTGCCTTTGGCATGGGCGTCGATCGTCTGGCCATGTTGAAATATGGCGTGCCGGACCTGCGCGACATGTTCGCCAGCGATGTGCGCTGGTTGGCCCACTATGGCTTTAGTCCCTTCGCGGCGCCGAGTGCGGCGGGTGGTTTGAGCTAGAGACAAAAGACCCCCTCCGTCGCTTTGCGACACCTCCCCCAAAGGGGGAGGATCTAAAATCTAAATCTTCCCCCTTTGGGGGAAGTCCCGGCAAGGCCGGGGAAGGGGGTCTGGTCCCCCGGCCCCGCTGGCAAGTTTGAGATGAGAAGATGAAATTCACCCTGTCCTGGCTCAAGCAGCACCTAGAAACCACGGCGAGCGCGCAAGAGATTGTCGACGCCATGACCATGGCGGGCCTTGAGGTCGAGCATGTCGAAAACCCGGCCCAAAAGCTGGCGGCCTTTACCGTGGCGCGCATTGTCAGCGCCGAGCAGCATCCCAATGCTGACCGCCTGCGGGTCTGTCAGGTCGATACGGTCGATGGCCGCAAGGAGATCGTCTGCGGCGCGCCCAATGCTCGCGCGGGCCTGACCACCATCTATGCCCCCATCGGCGCCTATGTGCCGGGCCTCGACGTGACCTTGGTGGAAAAGCCGGTCCGGGGCGTGGTCTCCAACGGCATGCTCTGTTCGGCGGCGGAGCTGGAAACGGCTGAAGAGTCCGACGGCATTATGGAGCTTTCAGGCGATCTGGCCGTCGGAACCCCGGTGGCGGAGGCCCTCGGCCTCGAAGCGGTCATTGATTTTGAAGTCACCCCCAATCGCCCCGATTGGCTCGGCGTCGCTGGCATTGCCCGCGATCTGGCCGCCACGGGTATTGGCGCCTTGAAGGACCTCAGCGTCGCGGCCGTGCCGGGCACTTTCCCCTGTCCGATCCAGATTAGCCTGACCGCCCCGCAGGCCTGCCCCCTGTTCGCTGGCCGGGTGATCAAGGGCGTCAAGAATGGACCGTCGCCAGAGTGGCTACAGGCCAAGCTGAAGTCGGTCGGCCTGCGCTCGATCAATGCGCTGGTCGATGTCACCAACCTTCTGTCCTATGACCGTGCCCGCCCGCTTCACGTCTATGACGTCGACAAACTGACCGGCAAGGTCATCGAGGCCCGCATGGGGATCGCGGGCGAAAGCCTCGAGGCGCTGGACAGCAAGACCTACGCCCTGACCGGGGATATGTGCGTCATTGCCGATGCTTCCGGTGCCTTGGGCCTTGGCGGCGTGATGGGCGGCGAGAGCACGGGCTGTTCGGAGGCGACCACCAGCGTCTTTATCGAGAGCGCTTGGTTTGATCCCCTAATCACCGCCCAGACGGGTCGGGCGACCGGCATATCCTCGGACGCGCAGTACCGTTTTGCCCGCACAGTCGATACCGGCTTTGTCGTGCCCGGCCTGGAGTTGGCCACCCGGCTGATCCTTGAGCTTTGCGGCGGTGAGGCGTCTGAGGTCTTGGTCGCCGGTGCTGCGCCCGCCGCGCCCGGTGCCATCAGCTTTGATCCGGACTATGTCCAGCGCCTGTCAGGCCTGTCGGTCACGCGCGAGCGCACCTTTGAGATCCTGTCCCATCTTGGTTTTGCCATTGAGGGGACGGGCGGCACAGTTCAGGTCACCCCGCCAAGCTGGCGGCGCGATGTCGAGGGCAAGGCCGATCTGGTCGAAGAGGTGGCCCGAATTGCAGGCTACGGCGCCCTGCCGTCCACGCCCTTGCCGCCCGTCACCAGCGCGGCGAGCGGCATCCTCACTGTGCGCCAAAATCGCGCCCGCATGGGTCGCCGGGCCATGGCGGCCTTGGGCTATGCCGAGGCGCTGACCTGGTCCTTCACCGCTCGCAAGACCGCAAGCCTGTTTGGCGGCGGTGATGAGGCTGTGGTCCTATCCAATCCGATTGCGTCGGATCTGGACTGTATGCGCCCCTCGATCCTGCCCAACCTGATTGAGGCGGCGGGCCGCAATGCCAAGCGCGGTTTTGCCGATCTGGCCCTGTTCGAGGTCGGCCCGGTCTTTGCCGGGGATCGGCCCAAGGATCAGCGCACCGCCATCACCGGCCTGATCGCCCCCCATGCCCCTCGCCGTTGGGATCAGGGCGCGGCGGAAGATGTCTTTACGGTCAAGAGCGACCTGATGGCCCTCTTGGAAGAGCTGGGAGCGCCGACAGCTTCGCTTCAGACCGCGCAGGGCAGCAATTCGCCTTGGTGGCACCCTGGCCGCTCAGCGCGCCTCCAGCTTGGCCCCAAGGCCGTGGTCGCAGAGTTCGGCGCCTTGCATCCCAGCGTCCTGAAGGCGCTCGATGTTGATGGTCCGGTCTATGGCTTTGAGCTCTGGCTCGATGCGGTGCCCGAACCCAAGCGCAAGGGCAAGTCCAAGCCCGGCTATGAGGCCTCCAGCCTGATGCCGCTCAGCCGTGACTATGCCTTCATTGTCGAA
>Ga0209499_1002754_pt1 | contig 11077 bp, 8 predicted proteins | sample C_130208_EF_Meta_FD_187306 | JGI IMG/M metagenome (GOLD analysis project Ga0209499, IMG submission 187306) | Freshwater microbial communities from Lake Croche, Canada to study carbon cycling - C_130208_EF_MetaG (SPAdes) (version 2) | ecosystem: Environmental > Aquatic > Freshwater > Lake | place...
GCCGCTAAGGCGCAGGACTTGGGGATCACCCGTGACCCCGCCTTTTCGGCCCTTGTCATCGCCCAAGGCACCGAGGTGCTGTTCCAAGCCGCCGCCCCCGACTTTAGCGCCACAAGCCCCCATTCGCTGCAATCCATCACCAAGATGCATATGCACCTGATCATGGCCGAGCTGTTCGCCACAGGCCGCCTGCACCCCGGCGATCTGGTGCGTGATCACTTGCCCCAGATCGGGTCGGCCTATGCCACAGCCACTCTGGCCGATGTGCTGGATATGAATGTCGAGAACGACTTTTCCGAAGACTACAGCGACCCCGAAGCCGATTGCTACCGCGAGGAAGAGGCTTTGGGCTGGCGTCTGCCCCCCACCGATCGCCCCGAAGAAACGCTAAGCGCCTTTGTGAGCAGCCTGACAGGGCAAGGCACGGCCAACTCCTCGCCCTATTGCCGCTACAAGTCGGCCAATACCGATGTGTTGACCGTCATCGCCGCAGCCCATGTTGATCTGCGCCAAAGGGTCGAAGCCATCTGCGACGCGGCAGGCTACGAGGGCGGCTTTCACATCAGCCTAAGCCCCGAACACCTGCCCGCCTTTTCCGGCGGCGGCTGCCTGTCAGCCCGCGATCTGGCGCGCTTTGGCCTGCTGTTCGCCCGCCGCGGGCAGGCGGTCTACGGCCCGCCCGTGGGCGTGGGGGCTGCCTTTGACGCAAGCCTGACCCGCCCTGCACCCTTGGTCAGCCCGAAACGCGGCACCATGCGCTATTGCACCCACCTCATGACCCGCAACGGCTGGCTGGGCCATGCAGGCTACGGCGGGCAGTTCTTGATGGTGAACATGGCCAACGGACGGGTGGCGGCGTTTTTAAGCGTGCTGGAAAACGAAAGCGGCTATGATGAAGACTACATGCTGGATGTGATCACCAAGCTAGAGCAGGTTGTGGCCAACCCGTTTTAGGATCCCCTGAGAGGATGATTTGTGATTTCCTGGCAAGCGGGGGGCCCTGAAGGGCGCGTTCGCCAAGCGGATGGGCAAGAAGCCGCGATCGGCTGGATGCGCCTTGGGGGATCAGCGGCGAGATGTTTGACCTTTACGTCCAGACCCATATGGCCCGCACCCTGAGGGCGATGTGATCAATCTTGACAATCTTTCGTCCCACAAAAGCCACAAACTGGTCGAAACGCTGCGCGACAGCGGCGTGTGGTTTGCGTTCCTGCCGCTCTATTCCCCGCCTGGAACCCTATAAAAACGCCCCTAACAAAAATAAATGCCCCCATCCCACGCGCCGCCCCACAAACAGACAACACCTTATGGCAAGCCGTGGGCCATGTCTGCAACCTCTTGACCCAATAAGCCTGCTACACCGTCTTAAAGCCCGCAGAATAAGAAGCCAATTTAGCGCAACCCGCTTTAGGTGAACCTTGGGTCACACCATGCAAGCAGGCGCCATGGGTCTTTGTCGACGCGCGCTTTATCGTGGCTGACCTTCGTTAAAGTCTGATCTCCTAGGGCCAAGCGGATCGCGGCAATATGGGTTGGCGAAATGTAAGAGGTTGAAGAGGCGGATATGCGCTGCAGGAAGCAAATCGCTTCAGATTTACGACCTGTCTTGGCCTTTATCCACGCGTGGTAAGCTTGCACAAAGGTGTCGTCAGGGTAAAGCCGCACAGCCTCGGCAATTGCTTTTTCAGCCGCGTCCCATTCATCGGATTTGACATGGATCAGGGCTTTCATAATCCAAAGCAAATCGACATCTGGTCGGAACGTCAGAGACTCGTCGATGTAAAAGGCAGCCTCGTCATACCGATTTTGCGCGCAAAGAACCCAACCTTTCAGCGCCAGTAACACTCTTTCTAGAGGCGTGATTGCCAGAGCGGTGTTCAATGCCGCTTCGGCACGGTCAAGTTGCCCATGGCCGATCAACAGCCAAGCCCTATAGAACTCGGCAAGCCACGATGGCGGCCCGCTTTTAAGCGCCTCTGTGATCAGGTAAAGCCCACCCGTTATGTTATTTTCTGTCATCCCAATCAAAAAGCCCTTTGTCGCCAAGGCTGACGGCAGGTTTGGCTGAAGTGACAAGGCGACTTCGACAAGTTTTAGGGCGGCGGTTGCCTGCTTGGCTGGCCGAACATATCCCCGTATCATGCGAGAAATTTCCACATCGGCTTGCAAACTCGGGCCCAATGCAAAATCTGGAAATCGCTTATGGGCCTTTTGCAGAACGGCGGCCGCCGATTTCAAATTTTTATCAGTCCGATGAGAAAATGCGATCCCCAGATCAACCAATATCGCGCGATCCAACTTTTCACTGAGCAAGGGCAAAAGCGAATCAGCACCACCCGTGGTCAAACGCGGGGCCGACGTTTCGCGCAGATGGAAGTGATTATGGCCCGAGGATGCCACAAACTGGGCGGCACCCCGACCAAGCGATGCCCCAACCTCACCCAGCATCGCCATTTGCTCAGCCCCGGTTAGGTCATCCCACGCACAAACATGCCGAGGAGCGGCAATCACACCCGCGCCTTGGTCCAAACAAATTGGGCAGGCATGGCTTCGGTCGGTCACTGGCACCCCGTTAACGAATTTACGGCAGCGAGTGATACTGGTTAATGATCAAATGTCCATGGGCTGGTTGGACCCCGACAGATCAAGCGCCTTAGACAGCGCAAGCCTTAGCGTCTTTGTCACCAAGACCTGTGCCGCTGGTCATGTGGTGGCCTTTCCAACCTTGACCCGCTTGCCCTGTCTGGAAAGACCGCTGCTAGCGAAAGGCACGCAGATCAGGGCAACCGCTGTCAGTGCGGCGATCAACAGCCATGCGTCATTGATTGCAGCACTGAGTGCTGCCTTTTCCAACAGCGGGGCAAGCAGCCCTTGCGTGGCTGCGTCAAGCGGCCCGGGTGGCATGGCTGCGAATATCTGTGGTGGAATGCCTATGAAGGCGGCAGCCGCAGCGTCGCCTTCCTGCAAGCGCGCCATCAGATCGGCACCGTGCACCGGAGCGCGCGAATAGATCACCGTGTCAATCAGCGCCAATCCAATGGCCCCGCCCAGATTGCGCATCAGGTTGAACAGACCGCTGGCATCGGGCACGCGTTCTGGCGCAAGATGCCCAAGCGCAAGCCGCGTGGGCGGCAGCAGACAGAACATAATGGCAAGGCCGCGCACAACCTGCGGCCAGAACATGCCATCGGCATCGGTCTGCGGTGTGGTAAACCCGCTCATCCCCAGCCCCAAGGCAAACAACCCAAAGCCAAACGCCGTCAGCAGGCGGGCATCGGCGCGCTCTTCCAAAGCCACGGCGATCGGCGCCATCAGCAGTTGGGCCACCCCCGTCACCAGCATAATCGTTCCGATCTCAAACGCCCCATGACCGCGCACAAAGGCCAGATAGACCGGCATCAGATAGACCGATCCAAAAAGGCCAATCCCCAGAACAAAGCTTAACAGGCAGCCGATGGCAAAGCTGCGGTTTGCAAAATTGCCAAGGTCGACCACGGGGGCTTGCGCCGACAGGCTGCGCCTGACAAAGCCCAGACCGCTGATCCCCGCAAGCGTCAACAGCCCCAAGACCAAACCCGATAGCCAGCCGCGCTGCGGTGCCTCTTTTAAGGCAATCTCTAAGCTGGCAAGGGCCGTGGCCAGCAATGCCAGCGACAGCCCGTCCACCCGCCGGATCAGGGCCAGCCGCGCCGTATCGCGCGGCAACACCGCCGTGGCAACGGCTATGGCGGCCAAGCCCGGGGCCACGTTGATCAAAAAGAGCCAGTGCCACGAATAGGTCTGGGTGATCCAACCGCCGATGATCGGGCCGACAGTCGGTGCCAAGACCGCCAGTACCCCGGCCACACTCGTAGCAACCCCTTGGCGGCGCTGTGGAAACAGCAAAAAGACCGCCGCAAAGACGGCCGGGATCAGCGTTCCCCCCGCCAGACCCTGCACCACCCGCCAGCCCACCAGCGCCCCAAAACTGCCCGAGCCCGCACATCCGATGGAGGCCAGCGTGAACAGCGACACCGCCCCCACACACAGCCAGCGCATCGTCAGCACGCGCATCAGCAGGCCGGTCAGCGGAATGGCGGTGACTTCGGCGATCAGATAGGCGGTTTGCACCCAGCTCATCTGATCGGGCGCGATGTGTAAGGCCGCTTGGATATTGGGCAACGAGGTCGCCACGATCTGCACATCCAAAATGGCCATGAACATGCCGATGCACATGGCCCCAAAGCCCAGCCATGTGCCAAACCGAACAGCCGAGGTTTCAGATTGCGGCATCTCAAACTGGGGCATCGCGGTGCGCCTGTTTCAAACCGGCGTTTTCGGCCTGAATGCGGATGGTCAAGACAATGGCATTGAGCGCAGTGAAAACCAGCGCAACCCAAGGCAGGCCCAGACACAAAGGCAAGACCGCAATCTCGCCGATCACCACCAGATAGTTGGGATGGTTGACAAAACGGTAAGGCCCGCGCGCCACCAGCCGTTCGCCCGCGATCACAAGGATGCGCGTGGTCCAACGCGCCCCAAGCGTGGTCAATACCCAAACCCGCGCCGCTTGCAGGCCCACAAACACGGCCAGCCAAAGCGGATTGACCGTCTGCCCCGCACCGTAGGCCCAAAGCACCATCAGCCATGCCGCATGCATGGCCACAATCAACGGGTAATGTCCGGGCGCAATCTCAACCGCGCCGCGCGCCAATAAGGCTGCGGTGTTGCGCCGCGCCAGCCACAATTCTCCCAACCGGCCCAATGTCACCAGCCCAAGCACAACAACGGCGGCCCTCATGCGGCAGCCTTTAAGCAAACACAGCTTGCGGTGAAGCCCGGTCCCATCGCGGTTAACAAAGTGCGGGGCGGCAAGCCGGCTTGGATCAACCGTTCCAGAACAAACAGGGCGGTTGGCGCGGACATATTGCCATAATCCGCCAGAACCATGCGTTCGTGGTCCAGCGTGCCCTGTTGCAGCGATAAGGCGCGCTCTAGCGCCGTAATCACCTTTGCGCCGCCGGGGTGACAGGCAAACCGGTCGATATCCCCCAAGGTCAGCCCGCTGCGCGCCAAAATCTCGCCAAGCGCTTGGGCGATGTTCGCCTCGGCAAAGGGCGGGATGGCGCGGTCAAAGATCACGCCAAGACCGGTGTCGTCCACGCTCCACCCCATGATGTCCAGCGTGCCCGGCCAGGTGTGCTGGCCCGACATCTCGACACTGGCCAAACCGCCCTCGCCCGCGCGCAATACACAAGCCGCAGCCCCATCGCCGAACAGGGCGGTGGCCACGATGTTTTGCTTGGTCAATTTGTCCATCCGGAACGCGATCGAGCACGCCTCTACCGCCACAACCAGCACAAAGCTGCCCGGACGCGATTGCGCCAGTCTTGCCCCCAGCCCCAATCCCGTCACCCCGCCCGCGCAGCCCAAGCCAAAGACGGGAACCCGCTCGATATCGCTGCGAAACCCCAAAGCCTGCGCAACGCGGGCATCAATACCGGGGGTTGCAAGGCCAGTGGACGATACCGTGACCACGGTATCTACGGCGTCACCCGAAATGCCCGCTGCCGCCAAAGCCTTTGCCGCAGCGGCCACAAACAAGGCGCAAGCCCCGTCCAAATACGCCGCATTGCGCGCCGACCAGCCAAGGGGCTGCAAATACCACGCCAGCGGCTGCACCAGATAGCGCCGCTGGATGCCAGAGCTTGCAAACACCCTCTGCAAACGGTCAAAGTCGTCAAATCGCGCGGAAAAGGCGTCATGCGCCACTTTCGCCGCATCTTTCTGATCGATCCCGTTCGCAGGCACAGCCGAGCTGACCGCTAGCAATTTGACCTTTTGTGCCACAAATCTTCCTTTTCCGCCTAAGCTTTCCGGCACCAAACCCGCAGGGAAGCAGGCTGCCTTTGGTCAACCCAAGGCAGGGCTATCGGTTCCCGTCTGGCGCTGAGCCTACCACGCAGGGGCGGCTTTGTCACCTCTCGCCCAAGTCCTGACCGTCTTGCCGTGTCCTTGATGCAGATGAGTGCGGGTCAGGCCAATTCCGACCAAGGTGAAGGAAGTTTAAAGGCTTGTTCGCCCATCGCTTCCGCCCCCCGTGGGCCAAGGCGCGGGCCAAGCAACCAAGGATCACCCATGACACCCACGCATAGACCATCCGCACGCCCCAACTGGGACAAAGCCATCTTAGAACACCTTCCGGCCCTGCATCGCTATGCCCTTGGATTGGCGCACAACTTTCACACCGCACAAGACCTTGTGCACGACACGGTTGTTAAAGCCTATGCAAGTATCGACAAGTTTCTGCCCGCCAGCAACCTGCGTGCTTGGTTGTTCACGATCCTGCGCAACACATTTTATTCCCAAATGCGCAAGCAAAAGCGCGAAGTGGCCGATCCGGATGGGCTTTATGCCGCAGCGCTTGTGACCCATCCCGAGCATGACGCACGGCTTGCGATGGGCGAGTTTTTGAACGCCTTCAAGCAGCTCTCGTGCGAACACCGTGATATTATCACGCTGGTCGGGGTGGCGGGGCATTCTTATTCCGTGGCCTCAGACATCATCGGGGTGCCGGTGGGAACCGCAAAAAGCCGTCTGAGCCGCGCACGGGCGCAGTTGAGCGAAACGCTAGAGGCACCCGTGCGGCCCTGTGGGCTTGGCGACCGCCTAACCCCGACTGCACGCAAAGCCCCGCAGGACAGCAAATCGCCTTTGCATTGACACAAGGTGTCGCCAAAACAACTGGCCCGCCATAGCCGCGACTTTGCAACCCGTCGCGACACAGGCGCGATGAGCGGTGCCTTGGTCAGGGCAGAACAGGGCAGCTTTGCCGACGGCGTGGCTTGATCCGGGCTGGGGTTGATCACCTTCAAACGTCACGCTGAAGGGGCAAGGCGATGTTACCTTGGTGTTTTGGCAGACCCCCCGGCACAGGCGCGCCTGAAAGGTGACGCCAGATCAGGTGATGATCCGCCCCGACATCCGCGCGCTTACATCTTAGAATCGCTGTTGCGACGTTCAACCTGTGCGCTTTTGGTCGCGTCATCGCGCAGCTTTTCTTTGACATCCGACCCCGCCTTGGACAGAAGCCCCGCCAATTGCGTCAATTCTTTCCGACCCGCCGCAGATAACAGAAGATTTGGGGGAATTTCGTGGCTTGCGGCCAAGGCTTCGATCGTTTCGTCCAGATCAAGGGGCGAGTCGAATAACTTGTCGCCGCCAAAGGAAAACCCGCTGATGAGAATTTTGCCCTCGGGTGTAAAGGTGCCGATAATATGCCAGTCGATATTTGCCATTTCATGTCGCCCCTTTGGGTTCGCAGCGCCACTGCGGCACAAGAATTCATGCAGTCCTGAGGATAGCGTTCCTGCAAAAGGCGGCATTAACATAGATCAGCCATCCACACGCCTTGGCAGATCAAAATCCCAACCCACATTGCGCGGCAGGCCAGCACCTTGGGCAGACCTGTTGCCCCGCGACTGTGGCCTCAGGGCAGGGCTTGGACGGCCGCGCCGCTTTTTTGCAAACGCCTCACCCAGCACATCGGCCTGCTGGCACAGGGCCGCTTAGATCCGCTTCAGCCAAAGGTTCTCGTCTTGCATCGCCGTCATCTGGCCGATCAAAGACGCAATGTGCAACGGCTTGTCTTGCGGCGACCCCCGCCTTGTGGCCAGCGCAGTCTACGTTTGCCCCGCTGCCTGCGGGGGGATCGCCATCGAAGATCGAAATAAAGCCCCGCCTGAGCGTTTAACGGCATGGTCGCAACGCAGGCCGTGGGTCAGGCGATAAGGCAGATGCGCGGCTCTTGAAATCTGGTAAGCTGCGCCGCGATCTGATCCGGGCGGCTTATCTGGCCGTAAAGCCTGCGTCGCCCTTCACGTGGACCTGTCTTATGACACACTCTTTCAATCGCCTTGCCCTTGGGCTGCTTGCGGCTTTGTTCATCCTGTCTTCGGTATTGATGTTGGAGCGCGGCAGGCAAGGGTTAGAGATTACGGATTTTCAGGTGGGTCAAACGCCTGTCACTTTATACGCTTTGCCCAGCCAGACTGGACCGGTGGTGGTGGTGGCGCATGGGTTTGCAGGCTCGCGCCAGATCATGCAGGCCTATGCGATGCCTTTGGCGCAGGCGGGGTATCGGGTGTTGGCCTTTGATTTTCAAGGCCACGGGCGCAATCCGGTGCCGATGTCGGGCGATGTCACGTCGATTGACGGCACAACGCGGCTGTTGGTTGCCGAAACGCGGCGGGTGATTGCCGCGGCGCGCGCCTTGCCCGGTGCGCCGCCCGTGGCGCTGCTGGGGCACTCGATGGCCACAGACATCCTCGTGCGCGCCAGTGTAGACGAGGCCAAGGCGGGCCAGCCCGTTGCAGCGGTGGTGGCTATTTCGATGTTCTCGCAAGCGGTGACGGCGACAGCACCGCAAAACTTGCTGGTGATCACCGGCCAATGGGAAAGTGCGTTGCGCCAAGCGGGGTTGGATGCGGTGCATTTGGTGGACCCCGCCGCCGGCGAGGGGGATTTGGTGCGCAAAGGCGATGTGACGCGCAAGGCAGTTGTGGCGCCTTGGGTCGAGCATGTGGGCGTCTTGTTCAGCCCTGTGGCCGTGGATGCAGCGCAAGCTTGGCTGGATGAGACCTTTGATCGCCACGCCCCGCCGACGGCGGGTCATCGCGGATGGTGGATTTTGGCGCTGCTGGCGGGGATTGTGGTGGGGTTTTATCCGCTGGTCGCGGCCCTGCCCAAAGGCCGCCCCGCGCCCGCCTTGTCAACGCCGCACTTCTTGGTCGTGTCGCTTCTCCCTGCGGCGCTTGCGCCTTTCGTGATTACGCCGTTTTATCATAATTTCCTGCCGGTTCTGGTGGCCGATTATCTGATGCTGCATTTGGCGCTGATGGGGGGGTTGCAACTGGTGTTGCTGGGAGGCTGGCGGCGCGAGCGGTTTGCGGGGTCGGCAGTTGTTTTGGCGCTCTGGGGGATTTTGGTCTTCGGGTTGGCGCTTGATCGCTATGCGGCAAGCTTTTGGCCCACAGTGCAGCGCCTGCCCATTATTGCGGCCCTGTGCCTTGGCACGGTGCCCGCGATGCTGGCTGACGCTTATGTCACCCAAGCGGGCAGGGCGGCTTTGTGGCGCAGGGTTTTGGCGCGGGTGAGCCTCTTCGCCTCGCTCGGGGCTGCGGCGGTGATCGACCCGGACCAGTTGATGTTTGTCCTGATCGTGTTGCCGGTCTTTGTGCTGTTCTATCTGGTCCACGGCCTTATGGGCCGCTGGGTGGGACAGCGCGCAGGGCCGATGGCGGCGGGGATCGGGTTGGGCCTGTGTCTGGCTTGGGCCTTGGGGGTGAGCTTTCCGATGTTTGCACCTTAAGGGGCGGGGGGCTTGTTTGCGCAAGCCCCCGCAAGGCACCTAAGCGCGCAGATCGGCGGGCAGCAGGGCGTCGGGCAGGTTTTGATAGGCCACCGGGCGCAGCCAACGCCGGATCGACAGCGTGCCGACCGAGGTTGCGCCGAAATTGGTGCTGGCCGGATAGGGCCCGCCGTGCACCTGCGCATCCACCACTTCAACGCCGGTGGGAAAGCCATTGGCCAGCACGCGGCCGGCTTTGCGTTCCAAGATCGGCATGAGCCTTTGGCCAAGCCCCGTGTCGGCGTCATCCAGATGCAGGGTGCAGGTCAACTGCCCCTCTAGGCTTTGCGCCACGGCGATCATCTGGGCCGCATCGCGCACCCGCACGATCAGGCCAAGGGGGCCAAAGACCTCTTCGGACAGGGCATGGTTGCCCAGCCAGTCGTCGCCCGAGACTTGGAACAGATAAGGCGTGGCCTGCCGCAGATCGCAGACCGAGCTGAGAACTGCCCGCACCCCTGCTTGCGCCGCCACGCGGTCGCGCCCCGCGCGGTAGGCGGCGGCAATGCCGTCGGTCAGCATGGTTTGGCTGGCGGTTTGGGCCAAAGAATCGTGGGCGGCGGTGATGAAAACCTGTGCCTCTGGCCCGTCGATCACCACGGCAATACCGGGGTTGGTGCAGAACTGGCCTGCGCCCATCGTCAACGATCCGGCCCAGCCTTTGCCGATGGCCTCACCGCGCGCAGCGAGAGCTGTAGGCAAAAGGAACATCGGGTTGACTGAGCCAAGCTCGCCAAAGAAAGGGATCGGTTCCGGTCTGCGTGCGCACAGATCAAACAGCGCACGCCCGCCGCCCAAAGACCCGGTAAACCCCACTGCCTTGATCAGCGGATGCTGCACCAGACTTTCGCCCACATCGCGCTTGCCGCCCTGCACCAGCGAGAAGACCCCCGGATGCAGCCCCAGCGCCGTGATGGCAGCATCAATCGCCTGCGCCACGATCTCGGCCGTGCCGGGATGGGCGGAATGGCCCTTGACCACCACGGGGCACCCCGCCGCAAGGGCTGATGCGGTGTCGCCGCCTGCTGTGGAAAAAGCCAGCGGGAAGTTTGACGCGCCAAAGACCGCCACAGGGCCAATCGGGCGCTGGACCATCTTGATATCGGGGCGCGGGGCGGGTTTGCGGTCGGGCTGGGCCGCATCATGGCGGCGGTCGAGATAGTCGCCCGCGCGGATATGGCTGGCAAACAGGCGCAACTGGCCCGTGGTGCGCCCGCGCTCGCCTTCTAGGCGGGCTGTGGGCAGGCCGGTTTCGGCGGTGCCGATGGCGGTGATCTCGGCCCCGCGTGCCTCGATCTCGTCGGCGATGCGGTCTAAAAAGGCCGCGCGGGTGGCGCGGGGCAGGGCGGAGTAGCTGGGATAGGCCGCCTCGGCGGCTTGCACGGCGGTGTCGATATGGGCCGGGGTGCCCACGCTATAGGCCAAAGCCTCGCCCGTGGCGGGAGAGGACAGGAAAGTGGTTTCGCCCGCCACCCATTGGCCTGCGATAAGGTGATGTCCGGTGAGCATCTTAGTCTCCTGTGAGCGTTGGTCTTTGGGGCTGGCGGTGCCGCGGGGGTTTCACACCCCCGCACCCCCGTGGGATATTTGGGCACATATGAAAGGGGTTAGAAGTGGAAGGCTTCGACCACGCGCCGTGCGCCTAAAGTGAGGGCATCGGCGACATGGATCATCGGGGCAAGGTCGACG
>Ga0209499_1002755_pt1 | contig 11077 bp, 9 predicted proteins | sample C_130208_EF_Meta_FD_187306 | JGI IMG/M metagenome (GOLD analysis project Ga0209499, IMG submission 187306) | Freshwater microbial communities from Lake Croche, Canada to study carbon cycling - C_130208_EF_MetaG (SPAdes) (version 2) | ecosystem: Environmental > Aquatic > Freshwater > Lake | place...
TGTAACTGATAAAAAATGCCCTGTATGCCCAAGTTTAACAAGTGGTTATCCGTTATCAGTAAAAGAATTTGATGCATCTAGAAAAGTAACATCCGGTGTAAGTGCTAATACACCTGCAATGAATGCATAAAACTTAAATAAAAATTGATAATTATATAATTAGTTAATACAATTAATTATATTAAAATGAATTCTCTTTTATTGGATAGATATTATCTCCATGATATATATCCTTATCCTGAATCTGTTCAATTAGAGTTCAAAAAATCATACCATATTAATCAATTAGATAAATATAGAGAAACGGTATGTGCTTTTTTAAATACTTCAGGAGGTCATATTATTTTTGGTATAACAAATGATTGCGTAATTATTGGTAATTATCTTAATCAAAAAGATATTGATTCTATCATGTTATTTGCTGATAGTATTTATACAATTCTTAAAACAGTAGATGGTCAAAATATTAAACCAGGTTCTATTACTGTTAAATTTGAAAAAATAGCAAGAGATTTATATATTATTATATTTACGTGTATTAGATATGAAAATGTTAAATATCAACTTATTTCAGGTGATTCATGGGTTAGAATGAATGCAAGTAATAAAAAAGTAAATGAAACCAAATTATATCAACAACAACAATTAGATATAATAAAACATAGGTTATATGTAAAATATCAAAAAGAAATTAAAGATAATGTTGTTGTTATTAGTGATATTCTAATTAAAAAACAAAATAAAGAAGCTGAACTTAAATTAAATAATAGATTTAATTATTATTTAATAATTTTATGCGTTTTTAGCATTATATTTTTTTACAAAGCTTGCTAATACTACGTGGTAGAGTACAACACCTGCGAGTAAGAAGGATACTTCATATAAAAAGTTTTCTGATAGCATTGGGCCTGAATTTTTAAAAGCCCATAGTAAATGGTATGTTACTGCAATTGCAAATACTTTAGCTAAATCTACGACTAATTCGCCTTTTGTGTGAGAGTCCATGTTCATTTATATAATATATATACAAAAATAAAATTAATTATTAATTAAAGATTTATGTTTAATATAATATATTTTTTTAATAAATATAAATATGATTAAAGACGTCTTATTAGTATCTGCCTTAATACTATCAATTGTTTTAATATACAGAATGTATGTTGTAAATCAAAAAATTAATAATCTAGAAGAAAAATTTGTAGTTCTAGACAATTTTTCACAAACTTTATTTAATTATATTTCTAACAAAGAAGAATCACCTTTAACCAATGAAATTACTTATTCTAATAATGATACCAAAAAAGTTGATGCTCCATCTGTAAATGCTGTTGAAAATGAAGCAAATAATAATGCAGAAGAAAGTGATTCAGATAGTGAAAGTGAATCTGATGATATCAAAGAAACAGAAAATTTTGAGTCTAAAGAAATATTATCTGAAATGGTATCCCAATTAAAAGAATCAAATTTAGTTGTAGCAGATGATAAAAAAGAAGTAGAAAAAATAGAAGAAACAGTAGAAGAAACAACAGAAGTAAAAGAAGAAGAAGAAACAAAACCCACAGAGTTTTTAACTGAAAATTATGTAGTTACTCAATTAATAAATGAATCTACTCCTGTTGTAAATACTAAAAAAAAACAGGAAGACTTAATGAAATTAAATATGAATCAATTAAAAGATCTAGCAAAATCCAAGAACATTCCATTATTCCAAGGCAGAAATATCAAGAAGAAAAATATTTTAGTTCAGGATATAATGGATTCCAATTAAATAATTATTTAAATAATCAATTAATGCAATTTAATACATTGTCACAAATATCTAGTAATAATTATAATAATAATATATCTTCTCAGGGAAATTTTCTTTTTGTATTTTATGAATTCTAAATTCGGAGAATGCTGCAATTGCCCTGCCTTAGTCGATGGTCGTTTTTTTACTAACTGGAGAGATCGTGATGATCTACAATACAATATTATGAAACAAAATAATCTATCCAATAGCAATCAATTTCGTGATTATTTAATTTCAAATGCTGCTAATATTATCAGCTCTAACATTAAAGATATTGAAAAAAATTACAAATGCAACTATAATACACCTGCAAATCAAACTGTAATTAGTGCTGATAATGGCGGATATGTAAATGGTCCCTTAAATGATCCTTCTGATAATAAAGGTATCTTTGGATCATCTGCACCTGCTACACCATCTGCAAAATAAAATAATATAATTTATAAATTATTATATTATTTATTCGTAACTTTAACCCAAGTTAAAATATTGCTAACTGATAATGATATAAATGTCATTGTATCTCCTACATATGTTAAATATGGTATTGTTAATGGCACTGTTGATGATGTTATTGTTTGTGCTGATATAGTATAAGGTGTTGATGTTATTGTTGTTGATGGTATAGTTGTTGTTACTGATATTGCTGCATTTGGTAATGTATTGCTTTGATTTACATTCGAAAACGTTAATTGATATGTTCCCGGATTTGTATTCGATATTACAATTATTTTAATTTCTTGTCCCACATTCTGCGGTGATGGTAAAGCTACTGTTGCAGATGCTGTAATTGCTACTGGAAACAACGAATATGCATTTATGTTTGTTGATGTTAAATCTGTAGAAGGATTATATGTTGCTATCGCTGTATTAGTACTTATACTTCCTCCACTTCCTTGAAATCCAAAACTTCCTCCTACACTTAATCCATATGGTGGTTGCGTTATTCCCGATGTTCCCATTTTCATACTAGTATATATAACATCTGTATTTGTACTCGTCGATTCTACATATGTCCATCCTTGATTTGCAATTGCAAATGTTGGACCAGTTGAAGTTCTCCCAATCACTTGCACTTGAATACCACATCCCGATAATGATGATGGTCCTACTGCTACTGGTGATGATCCAGAATATATATAAAATAATACATTGTTGTTTGTTATACTGATAATAGATGCATGTAATCCTTGTGGTGCAACACCAGTAGTACCATCTTTCATTAAAATATTAACTGTTGGTGGTATTTCATATTTAGCATTGGTATAATCAAGAACAAAATATGGTGCTGTATATGTTACCGATAAATTTGCTGGTAAAAATACATATTGAGGTGATGTATATGCAGCTGTATTTAATACATTGGAGGTAAAATTTGATGCACCTAAATCATCAACCGAAAATCTTACTATATACAAGTTTTGTTCCCTTGAATTAGGGGGTCTAAAATAATAGCTCATAAACTATATATATTATATTTTTTAAGTATATAATATTTAAAAAATATATTTGCTGTTTTTATGAGTAAATATATTCCTAAAAAATCATTATATATTGATAAAAATGTCTTTACATCAACTATTATTCCTAGTAATAATAAAGATGAAATTGTTGGTTTAGCAAAAGCAGGTGAATTCGGTAAATTAGAACAAATATTACTAAATATGCCCGTTAAAACGATATTTGAAGATACTATTTTACATACAATTATTAAATCTGATATGACACCTATTCAAAAATATACAATTATTGAATTATTATTAAAAAAAGGTGTTCCTATTAATAAACTAGATGATACTGGATTACCACCAATTTATTATGCAGTTAATCAACAATTAGATAAAATTACTAAATTATTAATTGATAAAAAAGCAAATTTAAATATTAAACTACCGAATGGTTTTGATTTATTCCAAACTGCTTTAATGCCTAGTATTAAAGAATGTCCTGCTCAATTAATTAATATTAAAGATCAGGTTGATATTGGTAAAGTAGAATCACAAATGTTAGATACTGAACGTGAATTTAGAAAAGTAATTTTGGGATTACCTGATAGTTTAAATATGATAAAAGATGTATTACAATTTTTAGAGAAATATCCAGAATTTAGTATTAAATATATTGATTTAAGTAATCCAAGTGTTAATGATATTTGGGACACTAATATTTTAGATCAAGGCACAAAACAATATTTTCCAATGTTTAAAAATGATATTCATTTTAAATTAAAATCATTGGGTACTGATCTTATTAAATTTGTTACTTCTTATAATGAATCTCAAATTAACGAATTTATTAACACTGGTATTTTAACGATTAAAACTGAATTTAATTCTACACTTAAGACTAATTTGTTATCAACTAATTTTCCTAAAGTTAATGATGTTAAAATAAATGCTAGAAATTATGATGATATATATAATAATTTATTTAATTTTGAAGGATATTCTATTGATAGTATAGAAACTAAATTGAATGTTGAGTTAGATGAATTTATAGAAATTATTTATCAAAATTATGATAAATTTAGTACAGATATCCTTGAGAAAATAGAAGAAATTAATAATATATTAATAATTCCAGCACGCGCAGCAATACCTGCTCGCGCTTTTGTACCTGCTCGTGGTGCAAGACCTGCAATACCTGCTCGCGCTTTTGTACCTGCAATCATAGCTGGTCCTAAATATAAATCAATCAATAATACTATATTACCAATAAATACTGATATTAATTTTGATGATAATAATAGAATTAATTTACCAAATTTATTTGCATTACAATTTAATTACAGAAGATTTGTTGGAGGACAACCAGGTGATGATATTATAAAAGGTGGATTAACTGATATTAAAAATAATCATATTGAAAATATAAAAACTAATGCTGATCCAAACGATTCAATACAACAAAAATTAATTAATATTCGAAGCTTATTATATTACTATACAATTTCACTTAAAACTATATTATATATTATAGAAAATTTACCAATATTTCAATATTATTCTAATGATTTTAATGATACTGATATGACTAATAATATTAAAATAGATATGTATAAAAAATTTGATGAATTAATGCAGATATTAGAAAATGATGCTAATCCAATTAAAGATATTAAAAAATTTAATGAATATGTAATTAAAATTAATAATATATCTAATATATTTAAATTAAATCAGAAATATAATCTACCTAATCCACCTAAATTACTATTTAATAATAACTTTTTATTATTTAGACCAAATGAATTAGAAGTTGATATAGCTAATAATACAAATAATATCAATGAAATAGGTTTATATGGTGATGTTAATCTAAATTATAAATTATATAATCAAAATCCTCCTGTTATACCACCACCAAATATAGTAGATCCTATACTACCTAATCTAGCAAATAAATATCAAATTACTAATTTTATTGAAAGTAATGATGAAGTTGATGATTTTCCTTATATTTCCAATTTAATTATACCCGATGAATATAATCATTTAAAAATTATGTTAATGATTTTCCATAAGAAAATATATACTGAAATTACTCAAAGAAATATAGCAAATTACACTAGAATTAGAGATAAATTACAAGCTAATAATCCTACTATAAATCCAGATATTATAGAAAAATTATCATTGTCATCATTAAATAATGCAATTGTAAATACTTTTAGAGAAATTGTAAATTTAGGTATAAATAATACATCTGAAATATTAGTTGGTAAAGAATTACAAAAATTAGATAAAGGTGTTGATAATGCTAAATTTTTAGAAAATTTAAAAGAAAGATTAAATAAAAAAGATATTAAAAGAATTGGAAATACTAATAATTATTATTTAGATGAAAATTATTCTAATGGCGAACCTATTGATATGATACCATGTTTAAATAATAATGTAAATTTAATTAAATTATTAAGAAAAAAAATACATGTTAATGTTAGGGAATATCAATATTTAATTTTTAAATTGGGCATACCTGAATTATTAGATAGTGATATTAATAATAATAAAATTGGTAAAACAGATTTAGTTGAATATTTTAAAAAACATAAAACTAAATTTCTTAGTGATATTACATATCTAAATGATGAATTAAAACAAAAATTAACTAGAGCTAATTTAGATTTTTTTAAAATTGATGATAATATTTATATAAATGATCCTGATATAGAATTACCTGAATCAAAAAAATTTAAAAAAGATATATATGATAGTTTAACTAGTGATCAAATAGTAGCTAATAAATATTTAACAGATAAACTAAAACTACAATTAGATAATTTATTTAAAACTATCATTAAACCTACAGTTGAAGAATATTTAAAATTTTTTGTTGATACACCATTAGATAACATTAATCCTATTATACCATCTTTAAACATAATTAATGAATATTTACAAATAAATCCTAAACAAATAAAAGAATCCCCAAGATCTATTGATACCATAGTAGATGAATTTAGTAAATTATATTTAGATAATGTAGTATCAACTCCACAAAAGAATATATCAAGTTTATATAATGAAAAATTCAAACCAAATTTAATAAAATTTTTAGAATATATATCTCAATACTATCTAAATGTATATCGAAATCATTTAAGATATATATTTAATAAATATAGGTACGAGAAATTATTAAATATGTTTTAGGTAACATTCGGAACATCTAAATCATCTAAATCCTCGATAATTTCTATTGTAAATGAATGATCAATGCCATTAAAATCATATAATTGATTATCTGGACTATAAAAAGAAAAATTAATACTGGATAAAGTAGCCAGTGGTTCTTTGAATATACTACCTAATTGAATGAATTGATCATAAACATAATTTTCTACATTACCCGCTAACATAATCTTCGCAAATGCATATGTTTCGGTATTAAATAAATTTATTTGATCGTAAAATGGGATATCAGTTAATATTAAAATATAATTATTTGGATTTACATTTAATATTCTGGTATCTTGTCGTGGCTGTGTTGCTACACCAATACTATTCACTTGTACATCTATATCATATAAATCATAATTATTAATTGTATAATTATATGGTGTTATGCTATTTGGTGCTCCAACATTATTAAACCCTAATATATTACCTATTGTATTTGGATAACTAAATAATAATCTTGATTTAATTGGATTTAATAATGTTATTGCTGTACCACCATTTGTAAATAAAATAGTTGGATCATTATTATATCTATTTAATCTAATAGTAAATGTATTTAAATCAATTACTGTTTCTACACTAAATACACCATTTAAATATGATGCAGGTATCTCTTCTGTTCCAATAACATTTGATAAAGTAATTGAATTACCTGAGACTAATCCATGATTAGTATAGTTGATAATCATACGTGTAAAACCATCTGGATAATCGGATTTAGATTTAAAAATTGCATTAGTTAAAATAACTTGTTGAAAAAATTGGATACTAAAACTATTTTTAACTTCATTAATAGTTACTTTAACTATGTTAGTATTATATGTATAAATATTATTTACTAATTGTGTAGAATCAATATTTGGTCTAATTACACTTTGAATTTGATTAGTTAATTCAAGTTGTAAATCAGGTAATGTATAATTTCCTGTTGGTATTTGAACACTATATACTGTAGCACCATCTGGTAAATTTTGCCAATAAAATAAATTATTTTGAATACTGGTTGGTGTTGCATTAACTATTTTTTGAGTAATTGGAAATATACTACTTAATAAATTAATCTTACTTACTTTATAAAAGTTCTTTTGTAAATTTAATACATAATTATTTGGATCAGGATATCCATCAATATTATTTAATACTTTTACTATTAATATATCATTACCATCTCCAGTAGTAGATGGTGCTGTTGTATAATCTAATGATGTTACGGTAGAACTATCAGCTACATTAGTTAATTGGACTTGATAATAATTATTATTAATTACAGTTTCTATATTATGATAACCAGCTATTCTATCTGAAGATATTGGATAATTTGCATTAATTTGATTTAATGGTATGCTTCGAATATTTAAATATTCTACATTAAATGAGTATTCATATGTAAAATCTGATTCAGCTGCTATACCTAAATCAATATAATAATAATCTGGATTAAAAATATCTGTACTATTTCGTTGGAAATATACTAATTGTTTATTATTAATTAAATTTACCGGATAATTTAATAAATATGTACCAGATTGAATATCTCCGGTTACATTACTAATTAATATATAATAAGTATTACCATTTATCATACCATGATTTGTTTGGGATATTTTTGCAAAGGTTGATCCTTTTTGAAAAGACAGTCCTTGTTTAATTTTTACATTTGTACTGGTTGCAAATTCTAATATTATTTTATCTTCTGATATTAAACCATGATTAGGTTGATATATTGTTAAAATATTAGAATTTTTTGTGAAATATAGTGCATTACTTAAATTGTTTAGGGTTGTATCTAATATATTTTTTGGTTTTTGATTTCTTAATCTACTATCTATATTGATTTTGGTTGATCTTTTTTTTGTTTTATTATCAATATTAGATGTTAGATTTGTTTTATTTGCAATAGCATGAAATTCTGCGGATGGTTCTGTATTATTTATTGATGATGATAAATATGTTTCTTTTTTACCATAATTCACTGTAGAATTATTATTATTAATATTATTTTCTGTTTTAGTATCGCCATAAGGTAAATTATTACGTAAATAATTTCTATTTTTTGGTTCCCCTAATTCTGGATTTTCTGGTAATAATTCAATAGGATAATAAATAGACATAATTTAATTAATAAAATACTTTTTAAGTTTAAAAAAAATATAGTAAGCAATTTAATTTTAATTTAATTAACCAATTTAAAATTTTATTTTCTGTTTCTTTTTTATATACAATGAACGGAAATAACGACGATGAATTACAAGCTAACCAAATTCTAAGCGCTCTCCAAGACGCTGTTGCCAACACTGCGCAAGCAGGTGGTCGCAAACGCAGAGCCGCCAAGAAATCCAAAAAATCCAAATCCCGTAAATCGATGAAAGGCGGTGAAGTTGCCGTAGTAGCCCAAGCCGGTGGCCGCCGCAGACGCGCCTCCAAAAAATCTAAATCACGCAAATCGATGAAAGGCGGTGAAGTTGCCGTAGTAGCCCAAGCCGGTGGCCGCCGCAGACGCGCCTCCAAAAAATCTAAAAAATCTAAATCACGCAAATCGATGAAAGGTGGTGATGTTACAACTGTAGTAGCCCAAGCCGGTGGCCGCCGCAGACGCGCATCTAAAAAATCCAAAAAATCCAAATCTCACAAATCGATGAAAGGCGGTGAAGTTACAACTGTAGTAGCCCAAGCTGGTGGCCGCCGCAGACGCGCCTCCAAAAAATCCAAAAAATCTAAATCACGCAAATCGATGAAAGGTGGTGAAGTTGCCGTAGTAGCTCAAGCTGGTGGCCGCCGCAGACGCGCATCTAAAAAATCCAAAAAATCCAAATCCCGCAAATCGATGAAAGGTGGTGAAGTTGCCGTAGTAGCCCAAGCTGGTGGCCGCCGCAGACGCGCCTCCAAAAAATCAAAAAAATCTAAATCCCGTAAATCATCTCGCCGCGCTGAAATGATGATGATGTATGGTGGTGCTGCAGCCCCTGTCCAAGATGGTGGCCGCCGCAGACGTGCATCCAAAAAATCAAAAAAATCTAAATCAAGAAAATCTAAAGCATAAATAAGTTTAGTTAAAAATATTATTATTTAAAAAAATTAAATAATAATTTTATGGAGATACCTAACAGGCAATATTTTTTAGAAACAGAAGTATTTAATTTTAGTGGTGGAGGTAGTAAATCTGTTTATCACGGTGGTACTTATATTGGTCATTTAAAGTTAAAAAATGGTGGTATGAAAATTGTAGGTGGTACAGAAGATGATGCAATTAATGAACAACGTGAAAAAGTGTTAGATGATTTAAAAGATGTACTGAATGGGGGAACAGATATTAATCCTAATAATATACCCAATTATTATAAAGCATTAGAAGGTACATATATAAGAAGTTTAATATGTCCTGATGATAATGATATAGAGTGTCAAATGAAAGTAGAATATGCTGTGAAACATGGATATAAATTATCTAAATTATTAGCAAAAAAATTAAAAGCAAATTCTAAAGAATATCTTAAGCAAAATGCACCTAAATTATATCAACAAATTAAAGAAAGTGAGTATTATCCTAAAATAAAAAAATATATTAAAAAATATGGTGATAAAGCGGTTGAAGCTGGTATAAACTTGATGAATAAAAACGGTGGTGTAGGTACAAGAGAATTAAATAGTGAAGGCGGTGATGGAACTGATAATCCATACCTATTTCTAAGACATAAAGAACCTAAGCGATATGATATAATTCTAAAAAATCGAGTTAAACCACGTAAAAGAATTGTTCTAGGTGATACTGATGATGCTGATATTGGATTACCATCTATATCATCTAAAGTATTACGAACAAAGACTACTAGTAAGAGTAATTATGGACCTTCTTCTCCACGACGTGGTTATTCTAGTGAATCTGGTGGGGCAGATGCTAGATTTTCTGGTAATTTTAAAAGAAGTTTAAGTAACAATGATTTATTAAGAGATATTATAAGTTCAGCAGCTGAAACACTAGAAAAAAGTTATGTTATATCAAATGACCCAGAATATATAGAAGATTTTAAAAAATTATATGAAAAATACAATCAAAAATATGATAATAATAATTGTAGTATTAATCAAAAATATAGTGATTGCAATGATAATAAATTATATGAATTATTATTTGAAATTGCACCTACTTTATATAGAGATACATACGGTGTAAATGAAAGCGGTGGTTCTTCTAGTGAAAGAGGTGGTGCTTATAAGATTGGTAATCGTGAATATACTTTAACTAATTTACAGAGAAGAGATTTTGATAATCGTAAATTAAGCGAATTAGAAGCTGAATTAGCTGCTATTAGAAATAATAGAATAGTATCAAGTGAAAGAGGGCCTTACCAAAATGGTGGTGAATATACAGATAGTTTATTAGAACAATTAAGAATTGAATTAGGCCGATAAATATAGATTTTTGAGGGCTGGATACTTTATCAGGGGTTTTTTTACTTTTTTTTTAATATTGAATTACGGTATTAAAAAAATAGAAAAATTTAAAATTGAATATTGAAATTAATAAATTTAAAGATATATTAATAATATTATAAATAAAATGAATTCTATAGAAACAAAATATCAGAAAAAAACTCAGTTA
>Ga0209499_1002756_pt1 | contig 11076 bp, 11 predicted proteins | sample C_130208_EF_Meta_FD_187306 | JGI IMG/M metagenome (GOLD analysis project Ga0209499, IMG submission 187306) | Freshwater microbial communities from Lake Croche, Canada to study carbon cycling - C_130208_EF_MetaG (SPAdes) (version 2) | ecosystem: Environmental > Aquatic > Freshwater > Lake...
ACAGCAAATTAGTGTAAAAACGGTTTTAGGAAATTTAAAAAATTTGAATACCAATCAAATTTTACTTGGAAACGGAAGTGATGAAGTTTTGGATTTATTATTCCGTGCTTTTTGCGAACCAAAAGTCGATAATGTAATCACTTTGCCTCCAACTTACGGAATGTATGGCGTTTTATCCAATATTAATGCGATAGAAAATAAAGAAATTTTGCTTTCCGAAGATTTTCAACCACAGGTAGAAAAGATTCTAAATGCTGTTGATGAAAACACTAAAATTATCTTTTTATGTTCCCCAAATAATCCTACCGCGAATTCATTTTCGAATGAAAGAGTGATTCAATTACTTGAAAATTTTGCAGGTTTAATTGTAATTGATGAAGCTTATATTGACTTTTCAGAAAAGGAAAGTTGGATGAATAAATTGGATGAATATCCAAATTTGATCATCACACAAACACTTTCAAAAGCCTATGGTTTGGCAGGGATTCGTTTAGGAATTTGCTATGCTTCGGCAGCTGTAATTACGGTTTTAAATAAGATAAAACCACCTTATAACGTGAATCAATTGACTCAAAGTAGAGCTTTAGAAAGATTAGGAAATCCAGAAAAAATAAAAGCGGAAATAGCATCTATTGTAAGCCAAAGAGAGGAATTACTTAAAGTATTAGTTGATGTGAAATTTGTTGAAAAAATCTATCCAACAGAAGCTAATTTTATCTTGATAAAAGTGGATGACGCTAACAAAAGATATAACGAATTGATTGCCAGAGGAATCGTAATTCGAAACAGAACAACGCAACCTTTATGTGAAAATACTTTGCGTTTGACTATTGGAACAAAACAGGAAAACACCAAATTAATGACCACGCTTTTGGCTATTGGCGGTTAGCTTTTAGCTAATTTCCAATAGCTAAAAGCTAAAAGCTAATAAAAATGAAAAAAATACTTTTTATAGACCGCGATGGAACTATGGTTTTAGAACCTAACGATTATCAATTGGACAGTTTCGAAAAATTAGAATTTTATCCAAAAGCTTTTCAATATCTTGGGAAAATTGCAACTGAATTAGATTTTGAATTGGTTATGGTAACCAATCAAGATGGTTTGGGAACTGATTCGCATCCAGAAATTAACTTTTGGCCGGTTCATAATTTAATTATGAAAGCGTTTGAAAATGAAGGAGTTGTTTTTAGTGAAGTGCTAATCGATAAAACATTTCCTCACGAAAATGCGACTACTCGTAAACCTGCAACTGGTTTATTGACAAAATATATTGGAAACACGGATTATGATTTAGAAAATTCATTTGTTATTGGAGATCGAATTACCGACGTAGAATTAGCGAAAAATCTTGGTTCGAAAGCGATTTTCATCAATACCGAAGAAGGTTTGGGAAGTGCCGAAATTGCTTCAAAAAGAGAGGAATTAGATTCGGTTATTGCATTACAAACCACAGATTGGAAAACCATTTATGAGTTTTTGAAATTAGAAGAGCGTTCGGCAACTATTTCTAGAAAAACCAACGAAACGGATATTTACATCAACTTGAACTTGGATGGAACCGGAAAAAGTAAAATTGAAACTGGAATTGCTTTTTTTGATCATATGCTAGACCAAATTGCGCGTCATGGGCAAATGGACTTGGAAGTTATTGTAAAAGGGGATTTGGAAGTCGATGAACACCACACAATTGAAGACACAGCGATTGCTTTGGGAGAAGTTTTTGCTAAAGCATTAGGAAACAAATTAGGCATAGAAAGATATGGTTTTTGTTTGCCGATGGACGATTGTTTATCGCAAGTAGCCATTGATTTTGGTGGTAGAAATTGGTTGATTTGGGAAACCGAATTCAAACGCGAAATGGTGGGGAAAATGCCAACAGAAATGTTTTATCATTTCTTCAAATCCTTTTCAGATGGCGCGAAAGCCAATATCAATATCAAAGCAGAAGGAACGAATGAGCATCACAAAATTGAAGCTATTTTCAAGGCTTTCGCCAAAGCAATAAAAGTAGCCGTAAAACGCGATACCGAGAAAATGATTTTGCCAAGTACAAAAGGAATGTTGTAAAATGCTTTTAGCGATTAGCCAAAAGCCAAAAGCCAAAAGCCAATAAATGAAAATAGTAATCATAAATTATGGAGCTGGAAATATTCAAAGCATTATGTTTGCCATCGAAAGATTGGGATTCAAAGCAGTTTTGAGTAATAATCCTGACGAAATAAAAGCAGCGGATAAAGTTATTTTCCCGGGTGTTGGCGAAGCAAGTTATGCCATGAAAATGCTCGAAGAAAGTGGACTAGACACTTTGATTCCAAATTTAAAACAGCCCGTTTTGGGAATTTGTTTGGGAATGCAGTTGATGTGTAACAAATCAGAGGAAGGAAATACCAAAGGATTAGGAATTTTTGATGTGGATGTAATTAAATTTTCACCAAAAGTAAAAGTGCCACAAATGGGTTGGAATAACATTTACAACCTGAAATCGGATCTTTTCAAAGGAATTGCTGAAAATGAATATATGTATTTGGTTCACAGTTTTTATGCGCCTCTTTGTGCAGAAACAATTGCAACTACCAATTATGAAGTGGAATATGCTTCGGCTTTAGAAAATGAGAATTTTTTCGGAACTCAATTTCACCCTGAAAAAAGTGGTGATATTGGAGAACAGATTCTTGGGAATTTTTTAAAGTTGTAAATGAGATTGCTTCATTCTTCGCAATGACAAATCTGAAATCAAAAATCGTTAATCAAAAATCTAAAATCTCAATGAGAATAATACCTGCAATAGATATCATCGATGGTAAATGTGTTCGTTTATCGAAAGGCGATTACAACACTAAAATTATATACAACGAAAACCCGCTAGAGGTAGCCAAATCATTCGAGGCACATGGAATCGAATATTTGCATTTAGTGGATTTAGACGGTGCAAAATCAAGTCAGATTGTCAATTATAAAATATTGGAACAAATTGCAACGCAAACAAAACTAAAAATTGATTTTGGAGGTGGATTAAAATCTGATTCTGATTTGAAAATTGCTTTTGAAAGCGGTGCAAACCAAATTACAGGAGGAAGTATTGCCGTAAAAAACAGAGCTATTTTCGAAAAATGGATTGCCGAATACGGTTCCGATAAAATTATACTTGGTGCGGATGCTAATAATGAAAAAGTGGCTGTTTCGGGCTGGTTAGAAGATTCTAATGAAGATTTAGTTCCTTTTATTCAGCAGTATCAAAACAAAGGAATTCAATACGTAATTTGTACGGATATTGCAAAAGACGGAATGCTTGAAGGACCAAGTTTTGATTTATATGCTAAGATATTGGCGGAAGCCAAAGGAATAAAATTGATTGCTTCAGGAGGAATTTCTACCTTTGATGAATTACCCAAATTAGCCGAATTAGGTTGCGAAGGAACGATAATTGGTAAAGCAATTTATGAAGGTCGAATTTCGTTGAAACAATTGGAAAATTATATTTTAGAGGCTTAATAATTTAAAAAAAATCTATGGAAATTTCATTTAAAAGATTACAATGTTTTATAATATTCTCTTTGTTATTAAGTAGTTGTGCTACTTATCATATTACAACTAAAAGTTTAGTAGAACAATTAGCAAATACTCATAAAGAGAAAAAAGAATTGTTGGTTATCGCTTTTCCATTTTTTATTCCATTCATGGTTGAAGGCAACTCATTAAGAGAAATTAAAGTTTTAGATATAAATGAAAAAGAGAACAATCTTTTTGTAACAAATCATACAGGAATCCGAATAACTAAAAAGGATGGAAAAAGAAAAACATTTTATTTCAATACTTTAATGCTAAAAGATAGTTTGGTTACTGGCAAAGTAGATCATTTTATAGGGGTAAATATAAATCCTATAAATATAAATAACATTGAAAAAATTGAATTACAAAATTAAAAGAAACAAGCCAAATTTGTTTGTAATGTATCTTTAAATATATAATTATAGAAAAAAAAATGAAAAATCAAGCAAAATCAATTCGACCGTTTATTGGTGCAAAAGACTTTGAATTATCACGTGCTTTTTATCGCGATCTTGGATTCGAAGAAAATTATATCTCACCTAATATGTATTATTTTGATTTTGGTGGATTTGGTTTTTATTTGCAAAATGCTTTTGTAAAAGATTGGATAGATAACACCATGATTTTCATGGAGGTCGAAAATGTAAATCAATTTTGGAATGAATTATTGGATTTAGAACTTACTTCTAAATATTCAACCATAAAATTGATTCCTATTCGGGATTTAGATTGGGGCAAAGAATGTTTCGTGCATGATCCATCTGGTATTTTATGGCATTTTGGAGAATTTAAAAAATAATAGAATAATTAAATAATGTTAACAAAAAGAATCATTCCTTGTTTGGATATTAAAAACGGAAGAACCGTAAAAGGGATCAATTTCGTAGATTTGCGAGATGCTGGAGATCCAGTGGAACTGGCCAAAATTTATTCGGATGAAGGGGCTGACGAATTGGTTTTCTTGGATATTTCGGCAACGGAAGAACGCAGAAAAACTTTAGTCGATTTAGTTCGTAAAGTGGCAGCAACCATTAATATTCCATTTACTGTTGGTGGCGGAATTTCATCGGTTGAAGATGTTGAAATTTTGTTGCAAAATGGCGCTGATAAAGTTTCTATTAATTCTTCAGCAGTAAAAAATCCTCAGTTGATTAATGATTTAGCACAAAAATTTGGAAGTCAATGTGTTGTTGTAGCCATTGACGCCAAACAAATTGACGGGCAATGGATGGTACATTTAGTAGGTGGAAAAGTGCCAACTGAATTAAGACTTTTCGATTGGGCAAAAGAAGTAGAGGAGCGTGGTGCCGGAGAAATCCTTTTTACTTCGATGAATCATGATGGAACGAAAAACGGATTTGCAAATGAAGCTTTGGCAACACTTTCAAAATTAGTTAACATTCCAATAATTGCTTCTGGTGGGGCAGGAAATATCCAACATTTTGTGGATACATTTGTAGAGGGTAAAGCCGATGCAGCATTAGCCGCCAGCGTATTTCATTTTAAAGAAATTGAAATAAAGACGTTAAAAAAAGAACTTAAAAATAATAATATAGAAGTCAGAATCTAAAATCAGACCTCTAAAATATAAAATAAAATGAACATAGATTTTTCAAAAAGCGCACACGGATTAATTCCTGCAATTATTCAAGATAGCGAAACTAAAGCTGTTTTAATGCTTGGTTATATGAATGCCGAATCCTACCAAAAAACGTTGGACACTAAAAAGGTAACATTTTTCAGCCGATCCAAACAAAGACTTTGGACGAAAGGGGAGGAAAGTGGTAACTTTTTAAACTTGGTAGATATCAAAAATGACTGTGATGATGATACCCTTTTGATACAAGTAAAACCAGAAGGACCTACTTGTCATACTGGTTCAGATACTTGCTGGCAAGAATCTAATAATCAGAAGTATGGGTTTATTTCAGATTTAGAAAATACGATAAAAACAAGAAGAGAAAATGCAGATTCTGAAAAGAGTTATGTAGCTTCTTTGTTTAAATTAGGGATGAATAAAATTGCCCAAAAAGTAGGAGAGGAAGCAATCGAAGTTGTAATTGAAGCCAAAGATGATAATGATGATTTGTTTTTGAGCGAAAGTGCCGACTTACTTTTTCACTATTTAATTTTGTTGCAAGCCAAAGGATTTCAATTAAATGACGTTGTTGACGTTTTGAAAAGTCGCCAGAAATAGGGGAGACTTCCAAACTGATTTTAGAATATTAAACCCAATAGTTTACTAAATACTATTGGGTTTTCTTTTTTCCTTTTTTATCAAAATACAAAGCCTTATATTTACTTTAGATTGCAAAATAACTTCTGCAACACCAAAATTAAAAAGAAAATGAAAACAAATACAATTCAAAATCTTGATGGTTTCTCCGGAACAATTTTAATTCCAGTTTTTGAAACCTATACTAAAAGCTTGGTTCCCATTCATTTTGGAGAACTTGAAATTTCTGCTAAAGTGTTCTACGGTAAAAAGGACACCCATTATTTGGTCGAAAAAAACGATTCTACTTATATTTTTATTGGAATAGGAAAAAATACAGATTATAAATCATTGAAAACTATTTTCAGAAGGATTGCATCCCAGCAGAAAGAGTCTTTTTCGAGTGATGTTGCTTTGGTTTTGCCAGAAGAATTTAAGGAAGACCATCTAGAAGCAGTAATTTCAGGAATGCTTTTAGGAACCTATAATTTAGGCCATTATAAAAAAGAGAAAGAAAATCATCCTTTTCTGAATGCCAATTTTGAATTGAAATTAGTTTCAAATACTGATTTCGAAGAAACAGTTTTGAAAGCTATTAAAATTGCTACTGCACAACTTGAAATCCTAAAATTAGTTGATTTACCACCCAATAAAGTAACCCCAAAATATTTATCGAATTGGGCAAATGAAGCTGGAAAAAAATTCGGTTTTAATGTTGAAGTTTTAGGTTTCGAAGCTTCAAAAAAAGCTGGATTAGGAGCGTTTTTGTCTGTTGGGAAAGGCAGTGAAAACGAACCTCAATTTGTAATTATGAATTATGTTCCAGAAAATTGCAATGAGAAAACAAAGCATATTGGTTTAGTGGGAAAAGGAATCACTTTTGATACTGGAGGTTTAAATATTAAAACTTCGGCGATGGTGCAAATGAAATGTGATATGGCTGGTGGCGCTGCCGTTTTAGGAGCAATGCAACTAATTGCTAATTTAAAATTACCTGTAAAAGTGACTGGAATTGTTCCTTGTGCAGAAAATTCTGTTGATGCTAAATCATTTTTGCCAAGTGATGTAATTGAGAGTTATAGCGGCCATTCAATAGAAATTATTGACACCGATGCTGAAGGAAGATTGGTTTTAGCTGATGGATTATCCTATTTGATAAAAAATTTCCAACCTGAATATATTGTTGATATTGCCACATTGACAGGAAGCAGCATTGGAACTTTTGGTTATGAATGTGGCGCTTTGTTTACCAATAACGAAATGATGTCTAAGAAACTTCAACAATCTGGAGATGCTATTGGGGAGCGTTTATGGCAATTACCGCTTTGGGATTGTTATAAACAAGATATTGAAAGTGATATTGCAGACGTAAAAAATTACAGTGGAAAACCAGTTGCGGGTGCCATTAGCGCCGCTAAATTTTTAGAATATTTTACAGAGGAACACACTTCTTGGGCTCATCTTGATGTTGCTGGGGTTGCTTTTGGAGATGATGAATTTGCAAAAAGCAAACATGCTACGGCTTATGGAGTTCATTTATTGACTAAATTTATTGAAAATTTATAAAGAGATTATTCAAATATATTATTTATGAAAAAATATTGGGGCATTATTTTTGGTTTATTTTTAATTTCTGTTGCTGGAAATGCACAGGAAATTTTTACTAGACAAGACACTTTAAGAGGAGGCATTACTAAAGGAAGAGGGTGGTGGGATTTAAAATATTATCATTTGGATATCAAGGTAAATCCTGCGGACAGCACTATTTCAGGCTCGAATACGATTCGGTACCAAGTTTTGAAAGAATACAATAAGATGCAAATCGACCTTCAAAAACCAATGGAGATCTACAAAGTGGTTCAAGATGGAAAAGAATTGAAATATGAAAGAGACGGAAATGCCTTTTTTATTGAATTAATTGCGCCCCAAGGTGTTCGAGATATAAAAGAAATCACGGTATTCTATGGTGGTAAACCAAAAATTGCCGTTCGCCCCCCTTGGGATGGAGGAATTACCTGGAAAAAAGACGCCAATGGAAATCCTTTTATAGCTTCGACTTGTCAAGGTTTAGGCGCAAGCGTTTGGTGGCCTAACAAAGATCACATGTACGACGAAGTGGATGATATGCTCATTAGTGTCAATGTTCCAAAAAAATTAGTTGATGTTTCCAATGGTCGTTTACAAAGCGTGGTTGATTTGAATGATGGTACAAGAACCTTTAATTGGTATGTTTCAAACCCCATTAATAATTATGGTGTCAATATAAACATTGGAGATTATGTTCCTTTTTCAGAAGTTTTCGCAGGAGAAAAAGGCGATTTGGATTGTGATTTTTATGTTTTGAGAAATAATTTGGCTGCTGCCAAAACCCAGTTCAAAGAGGTGCCTAGAATGTTAAAAGCCTTCGAGCATTGGTTTGGACCTTATCCATTTTATGAAGATAGCTATAAATTAGTTGAAGCGCCGTATTTAGGAATGGAACACCAAAGTTCTATCACCTATGGAAATGGATTTAAAAATGGTTATTTAGGACGCGATTTGAGTGGAACAGGTTGGGGGCTGAAATTTGATTACATCATCGTGCATGAATCTGGACACGAATGGTTTGCGAATAACATCACTTACAAAGACATTGCGGACATGTGGATTCATGAAAGTTTTACTTGTTATGCTGAAAATTTATTTGTGGAATATTATTATGGAAAACAAGCTGGAGCGGAATATGCCAGGGGATTAAGAAATGGTATTAATAACGAAAAACCAATTATTGGAAAATATAATGTCAATAATGAAGGATCTGGAGATATGTATCGAAAAGGAGCAAATATGCTTCACACGCTTCGCCAAATCGTAAATAACGATGAAAAATGGAGAACAATTTTAAGAGGTTTAAATAGTACTTTTTATCACCAAACGGTAACTTCCAAGCAAATTGAAGATTATCTAAGTGCTCAAATTGGTATTAATTTAGAACCTTTTTTCGATCAATATTTAAGAGATATTAGAATCCCAACATTCGAATATTATTTAAAAAATAATAATTTGGTTTACAGATGGACAAATTGTGTTCTTGGTTTTAATATGCCTTTAAAAATAACTTTAAACGGAAAAGAACAATGGCTGAAACCGCAAGCAGAATGGGCTACTCTTCCAAAAATAAATAAAGATTCGAAAGTGCAAGTGGATGAAGATTTTTATGTAAAAACTATTAAATCGAACAACTAAAATCAGTTACTATAAAAACCTAAAAAAGGGCTTAATAATTTACAAGTAGTAAATTATTAAGCCCTTAAAATTTAAAATGAAGCTATTATATCAAATTATTCTTTATGTAATCAAAGCTTGTTTTCATAGATTCTACTGGGTTTGGAATATAATTAGATTCATGTTCCAAGAAGAAACGTTCCATTCCAGCTAATTTTGCTTGTGCAAAAATTGATTTAAAATCGATTGCACCATGACCAATTTCAGCATTAAAATCATGATTAACTTTATCCATGTCTTTTACATGCCACATTTTGAAACGACCTGGATGTTGTTTGAATAAATCTAATGGATTATTTCCAGAACGAACTACCCAGTATAAATCCATTTCAAAATCAACAAGATTTTTATCTGTTTCATTCAATAAAACTTCATAACCCGTAGTTGAACCAAATTTAGTAAACTCAAAATCATGATTATGATAGGCTAATTTTAAACCGTTTGAATGACAAATTTCGGCTACTTTATTTACTCCTGCTGCTAATTTTTTATAATCATCAACACTTGTACCTCTTAATTCAGGAATTACATAAGGAACTGTTACATATTCGCTTCCTAAAATATGGGCCGTTTCAATGTATGAATTTAAAGTATCGGTTTTACCATCTTTAATAAAGCCATTAAAATCGAAATGATTACTAGTCGCTTTCAAGCCGTTATCCATCAAAATAGATTGAAAATCTTTGGCAGAAGTTCCAAAAAATCCGTTACTAGGGGAATAACCAAAAGTTTCTACTTCGGTAAAACCCGCTTTTCCTACTTGTTCCAATACCCCTTTTACGTCTTTTGGTAATGTACCTCTTAATGTCCATAATTGAATACCAATTGCTCTTTTGCTTGAAGCAAAAGCGAATGAAGGTGCAATAGCCAATGCTCCTAATGCAACACCAGTATTAATTAAAAATTCTCTTCTTTTAATCATTTGTATTTTTTTTGATTGTTAAATATCACATATTGCAATAGCTTGTTTTAAGGAAGCTAATTTGTTTGTATTTTTTGGAATAAACTCTTGTGCTACATATCCTTTGAATCCAGTTGCAAAAACAGCTTTCATGATAGCGCTATAATTTAATTCTTGTGTTTCGTCAATTTCATTTCTTCCTGGAACTCCAGCAGTATGATAATGAGCAAAGTACTGATGATTATTTTTTATTGTACTTATAACATCTCCCTCATCAATTTGCATGTGGTAAATATCATAAAGCAATTTAAAATTTTCAGATCCTAAAGATTTTACTAATTCAACCCCCCACGGAGTTTTACTACATTGATAATCTTTATGATCTACACGGCTATTCAATAATTCCATTACAAGCGTTACATTGTATTTCTCGGCCAAAGGAAGAAGTTTTTCTAGTCCAATTTTACAGTTACGCAATCCTTCTTCGTCTGTTTTATCTCTTTTATTTCCACTAAAACAAATCAGATTTTTATATCCAGCAGCAGCAACTAAGGGAATCAATTCGGTATAATTTTTAATCAGAGTTTCATGAAATTGAAGATCGTTAAATCCATCAACTAAATTAATTTCTGCTCCATTGCACATTGGAGAATCAAGTCCGTTTTTTTTAAGAATTGGCCATTCCTTTGGACCAACCAAGTCGATTCCAGTGATACCGATTTTTTTTGCTTCAATACAAAGTGAATCCAAATCCATATCGCTAAAACACCAACGGGCAACCGAATGTTTGATATTTCCTTTTAAAGTCCCGTTTTGTTTTTTCATTTCATCATTTTCCATAGCAAAAGCAGAAATACCAGAAGGAATTCCGATTGTTGCACCAGCGGCGATTATGCCTTTTATTGCGGATCTTCTACTCAAATTAGTACTCATATTATAATTTTATTAAATGGCTTGAGCTTCATTTCTAGACGCTTTCTCTTTTTTATCATTAAATAATAAAGCAAATACTAAAAATACAACAAATGCAATTCCTGCTGGAATAATCCAAACCATTTGCCAGTTAACTGCTCCTTCAGCAGTTTTGTAATTATCTGTAATCCATCCTGCTACTGCAAAACCAATTAACATTCCAACACCATAA
>Ga0209499_1002758_pt1 | contig 11075 bp, 13 predicted proteins | sample C_130208_EF_Meta_FD_187306 | JGI IMG/M metagenome (GOLD analysis project Ga0209499, IMG submission 187306) | Freshwater microbial communities from Lake Croche, Canada to study carbon cycling - C_130208_EF_MetaG (SPAdes) (version 2) | ecosystem: Environmental > Aquatic > Freshwater > Lake...
TAATGGGTGGGGTTTTGTTCTCGTCACTGAGCGGGATTTTCCTGGCACATCACTAGATGAATCTGGTCAATGGAGTGCTTCGTTTGAGATTGCCCTGAACGAAGTTGAGTGCCTGCTCGTGGCAGCGCACGATGATGGTGAAATCGAAGAGGAGTTGAGTTGGTTTGCAGTGCAAGAGATTGCAGAGCAACTTCCAGCATGGCTTAGCAAGAGTGGTAATTAATGGCCCAATTAGAAGATTTAGTTGCGGGGCGTACCTGCTTGAGTGAATCAGAGTTAGAACGACTCCACGAACTCACCGCGGATTGGCAGTTACTTGCCGATCTCTCCTTTGCAGATTTAATCCTCTGGGTTCCATTGCGCAAGGATCTTAAAAGCTGGCCGACTGGATTTGTTGCAGTAGCCCACATTCGACCAACAACTGCAGCAACAGTATTTACCCACGATGTTATCGGGGATGAAATTGCATGGGGCGAGAAGGCGCGGATCGATAGCGCGCTCTCGAACGGTGAAATTATTCGTGATGCAGAACCCGAACGAGTCGGTGAATTATTAATTAAAGAAGAGACCGTCCCAGTGATTGTTGGCGAACAAGTGATTGCGGTAATTTCGCGCCACCGAAATGCTGAATTAATGCGCTCACCAAGTCGGTTGGAGTTAACCTATCGCGAGATCGCACATGCGCTCTATCGCATGGTGGCAGAAGGAAATTTCCCATTCCCCAATGCGAATTCAATTTTTGATCCTGCACCACGTGTGGGTGATGGTCTAATTCGCCTCGATGTCAATGGCGTTATTTCCTACGCCAGCCCTAATGCGCGTTCGGCATTTAACCGTTTGGGGTGGGGTAAAGAGTTAGAGAGTTATCTCTTGGGAGATGTTGGTGCTGGAGTTTCCAAACAATCTGCAACACCGCAAGAAGAGAGTGTTCGTAGCGGATTAAGTGGTAAAGCACTTCGCCGAGTTGAATTGGAAAACACCAGCGGAACCATTGATTTATTAGTTCTACCGCTCTTGCAGGGTAGTGATCGTACTGGTGCAATCGTGCTCTTACATAACGTCACTGAACTGCGTCGCCGAGATAAAGCGCTGATTACTAAAGATGCCACGATTCGAGAGATTCATCACCGCGTAAAGAATAATTTGCAGACGGTATCAGCGCTATTGCGATTACAGTCTCGAAGAATTGAAGATCCCACAGCAAGTGCCGCGCTGGAAGAAGCGGTCCGTCGCATTGGATCTATTGCTCTAGTGCATGAGAGTCTTTCAAGTAATTCCGAGGAATCGGTTGCATTTGATGATGTGCTCGATCGAGTGATTGCTAATGCACTAGAACTTACATCTCGGTCAGCGGAGATAACCATTGAACGAATTGGCCTGTTTGGCACACTTGAGCCGCGTCATGCGACTCCTCTTGCCCTGGTCAGTACTGAGTTAATTCACAATGCATTTGAGCATGGTCTCTTTGAGGTGGGGAATCGCCTCACGATTACTGCGGTAAGAAATGGCAAAGAGTGCTCGTTAGAAATTCACGACAATGGCACAGGCCTTGCAGCTGGATTTGATAGTGAGAAGTCAGCTAATTTAGGTTTGCAGATTGCACGAACCCTGACCGTGAATGAACTCAATGGTCAGTTGCTATTTTCAGGAGAATCTGGCGGAACTAGCGCGATCGTAAAGTTCGCCCTCTAGAAGTAAGAATTAATTATTAGGGTTGTTCTGTTCCATCATGCGAGCGCGATTACGTGCCGCGCGGCGCTTAAGGGCGCGACGTTCATCTTCAGATAGTCCACCCCACACGCCGGCATCTTGACCACTCTCGAGTGCCCATTGCAAGCAAGGCTCTTTAACAATGCAGCGATTACAGACTTTCTTCGCCTCTTCGATTTGAGAGATAGCAGGACCAGTGTTTCCCACGGGAAAGAAGAGTTCTGGATCTTCATCACGGCAGGCAGATTGATGGCGCCAATCCATTGCTTCTGCCATGTTCCACCTCCCTCAATAATTCCCGCAGGGTTTAATTCTTAAGTTTGCCGTGAAGGGCACGAAAAACTTAAGTGTTAAGAACTGTCGGTACGCGCAATTCTCCCCTGACTAAGCGAAAGTTTCAAGGATGAACTCCATAGTTATACGTCACACATGATCGAAAGAGTGGCGCCACTATGAGGGGTAACTGTGCCCCCGGCAGGATTCGAACCTGCGCACCTGCCTCCGGAGGGCAGTGCTCTATCCCCTGAGCTACGGGGGCGCAGGAGTGAGGTTATCAGTCACGCTCTAGTCACGGTATGAGATCGATGATTACTGAGAAATTCTGCACAAATGTGAAGTTCCTGCGAGAATTGCAGCATGTCATCACATGAGAGTGCTTTCTTTGCAACTGGATGTTTCTGGGGCGCCGAACGTCGATTCTGGCAATTAACTGGCGTCACTGAGACCAGCGTTGGTTACATGGGTGGTCTAACTGCAAATCCCAGTTACGAAGCGGTCTGCAGTGGAAGCACTGGACATGCAGAAATTACCAAAGTTACCTTTGACCCTGCAGTAATTTCCTACCAGAGATTATTGGAAGAGTTCTGGACGATGCACGATCCAACCTCTTACCACCGCCAAGGAAATGACATTGGCTCTCAATATCGCAGCGCGATTTACGCCACCAATTCCGAACATTTAGCGCAGGCACTTGCCTCGGCTGCAACTTATCAAAGTGCACTAACCGCGTCAGGTATGGGAGAAATTTGCAGTGAAATTATCTCCGCTGATGGGCTTACTTACTGGCCAGCAGAGGAGTATCACCAGAAATATTTAGCGAAGAATCCCAATGGTTACGATTGCCACTCCAGCACTGGTGTGCCGTACCCCAAGGCAGCTCATGTCCAGTAGTGATTATGACGCCGATAAATTTCCAGCTCGCCTCAATGATGAAGAGCTGCGAAAGAAATTAGATCCACTCTCATTTGATGTGCTCCGACATGGTGCAACAGAGCGACCATTCACAGGCGAGTACACCGATACTGAAAGTGTTGGTGTGTACAAGTGCAAAGCGTGTAGCCATGTCTTATTTAAGAGCGAGACTAAATTCCACTCCGGATGCGGTTGGCCATCGTTCTACGCACCAACTACCGATGATGCAGTTCTTCTTATTGAGGATCGCTCACTAGCACCGCGAGTGCGTACTGAAGTTCGCTGTGCCAATTGCGGCTCTCACTTGGGCCATGTCTTTAATGGTGAAGGTTTTGATACACCGACCGACCAACGTTGGTGTATTAATTCAGTTTCATTGACTTTGGAAGCGCGCTAACTCTTACTTCTGATCGAGTGCGCGCCAGCAATACCAAGCAACAACGCTGCGATAGGGCGCAAATTTCTCACCGAGCTTGATGAGTTTTGCTGGATCGACTTCATCGCGCATTCGATGAATCTTCTCCCAGCCGCGCCGCACTCCTAAATCGCCAACTGGCCAGATATCGAGCCTTCCTAATTGAAACATCATGAACATGTGCACCGTCCAGGGACCAATTCCCCATAGGGAAGTCAGTTGTTGGGTAAGAAGTGTGTCATCCTGAATTTTATGGAGATTATGCAAATCAATTGATCCTGAATTATGTGATTGATGTAAGCCAGTAATTGCTTTTGCTTTAGCCCCAGATAATCCAATCTCTCTGAGTTGGCCCTGAGATAAGCCTGCGATGCTCTCTAAATTTACATCACCGCCGCAGAGGGATCGAAACCTTTGGTAAATCGAATCGGCGGCCTTAACAGCAAGTTGTTGCGAAATTATTGATTTACTCAATGCTGCAACATGGTTATTTTTCGACTTCTTGCTAGCCAAATCGCAGAGAGTGCTCCCACTAATAACCAGCTCAAATTTTGGGTCAACGGCGACAATTTCGGCGGTAATAGCCTGCATAGCGCGGGGCGATGTACTCATGTGTAGCGAGAAACCTATCCTCAAAGTGGCTGTAAGAGCACTACGATAAGAAAATGGCTACCGAAAAACTCATCGCTGCCACACTCGCTCAATTACAAACTCACCGCAGCGAAAAATGGCGCGGCTTTCCATCCGATGTCTTGCCACTTCCTGTCGCCGAGATGGATTTCCCGATTGCTGAACCAATTAAGCAACTTCTCTTACAGATGATCAATGATTCTGACTTGGGTTACTTGGGGGCAATTCCGGAGCTAGGTATTAATTTTGCCTCCTTTGCCAAGGCGCGTTGGAATTGGCAGGTCGATCCGCTCCAAGTTCGGTTAGCCACAGATGTCGGAGTGGCCGCAGTAGAGGTGTTACGTGTACTTACTCAACCGGGTGATCGAGTATTGATCAATTCACCGATTTATCAGAATTTCTACAACTGGATTAATGAAGTCCAGGTCGAGAAAGTCGATGTGCCCCTTACGCAAAGTGAGAGTGGGTGGGAGCTTGATTTTGCAGGGATTGAGGCGGCCTATCAGAGCGGAATCAAAGTTCACATGCTCTGCAGTCCACATAATCCACTTGGCCGAATTTTCTCAGAATCTGAGTTAGATCACTTTGCGCAACTTGCAAAGAAATATGGCGTAGTAATTATCAGCGATGAGATCCATGCGCCATTGACATTTACCGATGCAAAATTTATTCCTTTTCTTGGTCGCAATGAAGTGGCAGATAGCGTTGGCATATGTATTACCTCTGCCAGCAAGGCATGGAATATGGCAGGACTCAAGTGCGCCATCATTGTTACCGCGAATGAAAAACTTTTAGAGGCAATGACTACAATGCCGATTTCCGTGCATTACCGCGCCGCACTACTTGGCGCCTATGCCTCATCGATTGCATTTGCCGAAGGTGGGCCATGGCTTGATCAAGCAATTGCAACACTTGATTTCAATCGTAAATTTTTAGCAAGTGAACTTGCCGAATATCTGCCAGAAGTGAAGTACTCAATACCTCACAACTCCTATCTAGCTTGGCTCGATGTTGCTGCTCTAAAGCTAGGTGAGAATCCGGCAGAAGTATTTTTAGAAAAAGGCAGGGTTGCCCTCAATGCCGGCTCTTTCTATGGCACTCAAGTCTCACACTTTGTTCGTCTTAATTTTGCAACAAGTCCAGAACTGATCTCCGAGGCAGTCTCACGCATGGTGAAAGCAGTGAGGTAAGTGAGCCACGGCAAAAAATTTGATGTCATCATCATGGGGGCAGGCCACAACGGATTAATTGCTGCGGCGTATCTTGCTAAGGCTGGAAAGAAAGTAGCAATTTTTGAAGCGGCGCCGGAAGTAGGCGGGGCAACAGCGAGCGTGAGAGCATTCCCTGAATTTGATGCCCGACTCTCTCGCTACTCATATTTAGTTTCACTTCTACCAGATCAAATCTGCCGCGACCTCAACTTACAATTTGAAAGTATTTCGCGTGATGTTTCCTCGTATACGCCTTATTTTTCTAGTGATAAATCTGGTGGACTCTTTGTCGCGCGCCAGTGGGATCAAAGAAGTAGTGACTCATTTGCCCAATTAACTGGCTCTGATCAAGAAGGTGCAGCCTGGCAAAATTTCTACGGCCAGATTAGTAAATTTGCCGAAAAGATTGCGCCATCAATGCTCGGTCCACTGCCAACTCGAAGTGAGCTCAAGGCAGAAATTGGCATGGATGAGATCTGGGATTTGTTAATTGAAACGCCAATTGGCGCAGCAATCGATCGCTTCTTCACAGATGATGTAGTCAAAGGTGTCGTACTCACTGATGCGCTCATTGGAACTCACACTTCGGCATACGACCTTGCTGCTAATCGTTGTTTTCTCTATCACTTGATTGGAAATGGCACAGGGGAGTGGAAAGTTCCACGTGGTGGAATGGGCGCATTAGTCAATGAACTTGTTGAGCTCTGCACTTCACTTGGTGTTGAGATTTATACCAATTCACAAGTCATCTCCCTAATGCCAAGTGAAAGCAGCGTCACTGTGCAGATTGAGTCTGGTGAAGATTTCTCTGCAGATTATCTTTTAAGTAATGCGGCACCACATGCTCTGGCAAAAATGATGGGTGAAAGCATTCCGCCATCTCTAGATGGCGCACAATTAAAAATTAACATGTTGGTCGAGCGCCTGCCTCGCCTTAAATCTGGCGCCGATCCGGCCTTAGCATTTGCCGGAACCTTTCACATTGCCGAAAGTTTTACAGAGTTAGAGCGCGCATTTAAAGTATCCGAGCAAGGGGAATTACCTTCGCCGCTGCCATCTGAGATTTACTGTCACACATTGAGTGATCCCTCGATTCTGAGTAAAGATTTACAGGAGCGGGGATTCCACACATTGACTTTATTTGGACTACATATTCCGGCAACGTTATTTGATCAAGATAATGATGGGATGCGCGAGCAGGCGCAAGCGGCTGCATTTTCCGCGCTCAACGAGTATCTGATTGATCCGATTGAAAGTGTTATTGCAAAAAATAGGGATGGGTCACTCTGTGTTGAAACTAAAACACCACTTGATTTAGAAGAAGCAATTTCATTGCCACGCGGAAACATTTTCCACCGGGAACTTGCATTCCCATTCCGTGAAGATGGCACAGCTCCTAGTTGGGGCGTTGAAACCTCGCACCCACGAATTCTCATTTGTGGCGCAGGTGCGATACGCGGTGGCGGAGTAAGCGGCATTCCTGGCCATAATGCGGCGATGGCAATCCTGCAAAAGGATTAGGCTTAGCAAATGGAAAATAGCGAGGGTAGAGATCCGCGAACTGCGGCAGTGGCTGCGGGCCGCCCAGAATTTCTTGCCGGCAATGGCGTCAATCTTCCGATCGATCTCAATGCAACATTTCATGCAGGTGGCACAAATACTTATGGCCGCTATGAGAACAGCACTTGGCAGGGGCTAGAGAGTGCAATCGGTGTACTTGAAGGTGGCGAAACGTTAATTTACTCATCAGGAATGGCTGCAATTAGTGCAGTCTTTGCTCTACTACCAGTGGGTTCGGTTGTTGTTGCATCGAATCAGGGTTACAGCGGAACCATGTCACTTCTTAAATCACTTGTTGCACAAGAGCGAATCGAAGTACGTTGGGTATCGGTGAGCAAAACCGCTGATGTCCTTGCCGCACTGCCAGGTAGCGCACTTCTCTGGTTGGAATCACCAACCAATCCCATGTTAGAAGTTGCTGAAGTTGAAACTTTGATTGCCGCTGCAAAGCGAGCAAATGTTGGCGTCGGAATGGATAACACATTTGCCACTCCGCTTAACCAGAGACCACTAGAGCTGGGTGCAGATATTGCAATGAATTCAGTGACAAAATATCTCTCTGGTCACAGCGATGTTCTCATGGGCTCGCTTTCGACTAATGACCTTGCACTCAAAGCTCGGTTAGAGGAGCAACGCCGGTTAGGTGGCGCGATTCCTGGCCCATTTGAAACCTGGCTTGCGCTGCGCGGCCTTCGCACCTTTCCCATTCGCATGGAACGCGCTCAACTCAATGCGAAAGAACTTTTACCCTTACTCACCGCCCATCCCAAGGTAAGCAAAGTGCACTATCCAGGTTTTGGGGGAATGCTCTCCTTTGAAATCAGTGGTGATGCTGCTGCGGCAGATCGGGTCTGCACGGCATCCACTCTCATCATTCATGCAACAAGTTTGGGTGGCGTGGAGTCACTCTGGGAGCGCCGCCGCCGCTGGCCAAGTGAGTCCGAGAGCGTGCCCGAGAATTTGATCCGCCTCTCAGTTGGCTGCGAAGCAGCAAGTGATATCTGGTTAGACATCCAGAATTCACTCGCCGCCATTTAAATTCGCAGCGCATCCTCAGATCCATCGGCTATTCTTCAATTATGTTTAAAGCAATCCGACGCATACTTGCAGCAGCAACTGTTGCAATTTTGGCCTTCCGCGCTGTCGGCTCATTTCTCTCCTGGATGGAGAAGCAGGGTGAAGATCATCGTGATGTCTGGGTCGATGAGGATGAATTCGCTTAAATGACTCAGTACACCCCTGGTGTCTGCAATATCGGCACGGGTGAAATTCGCCGCCGCCAATTAGTTGCAATTATCGGATACGCAATAGCGCTCGCATCATTTGTCACAATGATTTCCACTAACGCAGCTCACGGCGCTCGATGGGGACTTTATCTGCCACTCCTAGTTGGTTCTATCGGATTTGTGCAGGCTCGTAAAAAATTCTGCCTGGCTTATGGATTTATGGGAACTTTTAATTTCGGCAAACTTGGTCACGTCTCAAAAGTGCAATCAGTTGCAGACAAGAAGCAGGATCGAATTACTGCGCTCACTATTCTGCTGCAAGCAGCAGCGCTAGCACTTGCACTGAATGCAATTCTCTTTTTCTTGCCGCTTTAAACTATCTCACTTCCATCTTTGCGAGTTGCAGTCAAGCTTGCAACTGTTGTGACAATCAGGCAGGCGACAATTGTTCCTAAACTAAATTCCAAAGAGATCTCGGGAACATGTACTCCAGCAATCGCATGCACCTTGATGCCATGAAGAGCTTCAAAAACCATCTTCACTCCGATAAAGCCAAGAATGAACGCTAGTCCTTTGGACAGATAGACCAGTCGCTTAACTAGACCTTCAAGTAGAAAATATAATTGACGCAGCCCCATGAGGGCGAAGAAATTAGCAGTCATGACAACGTAAGCACTTTTGGTAAGACCAAAAATCGCAGGAATTGAGTCGAGTGAGAATACGAAGTTAGTGATAGTTATTGCAACTAAGGCAATTTTGAAAGTACTCATTCCACGCTGGCGGAGCATAGTAATCGTACGACCCTCTTTGTATTCTTCTTCTTCATTTTTTTCGCGTAGAAGTGCAACTGCGGTGTAGAGCAAGAATCCGCCGAAGAGAAAGAAGACGCTGGCAAATTTATCAATTACTACAGCGCCAATCGGAATAAGAATTCCGCGAATAGCAATGTTGAGAATTATTCCGATCAATAAAACTAATTGCTGTTTCGATTTCTCAACTTTTAAGTGGGTGAGAATGATGATAAAGACAAAGAGGTTGTCGACTGAAAGGGCATATTCGGTGAGCCAGCCAGCAAAATATTCCTTCTGATGCTGGGCATCCATCCATTGCCCGACGAGAAGTCCAAAACCAAGAGCGGTAGCGATGTAGAAAACAGTCCAGAGCGCCGCCTCTAACATCGAAGTATCTTTATGGCGGCGCAGAATTGCCATTGTTAAATCAAGCAAGAGCGCAACAAGGAGAATTCCGCCAGTTAACCAAGCGTGCGAGGTTGAAATCATGGCGATACTCTAGCCAGATTTGATCGTCATCTGCTGTAATCTCACTTCAGGAGAAGAGGAGAAATGATGTCGAGTGCATTACTGACTGAATATCAGAAAAATAGTGAGCAACTATTACAAATCGCCCGCTCATTTTCTAAGAGCGACAGCTTGGCAACACCGATGCCAGGTGAGTGGCCAGCTGCTTATGTCATTCACCACATGGCAGATGCCGAACTTCACTTCGCAACTCGATACTTAAGTGTCATTGCCGAGGATCGTCCTGCAATCGCAGCCTTTAATGAGGACCTCTATCCGCAGCGCCTTAACTATGCCCAGCGAAGCATTGCAACTTCGGCTGCAACAATTGCCGCAGTTCACCAAAGCGTCTTTGAAATTCTCTCGCAACTATCTCTTGCTGATTGGAATCGAGTCGGGATTCATTCTCAAAAAGGCGATGTCACACTTACTCAAATTGTTGAACTAGCAGTGCGACATAACTTGGGACATGCAAATCAGCTATCAGAATTAAAAGCAGCACTCAACAAATAGTTTTACGGTAATTTCTTATGTACATCGCGCACTAAAGCATGCAACTCGGCAGTAATTTTCTTGAGTTCATGTAGTTCCTGATTTGCTGTTTCGCGCGCCTCTTTGGCAAGTTCGAATTCACCAAGAGATGCTGCATGGGTTTCATTGATTTTCTGCTCAACAGATTGAGATTGAACGCTCTGGCCAACCATAATGATGGAGAGAAGCACTAGCTGTAGAAAGGTCTGTGCAATCCAGGCGACGATAATGATGGTGTCGCCAGATTTGATTGCATTAGGAAGGGAGATCAGAGCGATCGCAGCGAAGAGGTAGGCACACCACATGGTGCTCACACCAGATGTGATCTTCTCCGCTAATTTTCGATTGAATTGTGCAATTGCGCTCATCAAGAATCCCCATTTCTTCTCAGTGAGAGTCTACGCAGCGCGGGGGTAGTGATCTCTTTCATGACCTACGCCATACCCACTTTCTTGCGCCATCCCTATACTTACCGCATGAGAAGCGCACACTGGTACGGCGGCACAGACCGAGATTCCTATATTCACCGGGCATGGATGCGACGAGGCATTCCTAATGATGCATTTGATGGTCGCCCCCACATCGCAATCGCCAATACCGGCTCAGACCTTGCACCATGTAACTCACACTTCGATGAGTTAATGCAACATGTAAAAAATGGCATTTGGGAGGCAGGCGGTGTTCCGCTCGAGATGCCAGTAATCGCAATTGGTGAGACTCAAGTTCGCCCGACTGCAATGTTGTGGCGCAACATGGCAGCTATGGCAACAGAGGAATTAATTCGGGCAAATCCTATTGATGGTGTTGTTCTGCTCGGTGGTTGCGACAAGACAGTTCCGGCCGTTCTGATGGGCGCTGCATCTGCCAACTTGCCAGCAATTCTGGTTCCCGGTGGACCGATGCTTAATGGTTCTTATGAGGGCCGTCCCTTTGGTTGCGGCACCGATGTCTGGCGCCTGAGTGAAGAAGCGCGCGCTGGCAAGATTACAACTGAGAAATTCTTAAAGTCCGAGTCAGCAATGATTCGCAGCCGTGGTCACTGCAACACCATGGGAACTGCATCAACTATGGGTTGCATGGCAGAAGCACTGGGAATGACACTTCCTGGAACTGCCGGAACTCCCGCACCAGATAGTCGCTTGCTACAAGCCGCGCAAGAATCTGGTCGTCGCATCGTTGCGATGGTGAAAGAAGATCTCAAGCCAAGTGATGTTATGACTCGTGGCTCTTTCGTTAATGCAATTACCGCATTAGCCGGAATCGGTGGCTCTACTAACGCAGTAGTCCACTTACTTGCAATTGC
>Ga0209499_1002759_pt1 | contig 11074 bp, 7 predicted proteins | sample C_130208_EF_Meta_FD_187306 | JGI IMG/M metagenome (GOLD analysis project Ga0209499, IMG submission 187306) | Freshwater microbial communities from Lake Croche, Canada to study carbon cycling - C_130208_EF_MetaG (SPAdes) (version 2) | ecosystem: Environmental > Aquatic > Freshwater > Lake | place...
ATATCGACCCAGGGAAGGGGGGCTGCGTCCCCCTTGAACCCCCCTAATTAGATTATTTTTATTCATTTGATACCAATATGAAGTCATATCGACCCAGGGTCGGATTTACTTCAATCTTGTATCCAATGAATACGTAAAGGGGTCGAAGGGGTACCCCCTTACCTTTTTTAAAATTGATTTCATCGCCCAATTGAACCCAACTAATTAGAATATAAAGACACGAGCCCAAACAGAAGAAGCCCAAACAGAAGAAGCCCAAACAGAAGAATCAGAATGATGCAACGAAAACAGAAACGGACGATGATTAGCACTCTCATTATAGGCATATTTGTCACTTGTGCGATTGCGCAAAGACAATTTTACGTCTATTTCAACAAAGAAAAGTCTAATCTTTTGGACCCTGAAGACAGAGACCGCATTGGTCCACCGTACGGCACTAACCCCGAAATCATCGCCAATTTTGCATTACCGCAACTCATGAAATCACATTTGCGTGGGATGAACACGCTTGAACAAAGTCGAATTCGCCAAGTTGTGGTTGACGCAAAGGATTTAATTTGCCAAGGTCTCATTACAAAAAGACTTTCGCAAATTCATGCTTTTGCTGAACTTACTGCAAAACGCGGAGGGGTTTTTGCAAATAGTACCGTCTGCAATAATGCAGATATTGTATTTGTAGAAGCACAATTATTGGAACTCTTTACTGGAGGTGGGCTTTTCAAAGTTCTAAATGCAGCCGAAGTTGGTGTTATGATTCAAGAAGAAACACTTGATATACTTATGGTCGCAGACCAACGTGTAGAAGCCAAATTACGCCAATGTTTTCCAGATTGTTCTGTTAGTGTTCATATGGATGAACATGGGGGATGTGTTAAATATGATGTTGCCTGGTAGTGTCATTCATGTTTCCTCGCATATTTAAATGTAATAAACTTTTTATAGCAGGTTATACTAATAATTACAATGGCAGCGACACCAGTGAAAACAAAACCATTGAACGCACATGTTAGACCACACAGTTCTCCCGCATTACCAACTGTCGACAGCAATGGGTCACCATTGTCCGAGGCACAAATAGCAACCCAACTTCACGCATCATGGCGAGATTTGGAGCAAAGAGAGGCAGACGACCGTGCCTTAAACGGTAGGGTAATGTGGCACGAAACTAAAGGAGTAGACCCTGCCCTATTATTTGGACACCGGGATAAGTTAAATAGAGATTATGCAGAACAAGACAAAGCTGACAATGGAGGAAAACCCTTGACCCAATCTTCTTTATTTGGTTCTTCTTCTTCTTCTTCTTCTTCACCAACTGCTTCTTCACCAACGGCTTCTTCTTCATCTTCATCCTCATCTTCATCATCATCTTCTCGTGTGCCAACTGCTTTATTTGGTCAACCTTCTTCCTCTACTTCATCAGATGAACCTGATTTCAAACGGCAAAGAAAGAGTGGAGGAAACCGAAAGAAAAGAAGGAAAACAAGGAAAACAATAAAAACAAGGAAACCAATAAAAACAAGGAAAATAATAAAGAGAATGAGGATGTCAAAATAAAGTTATGTGTTTGTCTCTAAGTTCTTTTTCTTTTTCTTTTCTTTTGTTCTTTTGTTCATCTTGGTTCAAATCTCATTGGTTGACCATCATCATAAACATGTAAATCCCCAAGACACTGCATTCGCGCAAACATTGGGTCCTCAAACTCGCTTCCATAGTAGTCATCTGTCACAACCCCCAATAATGCCTTGTACGCATCCATAATATTGGAGATTTCGCCATAAGAGTGAAATGTTTCCTTTTTATTTTGCCGTGTACCAAATTTTTTGTCTGCTTCATTTAAAATTCCATTTCCGTAAACTACATGACCTTTTAATACGTCCGAGAGTGCTGCTCCCATCGCCGGCGTTTTAAGCAAAGAAGCCCTGTTTAAAAGACGCAGGTCGCTGCTGATATTTGGTATCGATGGTGTCAAAAATTTCTTGCTATACGTTTTATCAAGGTACTTGAGACCCATATTGTAGCCACAGTCAGGTAAACATTCATCCGTTCTACAAACGGTATTATATATATTCAATGAATTATCACGGGGGTTTGCGCGAAAAAAAGACCTGCCATAATCAATCATCTTGACGATGTACTGAGATTTTAACGCAATGGTGCGTACGGGTCCCTTGAGAGTATGGAGGTTATTATGGACATGATAATAATACTGAATATACTTGCCCTTTACTGGTTCGTATAGAAGGACATTGCTATGATGCAGGTCGTAGTGAGTAAAGTTATCCCATAAAACAGCAAGAGGCATATACACCTGGAAAAGTATACACGCTAAACAATGTCTCACAATTTTAATATCTTTTGCCGTTTCGCTCTTCACCAATTGTTTAAATGTTATTGCGTCCTTAATATGTTGGATAAGAATACACAAATGCTGCGGGCGAGCACATGCTAAGGGCCAATTCGCCCCAAATCCAGCGATGTTTATCTTAGTAAGTGCGGTACGTAAATATGCGGGGTCGACTTCCACTGTGTCCATCATGTGTCGCCATTCAACATCCGATTTATAACGGTATATTCCATACGTCTCCACAAAACATGGAAATCGCAGAGATTGCTCATTAATGTATTTGCCTACCAAATATTCATACATGAGGTTATCCGCGCCTCGGTGTCGAACAGACTTTAAAATCGCGTTTGCAGAGTAGCCATATTTCGTATAGGTTACGTCGTTTACAAACCCATTCACAGATTGCACCCCTATCTGTCTCACCCGACCAGCAACATAATTAAAAGTGGCGAAATGGTTAAAAAAATCAAGAATTTTGGTGGATTCCGTACCAAATGCAAGACACACACCTGCATCGTTACATATTGCATTTAAAAAACGACCACGGCGTTTTTGAGTGGTTCTACGAAAAAATCTACCAATTTTCTTGGCCGCCGAAGAACGACGACGGCTTGAATTCACTTCCATTGGAGAACTCCTTCGTCGACTTCTATTTGATGAATTTGATGAATTCGATGAACGGTCGTTGCGTTGACGTAGGCGGCGTTGAAGTTGCCGACGTAGAAATCTATTAATTTCAGGCCCAGCTTCAAGTCTATTCAATGCATTCTTCTTTCGAGTTGGTCTACATGTCACCTTGTCTAATATGTATCGTTTTGAATCCAGTCTGCAATAATGACTCCGATTCTTGTCAATATATGAGCATTGGGGGGCACTACAATCGGCCTGTGGTCTTTTCCTACATGATGAAAAACATTTTTTTGGAGGCATTTATTTTGTTTTAGTTTTAGTTTGTTTTAGTTTGTTTTAGTTTGTTTTTATTTTGTTCTTAGTACACACCTGTATATAATAGGTGTATACATATATATTTCCATATACTCATGACAAGTTTAATAAGGACCCGTCACTTTAATTTACTCACAAAAATGGATGGGTATGTAACTACAAAACCATTATTAAACGCGCCTTACACAGCGCCACAGCTTGCTAATATATATGGCCTATTATCGTCAAATGAGGAAAATGAGGAAAATGAGGAAAATGAGGAAAAGATAAAACGTGTACGACCTATAATTGGGATTCTTGAATTTGGCGGTACCTACATTTCCGAAGACCTTGACGCTTACTGGGCGCTGTGTGGATTAACCTCATTTCCATCTGTTCATTCCATATTAGTAGAAAGTAATAATGATGCAACTACTAATAATCATCGGCCATTATTAAACCATGAGGTCACTTTGGATATTCAAGTTGTGGGTTCTATTTGTCCAAATAGCGACATTAATGTATACTTTGCGCAAGGGACTCCGATTGGTCTTGCCGATGCAATAAAGGCCGCAGTTCGTGGTGGTTGTCACGTTATTGCAATATCATATGGTATTGCTGAAATTCTATGGACACGTCAACATGAAGATATGGTAAATGTGCAGATGCAACTGGCATCTGAGGCAGGAATTACTATTTGCGTCAGTACAGGAGACGCAAATGCAAATTATGGGATGAACACTAAAATGGTAAGTTTTCCCGCATCGAGTCCCTTTTGTCTTGCCTGTGGAGGAACGTCACTAAGATGTCCTTCGTCTATTTATTCTGACGCGAGTACGTCGGAAGTCGTTTGGAATGCGAATTCATCGGTTGGTACTGGCGGAGGCATTTCACCACGATATGCTGTACCTCCATGGCAATCCAATATTAAATACTTGGACATTGCACTGACTGGTAGAGGCATTCCAGACGTAGCCGGAATGGCGGACCAAAATGCACAGGGTATCGTCTACATTTTAAATGGTATTCAGAGTGTGACGGGTGGTACCTCTGTTGTTGCACCAATGTGGGCGGCGTATTTAGCGTACATTGGACTCAGAAAATTTGCTACGCCGATTATTTACGGTATTATGGCGCAAAAAGGAACGCAAAAGGGAACGCAAAAAGGAAATTTGTCCCCATTTCACGATATTACCTCTGGAAACAATAATGGATACAATGCACATACCGGATGGGACCCGTGTACTGGGTGGGGTAGCCCAAATGGGGAGGTGTTAACACCCCTTCTCTTAAATTATATTCCTGAAAAACATCCAACAAATCGAACAACTCCAACAAATCTAACAAATCGAACAAATCGAACAAATCTAACAAATCGAACAAATCTAACAAATGTAACAAATCGAACAAATGTAACAACTCCAACAAATGTAACAAATCTAAGAAAACGACCAATGAACCCTCAAATTAATGCACAAATTAATGCACCAATAACCACAATTCATTCACATCCACGACGCCCACAAACATGGAGGGACCTAAGAACTATGGGAATTTGAACAAATAACAAATAACAAATAACAAATAACATTTTAATAACAAAAAAAGAAACCAAATTAATGTTGGGGTCCGAATTTTTCATTCACAATTTCCGATTTCGCCTGCATTGGCTTTTTGCCAAGCCGTTTTTTCACTTGGTATCCATTACTTGATGGTATTACCTTATTATTCAAAATGTAGTCGTCATTGTCTTCATGGAATTCCGGCAAAATACGTGTTAATGGCTTATTCACAATAAGAAATAAGCGGTCACTCTTCAGAAGCGACCTATACTCTTGAATATTCAGGTTACCACAGAATCGGTCCAACATGTAATGCGGATTTGGCGCAGGTTTAATATTTTGGGAATATTGATAAATCTTCGCATATATATGATTTAATAAATGATATCGTTCAAACTTGACCGAACTATCAATACTCTCCGACATGAGATACGCTACCGCACATTCGGGCGTACAGAAACATCCGTACACGTGGTAACTACCTTTAATCTCATGTGTAGGAATGTAAATGGATGGATTATCAAAGTCATGACTGCACCAAAAACATGCAGATTTTCGTTCCATTGTATTGTTATGATGGAGGTCATGCTCCAGCGCCTTTAGCTTGAGGTAGATATCCTTACTTTCTCGATGACTTCGATGACATATTTCATTCGTTTCTTTCGTTTCTCTGTCTCTGTCTTTTTCTTTTTCTTTTTCTCTATCCGTATCTCGTTCGGAAACTTCTACCTCCAATTTCGATACGACATCATACGTCGTTTCATCATAACCGTACAAGTCATCATTTGTCCCAGTTTGCAAATGGGAGGTGGTGCTCCCAAATGGGCAGTCATATGAATTGTATGATACCGGACCAGCTGAACTGGTATAACCCGCTGAACTGGTATAACCCGCTGAACTGGTATAACCCGCTGAAGTCGCTGAGTGTCCAGAAGTAAGAGAAGTAAGAGAAGTAAGAGGTTCGTCGTTTTGACATGATGGCGTCTTTGCAAATGCGCTATGCAAAATAGTATTTGTCATTGTACCCAAGGTCTCGGACGACGATATATCTGCCATCCGGCATTTGAGATGTAAGATAATATTTGGCTTCTCGAAATTATTGCCCTTGACGTAGAGTGTCTCTTGAATTATTTTGCCGCCTTTTGGCTTTCGTCCGCGCTTTTTACATGCAGGAATATTATCACCAGTGTTTTCCGCAACGGCCTCGGCTACGGCTACTGCATCATCGGCATCAACGGCATCAACTGCATCAACGGCATCAACGGCATCATCTGCATCAACTGCATCAACTGCATCAACTGCATCAACAACATCAATAACCTCAACCATTATTTCTTCGGTGGGGGTGCTTATAAATTGCTTTTCCTTTTTCTTTTTGTTATTTTCTTGCTTTTCTTGCTTTTCTTGCTTTTCTTGCTTTTCTTGCTTTTCTTGCTGAGCAAACTCATTTACTTCTTGCTGAGCAAACTCATTTACTTCTTGCTGAGCAAACTCATTTACTTCTTGCTGCGCCAACTCCTTCTTTTCTTTCTTTTCCTGCTGCGCCAACTCCTTCTTTTCTTTCTTTTCCTGCTGCGCAGACTCCTTCTGTTCTTTCTTTTCCTGCTGCGCAAACTCTTTTTTTTCTTTCTTCTCTTTCTTTTCCTGTTGAGCAAACTCTTTTTTTTCTTTCTTCTCTTTCTTCTCCTTCTTCTCTTTCTTCTCTTTCTTCTCCGGCTGCGCAAACTCTTTTTTTTCTTTCTTCTCTTTCTCTTTCTTCTCCGGCTGCGCAAACTCTTTCTTTTCTTGTTTTTCTTTCTTTTCTTGTGTTTCTTTCTTTTCTCCTTTTTCTCCTTTTTCTCCTTTTTCTTGCGTTTCGTGTTTCTTCGGCTGCGCAAACTCTTGCGTTTCCGTCTTTTCTTGCTTTTCAGTCTTTTCTTGCTTTTCTTTCTTCTCGGGCTGCGCAAACTCTTGCTTTTCTTTCTTTTCTTTCTTCTCGGGCTGCGCAAACTCTTGCTTTTCTTGCTTTTCTTGCTTTTCTTTCTTTTCCGTCTTTTGCATATTCGAAATATCAAGTTTTAATCGTGTCCCACCATTACAAATGATGTCATCACCACCCTTTGCACATGCAAAGATATTCGAAGATGACATGTTTTTGTTTGTTGTTATTTTGTTTGTTGTTATTATGTGATTTATTAGATACCCTTGTATTTTTGTTATAGACGTGGTATTTTGATTTAAATCGTTTTCGTTAATGCTTAAGAAAAAAACAAACAAAACACAAACAAAAAAAAACAAACACCTCATTTCAAAATAATGTCGTCCAGCATTCCTTGGGTTGAAAAGTACAGACCGACTGCTTTTAATGACATTGTACTCAGCTCTCTGAATCATTCTATTCTATCTGGTATAATTGAGACTGGTCATTTTCCAAATCTGTTACTCTATGGCCCACCTGGGGTAGGCAAGACAACATCCATTACAAATCTCGTCGCAGAATATCAAAAAAAATGGGGCACTCAAGATAAATCATTAATAATTCATTTGAATGCATCTGATGACCGAGGTATCGATATTATTCGTAACCAAATTCAGCCATTTGTCAATTCAAAAACACTATTTACACGAGGGTTAAAATTTGTTATCCTCGATGAAGTAGACTCGATGACGAAAGGAGCGCAACAGGCATTAAAATATTTGTTGCATTCTAATATTAATGGCGTACGATGCTGCCTCATATGTAACTATGTAACACGCGTAGATGATAGCCTCTCCAATGATTTCATTAAAATCAAATTTAACCAATTGCCTTCACATAAAGTCGTATCATTCTTGCGACAAATCGCATTATTGGAAGGAATCGATGCATCGGATGAAACCATCGGGTATATTCAACAACTGTTCAAGTCAGATGTTAGAAGTATGATTAATTTCTTGCAATCTCAACAAGTACATGACAAATCCCTTATTGTTGTCCTGCACGCAACTCGGTGGGAATCATTGATTCAGACTCTACACTCATGTAATGGCAACACAACAACACGCGCGCGTGAAGCAACTGTACATGATGCATTAAATGAAATCGCTACAACATATCGGTCTGATATTAAAATAATTGTACGAATGTGCATTATGCATTTTATCAAACATCTTGGACCAAATGGACCAAATGGACCAAATGGATGCATATGCACGTTTTTAAATGCGTCCAAAAGGTTGATGCATAACCAGGATATGGATAATGACATCTTTATGCGATATGCAGTAAAACATATAACTGCATATTTATGTACACCTCAAAATGGACCCCTAACTAAATAAATATGTTTTGTTTTTACTTTCCGGATGTTGTTGGTTTTATGGGTGTTGTAGGTGTTGGTTTTATGGGTGTTGTAGGTGTTGGTGTTGGTATTATTGGGGGTGTTGTCACTTTTGCAACAGTTCCGGTGGAACCTGAGGTTTTAATCCCTGAAACTGAACTTGCGCTTGCGCCAACCCCTGACGACTTTGTTGACCCTGATGCAACTGGTGCAACGGGTGCACCTCCGGATGGAACAACTTTTGATGGGGTTCTTCCAGAAGAACCAGAAGAACCAGAAGAACCAGAAGAACCAGATGTAGTAATGCCTAAAACTGAACTTACTACACTCAATACACCCGAGGACCCTGAAGACACCGAGGCCATTGTAGGAACTGGCGTAGAAGATGGAACTACTGTTTTTGGTACTGTTTTTGGGGCAGTTCCAGTTGAACCAGATGTTGTAATCCCTGAAACTGAACTCGAACCACTTGCTACACCTGAACCACTTGCTACACCTGAACCAGACTTGGTAGAGCCAGACTTGGTAGAAGAAGAACCAGATATGGATGCAACCGGTGTGGGACCACCACCTAAAATACCACCTAAAATACCACCTGGGACTACGACTGGCGGTAATACTGGTAGAATTCCCGGAGGTTTAGACCCCGATATTTGAGACCCCGATATTTGAGACCCCGATATTTGAGACCCCGATATTTGAGACCCCGATATTTGAGACCCAGATATTTGAGACCCCGATATTGGTATTTTGGACCCAGATATTTGAGACCCCGATATTGGTATTTTAGACCCAGATATTTGAGAACCAGATAGTTGAGAACCAGATATTTGAGAACCAGATATTTGAGAACCAGATAGTTGAGAACCAGATATTTGAGAACCAAACACTGCAGTAGTTGTGCCTGAACCTAAAATTGCATTAGATATGCTAATAAGTGGGTGTTCCGGAAGCATGTTATGTTCCTGAAGCGGACCTAGTATGGAACCAGAAACAGACGAAGGATAGGTGGAACCAGACCCAGATATTTTTGACCCAGACCCAGAACCAGACGAAGGATATGTGGAACCAGAACCAGAAACAGACGAAGGATAGGTGGACCCCGACACTGGTATTTTAGACCCAGAAAAGGTGGAACCAGATATTTGAGAACCAGATATTTGAGAACCAGATATTTGAGAACCAGATATTCCGGAAACAGAACCGGACCTCGGCATAGGGGAAAAAATAGGAGGAAACCAATTCTGAGCAGTTTCTGGTGGTACGTTAGACCCAGAAACAGACGAAGGATAGGTGGACCCAGACACATATATTTTAGACCCAGAAACAGACGACCCATAGGTGGACCCAGACATCTTGGAAACAGAACCAGACCCAGAAACAGACGAAGGATAGGAGGAACCAAATATATTTGACGTAATTGTAGAACCAAGTATGGAATTTAATATAGTAGGAACCGAAGTGTCATCAGTTACATTGGCACCAGTTTCATTTGTAGTTGGTGTTAACAAGTAAGAGCCAGAGGATGAGGATGATGATGAATTACGCAGTGTGGAGGATTCATCACCAGAATAAAAAGTATTTGTCTGACTCCCTAAATGTGGTTGTTCTTGCTGTTGTTTTTGTTGTTTTTGTTGTTTATCTTGTTTATCTTGTTTTTGTTGTTTATCTTGTTTATCTTGTTTTTGTTGTTTATCTTGTTTATCTTGTTCTTGTTCTTGTTGTTGTTCCTGTTGCGCTGGTTGTGATGTGTATTGTGGTTGTGCTGCGGCTGTATTATTAGTATAACCAAAGAAACTCCAGAAGGAGTCTGCCCAACTGGGAGTATTTGTTGTATTTGTTGTATTTGTTGTATTTGCGGTGTAGTGTTCTTGTAGTGAAAGAATAGTAGTCTGAGAAGGCGCAAGTATGGTAGTAACGAGTAAGAATGTACCTGCGAATATGCACGCCATGCGGTCGGACTCGCTAAATTGTGCTCCTTTTCCAAATGAATGAAATTTGTAGATGAGAAAGATTGCAATACATAAATGCGCAAATGTTCGAAGATATGGGATAAATTGTGGTTGAACCTTGTATAGGCTGGCAACCAAAAGTCCGTATGCTATCCAGGCGATTGTCTGCAACTTTAATTCCTTCCATGTTTTGGACATATTCTGTTTTTTTTTTATTGGTCTCTTTCTTTTCTCCTTCTTGTTTGTGTTTTTATAATGGCAGAATATTAATTATTGCAAGTATAAAATTTTTTATTTTTGTTGTGATAATTTAGTGAATAGACATTCGTATAGCGAGTGTCTTAAGGAATGTGTTTGGCGGGGAAGCCGCGAATGGTCCGGACAATTTGGAAGAACCTGCAATAATGGGTTTTTCTTTTGACGTCGTCGACATTGGAATTTTGATAGGTGCTGTAGTATGTTTTTTCATGTGCGTGGGACTGGGGCACTCCATTTGTTCTCTTTGCTATTTTGCTATTTTGCTATTTTGCTATACTGCCGATATATATTATATATGTATTAGACAATAAAAAATTGAATTAAGAAGAAATAAGGTTTAAAGAAGAAATAAGGTTTAAAGAAGAAATAAGGTTTAAAGAAGAAATAAGGTTTAAAGAAGAAATAAGGTTTAAAGGTTAAACGATAAGATGCAATAACTGTATCACAATATACTACTTACTATGAACGGATAACAAAAATAAAAACAAAAACAATGTCGGCACAAGTTGACAAAGAATGGGCAAGTTACTTGATGCAAAATACCACCGAAGATGGTACCGATGGAACAGACGATGATATCGAGAAACGACAACTGTTATCGCGGAATAAGCACATCGCTTGTCCAAATGCAGGCCCCATTTATATTTCGACAAAGTCAAAGATAGCATACTTGAATGTTCAACTGCCTCTGGCAGATATATTCTGGGGTCTGCGGGTAATCCCCTACAGTATGCA
>Ga0209499_1002762_pt1 | contig 11068 bp, 8 predicted proteins | sample C_130208_EF_Meta_FD_187306 | JGI IMG/M metagenome (GOLD analysis project Ga0209499, IMG submission 187306) | Freshwater microbial communities from Lake Croche, Canada to study carbon cycling - C_130208_EF_MetaG (SPAdes) (version 2) | ecosystem: Environmental > Aquatic > Freshwater > Lake | place...
ATCAACACCTGCTTTTTTCATAGCCTCTGCTTGAGGAATTGTGCGTGGAAAGCCATCAAACAAAAAGCCATTAGCGCAATCATCTTCTTTAATGCGCTCAGATACTAAGCCAATAATCACTGCATCTGGGACTAGGCCGCCGCTATCCATATAACTTTTTGCTTCCAAGCCCAATTGTGTTCCTGCCTTCACCGCAGCCCGCAACATATCACCAGTAGAGATTTGTGGGATATTGAATTTTTCTTTAATGAATGTGGCTTGAGTACCTTTGCCTGCGCCAGGTGCGCCTAGCAGAATTACACGCATGTTAATCTCCTGATGGTATGGGTTGTTTGCATAAAGGGGTGAAATTATATCAGGCTAGAAAGTTTGCAATCGAGACAAATTGTTCGACGGATAAATTTTCAGCTCGCAATTGAGAGTCAATGCCGATACTTGTGAATCCAGAATCGTCTAAGAATTCTTTAAGTGTATTGCGTAAGGTTTTGCGACGTTGACCAAAAGCTGCCGTGACTATTTTTGCAAATAGCGCATCATTTCTTGCTGTGTATGGGAGCGTTTTGTGAGGCACGCATCTTACAAAGGCAGATTCAACCTTAGGTGCGGGGTCAAAGGATTCTGGGGGCACAGTGATCAAATACTCCATTTTTAGTCGATATTGAAGCATCACGGAAAGTCTGCCGTATTCAGATGTAGAAGGTTCTGCCACCATGCGTTCAACCACCTCTTTTTGAAGCATAAAGTGCATGTCTATGACGCTCTCAATATTGGCCAATAAGTGAAACAATATCGGAGTAGAAATGTTGTAAGGCAAATTGCCTGTGACGCGAATTTTATTATTTTTGCTAAGCGTTGCTAGCTCTGCAAAATTAAACTTGAGTGCATCGGAATTATGAATAGTGATTTTATCTTTAGGGTAAAAGCCTTCCATCCAGCTAATAATATCTCTATCAATTTCTACGACATGAAGATGGTCAAGTTTCTTCATTAAAGGCTGAGTAAGCGCACCTAGGCCAGGGCCAATTTCTACCATTAAGTCATTAGCTTGAGGTGAGATAGCTTCTACCAGGCTATAAATCACTCCTTGGTCGGTGAGAAAATTCTGACCAAAGCGCTTCTTTGCTATATGTTTCATCTTGGTTTTATTTCTTGCGCTTAGCTAATTCAATTGCCAGATGAATTGCTGCCAGTAAACTGCCAATTTCCACCCCATCTTTGCCAGCGAGGTCTAAAGCGGTTCCGTGATCTACAGACGTCCGAATAAACGGTAGTCCTAGGGTAACATTAACCCCTTGGCCAAAACTTGCATGCTTCAGTACTGCTAAACCTTGATCATGGTACATCGCCAAAAAGGCATCAACGTTTGCAATGTTCTTTTGAGAGAACATTGTATCTGCTGGCATAGGGCCAATTAGGTTAATACCTTCAGCCCTTAGTTTTTCTAACACGGGTGTAATCGTTTTTATTTCTTCGTCGCCTAAATAGCCATCTTCTCCTGCGTGAGGATTAATTCCTGCAACCATAATTCGCGGATGCGCGATGCCAAATTTTTGAATGAGATCCGTATTAAGAATACGAATGGTCTTTGTAAGACTTTCAGCCGTTATCGATTCACTGACTTTAGTGAGCGGTAGGTGAGTCGTTGCTAGTGCAACGCGCATCCCAGCCCCAACGAGCATCATGACAACGTGATCAGTATTGGATTGTTCTGCTAAAAATTCAGTATGACCACTAAAATTAATTCCAGCTTCATTAATGATGCCCTTGTGAATGGGGGCTGTCACCATTGCATCAAACATTTCATCCATGCAGCCTTTAAGTGCTGTACGGAGCGTTTGCAAGACATAATTGCTATTATCTTTATTTAATTGTCCGGTAATGACCGGCTGAGTGGTGGCTTGGTGAATTAAAGTTAATTGACCAACTCCACTATGCGTTGATGGTATTTGAGTTTTCTGAAACGCTTGTATTTCGAGTACTATATTGCGCTCTTTTGCGCGATTTAATAAAGCATTCTGATCGGCGATTATCACGATTTCAGCTGGAATAGTTTGGCGTGCTAGCATCACGCAAAGGTCTAAGCCAATTCCCGCTGGTTCCCCAGCGGTAATCGCAATCCGAGGTAAGGTCTTTGTCACGGTAGTTTGTAACTTAGTACTTGTCTTCGAGTCTTAGCTCAACAAATGCACGATCACGAAGCTCACGCACCCAATCTTGATAAGCCTCATCAGATTTTCTAGCGCGAATTTCTTGGCGGGCTTTGATGCGGGCAGCCTCTTTAGACATGTCTTGTGAGCGGCGCTCAATTACTTGTAATACATGAAAACCAAATTGGGTTCTGATGACATTACTAATTTCTCCAGGCGCTAATCCATTCATCGTTTTCTCGAATTCAGGGACTGTGTCCCCAGGATTTACCCAGGATAAATCACCACCACTTTTGGCTGATCCATCATCAGAGTATTGTCGCGCTAGATCTTCAAATTTTTCACCATGGTCTAAACGTTCTTTAATGCCGTCCATGCGTTTTTTTGCATCACTCTCAGAAACTATTTCACTAAGTTTAATGAGGATATGACGTACATGGGTCTGACTTACCACTAAGGGCGATGACCCGCCCCTTCTATCGGTCACTTTTAGAATATGGAAGCCGTTAGGGCTTCTTAAAATCGGACTGAGGTCGCCTGCTTTAAGTGGTTTAATGGCATCAAGAAAGAGTGCAGGCATTTGCGATCCATTTTTCCAGCCCAAGCTTCCACCCTCAAGCGCATTTGGCGCATCAGAAAAACTGGCCGAAATTTTTGAGAAGTCTTTGCCTGCCTGCAATTGTTCAAGTGCATCTTCCGCTTTAGCCCGTAATTTTTTTAGATCATCAGGCGTGGTGTCTTCTCCAGCACGAATAAGAATATGTGAAATTTCATATTCGTCGTTACTGTTTGAGGCACCTTGCATCGAAATAAAGCTATCAATTTCTGATTCGGTCGTATTGATGCGGTTATCAACCTCTCGTTCGCGTAGACGCGCTAGAGTAATTTCATTGCGGATATCTTCTCTAAACTTTCTATATTGAATTCCATCTTCTAGCAAAGCCTTTTTAAATGCAGGGACGTCCATTTTATTTTGGCCAGCAATACGTTCGATGGTTTTGTCGAGCTGATTGTCATCAACGCGCAAGCCTGTCTGGCTGGCATACTGAAGTTGTAAGCGGTCAGTAATCATTCGCTCGAGAATTTGTTTTTGTAGAATGGCTGGCGGCGGTAATTCTGTGCCTTGTTTTTCCAATTGCGCAGTCACGCTTTTGATACGATCCGCTAATTCATTTTCGGTAATGACGACCTGATCAACAATGGCAACAATACGATCTATCTTGATAATTTCTGTTTGTTTGGTAGCCTCAGCATGACTAATTAAACTAAACGAAAAAAGACTGATAGCTAGTAGGAAAGTTTTTTTTAACATGGAGTTTTTTTGTATTTTACTCATTATATTCTTGTCGATAATTATCAGGGAGGAGGCCACTGCTTTTGTAGCCTGGAATATTACGATTAATCAATTGTAGCGGATTCGCGCCTATTGAGGCCATACCACCAAGTTCTAATTGGAAAAATATTGCGTAGTTGGCCGGACCACTTGGTAAAGGTGACGTTGGCCCCGTTGCCACTGAAATCGTTTGCACTCGTTGAAATACAAAGCGAGATTGCCAGCAGCCCGCATCATATTCAATCCCGCCGATGTTTTCAATAAATGATTTGTCTCGTAGAGAATAGTTCAAGCGCGCTAAACCATAGAATCTGTTTCCAAGTGGCCATTGTGTAGACATATTAACTTGGTCTAAATTGTCTTTAGTAAATCGATAGCCAAAGTTAAGCACCCTGCCAGGCGTTGGGTTGTAACGCGCGCCAAAGTTGGCTTTAATCGTATCGCCAGTATCGGTGTTGTATTGCCAAGCCGCATCCAGATTCCATTTGTTGACTAAATGTGCCGTTGCTGAAGCCACAAAGTCAGAGCTTGTGCCGGAGCGCAATACGTCCGTTGGTAGTAATCTCACTTTCTGATCTGTAAAGTAAAAACGCTGACCTATTGTTGCAGCTAATCGTTGTTCGCCAGTATCAGCATCAATCATCCTTGAGCTAATTGAAGCACTTAGCTGATTTGCGTTGTTAATGCGGTCTCCACCTGAGTACTGATTCTCGGTAAACAAAGTGCCCATATTTAAATCAGTTAAGCCAGTATCGAATACAGGCAAATGCGACTGATCTTGATATGGGATGTAAACATAGAATAGACGTGGCTCTAGGGTTTGGGTGTAGTTGCGATTAACAATGCTCGTGTCACGCTCGAAGAATAAGCCGCTGTCTAGACTGAAAATTGGTAGGGTGCGGTCAGCTGTTTTATCATAGTTTATCCAAGCCCCAGTCTGCATAGGCGATGAACTAATGTTATCTAGATTGTAGCTGGTGTAATTCACACCTAATTTGGGTGTGACGTAACCATAAGGCTTATTCATCGGGAAACTGATGCTTGGGTAGGTGCTAAATCGAGTAGCAGATTTCACGTCAAAAGTTGAGTTCTGATTTGCTTCAAATCTAACAAGTTGATTTTGTACCCTTGTAATTCCGCCCCAATCCCATTCCTTGGAGCCGTTGAGTGTTAATTGAGGAAGTCTTTCATAGGCATAGGAAACATTATCCAGAGTTTGATATTTTTGTGCCAATGCACCAAATTGCCATATGGGTCCTGAATAGTTAATGTTTGCTTGTTGTAATAAGTTCACCTGACTAGTCGTGATAATATGGGTTGAAAGATCTGAAAAGTATTGGCTATCTGAGACCCTTGCAACATCAATTCCCCCAGTCCACCCGCTTCCAAAGTTTTGCTGATGTTTAATTCTTGCAAAATAACGATCTTTTTGTGTCATGTCATCGGACGGAAGGAATTCAATATTGTCTAAACCGGAAAAGTTTTCTTCCAAGTATCGAAACTCCCCAGCATACTGTATTCCACGTTTACTTAACTCCCGAGTCGAAACAGTGGCATCCATGTTAGGTGAGATATTCCAGTAAAACGGAAGAAGCACCTCAAATCCGCTCTTGGTTGTTGTTCCCCAAGTTGGCGCTAGCAAACCTGATTTACGCTGGTTGGCATAGGGAAAGTTAATCCAAGGAGTATATAAAATAGGAACGCCCTTAAATTCAACAGTCGCGTTAGTTGCAACTGCCGTTTTGGTTTCATCATCGATTTTTAGCTGTCCAGATTTGATATACCAATCATCTGAATCTGCTTCACAAGTGGTATAGCGAGATTTTAACAATCTTTTTTTAGACTGCCCCTCAAAAAATAACATTTGAGCGTCACCGCGAGAGCTTACTTTTTTTGGTTCAAAGGAGTCTTTGTTGTCGTTAGGTATTAAGGGTTGCATTTCACCATTGATCGGCTTCATATTTCTGTCAATAACGCCAGATAAAAGATCGTTATTGATTTCAGGCTTTTGACCGTAGATTCTTTCACCTAAATTTCCTAATGGGGATAGATTGATCAGCGGTTTATACATAAAGAAGGTTGCATTTGGCATTTCGCCAGTGCTTTCATCAATATTTAGGTGGAATGAGGGACCCTTGACGAGACTGTCATTACTCTCAATTGATGCGTTGCCTGATGAATGCGTCATTCGATTCTGTTCATCAAACTCAATGCGATCCCCAAGTATGATATTGCCGCCAGCTTTAAGGGATGCGTTTCCCAAAGAGGTTAAGCTTCGGTCCAATTGAACCTCTAATCTGTCCCCCTCAATGATGACGGCGCCATTAGCGACCAATAAATTTTCGGCATCAGCTTCTTTTTTAAAGGCAAGAGGATCAATTTTTTGATTTTCGGTTGTCGGAGCATTAAGTGCATCAAAGTCTGTAATGCTCTTACTCATTCGAAGTTTTATCCGGACTTCTGCTTTCTGAGATTGATCATTATCATTTTGTATGTCACTTGTGGGAAGTGGGGCGGTGGGCACCATTTCATGGTCAAGTGCTAGCTCAATAGGATTGTTACTCCCCTGGTTGCTTGCAGGCGTGATCGTATCGTCTGCAAAAGCAACTTCCATCCCTGAAATAACAAGGAGTAAACTAAAAATAAAAGAGGTAAATTTCAATATCAGTATTCGCGAGTATTAAAGTGAGCGCGTGATTGTTTTATGGGTGATAAAATTGCATATTCGATATGACTTTATTCACCTTTTTAACCATCTCAGTATGATAGCTTAAAGATGTGTTTTTAGATTTTTTTTAAACAATAAAATGGCAGTTGCGCCCTAATAACTGATTAGATGGATGTGTAAATTGGAACGATTGCAGCAATTAAATATTTGGTTGTCAGACGTGTTAAAAAAAGCACCTTATCAAATCGAGCCTGCTTCATCTGATGCTAGCTTTCGACGTTATTTTAGGGTGTCTGTGAATGAATTAACTTATATCGCCATGGATGCGCCACCTTCCCAGGAAGACTGCAAGCCATTCGTGCATGTCGCGGAAGTTTTTGCGCATGCTGGATTGAATGTCCCAAGAATTATTGCGCAAGATATTTCAAGCGGTTTTTTACTCCTTACGGATTTGGGTAACACTACTTTTTTGAGTGCCCTTCAAGCGCCGAATGGTTTGAAAGTCGCAGCAGATTTATATCGTGATGCTAGTCATGCGCTCATTAAGATGCAATTAGCTAGCAAAGCCAGTGTCTTTCCTGAATACAACGAAGCATTATTGATGAGAGAGATGGAGCTCTTTCCTGATTGGTATGTAAATAAGCGTTTGCAAGTGGTCTTGACCGATGTCCAGCAACAAACCATGAAAAAAACTTTCAATTTGTTAAATGCCAATATTTTGGCCCAAGCAAAAGTTTACGTGCATCGGGATTATCATTCACGCAATCTCATGGTGCAGGATGGTTCTCATGATTTGGGTATTTTGGACTTTCAAGACGCTGTATATGGGCCGATTACCTATGACCTCGTCTCCTTACTAAAAGATGCTTATATTAGCTGGGAAGAGGATCAAATCCTGGATTGGGCTGTGCGCTATTGGCAATCTGCAAGAAAAGCTGGATTGCCAGTTCCGCAGGATGTCGCAGATTTCTACCGAGACTTTGAGTGGATGGGCGCGCAGCGTCATATTAAAGTACTTGGTATTTTTGCAAGGCTTTACCATCGAGATGGAAAAGATGGATATTTGAAAGATATGCCATTGGTGATGGATTATTTGCGAAGAGTTTGTGATCGATACATAGAGCTCAAGCCCATGTTACGTTTGCTTGATCAATTGGCGGGTGTTGAGCTAAAAGCAGGGTACACATTTTAATGAAAGCCATGATTTTGGCGGCTGGTCGAGGTGAGCGAATGCGCCCACTTACTGATGATACTCCCAAACCTTTATTGCTTATAGGATCTAAGCCTTTAATTGTTTGGCATTTAGAGCGATTAGCGAATGCAGGAATAAAAGAGGTTGTCATTAATCATGCATACCTTGGTGAAAAGATTGTAAATGCCTTGGGAGATGGAAGTGCTTGGGGAATGAAGATTCAATATAGCCAAGAAGAAAACGCATTAGAAACGGCTGGTGGAATTGCCAATGCACTGCCTTTTTTAGGGGATGCCCCGTTCCTAGTGGTGAATGGGGATATTTTTACTGAGATTAATTTTGCGACATTGCGTTTGCAGCCCCCCAATTTAGCGCATTTGGTAATGGTTGATAATCCAACACAACACCCCGATGGGGATTTTTCTATTCTTTCAGGGAGTCTGAGTAATGAGGGGCTTACTAAGCTCACTTTTTCAGGCATTGGGGTTTATCACCCAAGCTTGTTTGCCAATATCAAAAGAGGGCAGCCTGCAAAATTAGCTCCTTTGCTAAGAGAGGCGATGGCAAAAGGACTCGTTGGTGGTGAGTATTATGAGGGTGTTTGGCATGATATAGGCACGCCAGAACGTTTGGCAGTGTTAAATGAGCAGATCTCTTGAACTTAAGTTATTTTCCAACGACAAAACTTAAATAACTTTATTAAGAAAATATATGGCAATCAATTTTGATGAGTTTAGCTTAAGACGTCAGCGTTTGATTAAAGTAATGGGTGAGGGTGTGGCTATTATTCCTACGTCGCCCGAGCTTATTCGCAATCGTGACAGTCATTACCCTTATCGTTTTGATAGTTACTTTTACTATCTTTCAGCTTTCAAAGAGCCAGAATCTGTTTTATTCATTATTGCCGGCGCTCACCCTAAAACAGTCTTATTTTGTCGCGATAAGGATATGGAGCGCGAGATTTGGGATGGCTTTCGTTATGGGCCTGCCGGAGCAGTGGCCGAATTTGGTTTTGATGAGGCTTATTCTATTGCTAAGTTAGATGAAATTGCCCCTAAATTACTTGCTAATCAAGAAAAGCTTTTTTATAGCTTTGGAGCAGAACCCGGCTGGGATTTGCGAGTAAATAGCTGGCTTAATCATTTACGCTCACAGGCAAGAACTGGGACTAGTGTTCCAGACGAAGTGGTCGACGTGCGCAAGCACCTTGATGAAATGCGCTTGTATAAATCTGCTTACGAAATTGAGACTATGCGTCATTCCTCGGCTATTGCGGCTGGAGCGCATCAACGTGCCATGAAATTCGTTAAGCCGGGGTTGATGGAATATGAAGTAGAGGCAGAGTTTTTACATGAATTTTATCGTTGTGGCGCACAATCACCGGCCTATGCCAGCATTGTTGCTGGAGGGCGTAATGCCTGTACATTGCACTACAATCTGAATAACGCCAAATTATGTGATGGCGACTTACTTTTGATTGATGCCGGTTGTGAGTTAGATGGATACGCCTCTGATATAACGCGTACTTTTCCTATTAGCGGTAAATTTAGTAGTGCTCAAAAGGATTTATACGAGATGGTCTTGGCTTCACAGGCGGCGGCAATTGCTAAAGTGCTACCTGATGAACATTGGAATGCGCCTCATGAGGCTGCTTTGGATGTGTTAATTCGTGGCTTTATTGATTTTGGACTGTGCAAAGGAAGTCCTGAAGAGGTTTTAGAAAGCGGGAGTTATCGTCAGTTTTATATGCATCGTACAGGCCATTGGTTAGGCTTGGATGTTCATGACGCTGGGGAATATAAAGATAAGCAGGGAAATTGGCGTATCTTTAAGAAAGACATGGCTTTGACGGTTGAACCTGGCTGTTACGTTGTTCCTTCAGATAAGGTTCCTAAACACTTCTGGAACATCGGTATTCGTATTGAAGATGATGTAGTGGTCACCGAAAGTGGCTGTGAAGTTATTACAAAAGGGGCGCCCAAGACGGTTTTTGAGATTGAGGAATTGATGCAAGATGCCTGAGACAGTAATCATTGTTGGGGGTGGGCCAGTTGGGGCAACTTTAGCGCTAACCCTGCAGCACAAGGGTGTTGCAGTGACGATGCTGGAAGCACGCGCTAAAGGCGCGGCTTATCAAGACCAACGTGCTTTGGCACTCTCATATGGTAGCCGTGTCATTTTAGAAAAATTAGGGGTTTGGGAAAAGTTAGATCATCAAGCAACAGGGATTAATGCGATACATATTTCACAGCGTGGTAGTTTTGGGCGCAGTATATTAAAAGCAAAAGACCATGATTTGCCCGATTTGGGATACGTACTTTCTTATGGTGCTTTGACGCAAGCCTTAGATGAGACGCTTGCTGCTTTTAATGGAATAAATATTATCTACGAAGCAGAAGCTCAGCATATTGAACCAGCTTTGGATAAAGCAACGGTTACGTTTAATTATGAAGCTAACATTCAACAGTTAAGTAGTTCATTACTTGTTCTTGCTGATGGTGGTCGAAGCCTAGGCGATATTTCAGGGATTGCGCGTGAAACTAAAATGTACGGTCATGATGCACTGGTAAGCAAAGTGGAGTGTGAATTGCCTCACAACAATGTTGCATATGAACGCTTTACACCAATGGGCCCGGTTGCATTGTTGCCCAATGGAGCTAGAAGCTTTTCCTTGGTGTGGACAGGTAAACAAGAACAAGTTGCTCAAGTGATGGCACTTGAAGATGCTGATTTTTTAAATCAGTTGCACCGTCATTTTGGGGATCGTGTTGGCCGTTTTCTAAGTGTTGGTAAGCGACTGACTTTTCCACTGAAATTATCCTATCTCAATCCCGTGACCGCGTCACATTTAGTGGTCATAGGAAACGCAGCGCAAACTATGCACCCTGTTGCTGGACAAGGTTTTAATGTTGGTCTTCGCGACGCCTATGAGTTAGCTCAACAAATTTCCTCAACAGATCCAGCGGATTGGGGACAGGATTTTATGTTACAGGCTTATCAACAAGGACGTAAAAAAGATACTAAACGTGGTTTAATATTTACTGACTTTCTGGTTAATTTATTCTCAAATGACATTATCGCAGTCTCAGGTGTTCGTGGGATGAGTTTGGGCATGATTGATTTAATTAAGCCCCTTAAATCTAGCTTGGTTAGAAAAATGAGTTTTGGAAGTCGCGGCTAAAATGCGTCTATCAAGCAAACATTACGATATTCTTATTATAGGCGCAGCTTTAGTTGGCGCGTCGGCAGCAGTCGCGTTAACAAAACAAGGTTTTAAGGTTGGTCTAGTTGATAAAAAATCGCCAATAAGTCAAGAAGCAAATAGTGATGTTTGGGATAGTCGCATTTATGCAATTAGTCCAGGTAATGCTGATTGGCTCAAAGAATTAGGGGTTTGGCAGAAATTAGATGTCACAAGAATTAGCTCAATTGAATCGATGGAAATTTGGAGTGATGCGAATCTAGAGCCATTGGCGTTTAATGCCGAAGATGATTTTGAGAGTCATCTTGGCTACATTCTTGAAAACAGTGCTCTACAAGAAGCGCTTTGGGCAGAGTTACAAGTTTTGGATGTAGATGTCTTGATCGGTGCTGAAGCTTTTGCACTTGCATTGACAGAGAATTTGGTTATTTTGACTCTAGCTGATGGGACGCAGATAACTGCTAATTTGATGGTTGCTGCCGATGGCGGTAACTCATGGGTCCGGGATCAAGCAGGGCTAAGTCAA
>Ga0209499_1002763_pt1 | contig 11067 bp, 9 predicted proteins | sample C_130208_EF_Meta_FD_187306 | JGI IMG/M metagenome (GOLD analysis project Ga0209499, IMG submission 187306) | Freshwater microbial communities from Lake Croche, Canada to study carbon cycling - C_130208_EF_MetaG (SPAdes) (version 2) | ecosystem: Environmental > Aquatic > Freshwater > Lake | place...
CCTCGCAAAATGGGGTATCGAGATGATTGCAGGATCTGACACTCCAGTCACCAAAGAAGGAACTTTTAAAGGAAATTGGTCAGCAGTGCTGCGCTTCCCCAGCATGGCCTTGGCAGAGGAGTGGTACGTCTCAGATGACTATGCTCCATACAGAGACATCAGAATGAACGAGCTCACCGATTCTGGCAGTCTTGTCTTTGTCCAGGGAATGTAAACAAACACTCGGCTTATAGGGCGACTCTTCTTTTACTCTTAAAGCTCAGAAGTGGCGGGACGGCCCGTGTTATGAAATTCTTTTCCCATGAGACGACTTCCCATCCTGCTTTCAATCACTCTTCTTTTTGGTGTCTCTTCAAATGTGCCTGCTCAGGCCACGGGTCCCTACGATGCTTCGACTGTGATGTTTGCGCAGATGATGATTCCTCACCATCAGCAAGCTGTTGTGATCTCTAAATTAGCGCTCAAGCAAGGTAGCAATTCTGCTCGCGATAAAGGATGAATTAGTGGGTTCCGCCTCTGGTGTCTTATCGGCGATTCAATCGATTGCTTCATCCGTTGGAGTTGCAATCTTTGGAACTGTATTTTTCAACAAAGTGGCTAGTGGTCAGATTGATCAAGGATTTAGAAATGCATTGCTTCTTCAAATTGGCTTAGTTTCGATTTTCCTAGTCATCACATTCTTTTTGCCTAAGAAGTCAATGGATAACACGGAGTACGCGCACTAAAATTAATATAAATTCACCTTCTCGTAATCAATTTTGGCAGATTTGCACCCTTACTTATGTTGAGATAGCCCAATGAAGCGCGCTCTCATTGTCGGTGGAGGCGTAATTGGCACAATGCATGCCGTACTCGCTGCCGAAAAAGGATTTGCAGTTACACACCTAGAGCGAGACATGAAACCTCAATCCGCGTCAGTTCGAAACTTTGGACTTATCTGGGTAAGTGGGCGACGCGCTGGTGGCGAACTAGATCTTGCTCTCAGGGCTCGCACCTTGTGGGCAACTATTGGTTCACGCGCAGAAATTGGATTTCGTGCAAACGGATCCTTGACTATTGCGCAATCAGAGAATGAATACACAGTTATTCAAGAAGCGGCATCTATGTTGGATGCAGAAAAGCGTGGATTTAGACTTCTCAATCGAAATCAAACCCTGGCATTAGAACCTGAACTAGCAGGAAAGTATGTGGGTTCATTGCAATGCACTACAGATGCTGCGGTGGAGCCAGCAATGCTTCTCGGCGGGCTCCGCGAATACCTGAAGAGTTTTCCCGAGTACACATGGGTTCCTGAATTTGAAGTGGTTGATTTTTATCATGATGAAAATGGAAATCACGTCAGCGATATTTTCGGAAGAAAATATTCAGGAGAGTACATTGCATTATGTGCTGGTGCGGCGCATAAGGGTTTTATTGAGAGTTTTCTTGAAAAGGCCCCACTACGTAAAGTTCGATTGCAGATGGCATCAACAGCGCCCCTTGGAGCAACACTTAGTCATTCACTCGCAGATGCCGACTCCCTGCGTTATTACCCTGCATTCAAGGATCTTTCATTGGCCCTACTGGGCGCCCAATCTGAAATTGCAACGCAATTCAAGATGCAACTTTTGCTCGTTCAGCGCCTAGATGGTTCGATGACAATCGGTGATACTCATGAATATATCGAACCATTCACTCATGAAATTGATGAGGCACCATATGACCATCTTCGTGGGGTGATGAATAATATTTTCGGCCGCGAAGTTCCAAGGATTGAAAAGCGTTGGGATGGGGTTTATAGCCAGAGCACAAGTGAAGAAATTTATATCCGCAGAGAAATTGCTCCAGGTGCTCATATAGTCACGGGTGGTGGTGGCCGCGGAAATACTCTTGCACCGGCAATTGCGGAGGAAACGGTTGAACTATGGTCACTATAAATAATAATAAAATAAAGATGGCAGTCTTTGATGTTGCTGGAACAACTGCGCGCGATGGCGGATTAGTTGTAGAAGCATTTGAGAATGCAATGGTTTCTATGGGAGTAACACGCGGTACACCAGAGATGGATCAGATGGTGAACTATGTCAACGCAACAATGGGTGAACGTAAGATTGATGTTTTCCTGCACTTATGTGATGGTGATTCCGTACGAGCAAACCAAGCACATGATTTTTTTGTTGAAAGCTACATAGGACTTGTGAAATCTGGAAAGTTACAAGAATTTGATGGTGTGACAAAGCTATTTGATGAACTGCGTGAGAATGGGATTGCTGTTGGAATCACCACTGGATTCCCTCGCGACATTCTCGATAGTGTCATAAGTGGCTTAAATTGGGCTCAACATATTGATTTTTCAGTGGCAGCATCCGAAGTGGTCGAGGGACGCCCCTCACCTGACATGATTTTTCGTTGCATAGTTCTCTATAACAAGCAATTCGAATCCCATATTTCGGCAGAAGATATCGCCGTGATCGGTGATACTGAATCAGATATGCGAGCCGGCGTCACTGCTGGTGCTCACATTATTGCTGGGGTTTCCACTGGTACCCATAGTCCAGAAAAACTTTTGCGTGCGGGGGCTACCCACGTCCTCGATGGTGCGGTAAATATTCTTAGCATTTGTTAACTTCACTTTCACTTATTTACTCCCTAATAGGCACCTGGATTCAAACTTCCTGCGATTGAGTGCCCCTACCAAATCCTTAAGGGGGATATATGCGTAAGCGTCTACTCACTGGAGTACTTGTGGCCACAATGGCTGCAGCTTCAATGTTTGCAACAACAGCTTCATCAAATGCAGCTCCAATCGATTATTCAAAGTGCAAAGATCTAAAGGCATGCGGTGGCATGGATGCACTTGTAAAGGCAGCACAAAAAGAAGGAAAACTAAACGTCATCACACTTCCTCGTGACTGGGCAAACTATGGCGAAGCTATGGACCTCTTCTCCAAGGCTTTCGGAATCAAGATCTCTGACGATAATCCAGATGGATCATCTGCTTATGAAATCCAGACAGTAAAGACAGCTCCAGCATCAAAGGTTCCAGATGCAGTCGACGTCGGAATTACTTATGCGCTAGATAACGTAAACCTTTTCACTCAGTACAAGGTTGTGAACTGGAATGACATCACACCAACGTATAAGGAAGCTTCAGGTCGCTGGTTTGGTGACTATGCAGGTGTCATCGCACTTTCATATGACACATCAATTGCAAAGGCTCCAAAGTCATTTACTGACCTTAAGGATCCAGCATTCAAGAATATGGTTGCAATCGGTGGAGATCCAACAGGAGCTCAAGAAGCACTGATGTCAGTCTTTGCAGCAAACCTTGCTAGTGGTGGAACAACTGCAAATGTTCAAAAGGGTATTGATTACTTCTCAGATATGAAGAAGTCAGGTAACTTCGTTACTGCTCTTGCAAATGGACAGAACTTCCTTGCAGGTGCGTACAAAGTTTCATTCTCATGGTCATTCAACGGTCCGGGAGCTGTAGCAACAGCTGCCAAGGCAGGAAAGACAGTGAAGTATGTAATTCCTTCAGATGCAGTTATCCAGGGAACTCCATACGTAATGGCGATTCCTTTCAACGCGCCACACCCAGCAGCAGCTCGTCTTTGGACAGAGTTCCTCTACTCACAGAACAAGGGCAAGGGTTCAATGGACCTTGGCTCAACAAAGGGCATGACTGGTTCAAAAATCTTCGCATCAATTATGGGTGGGCAGAATATTTGGATCGCAGGCGGTGCACTTCCAGTGATGTACGAGGCAATGGTTGCGAAGAAGACAAATGTAACTTCACCAGCTGGATATGAAATTCCAAAGGGCGTAAAGATCATTACACCTACACCAGAGGAACAAGATGCAGCGAAGACTCTCCTCAAGGCACAGTGGCCAGCCATCGCTGGTAACTAAGTACTAGCAATAGTTACTTCATAACTGAATATAAATGGGAGTAGTGAAAGCACATTCTCGAGTTCGCTCGAGTGGCCCAGGGACTGGCGTGCTTCCACTACTTCCATTTTTCATTTTTACCTCCTTCTTTCTCTTGTGGCCCATTGTTGCGGTGACACTTCGTAGCCTTCATGGAAATGAGAATGAATGGACACTCGCAAATTACCGCCCCATTCTCAAGTCGGGCCCGTACTTCCATGCATTTGTAGTTTCAATCAAACTCTCTCTGGTCACTTCAATTATCGGCTCGATTCTTGGAGCTTTTTTTGCATATGTAATTGTTAAATATGCTCGTGGAAAATTCGAGGCAGTTATCGATTCAGTCTCTGCTGTCTTTGCCAATTCCGGTGGAGTACCTCTTGCATTTATGTTTGTTGCAGCATTTGGAGTCGAAGGAATTGTCACCACAACATTGAAATCACTTGGCTGGGATATTTACGCTGATCATTTCACCATCTTCTCCTTTACCGGAGTTGTAATGGTTTACTCGTTTTTTCAAATACCGCTGATGGTTCTTGTCTTCAAGCCCGCTATCGCTGGTTTACGTCGAGAGTGGGAAGAGGCAAGCACGAGCCTCGGAGCATCCTCACTCACATATTGGCGCAGAGTTGGTATCCCGATTCTCTTCCCATCATTTATTGGGGCATTTTTCCTGTTATTCGCAGGCGGATTTTCGGCATATGCAACAGCGCGTGCTCTCACCGTTGGCACAGTTCCGCTTGTACCTATCATTATCGGCACTCTTGTTGATGGAAATGTAATCTCAGATCAAGCAAATCTTGGTGATGCACTCGCAGTCGGCATGATTGTCGTTGCGACTATCGCTATGGCTGGATATATCTGGGCGCAACGTAAAACAGCAAAGTGGCGCAGTTCATGAAAAAATTAGCTTTGAAATGGCCCCTCATCATCATCGCTTCAAGCTTTGCATTCTTGACCTTCGTAGTTCCTCTTTATGGAGCTGCCCTCTACAGTTTTAGAGGCGAAGGCGGAAAGGGTCACTCCTGGGTTAACTATCAATGGCTAATTCATGCCGATGGGTTTTACCTCAATCTCTTTACATCGTTGAAGTTAGCTGTTCTAGCGGGTGTTCTCAATCTGCTTTTGATGGTTCCAACGATGGTTTATCTCAATCTCAAGGGTCAGAAATTTAAATCTCTTATCGATTTTCTCTGTATTCTTCCTTTGATTATTCCTGTCGTCTCATTAGCAATTGGTGCACAAGTTGCTATGCCAGAAATTCTGCAGAATTCAGAGTACGAATTGGTCTTCTTCTTTGTCATCATCGCACTTCCGTATACATATCGCGCACTTGATACTTCCCTTCAAACAGTCGCCTTGAAAACATTGGTAGAGGCCTCTAGAAGTTTGGGAGCAACATGGACTCGTACAATTATTCGCGTCATCGTGCCAGCTATTCGCGGGGGAATCACTGGCGCACTCTTCTTGACATTCGCCTTATCAATCGGCGAGTACACGATTACATCGCTATTGCATTGGGAGACATTTCCAACATGGACTGTTGTCGCGGCGCAGCAGAATATTCTGGGTGCTATTGCAATCTCTGTATTTAGTTTTGTTGGCGCAATTGCACTCTTATCAATAATCGCACTCTTCTCCAAGAAGGGTGCGCGACAAGTAGAGGTGGACGAATGAGTAAGAAAGATCGCGTTAGCAGCACTCTTGAACTACGTGGAATCAGCCGACATTTTGGGCCAGTCAAAGCTCTCGATGGACTTGACCTCACAATCGAACCGGGTGAACTTGTAGCACTATTGGGCCCATCCGGGTGCGGTAAGACAACTGCACTTCGAATTGTTGCAGGACTAGAAGTCGCGACATCAGGTGAACTCCTTGTCAATGGCCAGCGATATAACGACACTCCCGCAAATGCTCGCGACATGGGAATGGTTTTCCAGTCATATTCACTTTTTCCGAACTTATCCGTAGCCGACAACATTGAGTACGGCTTACGTGCACGCAAGATTGATTCTGTAACTAGAAATAAGCGAGTCGCTCAGATGCTCGAACTTGTTGCATTAGAAAATAAAGCGAAATCATTTCCACACCAACTCTCTGGCGGTCAGCAACAGCGCGTCGCACTTGCTCGCGCATTGGCAATTGAGCCACGAGTACTTCTTCTCGATGAACCACTCTCGGCGCTCGATGCACAAGTGCGTGGTCAGATTCGCGAAGAGATTCGCCGTATTCAACTCGAACTTGGAATCACAACTCTTTTTGTTACCCATGATCAAGAAGAAGCTATGACAATTGCTGATCGCGTCGGTGTTATGAGCCATGGAAAACTTGAGCAAATCGATAAACCAATCACTTTGTATAACTCTCCTGCTACGCCATTTGTTGCTTCATTCGTAGGCTTAGCAAATCGAATTCCTGCAGAAATAACAGGACAGGGCAAAGCGAAAGTGCTCAATCAAAAGATAAAGATCTTCGAATCGTCAGAAATTTTTTCAGCAGGCGAGAGAGTAAATGTCATAATTCGCCCAGAGTCACTTGAGTTAGTGAGTGAGGGCGATGATGAAGCAGTTCGTGGAATTGTTGCGCTCAAGTCATTTCTGGGTCCTATGACAAAAGTTGGCATTGCAGTTGAAGGCATGCCACTTGTCCATCTCAATATTGCAAGCCGTGATGTGCGCAAGCTTGAGATTGGTGACAAAATTGCATTCAAAATTGCAAGTGATGAAGTGATGGCTGAACATGTCTGATTCTCGTAGTCGACGGATTATTCGCGGTGAAGCAAATGAGCTTGGTTGGGTCAATCTTCAAGTTGCTCCAGGTGAGGCACTTATTGGAGATGCACCTTCACCTGCAGCGCAGTCATTGCTAACCTTTATTCATATATCAGATCTTCATATCTGCGATGCACAATCTCCTGCTCGTATTGAACTTACAGATCGATTTGCGGATCCCCACAATCCGATGTCAGCAATGATTCCATTTGTTGGTGCTTATCGTGCTCAGGAAATTCTTACAACTCAGACTTTAGAGTCAATGGTTCGCACCGTGAATTCAATTAAGCACGGCATCCACTCTGATCGTCCCGTTGATTTTGTTATTGCCACAGGTGATGTAACTGATAACGCACAATCAAATGAACTCGATTGGTATTTCACACTTATGGATGGAGGAGTAATTCACCCAGATAGTGGAGATAAAGATAATTGGGAAGGTGTTGCTCAAACGGAGCCAGAGAAATACGACCGCTCTTATTGGAATCCGGAAGGAACTCCCATCGGGTGCGAAGATGACTTTCCACGCTCACTCTATGGATTTCCAACTGTGCCAGGACTTACTAACGCAGTTCGACAGCCATTCAATGCAACCGGTCTAGCACACACGTGGTTTGCAACTCATGGAAATCATGATGCGCTTTTACAAGGTACCGTTCCACCGAATTCTGAATTATTAGAAATTGCAACAGGGGAAAAGCGTCTGATTGCGCTGTCTCCAGATGTAGACCTAGTCAAAGTTTTTGGTGGTTGGTCGATGGTTGGACCAGCCGGTTATGCAAGTCCAGAGGGCGGAACTTTTTGGGAACAGAATTCAGATCCACAACGTAGATTTAATAACCCATCAGATTGGGCAAAGTTGCACCTAACGTGTAGCGATAAGAGCCACGATGGCCACGGATTAACTCAAGAGAATGCAAATAATGGAACAAAATATTGGTATCGCAATCTTGGAGAGTTCCGTTTAATTTCACTCGATACTGTCAATGTTCATGGTGGTTGGCAGGGATCGATTGATGAGATCCAATTCTTGTGGCTAAAGAACTTGCTCAATCAATCAAATTCAAAGCAAATTATACTCTTTTCACATCATCCATTGCATTCACTCTTCAACGATTACGCACCCGAAGGCGCACCACGCCAAGTTGCACGCGAAGAAATAGAAGAAGAGCTACTTCAACACAAAGAGATAATCGCCTGGTTTGCAGGTCACGATCATGACAATCGTGTTCGCTACATTGGAACAGAAGGAGTAAATGGGTTTTGGCATATTTTGACCGCATCATTAATTGACTGGCCACAGCAAGGTCGAATTGTTGAGATATTACGCGACGGTGATGAGCTCATCATTGCAACTTCTGTCATCGATCACGACAGTCCAATCGACTTGCAGACCTCTGTTTCAGACATCAATGAACCAACCAATCTCGCTGGATTATCTCGAATCCTCTCTGCGAATCATTGGCAGCGTCGAAAGCAAAATGATTATTTCAACGAGCTTGCCTCAGGAGAGCCAACGGACCGAAATCGATACTTAAGACTGCCGCTCACTAATTAAATAATTTTCGCGAGTTGTTTTTAGTGATTCTAAGTTGAACTACTTTTTTACTACGAAAGTTATTCATAGTTCGTTTTCGTACTGACTCAAATAAATCGGACATAAATCTCGGACAGACGTTCAAATACGCTGGTCAGAGGCTACTAGTTACATTGTCCGGCTTATAGGGCGACTCTTCTTTTTAATTTCGTGCTCAAGGCGTGAAATTCACAGGATTTTCCTTGGGGTTTCTCACATTAGATTTATGGCAAGAGCCAGATATCTCATTTACTGTTTTGAAATGACAAATGACTTTTCGTACTTGTTGAAATCCTGGGCTAAGGCACCGATTACCCGTAGATCCCTGCTATTGATGGCAGCTACAACAGCTGTTGCAGGCACATCCATCGGTAAGGCAGTCGGCGTTACTGCTCCAGTTATTACCCAAGTATTGGGTCGCCCAACTAACTCTTCAATTGCGGTCAGCATTTTGTCTTCGCAGCCGATCACTGCTTTTGTTGAGTACGGCACTTCAAAGACTCGTTACACAGGGAAGTCAGCACAATTGCAAACAGCGCCTAACTCACCAGCAGTGTTTGACATCAAAGGATTGCGTACAGGAACAAAGATTTATTACCGAGTAAATTACAAAAGCAGCACAGATGCCAACTTCGTAAATGGGAAGCAGTATTCATTTACAACTGCTCGAAAAGCAGGTTCAACCTTTAGTTTCTCAGTTCACGGAGATACTCACCCAGAACGTGCTGGCAAGATGTTCAACGCTGAACTTTATGGAGTTACTCTTGCCAACATAGCCGCCCAGCAGCCTGATTTTCACATCATGGTTGGCGATGATTTCAGTATTGATCCGCTAATTAGCAAGGGTCAGGCAAACCAAGAGAATGTCGAAAAAATCTATAGCACTCATAGAAACTGGCTTACGAATGCTACTTGCTCAGTGCCACTGTTTCTTGTAAATGGAAACCATGAACAAGCCGCGGCATATTTGCTTGATGGCACAACAACGAACCCAGCAATCTTGGCTGGCAATGCTCGTCTGAAATATTTTCCTCTTCCTGAACCAGATAATTTCTACAATGGAGACCCAACCCCAATTCCTGGAGTCGGACTTCCTCGAGATTACTACTCATGGACATGGGGGGATGCTCTGTTTGTAACCCTTGATCCTTACTGGCATTCAAGTAATCCAGTAGACAATGTTGCTGGGGTAATAGTTCCCGAGGATCAACAAATCACTAATACAGGTACAGGTGGGGTCAAGAATCCAGGTGGCGGTGGTGGAAAGAAGAATGGTGGCGCTACATCAGGAACAACCGCACCTGCGGCACCAATAGGGAATGGAAAAGTAACAAATCTTTGGAATATTGGAATTGGCGACGAGCAGTATTCATGGCTAAAGCAAACTCTAGAGACCAGTAAGGCTAAATATAAATTTGTTTTTGCACACCACGTAATGGGTACCGGTCGTGGAGCTGTTGAGGTATCTACCAATTATGAATGGGGTGGAAATGACCCTAAGGGTCAGTCGACATTTGCCAAGGAGCGTCCTAATTGGGAGCTACCGATTCACGACCTCATGGTTAAAAATAAGGTTTCTATTTTCTTCCAAGGACATGACCACATCTTCTGCACTCAGGAACGCGACGGGTTGATTTATCAATCAATGCCTAATCCAGCAGATGACACATTCTCAATGTTTAACGATGATGCATATAAGAGCGGAACGAAAGCTCCTAATTCTGGGCACGTGCGGGTGACAGTGGCTCCATCACAAGCAAAAGTTGAGTATTTCTTAGCGGCTCGCAGTAAGGATACAAATCGCAAGAACTTAAGCGTGGCACATAGTTATGTAGTTAAGCCGAAGGGATAGCAATGATCCATGAGCATGAAGTTAGACATTTATCAGAAGTAGATCGTCGCAAATTCCTTCAATTAACTGGCTTGGCAACTGGCCTTGTATTGGCAAATTCAATTCTCTCGCTTGAATCTGCTGCAGCTCTTCCGACTGCAAAACTTCCTGGCTTTAGCGCCTTTGCGAAATCTGTAAAGGTTTTTAAGAGCGATAAGTATTATCTTGTTGAAAGTAATGGAATACCCGCCCACCAAATGATGGTCGGCATTAAGAGTTGGCAGCAACAAGTTCCCACTGTCCAAAATTATGCGGGAACAAATGCTTGGTCCATACCAATTAAGCCGGTTATTGCAGCAAATCCAATTTCAGCAAAAGATCACTTTTTACGAGGGGCAATAGCGATTGCCGTTAATGGTGTTCCGATCTTTAACGCACTCAATAATCGAGGAGATGACGCACTTCTTGCCGGGGAACTCGATGATTGGGGAGGACACTGTGGTCGTGCAGATGACTATCACTATCACATCGCTCCTACGCATCTTCAAAGTGTTGTAGGGAAGAAAGTTCCAATTGCTTATGCGCTAGATGGATTTCCTATTTACGGTGAAACCGAAGTAGATGGAAAGAAAGTGACTGGGTTAGATGGTTTTAATGGTCACTTCGATTCTAAGAAGAATTATCATTATCACGCAACGAAAAATTATCCATATATCAATGGAGGATTCAAGGGCGTAGTGACGGAGATTGAAGGACAGGTAGATCCACAAGCATTAACTAAAGCATTTAGACCTGCCGGTGAGCCGCTGCGAGGTGCAGTTATTACTGGCTTAGATCGAGTTGGAGATTCAGCCTTTGATTTGAAATACACCTTTAACGGCAGCGATTATCACGTGAAGTACACGGCCTCCCTCAAAGAGGTAAGTATGCAGTTCGTCGACTCGACGGGATCTAGTAGGACAGAGGTATATCAGCGCAAA
>Ga0209499_1002766_pt1 | contig 11060 bp, 9 predicted proteins | sample C_130208_EF_Meta_FD_187306 | JGI IMG/M metagenome (GOLD analysis project Ga0209499, IMG submission 187306) | Freshwater microbial communities from Lake Croche, Canada to study carbon cycling - C_130208_EF_MetaG (SPAdes) (version 2) | ecosystem: Environmental > Aquatic > Freshwater > Lake | place...
TCATTCCAGGGTATGTCATTACCAATTCAAAAAAATCATTTAAAACCCACGTTGGGGAAGAGTTATTGCCATGAAACCTACAAAGTTTTTGTTGCTGTTTGCGCTGTTAAGTCTTGCAGGATGTATGCCGCCTGCTAGCGTTATTAAGGCGGATGTCCAACCAGGCTCGAAAAAAACCAGAGAGGATATTTTAAATCTTCACAACCAAGATCGAGTGGATGATACCGATATAACTCGTACAAAAGAAATCACACTTGATGAGACGAATATACTTCGTAACTTTGTTGAAATTAAGGGCAAGCAAGAAGGCGTGAAGTTCAAGGACTCTCGTTGGAAAGACTTTCCTATTTCAGCTGAATTTAATGTTGTTCCGCTCAGGAATTATTTCGAACTATTAAACCGATTAACAAATATTAATTTTGTATTGGGTGATGAGGTCAAAGGTGATCTTACACTCAATATTAAAGATGTCAGTTGGATAGAATCTTTGGATATCGTATTAAGAGGCAAAGGACTTATTAGCGAAGTTAATCCTGAGGGAAATGTAGTCACAATTCATGCTCAAGACTTTTCGACGAGCCAAAGTGAGTCAATGCTTAAGGCAATTTCGGCTAAAAAGAATTTAGTTAAAGCATATAATAATTTAGACTCTAAGACGACGGCGATCGTCAGACTCTATTACACCAAGCCAGATATTCTTGCTGCGCAATTGAAAGAAGTAGTGAATGCCCTAGATGCAGGGGGCACTCAAGGAGGTCAGGCTAATGTACAGAGAGCAACTTTTGTGATCGATGCGAGAACCAACTCTATTATTATTCAGGCAAGTAGCAATGATATGGAGTGGATTAAAACAGCGATAGCAAACCTTGATAGGCCAACCAAACAAGTTTTAATCGATGTTTTTATTGTTGAGGCGACAGATGACTTTCAAGCACAGCTTGGAAGTAGAGTCGGTGTTTTCAATACAGGAAAAACCGGAATTTTGGGTACGAGAACAATCACCGGCACCTCATTGGGAAGCCCTGCAGGATCGCCATCTGCGCTTTCAGATAAATTAGGTAATGCATCGAGCACTCCAATAACAGCAACAGAGCAATTAGGGGGGCTTGCACTCACCCTTGCAGGCGCAAGCACTGCACTCAGGGTTGAGCTCCAGGCTATGCAGGTAGAGAGTCTTATTAAGATCGTTTCTAACCCTAAGTTGTTTATTATTGATAATGAGCAGGCGACCATTACTGATGGTACGGAGGTTCCTTACAGTACAACCTCAGCGGTTGGATCTCCACCATCAGTTTCATTTAAATCAGCAGCGCTTCAATTGCAAGTAAGGCCATCGATTGTAGGGGACGGTAATGTTTATCTTGAAATTAATGTGAATAAAGACAGTGTTGATAAAAGTGATCCAGGAGTAACTCCATCGATTTCTACTAAGCAATTAAAGACCAAGCTGCTAATAAAAGATGGTGGAATTGCAATGATTGGGGGCATTAATAAATCCGATAGTACATTCTCAGAAAGTGGCGTCCCCATATTGAGTAAATTACCTGGTATAGGAAATTTATTTAAAATTAAAAACGACATTAAAAATAAAAATCAACTTTATATTTTCCTTGCGCCGAGAGTGCTTTAGTTAATGGGCAACGAAGAGATTGTTCTGCATTTAAAGGATGAGCTTGCTCATGTATGCTTGGACCTAGGCATTGTGGATGCTGTCGATTTTGATCGAATCGCATTACATGTCAAAAATACGGGTGATAGCATTTATGATCTGATTCAAAAGGATGGTTTGGTTTCTGAGCAAAAACTGCTCATGGCGCTAGAAAAAAAGTACGGTATTTTGGTGGCTTCAACTGCTAAGCCCATGAAGCCCTACATCAAAAATTTCCCCTATGCATTTTGTCTTAAAAATGGATTAGTACCTATTGGAGACGATGGCATCAGTATAGACATTGGGGTATGTGCCCCAAGTGGATTAAATTCTTTAAAAAATTTAAATTTACTGACTGGTCGAAAAGTATCAGCTAAATTTATCTCATTAAATTTGCTCATGCAGATGTTAGACAAAAGCAACGATAAAGCGGCAAGCAATCCACCCCCGCCAGCAGAAGAGAATAAACCTTCAAAAGCACCTAAGTCAGACGCTACTAAGCTCCCTCAGCTCCAATTGCCGGGCATTCCAGAGGTGGCAATATCGCTAGATGGTAAGCCTCCAACTTACAATCGCCGTAAAGAAGATAAGAAAAATGTCATTAATTTAAGCGGCGATGTCATTAATGCCGTTGAAGACATTATGACTACAGCAGTCGATACAGGGGTGAGTGATATTCACTTTGAAATCTTTAAAGATGGCGCTGGAATTCGTTTTAGAAAAAATGGAACGATGGTCCAAATTGAAGAGTATGTGAAATTTATTAACGAAAATTATAATGCAGTCATTGCGCGCATCAAAATTTTAGCAAATCTAGATATTGCTGAACGTCGATTGCCGCAAGATGGAAAAATTTCATTTAAGACTAAGGCTGGGGTAGAAGTCGATTTTCGTGTGTCTGTTTTACCTACTACGGTGGGCGAGCGTGTAGTTATTCGGGTCTTAAACAGCAGTGCAGTTGCAATTTCTATTGATTCACTAGGGCTTAGTGAATCCCAAAAAATAATTTTTACTGAAGCGATTTCTGCCCCACAAGGAATGGTCCTCGTCACTGGCCCAACGGGTAGTGGTAAAACGACTACCCTTTATGGTGCAATTAATTATTTGAATCATCCCGATGTCAATATCCTCACTGCAGAAGATCCTATTGAGTATTCGGTCAGTGGTATTTCACAGTTGCAGATCAGAGAAGATATTGGACTGACATTTGCAACAGCGCTCAGATCGTTTCTGAGGCAAGATCCTGAAATTATTTTGGTCGGGGAAATTCGAGATGCTGAAACTGCAGATATTGCGACGAAAGCAGCATTGACGGGCCATTTGGTGCTAAGCACTTTACATACCAATAGTGCGATAGGTGCAATATATCGTCTTATTAATATGGGGCTCCCGGCCTATTTGGTTTCAAGCGCATTGTCCTTAGTGGTTGCGCAAAGATTAGTTAGGAAAAACTGTACACACTGTAGTTCAGAAGCGCACGTTGATGATGGGGTAAGTGAAAAAATAATAGAATCAATACCTTCTTTAAAAGGCGTAAGTTTTATGCAAGGAACGGGTTGTGAGCATTGCTCTCAAACTGGATATTCTGGAAGAAGAGCCGTTCACGAGGTACTTAAGGTTACCCCAGAAATTCAAAAAGCAATCATTGATAACAAGAGTGAAAGTGATCTTTATGAGATTGCTAAAAAACAAGGCTTTGAGCTGATCTCTGAAGTTGCTTTAAATCATGTACGTTCGGGTGAAATATCACTTGAAGAATATCATCGTGCTATTCCACAGATTACTGGTGGTATTTAAAGATCATGATCTTTTATTGGAAGGGCCTTCAGAGAAATGATTTCAAATCAGGCGAGATAGAGGCTTTAACTCAGGATGAGGCTGTTTTTAAATTAAAAAATGACGGCATTATCATCACAGAAATCCACAGTGGGGAGCCGGGCTTAACCGCTTCTGAAAAAAAGGGAAGCATTGATTCTTTTCTAAAAAAGCGCATTACAGAGTCTGAACTTTTGTTATTTACAAAAAAGTTCTCTGCAATGATAGAAGCAGGTCTAGCCATTGTTCCGGCATTAAGAATGCTTCAATCTCAGTCTGAAAATCCAGTATTAGTTGAAATTCTCGAGAGCGTGATCAACAAAGTCAATGCAGGTATTCCTTTGTCTAAGTCTTTAGAGGATTACCCTGAGCTATTCGATAATGTTTATATTAGTCTTGTTAAAGCGGGCGAAGCAGGCGGAAGTTTAGATACTTTCATGAGAAAAATATCGATTAACTTGGAAAAGAAGTTAAAGATTATGAGGTCACTCAAGGGTGCCTTGATGTATCCGATTGCACTATTAACAGTCGCAATCGTTGTGGTAGCAATTATGATGGTTTATGTAGTCCCTATATTCGTCGGTATTTTTGGAGCGGGCGGTGTTAAATTACCTTTGCCAACAAGAATCATCATGGGCATCAGTGATTTTTTTAGAAGTTATTATATGATCGTGCTCGTGGTTGGGCTGATTGTGGCATATCAAGTAATTAAGAGTGCATTTAAAAATAATCTTAATTTGAGAATAAAACTTGATGAAAAAAAACTATCTATGCCTTTGTTCGGAAAATTGCTTGAAGGATCGATTATGGCAAGGTTTTCTACTGTGCTTTCGAATTTAATCGCGGGCGGAGTAGGTTTGATTGAGGCCATGGAGATTGCTAAAAACTCGATTAGCAATGAGTACGTTCGGAAAGCCTTGGATCAAGTTAAGCGAGACATTTATTCTGGCAAACCTTTTGCTGGCGCATTACGGGAGGCCAAATGTTTTCCCCCAGCACTTTGCGGATTTGTAGAGGTTGGGGAAGAGACGGGTAAGCTTAACGACATGCTGTCCACAATTGCTACCTTTTATGAAGAAGAGTTTGATAGCGCTGTTGCAAACTTTTCACAATTATTAGAGCCGATCATGATCGTGTTTTTGGGCGTGGTGATTGGGTTCATTCTTTTAGCGATGTATATGCCGATATTTAATATGGGTGCTGCTGTCACAAGTTGATAATGTCTTATGTTAAGACTCGGTTTATGCTTAATGTTTTTTACGGTTCAATCTTGGGCAGCCACTCCATTACAAGATGAAGGTTTCTACCAATGGCTGGCAAAGTCTCAAGTCATGTCTAGTGAATCGTTATTAAAACCTCAACCGCTTATTAACAGCACTTATATAAATCAAAGTCGCATTGCAAATGCGACCCCGCTGATTAAGTTTTATGCAGACACATTAGTGGCGGAAGGTGTGCCGGTAGATTTTGCAATCTTGCCGTTCATTGAAAGTGACAATAATCCACTAGCGAGATCACCTAAAAATGCATTGGGATTGTGGCAGTTCATTCCATCTACTGGAAACGACTGGGGTCTGCGCAATCCAATCATAGGTGATGAACGCACAGATGTTCAAAAATCTACTGTTGCTGCAGCAAAATATTTAAACTTTTTATATCTTAAGTTCCATGATTGGAATTTGGTTCTAGCTGCATACAATTGGGGAAGCCACTCAGTAGATATTGCTATGACAAAAGGGCTAAAGAATTCAAAAGGTGAAATTAATTTACTCTTGCTTCCCCCAGAAACTCAGGCTTACCTTGTTTCTTTTTACGCATTCAACCGCGTTATTAAAGAAGATTGGAATGCGCCAGCACTTAAAAAGTATCCAAATAAACCATATCTGATTAAGATTGATCCGTCATCGTTAGACCCTTACCTTAATCAATTTCCTGAGGTGAAACCAGTGAATGATTGGGTATTGAAATATGTGAATGGTTTTGATGTTAAAACAGTTACGCAGTCAAAAAAAAGTATCCTAGTCCCCACGCCTCTTTTTTCGCATTATTTTTTGTTGAATAAGGTAACTTTTAAAAACGCCTCGAACGTTTCAGCACTTCCGCGTTGTGGTGATACTTTCCATCGTGCACAATATACCGCAAGCTACGGGGATACTTTAGCAACGATAGCTATGCGTTTTAGGATAAAAGTAGACCAGTTGATGGATCTAAATCCATTGGTAAGGGCTGTGAGACCAGGGATGGCAATTAATCTTTGCTAATGAATAAGTGATGTTTTAAGTGCGATCATCAGATTATATTTTGATATGTTTTGTAGTTAAATTTTCTTCATTGCTATTAAAAGAGAGAGTAATAAATGACGACTAAAACAAAGAACGTCGGATTTACGTTAATCGAACTCATTGTCGTGATTGGCATCATAGGGATTCTCTCTGCCGTTGGAATTCCAATGTATAACGGGTATGTGAGCTCAGCAAAAGCTCAGGCAGCACAAAGCACACTGCAAGCCATCTATATGATGGAAAAAAATTACTTTGCATCTAATTATTGTTACTTCGTTACACCCGCTGTTGGGGACTATGCTGCTAATATTAACCAGTATTTGATGTCTTCGACTTCGCCAAACAATGGACCAATCGTGGTAGGGGCCTCAAATGACTATGTTTTCTACATCACTGGAACTTCTGGTGCGACATGTAGTGGCAGTCAGTCCGATGATTATGTGGCGTATGCTAAGTCTAAAAAGAAATCAAGCATCATTTTTAGTATCAATCAGCAGAATGTTCGGACGGGTTTCTAACATGTGCTACGAAGATAATTTATAGATATGAGGTGGCTTGGTAGGTCAATTTCATTCGGAGGTCAACTTTCTAAGTTGCAGAGTGGGGCGAGCTTTTTGGAGCTGATTGTGGTGATTGCTTTGTTAGGGGTGATGGGAACATTTATTATTCCATCCATTGGATCCTGGACAGCAAAAGCAAAAGTGGAGGCTGATTATCAGTCTGCATTGGCGCAGATTGAAAATTTAAAGACCCGTGTTAGGCTCGTCAATGGAACTGCTTTACTGAAGTGTACTAATCACAGCGTTCTCAGCTATCAGGTGTCGACTAATTATCAGTCAAGTAATAGTGTCGTAGATCCTAATTTTTCAGCAACGGGAAACATTGTTGAAGATCCATTAGTGATAAATCCGAATTTCAATGTTCTTTCTGGGAAAACAAATATTGTTTCTTCGTTATGTGAGGGAACACGGGGGATCTTTGTTGCCAATGCTTATTCAGGAATTGAAGGTGGGGGCAATATCGATATAGAAATTAACTATAAAAATGATCGCGTCAACTATCCTGCCTATCGAATTCTTGTCAATCAATCGACCTCTTTTGTTCAACGTTTTGTATGGAACAAGTCAAAGGGGTCCTGGAGTGAGCTTGATTAAGCAAATGCATTCATGTAAAAAAATGCAGGGCTTTACGATGATTGAGGCGCTTGTTTCTATGCTGATCTTTACCATTGGCTTTAGTGGACTTTATTTCTTTTTTACAATTTCACAGCAGGCGATCGTCTCATCCGAGAAAAAAATGTATTTGAATCTGATGGCAGATAGAATCTCTCAGACAATAGCCAATGAGAGTAAACGGTCCAGTACGGATATTTTGAATCCCTTTGTTACACCAAGTAATTACTCAGGTAGTCTCGCTACATGTAATTATCCTGCAACAGATGTTAGGCAATCTTGGTGTCTGGATTTGAATAATACGGTGGGTGCATTGAATTCAAAATCGGGTCAAGAAGTTCGTCAGGTTGATGTGTTTCTTGATGCAACTAATCTTATCGTGAATATAACGCTTGTCACGGAAGCTGGTGGCGTTAAAAGTTTTTACACTCGGAAAATTAGACCATGAGGGTGGTTAATCAGAGCCTATTTAAAGCCCATGATGGATATACTTTTATCGAGTTAATGGTAGCACTTGCTGTCAGTTCAATTGTGATTGCAGGTTCATATGCCGGATATAGTTTATTAGCTAGGCAGCAGCAGTTACTTAATGCTCAAACTTCGGTCGATCGAAATGCGCTAAGAGTAGTAGATTTGATGCAGTCAGATATTCGCATGGCGGGTTATAAGGATTATCAATCACCTAATACGATGCAACCAACCCAAGCGGTAGTGATCTCTTCAAGTGATCTTGTGTTGGTATATGATGACTATGATGCAAGTAATATGCTTTATCGGACATTGGTTCGTTACTCTTTGGAGGCTTACACATCAAGTAGTACCGGTTTGACGCGCAATAGATTGATGCGTGATTGGCGTGTTTGTAATAACCCATCAACAGGATGTAATTTAACCTCTTCGACGTCAAAATACTCAGGGACGTCTAAGGGACAACCTATTTTGGATTGGGTTAATAGTTTTACTGTTACCGGCTTAAGTCCTAAGACCAATGGGACTTTTTCAGGAACTTTTCAAGCAGTCCAGATTAATTTGCAAATTGGTTCGCCTAATAAAATAGAAGGAACAACAATTTCTGTTTCTAAGAATTTTAATTTTTTAGCGAGGGTTAAGAATGTATCCTTGGTCCCATAACTCTTTGAGAAAGCTTTATGTTGAGTCAGGGTTTGCTCTAATTGTGACATTGTTACTGCTATTGGTTTTGATGTTGATGGCCGCTGGTATCGCCTATATGGGATCAGCTTATGTTGATTTATCAAACTCTGTATCCTTGAAGCCTCAATCCATTAACGCTGCCGAAACTTGTGTAGACCAAGCAACTGATTGGTTAAAAACAAATGATGGGATTAATTGGGTGACCGGGGTCGGCTCAGCATTCGATTTGGCAGACCCATCAACAGGACCCCTTTATAAACATAATCTATTAACTGATACAGCCCCCACAAGTGTTGCAGATAATAGAAATAGCGAATTTAAAAACATGGCTGGTCGGGGTGGATTTAAATCATGCATTATTCAGAAAGTCGCTGCAACCAGCATTACTGGCGTTGGCAAAGAAATTGGGACGTGTGACAATTGTTCTAATCTTTCTTATACAGTCAAAATTACCGCGGACGGAAATTTTAATGTGCAATATAATTCAGACGGAACGATCAATAATAAATATTGGGGATCTAATTCTAGTAGATCGCTGTTGGAGATTGTGCTCGACTATATTCCATGAAAAATACTAGTATGCCCACATCGTTTAATATCCGCGCCTTGGTTGTTTTAATGCTAAGGGTACTTGTTGTATCTCTCATTCCATTAGCTTCCTTAGCAGCCTCTACCTTTCCTGCCTACGGGATTATTTACAATTCAACTGATGTTGGAAATAGAAAAATTGCCTTAGGGATTAATCCAGAAGGGCACCTCAATGCGGGCACTAACCTCACCACTAACGGAGCCAGTGGAAGTATGGGGATCGCTTATTATTGGTCCAATAGTTGGAAAGACTCGAATGGCCAAACTTATCCAGCGGGGTGGGCGGATGCTACTTCTCCTGGATGGCCGTGCGAGGGATGGGGTGTAAGTGCTACCGACGCCTATGGAAAACCAACATCGGGTCATGCTCAAGTTAAGTTTTCCAATTGCAATAGTAATCAAGGTATCGTTAACGTACAGGTAAAGAATTTTGTCGTTGACACCACAAGTATCTTATCTACAGTATGGATTATGGATTCTAAAGGGAATCCAATGCTTGAAGTCAATCAGCGGTATGGCCCGTCTCTGGAGGCCCCCGATCAATTGTTTCAAGGGGTTGTTACTGTTAGTAATATTTCAGGCGGTTCCTTAACAGATATTCGATATCGCCGTGTGATGGACTGGGACGCACCACCAAATGGATTGAGTAGTGCATTTGTTACAAATAATGGGGTAGCCTCATCGATTGCTTCGCCGCTTCCCCATGTGATTTATGGAGGAGACAATGGTTTTGGAAATCCTGATCCATTGATTACCAATGATTACTGGGTAAACTCCAATACCAAAAATGTAGATTATGTAAGAAATGGGCCAACCAATCATGGGGCTTCTCTGAGCTTTGCATTTGGAGATTTAGCTTGCGGGGAATCGATAAGTTTCATGATTTATTATGGAGCCGCGTCTACTTTAGGTTCAGCATCCTCCGGAACAGGGATTTTGGGTGCGCTCAAAGCAGTTGGGGCGGAAGTTTACTCCGTTGGGGAATCCACAAGTAATAATTTATCAACGGGAACTTTTAATTATCCGTATGCCTTTGGTTTTAAAGGCGTGAGTGGAACATCGATCCCCCCAACCATCCCCCCGAAAACAGCTATTTTGCCAGCGGGTATCAAAACCGATCCTACATATATTCAGACCTATGCACCACCGCTGCTTTCAGGATCATACCTATATCAAGCAACCTTTCAGTACAGAGGCTATACCCAATGGCCTGGGGATATTAAGCGGTATGGTTTAGACGCCAATGGTAACTTTCTCTCTGCATCTCCAATCAGCGCATCCTCTTTGTTGCAGACGAGAAGCGCTGCTGTGAATATGCCCTATAGCAGTGGCGGTCGATCCATATGGACCATAGGTAAAGACCCTGCTTGTTTATCAGGAGGGATTGCCAGTGATGCTAATTATAATAACTTTAGTTTAAGCAACAGCACGGCTCTTGGCCTCTTAATGTTCAATTGTTCGCCTGTCTCCACAACGACAACCAATGATCTTATTAATTTTGTGCGGGGCTTAGATGCATATTGGGAGGGAAATGGAACAACATCAAGTGTTCGATCTTCCGTTTTGGCTGATACCTTCCACTCGGAAATGGTGATGGTAGGACCACCTAATGCAGCTTTTACAACTGATTCAGCTAACCTGGCAAATACTGAAGCTTATTATCGTGGTAAAAACAACTACTTAAGTTTCATTACAAGCAATGCATCAAGACGTAAACAACTTTATGTGGGGGCTAATGATGGAATGCTTCATGCCTTTGATGAGAATTTAAATGAACGGTGGGCTTTTATACCGCCTTCTGTATTGAGCCGTTTACGTGAAATGGTTGCGATTAAGGGTTCTGGTCCGGGACTTGGGACAAGTAATACCGTATTTAATGTCGATGGGCCGATTACCTATAAAGATATTTATTCCGTATCCGAAGGTAAATGGAAAACCATTTTGATGGGGGGATTAGGATATGGGGGTAAGAGCTATTACGCCTTAGATATTACCGATCCAGATAAGCCATCACATCTATTTACAGTGCAAAACGACGCCACAAATAAAGTTGTGATCTATTGGGATGCCGCAGGTAATAAAACATCTTATCCTTATGCCTCTGCGCCAAGCAATATTAACTTCTCCACATTAGGTGATGCCTGGTCAAGACCAGTTCTGATGTTGCTGCCATACATTCAAGGAAGTGTTCAGCAGAAATGGGTGGCCGTTTTTGGGGGGGGCTATGCCGGCGGAACCAGTACAGGCACAGGCGCTCAAGTATTTATTTTAGATGTAGATTCTAATGCTGGGGCAAGCCCACCATCATCTGGAGGCCAAATACTCAGTAATATTGCTGTTCCTTCTGATCCTGCAACATCCAATAATATTGTGAATGGCGTTCCATCACATCTCACGGTTGTT
>Ga0209499_1002770_pt1 | contig 11048 bp, 10 predicted proteins | sample C_130208_EF_Meta_FD_187306 | JGI IMG/M metagenome (GOLD analysis project Ga0209499, IMG submission 187306) | Freshwater microbial communities from Lake Croche, Canada to study carbon cycling - C_130208_EF_MetaG (SPAdes) (version 2) | ecosystem: Environmental > Aquatic > Freshwater > Lake...
CACTCTATCTTCGCCACTGTTACAAATAGTATCCGAACCGACGCCTAAACCAATAGCAGATGCATCTCCCCATCCTACAGATCCTCCACTTTTACGTGCAGCGCTAAATCTAAATCCTTCTCCTCAAAAACTAGTTGTTAGTAGTATGGAATTTAGAGATGTTGAAGAAGATTTTAATAGAACATACATTGGAGACGACCAAAACAATTCAGCTATTTTGGATATGATAGCTGTGTATTTGAAAGGCCAGAAACTTTTGTATACAGAAGCGAAAACATTATGCGAACAGCGTTTAAATTATCTTATGATGCCAGCCATTTTCAATACAGCATTATGTACTATTCTTGGACTAGTTCTTCAGAATTATGAATTTGGTGCAACGATAGTAAGTTCTTTGAACGGAGTAAATGCATTTCTTTTAGCGTTAATTAATTATATGAAATTAGACGCGCGCGCTGAAGCACATAGAACATCAGCGTACAAGTTTGATAAAATCCAATCAGGTCTCGTATTTAGTTCTGGTCGTGTTCTTTTTGGTTCTCTTGATAGGTCCAAAGTGATTGACTTAATCGACAAGACCGAAAAGGAGGTTCAGGAAATTAAGGAATCTAATCAGTTTGTCCTTCCTGAGCAAATACGATTTTCTCTTCCAACATTGTACAATACGAACATCTTTGCTGAAGTGAAGACAATTATGAACGAATGTACCATGAAACTAAATGAACTCAAGGATCTTTCTAACGATAGGGCTAAAGTATTAGAAGAGTATCAGGCTTTAAAAAAAACAGGTACAAAAGAAGAAGTAGCTATTTCTAAAGCACTACATGATAGTTTAACACTTCAATTTAGAAATAAGATAAAAGAATGTATAAATATGAGGAAATTATACCGAGATTTAGATGACCAAATGGATGTTGAAATCAATAATATATCAAAAAGACGTCGTATTGATTTATGTAGTTGTTTAAAGAACTAGGCTAGCCAAAGGCAAGTCCTCTACCAAAGCCTATATGAGATAAGTCAGCTTGTCCCACATAAGCTGCTGCCTGTGTACCCTGTTTGACTAGGATGTCCAGGAGTAGAAGCAAGAATATACCACCGAGAACAAATAAGATGATTTCAATATGGTTTGACTCTGCTCGGTTTGTTTCAAGATCGTTAAGCTTTTTGAACATGGCATCAAGACGCTTTTGTAAGTCATCAATACGACTTGAAGACGCTGTTTCAGCGTCCTTTAGTCCCTTTTGGTTTGCCATCGAGTCGGGTATTTTTTGCCAAAGAGTATTTGCACCATCTAGCCAAGGACTAGGGATGAGTGGCGCTTCGGCATTCCGTTGTGGCATCCGTTCCTTGATCCAAGACGGCGCCGAATCGTCATTAAAGGCCTTCGCCCAATCGGGTTCAAGACGATAGACGCTTTCATCCTTCATATCAACTGAGGGCGTTGGAAAGTAGTTGGATGATTCAGCAGCATTAAGCATGTCAGAAATACTGGTCGATTCCGAGTTTGCTGTTGGACTTCCACCTAGAAGCTCAGCAGGCGGAAGCTGTCGATGGGCGGGTCTGTCGGGATCAATCACGGCCGGTTCAGGAGGTAGTTGCGCACGACGCTTCTTACGCTTTCTAGCTTCATTCCGGGGTTCTTCACCCCAGTCACCGAATGCTTCTTCTAATGAGGCCATAAACCTTCCTTATTTAGTGTTATTACTTTAGCAAATTATATCTGCCTACAATTTAAGAGTATGAATACGGCTCAATTGATTTCTTTATCCATATTTACAATAGCTCTCGTGCTAACAGTGTATTTCTGGATGGATAGATTGGCACGTAGAAATCCAATTATAAATGAAGCATTCGAAAATGAAGTTATGTTGGATGATGCTACGATAGCGAAGCTACAACAAGCAAATACTCCAGTGCCTACAGATGCCGACGCTGTCAAAGCACATCAGACCCTTCTACGCTACATGCAAAACGATTTTAGTAAGGGCATACGATTTGCAGAGGATTTTGGTAAACGATTTTATGGAGACACCTTGTCTTTTCGAACAGATTTAGACACCCGCCGATTAATGGATAACTATCGTAGTCCATTACAGTAGTATGAGTTTCCCACCACCATCTCCCGGCGGCGGAATGACGATTAACCCACCCATTGCATCCAAATGGTTAGCCACAGGATTATTTGTATTTGCTGGAGCTGTAGCTGACCGTTGGGATCCGTCTGTTCGTGCTATGATAGCTGGCCCGATAGGGTTCTTTATAACTTCTTTAACAGCGATCGCTGCTTACCAATTAGACTTTCCTCCAGCGACATTTGCTATACTCTTCATGTTGCTGAATGCGTGGGCTGTATCAATGTCTTTAAAACAAGAAGGATTTGTCAATAGCGCAAATACAGTCGATTGGGTAACAAATGGTAAACGCTGGTTTGTCGAAAAGGTTCTTAAAGAAAGACCGTTAGCAATACAGGAGAAGGACGTAGCAACCTATCCTGTTGAAGGGCCTTCGGCACAAGGGTCTACTAGTGGTGGAACTACATAATACTTAAATAATTTACCAAAATAAGAATGCCCGGCATAGCCTTAGATCTTGAAACAGTAGTAGCCTTACTTTTTGTAGGAGTACTAGTGTATTTTAGTTTAGATTTTGATAAACATTATAGTGAACTTTTTCACAATGCTGCCCGTCATCCATTCATGCGGTTCTTAGCTGGACTATGTTTGACATTAATAGCGTCTCATAATCCAGTGCTCGCATCGGTTGGCCTAATTGTTGTTTTCTTTTGGATTGCAGATATTCATCTTCTTAGCAGTTTAAAACTCTAACCATTGTAAGATGGGCAAAGTTAACCCTAGAAAACAAGGCGCAGGTGATATTGGCTTAATACCTGTTAGTAGTACAGCACAACAATCACCTCCTATCTTTCTTCCACCTCCTCCTCCGCAAACTGCTGGTGACCCGTTAGCATTTGCTATAACAACTATGAATACAAATCCTTATTTTATCGGTATGTTTATGTTGTTATTGAACTTAGGCGGCCGGTTCTTAGCATTAGAACTTACAAAGAAGCAAGAGGCCTTTTTGCAGTCTCCGTGGGTCCGCCCGTTAATCTTTTTCACAGTGATTTTTATGGCAACACGTAATGTTGTGGCTGCATTTTGGTTAACTGTAATGCTGTTCTTCGTAATCTGGGTGGTTGCGAACGAAAATAGCCCGTTCTGTATGATACCCAGTTGGTGCGGACATGATATAGACGAACAGGCAAAAACCTATAAAAACAATATTGAAAAGCTATAATTTTCAAAAGTTCTAGGAGCGCCTGGACACGTGCCCTATGCGTCATTTCATTAGCTAATTTTGATTAAGAAACCTACGGTTTCTTAATCAAAATTGCTCAATGCGTATAGGTCTAAGAACCAAAAAAATTAGATACTTAATTGCAACGTTGCACCAGTTGGCTGAACAGTTGCCTTGCGTGCGCGACGAATACCATTACGACGGTCAGTGTTTGAAGTCTTTCCGCTTACAACGCTTCCCATATCTTCTGCATCGATTGCGGGATTGGGAACGTTGCGATTAGGCATCTGTCCTCCTTCACGTAATTCATTTAATATATCACTCATCATGTGATCCGGCGGCGGCCTCATCTCACGACGAGCAGTCTGTACATTCCCCCGTGGATCCATATTAGGTACTGGAGCGGCTCCGCTGCCGGCTGGCGAAAACATAGGTCTGCTGCTTATATCATCCTCCTCTCTTTGCTGTTGCATCGGCGGTGGCATGGGCCGTGTGGGTCCTGAACCACCAGGGTTGCCCATGCTCATAAAGTTTGCAAAGCCTGGACCTACGGCCTGCTCAGCAGCCGCACGCGCCATCTGGCGTGCTAAGTCAGGGTTCTTTCTCAGAATATCATCCATGCCAGGCATATTTGACTTGAACATCGTATTTGTCAAGTGGCACATTGCCGCAGAAAGGCCGAGAGACATGATAAGACGGACCTCTGGCGCAACCTTGGTGCGATCCTTGTATTTATCGTACAGCTCCTCGAAGATTTCATCGTAGTCCTCAATATTCTCATTGATGGATTCTGACCAACCGTCGAGCTTTACTCCAACAGGATCGTAACGATTGTTTAAGAACTCCATACCACTAGTTACAGTCGTCATCATAGAACGTTGGAAACGAAGACTTGCCTCAAGACCCTTGGAGTCCTTGCGACGCGATACCTCGGCATTGATTTCCTCCAGACTGTTTGCAATGGTCATCTTTGTACCACCTACACCCTTGCGGTCCATGCGCTCCAGCATAGTTAGCGATTCCATCTTCTTTAATTGCTCCTGCTCAGGTGATAAATAGGTTGCAATGGGCTCTTCTGTCTTCTGTGTACCACCACCAAACCATCCACCACTGCTCTCTGGAGCAGCTGCAGCCGGCTTACCTAGACCAAACCAGGACTGTACTGAAGACGCTGCTGGCGCTGGCGCCGGCGTAGGCGCTGCAACTGTGGGCGACGGACGGTTTGCGTTTAGGTTTAGCGTTGGTTCAGGTCTAGGTGAGTCATCACGAGTGATACGAATAGGGTTCTGGTTTACAGACGGCTTAACATCGAAGGAAACACCACCCTCGTCGAGGCTTACAAATTCAATGTCGGCCTCCTTGAGTTCGGAAAGACCACCTCCAGGGCTCGGAGGACGATTGGTCTGCTGTATCTTTTTCTGATTACCTAACATTCCTAAGTCAAAGTCGTTCATATTTCCAATTTCAATTGTAGGACCGACATCATTGATAGCAGTGATGTCGGGGATAGTCATGGCATCGCCAATACGAATAGTCGGCCCGCTCATTCTTTTCCTTTACAGCGTTACCGTTTTAGAACCTAGAACGCGAGTTACGGGTCTTGCGCCGCTTGCCTCCAGCAGCGGCAGCTGCACTCTTAAAGGTCTGGACACGGGACTTGAGGGTCTGTACGTTGCGCTCTAAGGCACCGATTGCGTCAAAGATGGTATTGAGCGAGTTCTTTGAAGCGGCTGGTACGAGCAGATTAGGAGTTACGGCCGCTACTGCAGCCGCCGCTGTTTCCAAGGGCACTGATGCCGCTGCTGCAACCACAGGTGCAGAGGCCACTGCCGGGACAGCCTTCAAAACCTTTAGGAAAGCATCCCATTGGTTCTTGATAATCATCTGCTTGTTTGTAAACTGCGGCTTCGCACAAGTTGTGCGGAGCTCATTGATGGGAATAAGCAGGTTCGGCTGCGCCCTAGCCAAAGCCAGGAGCTTTGTATTTTCATTCTTCACGAGTTTGCAGATGTTATCCGCACCATACGATTTAGCAGATAAAAACGGCGGGATTTTTGTAACCTGGGGATTTGACAAGATATTGTTCGCCTGCTTATTAAAAGACATGTTTCTACATTAATTAAAGAAAATTTAACGCTCTCGATGCGCCATTAAGAACGCATCCGCTAGATCGCTCTTCTTCGTCTTTCCCTTAAAATAGTCTAACCATACAGTATCTCCCTTTGTGGTCAAATACTTTATAACTTCGTCGGTGGCGTCCTTCTTTCTGGCACGGTACGCTGCACCTTCTGCGGCTGTATCAGATACTACAGCCCCACTCACGTCTACCGCCACTGGAGCCACTACTCCACGAGACTTTGTGCCAGCATGCACAAACTCAATAGACCCAGTCCATGAATACTCAACTCGTAACCTATGAGACAAAAGGGTAAATAAAATCATCTGTACCGACTTCATAGTAGGCCCCTTCATTACGGGTTGATTTTCGAGCCTAATTAAAGAACTAGTCGCAAATGTAGGAAGCACAGATGTTAACCAGGTGTCCATCGCCAAAAGAATATCCGCTAATCCAGCGTCCTTTGTCTTAGCTGCTTTCCATGGCATGAGCCAGCGTCCAGTTGCCCATGCCACCAGTGCGTCCTTGCCCATCTTCTTTGCGCCCTCTACCTCCATAGAAACTGCTAGAGGGCGCAAGTCCTTCACAGATACAGTACAAGGCAGAACTTGTAGAAAAGGTTTCGACGTAGCCGATTTCTTTCTACGAACACCTGTTGCACATGCATTGCACCACTTATGAGATGTATCGCACCAAGTAGCCTTAGCGGCTCCACATCCATGACATGACCTAGCATGTTGTGACGATGTTCCGCCTTCCAACAAGTCAATATTATCCCACGCCTTTACAAACCATCCTTGAGCATTGTGTTCCATAACACAATACGCAAGATTACGAATGCCCATGTCAAAGCCGACAGTGGTGGTCATCTTTAGAATTCATTACTACATTTGGTTTAGGTCCACGTTCGCACGAACGGAATAGGGATTAGTGCCAGGCATCGCTGCGCTCGGATCTAGGAACTCAGCGTCTCCAAAGAAAGCACTCGACCAACCACCCTCTTCAGCGAGAACCTTTTTTGAAGGCGCCATGCGCGGTGGAAGAACTAATCCTGGTCCAGGCAGAGCGGCGTCAGGATCTAAGAAAGCAGCCTCTTCAAACTCGGCCAATGCCATAGTGCCTGTTTCATTGCTACCGAGTAGTGGCGGCAGAGGTTTTGTAGACATAGGTGTTGCCTTCATTGTCATATCACGACAGAGTTTACACATAATACTTGGTGCAGTCTTGCAGGATGCACAGTTCCACGTTACGTCACCCATCTTAAAAACACCCTCTTCTTCGGTAATTTCTAATTCAGGCATCTCCTCCTCTTCCTCCTTCTTCACCGGTCCATCGAAGACAAGTTGAACTGCAGCAGGCGCTCCTAGATTTTCAATAAGTGTCCCCTGTCCTACCTCCAGCTTCAAACCACGTTTCTTTTCTAGATGTGATATGGCAGCCTTTGCATCTTTAAAGAACATACAGAGGCTTTCCATTACTTCAGCGGGTGTAAACACACCGTCTAGCTCTAAAGGAATGAAGCCTATTCCCATTGAAAGATTATAAAATTTATTGACCATGTCCATAATAAACTCCCTAGAGGCGTTTGTGAATTCAATCTTGACATCAATGCGTCCTGGCCGCACCAAAGCCCTATCTAATTTCTCTGGGAAATTGGTCGTAATAATCAAAATACGCCCAGGAGTTTCCAGGACACCGTCGAGTAAATTTAGCAAAAAACTCAAGGTTAACGACTCGCCTTCTTTCGTATCATGTCCGCCTTCTCTTTTTATAGACCGGTCCAGAACTACATCTGAAAGGCAATCAATATCTTCAATCACATATACGCGACGGTTCAAGGGAATTTTATATGTTAGCTTCGCGCCATCATAGGATTGTACAACAACTGTCTCATTAAAAAATAAAGATGTCAGCTGTCTCTGTGTCGTATACGGACGCAAAGAAAGACAGAAAATATGCCTGTGTGTATCACGTGCCACCGCCTTAATGGTACTCGTCTTGCCAGACCCTGGAACACCATGCAGCATGATACCAAGGCTGTGCGGAATACCACGGTCCATGTACCAATCAGGATGGTGAATAAATAGGTCTAACCGTTCCTTTAGTTCGTCTACGTGATTACCGTAGACATTTGCGAATGACTTACTTGTCTTAAACTCGTTCATATGAAACGATAATACCTTAGGAAGATTTTCCCAGCGATAGGTCTTCTTGGACGTTCCATCAGGCATAATCTCTTGTTGCATCAAAGGCTCAGCGGGCACTTCGCTAAAATAGAAGATTTTATTGCCGAGCTTATTGTTTTTCTCGAACATATAGTTCTCATGAATTTCATCCACCCAACGCCGTATCTCAGACACTTTCATTACAGAGCTAAAAAGCAAGAGTTCTATTGTCTGTTCCTCTTCTTTGGTAGATACCTGTTTCACTTTCGCCTTCAAAGTAGGCGTAAGTTCAATATCTTCCATTGTATTCAGACTATACCGTGTTTCAAGTCGCACATGTCGCGCTGTGTCCAAGTTACAGATAAAGTCCAGCACTGCGTCAACCTTTTCTACGAAGACATTATCAGACTTATCTTTTGAGTCCGCTTTCTCCATAAATACACGCGTCATTGTAATACTGTTCATTTGCGCCTCGGTCTTTTTGTCCAGAAGAAACCCGCGTTGAACAACACCATTCTTTAAAAACCAAGTGGATAAAACCGCACCGATCCCAGGCATAAACTTAAATAACTGTTCGACGACGTTCATGAGAAGCATACCATACAAAAGAGAGAAAATGTCCTTGCTGCTTCCACCAGGCCGCATCATAAACATCGTCATCACTTGGGTTTTTAACATAGATAAATCCATTTATGTTAGAAACTTAGGATATCCTTAGGCCTTTTAAACAGTCCTTATAAATTCCCATCCCATATCTTCGCAAATCTTCTGCCAAATTTTATCCTGCATATAGAGCTTCTCACGGCTCTTCAGCAAAGGAAAACATGGTAGGTATTCGTCCAGTTCCAACAGCTCACAGAATTTGTAGAGAACAAAAGAATAGGATAAGAAATTACTGCGCTTTTTTGGACAATGCTTTACGAAACTAAATTGAATTTCCTTAAACATAAACCGCAGCTTTTCCTCGACTTCTCTAGACAGCACTGGCGCTGATATACCATTCAGACGGTTCAACACATGTGCTACGTGATCATAGCAACGATTGAGCTTCAGCTTCTTAATAACCTCCTTGAGCTTCGATGGCTTCAGCTTACTCATATCCGTGATACGATCCTTTCGCAACTCTTGACGGATCTGGTCCAGCACGGCCTGAGAAATCTCTGTGGTCTCCTTGGCCTGGAACTGCGCCAGCCACTCGTTCAAGTGGTTAATCTTCTTATACGCGTAATAAGACATTTCACGCGGTGGATCCTTGTACGACGGCTTCTCTGAATCAATTAAAATCATATCACGGAACCCGCAGCCTGGACAGTCTAGAAATGTCTCATTAAGATACATTTCCGTGTCGCATATTGGACAGTTACCGTAATCTTCGGCGATACTATCTGCGACAGCAACATCGTGATGAAGACTATCAGGATTGAGAGCGCTCAGAAACGTCTCCAAAGCCTTATCACGCTTAAATCCAATATTGTTCGAAATATTGGACGCTTTCTTTTCTGGATCGGCAACTTTTCCATCCTGAACAGATACAGTATCAGACACTTCTGGAGCAAAATAACTATATACACTATTTGCGGGAACACGAACCTTTTTGTTCGATTCTAAAGGACGCTCTCCACCAGCAATACGTTCTTGCGCATCACTATAACTAAATAAGATATCACCAACGCGTAAAAAATAATTTTCAACATCGGCGCCGGATTCGATTTGTGAAATTCGTTCTTTTAAATCTTGAATTTCTTTTTCTAATTTTGCGCAACTGGTTAACATATGAATATCCGTAGCGGTTTGTATAAGGCTTGGACCTGTAAATTCTAATTCTACGTCGGCTAGTCGTTTTTCTTTTGCTAAAAGCTCCGCTTTTAACTCGCTCACATTCGTCTTATCGTTTTTCAACTTATCGATTTGTTGACTATGAAAAGTGTATAGAGTTTTTGCATTTTCCACAGGTTTTTGTTTTATGGCGGCCTCGGAGGCCACAGGTTGTAATAAGTCATTAAGAGACTGTGACATATGGTATACTGATTACAAAAAGAGTGGTTTTAGGCCTAAGGGTTTTTAGAGCCTTTTTCGATCATTTTTAAAACCCCGGACTCCCAAAATTTTTTTTCTAGGGAGGATTATAAACAACAATGGGCTCAGGTGGTTTAATGCAGCTCGTCGCTTATGGTGCGCAGGATATCTACCTCACAGGCAACCCGCAGATCACCTTCTTCAAGGTCGTCTACCGTCGCCACACAAACTTCGCCATGGAGGCGATTGAGCAGACCTTCAACGGCTCTGCCAACTTCGGCAAGAAGGTGCAGTGCACAATCTCCCGTAACGGTGACTTAATCCACCGTGTCTACCTCCAGGCCACACTCCCCCAGGTTCAGCTCCAGTCAACAGACGGCTCTGGCGCGCAGTTCCGCTGGCTCAACTGGGTCGGCCACAACCTGATCAACAACGTCTACGTTGAGATCGGCGGCCAGCAGATCGACAAGCACTACGGTGACTGGCTCCAGATCTGGAATGAGCTCACCCAGGAGGCGGGCAAGCAGGCCGGCTACGCCGAGATGGTTGGCAACGTGCCGGCCCTCGTCAACCTCCTCGTCCAGGGCGGCGAGGACTGCGACTCTGGCTGCTCATCCAACACAGAGCCGAACGCCTCATCTGAGGTGCTCAAGTGCGCGCCTGAGTACACACTCTACGTGCCCCTCCAGTTCTGGTTCTGCCGCAACCCTGGTCTTGCGCTCCCGCTCATCGCGCTCCAGTACCACGAGGTCAAGGTCTGGCTCGAGTTCAACTCGCTCAACAACCTCTGCTTCGACTACACCAACCTCGCCAACACCCACACCATCCGTGACCGTGTCGCCCAGTCAGGCCTCGTCTCAGCCTCTCTCTACGTCGACTACATCTACCTCGACACAGACGAGCGTCGCCGCTTCGCCCAGGTCTCCCACGAGTACCTGATCGAGCAGCTCCAGTTCACAGGCGGTGAGTCAGTCACAAGCTCAGCGAACAAGATCAAGCTCAACTTCAACCACCCCACAAAGGAGCTCGTGTGGGTCGTCCAGCGCGACTCCTTCGTCAGCTGCGACGACACAGTCGTTGCCCCCTGGAAGGGCCAGCAGCCGTTCAACTACTCCGACTGGTGGGACCGGGCCGTGCTCGAGTCCGGCTACTCAGTCACACGTGTTGAGGGCCTCGCGGGCGGCAACCCCACAGTCACAGCGAAGATCCAGCTCAACGGCCAGGATCGCTTCTCTGAGCGCGAGGGTGCCTACTTCAACTTAGTGCAGCCGTACCAGCACCACACCAACATCCCTGCCGTCGGCATCAACGTGTACTCCTTCGCGCTCAAGCCCGAGGAGCACCAGCCCTCAGGCACATGCAACTTCTCCCGTATCGACAACGCGACACTCCAGCTCACACTCTCCAACAACACAGTTGGCTCAGTGCTCTCTGCGCAGGTCCGCGTCTAC
>Ga0209499_1002771_pt1 | contig 11042 bp, 6 predicted proteins | sample C_130208_EF_Meta_FD_187306 | JGI IMG/M metagenome (GOLD analysis project Ga0209499, IMG submission 187306) | Freshwater microbial communities from Lake Croche, Canada to study carbon cycling - C_130208_EF_MetaG (SPAdes) (version 2) | ecosystem: Environmental > Aquatic > Freshwater > Lake | place...
ATCTGAAGCTACGTTGACATTCACAAAGAAGTTCTGGGAAGAACGTGGATTTCAAGAGGATGTTCAGGTAGGTGAGGGAGACGCATTCGTTCACGGTCGTGAGCAGATGTGTCGTGAGTTATCACCTCAGGACGTTATTGTGAGTTTAGTTCATCCTCGTAACACTTCATCTCGTCGTACTCCTACGATGAAGGAACCTAATGGAAACCATTACGGGTTCAATGAAAAACTGTTTGCGATGGTATCGCAGATCGGCGAGGAACTGAAGGAGAAGGCTTAGAACAGGCCGAAAACCTTGCGCGAGCGGCGGTGGCTCTTGCGTCCCTTGCGGGAGCGGCGGCGACCACCGGCAGGGGCAGCGGCAGTGGCAAGACCCGTCGCCTTGGCGTCCGTGACAACATCCTTGCCCTCCAGCTCACCCGCGGCGCCACCGCCACGGAGCTTCAGGCCCATCTTCTTCAACATACGCTTAACCGTGCGCTTCTTCACCAGGCGCAGCTTCTTGTGCGAGCGGCGGCGACCACCAACGGCAGCGGGGGAGAGAGCAGATGAACCACCAACAGCACCGTCCATTTTTGTTTTATACTCTTTCTAGGAGAAATTGTTTAGGCTGAGCAGGATTGGCAGGGTTCTACTGTGAATTTTTGGGCAGAGGCCGCGGCTTTTGTACGCAGATAATAACATCCAGTTTTCAATCCCTGTTTCCACGCATAAATGTGCATGGACGAGATTTTAGCGTACGTTGGTTCAGTCAGAAACAAGTTGAGAGACTGTGATTGACAAATATAGGGAGCGCGATCCCGCGACATATTAATCAACGTTTTCTGGGGAATTTCCCATGCAGTTTTGTACAGCTCTTTCAGATCATCGGGAATTTCTTCAATGTTCTGAATAGATCCATTGTGATTCATAATTTGTTCGCGGATCCACGAGTTCCATAACCGAAGCTTGATCAAGTCTTCTACAAGGTACTTGTTAACAACCATGAAATCACCGGCAAGGACACGGCGAGTATACAAGTTGGACGTAAACGGCTCAAAGCATTCGTTATTCCCTAGAATCTGTGACGTAGATGCGGTAGGCATTGGTGCGACTAATAGAGAGTTTCGGATACCGTACCGCTGCATCTCGCGACGCAAGGTTTCCCAATCTAGGGTAGGTTTCTGACCTTCCCATAAATCAAATTGGAACTTACCTTTAGAGGTCGGCGAACCAGAATACGAAGGATAATGTCCAGCCTTTTCAATCACAGGCATTCCGCGCCAATAAGCTTCAGAAGTATTTGCAGCTGAAGTTTCAATACTGGATTGGCAAGCTGCGTAATAAATATTTTCAAATATATCACGATTGAGTTTTTGGGCTTCAGGTGAAGACCAAGGTAGACGCATGAGAGCAAATACATCAGCCAGACCTTGAACGCCAATTCCAATAGGGCGATTACGCATATTGGATGCGCGAGTTTCGGGAGTAGGATAGAAGTTCTTATCAATCACAATATCCAAGTTCCGAGCTAGAATACGAGTATATGTTTGAAGCTTCTCAAAGTTAAACACTCTATTCTCCACAAACTTTGGCAGAGCTAAAGACCCAAGATTACATACAGCCGTTTCCTTTGGAGACGTAAACTCCATAATTTCTGTACACAAATTTGAAGACTTGATTGTTCCCAGATTCTGTTGGTTTGATTTAGAGTTTGCAGCGTCCTTGTAACAAAGGTACGGATTACCAGTTTGAATCTGGCAATCCAGAATCATCTGCCAGATCTTTTGAGCCGGCACTGTCTTTCGCCCACGACCTTCGGACTCATACTTCTCGTATAGAGCTGTAAACGCTCCACCCCAAACTTCGTCCAAACCAGGGCATTCGCGAGGACACATTAGAGTCCATTCGGAATTTGCTTCTACTCGGCGCATAAACTCATCAGGAATCCACAAACCATAAAACAGATCACGCGCCCTGTCTTCTTCAGCTCCCTGGTTGAGACGCAGACGTAGAAACTCTTCAATATCTGCGTGCCAAGGCTCCAAATAGATAGCGAACGAACCGTTACGTTTGCCACCTTGGTTCACGTACTTTGCAGTATCGTTAAACACTTTTAGCATAGGAACCAAACCAGTAGACTCACCGTTCGTGCCGTGAATCTTTGATCCACGCGCCCGGATATTATGAACCGATAACCCAATTCCACCAGCCCACTTGGAAATTTGCGCACAATCACCCAAAGTCTTGTAAATTCCCTGAATGGAATCATCAGCCATCTGAATTAGGAAACATGATGACAACTGAGGTGTTTGAGTTCCAGAATTAAATAGGGTGGGTGTAGCATGAATAAAGTATCCTTGGGAAAGAGCGTCATAAGTTTCCTTAACTTTTACAAAGTTATCACCGTGAAGTTGGATCGCGACACGCATCCACATATGCTGGGGTCGCTCAACTACTTCGCCATTCACCTTGAGAAGATACCCGCGTTCCAAAGTCTTGAAGCCAAAGTAATCAAACATGAAGTCACAATCGTAACAAATCATGTCCTGGTACTTAACATTGTTCTTGCAAACCAAATCATGATACTCATCTGAAATAACTTGGGTCTTGCCGTGATAAAGCTTCTCTACACATTCCAGCAAAGTTGCTGGAGTGGTCTTGTGGTGATTATCAATCACAATATGTGATGCCAGCTTACCGTAATTGGGATGATACCGCGCTTGCATCATTGCACACGTTTCCGCGGCAAACTCATCAAGCTTGGAAGTAAGCATACCGTCAGTAAGCTGATTGCATACCTTTTGTGCTACCAAATCTGGATTGACATGCTCTAGACCGTCCGATAGTTTCCGGACACGCTGGAGAATCTCGTCAAATGAGACCGGAACACGATCTCCATTACGCTTTGTTACGTACATGTGGTCAGCCATTTCTTTGTTCATCTGTAAACTTATATCAACAAAATCCGTTTCAGGGGGCGGCGAGCTGGACTGAAATGTGCATAGATTCAAGTTCCCGCAAGAAAAGACCCGCAGAATACGGTATCTCAATCTTCTTTCCTTGTTGATCAGCAGTAGAATCCAAGTTTCCTGTTTCTTCCTGTAATAAAGTTTCGGATTTATCGGAGCGTTCCATCATACTTTCGTTCAGGAATTTAGAAAGTCCGTGCGAAATAATTGAATCACGCTCCATTTCGCCAATACGTAACCCCCCATCGTTGGCACGTCCTTCTAACGGTTGATGGGTCAGAAGCGTCTTAGGTCCGCGCGCACGATAATTGATTTTATCGTCAACCATCAGTTTCAGGCGCAAGTAGTATGTAGGACCAATAAAGATCTCGGCATCCATCATTTCACCAGTTTCGCCATTGTACATGATTTCGTGTCCGTAAGGATGCATACCCAATTTAAGAAGCATATCTTTCATATCGGAAATGCGGTTCTGGGTAGAAAAAGATGTAGAATCAACAAGCGAACCAACTTCAATTCCGGCTTTTACCGACATCGTTTCAATGAATTGTCCGATCGTCATGCGGGAAGGAAACGCATGAGGGTTCACGATCATATCTGGACGCAACCCTGAAGCTGTGAACGGCAAATCTTCTTCGGCCATCCGGATTCCAATAGTTCCTTTTTGTCCGTGACGGGAACAGAACTTGTCTCCGAGAACTGGACTGCGTTTTTCGGCAACACGGATCTTGACTCCACGCAAACCTTCTTTTGTGATATAGCGATATACTCCATCAACAATACCTTTTTGTCCACGTTTGGGTTTGCCGCTCTTGTCGCGATAATTCACAACTTCCTGCTCACTATTTGATATCGGCGTCACAATTCCAACAAGAACTGTATCTTGTGTAACTTCAGATCCTACTTTAATAATTCCATCGCCATCAAGTTTGGTGTAATCCATTCCTTCTTTGGGAATTACAGTTTCACGGTACCGCGAATCTGTTACAATATTTCCAAATAGGGTGTGTGACAATATGGCAGGATTAATCATTTCTTCAACGATGTCGTAGGAATGGTAGTATATAGTATCAAACAAGCCACGCTTGAGTGCAGAATCGTTAATAATTACCGAATCTTCCTGATTGTATCCCGAATAAATACCCAGGGCTACAATGATATTGTCACCATACCCTAAGCATCCATCCTTACCTAGAATATGCCGTGCAGTCCAAGTTTGGGATAGTGGAAGCTGGGGAGTGTTCATCCATACTGCCATAGTATCAAAGCGTTTATTGAATGCTGTGTTGTGCCATCCACATGCGTGCTTAGACTGCTGGCACGAGAACATATTGCGTGGAGCTTGGTTATGATCAGCGTTTGGAATCACACTTCCTGAAGCTGAAAAAATCGTAGATCCATGAATTTCCGATAACTGTATTTCGGAAAAAGGTTCCATCCGAATACGAAGACATTCAAGTTCCTGGGGATCAATATAGTCCATAATTTTGGTATCAAAATCTGACCATTTGGAAACACGTTTAACAGCTTCAGGTTTCGTTCCTTCGCGGTACAATGGACGAGTCGCACGACCAGCATCTGTCCAAATCAAGTACTCGTTATCGGCGCGATTCCAGCACAATGAAATGAACTTTGAGATTTCGCGATTGCGGCGTTTCTGTAACGTATCGTAGTGAAAGTCTTCGGTATTACCGGTAAACACACCGACCATATCAGCATTGACAAACACCTTAGTCCACATTGGACTGAACTTTCCAGGATTTATGAGATGAGTATGTTTGAACGTTTTAAAAGCAGTTACAATATCGTACATCACTTTAGCTGGAGTTGTAGTTGTTATGGTTGACAAAAGAGTCATGGACTTAATCATTCCTACATTTCCTCCATCAGGGTTGTCGGATGGACACATATATCCCCACGAACTTCCATGCAAGCGACGAGCAGCATACGCTTTGGTGTTCTTGTCCATATCTAAGTTTACGCGGCGCAGCATAGCTATCGTTCCAACATAAGAAACTCGGGTAAGTTCTTGGCAAATACCGTCTTTTCCTCCCCACTTTCCCTTGTACGATTTCTCAATTTCCCCCAACATCATGTAGGATTTCCAGTACTGGTTAGGACCATCGCGAGTTAAGTTTATCAGTTTCTTATTTGCGTACGTTTGACGCTCAAACTCTATACGCTCATCCATTCGAAGCAGCATATTGTTTGCCACAAGCTTGTAGATGCGCCGAAACTCTTCAAAACATAAATCTCCCGAAGCGTACAGACGTTTGTACCGATAATGATCACGATCACTTTTAGGTTTAATATCCAAAGCAACATCCATCGTCATTTTCAGCATTTGACCTAGAAGGTAAGCTTTGCGGCGATAGAGAGAGGCAGCGCTTTCGCCTTCACGAGGCTCACAATGGGAGAACAGATCGTTGTAAAGGTTCACATATACTGCAGCTTGGGTAGGTGTACGACACACACGCTTGAGAACTAATAAGTTTGGATCTTGGGTCTGATCTTCTTCCTTCTTCATTTCATCACTTAAAAAACGCTGATGAGACATCATGATTTCCGCAAACATTTCGTCATATATGCTACGTTCATCTTCCGGAACACCGGCAAAAATTGTGTCGTAAATATCCTTGTCTGTTGTAACACCCAAAGCATAAAATACGCTAATAATAGGTACTGATTTATTGAAACCAGGTAATTGAATGATACACAAGCGCTTATTATAAAATTCCGTGAAATTGTCGGTTTTATTTATTGTTTGCGGATCGTTTGGGCGGATATTCTTTGGAGGAAGAACTAGAAAATGAGCATATGGACCATTTGTTCCTGATTCATTGATTGTACGAATGCCTGCTACATACTCGTCCGGCTCAGCTTTAGTTGCACCTTCAATTTTCGTAGCTACTTCTTCTGCTTCTACTCGTCCAACAACTGGAGGACGGGACGCCGAAGTTTGGGGACGCTTTGAAGCGTACATCATGTTTTCTGCCAGCCTTTCTTGAGACAACAGTACCTTTTCAGCACCTCCAACAATAAAGTACCCACCAAGCTCAAACTTACACTCTCCAGCTTCGGAAAGCTGATCGGATTCCATGGGTGTAAGGTAACAAAGCGAGCTTTTCAACATGAGTGGAAGTTTGCCGATAGTTACATCTTCAAACGTTTGGGTCACAGTCTCATCTGAAAACACATATTCAATATCAACATCGGCTTTGATCTCAAAAGAGTAGGTAGTATTGTCAAGACGACAAGTGTGAGGAAGTACAGCTGCTCCTGAATCGTCGGTAGGAGGATAGTATCGGATCTTATCCCCGTTCTTTCCACCTATATAAACATGAATCTCGCGTCCATCAGCTAGAATACGACCAATATTCGGATTCCAACCACGAATAAAGTTTGGAATTTTCGTACTCAATAAATCCGAGAAGGAATCAAGGTGGTGACGAACTAAAGGATTTGGAGTGTCTTTGAAATATGTTTCTATGACGTGCCTCGCAACTTCCATTACTTTCTCAGCAGAAAAACAAGAATGGCTCTTAGCGAAAATCTTACAACTGTAATTGTTGCAGTTATTGTGACTTTGGCATTACTGGCGCTGTACAAATACGTCATAAACCCCCAGATGGTTATCCCGGCAGGTAAGGGTTCTCCCTGCCCTGATCAGTGGTCATTTAATATTGGAAGCGGAATGTGTGAGCCTCAGTACACAACCCAGTGTGGACCATTTGATCCTAAAACTCCGACACTTCACACCCCAGAAGCCAAGTGCAATTTAGCACATACTTGTGGAACTGATTGGCCAGCAAACTGTCCTTAATTTAAACATACAACACCCAAAAACATAAATGAAGATTGTTGATGGATTTACTTTTTATAATGAGATAGACCTTCTAACATATCGTTTGAACATTTTGAACGATGTGGTGGATTATTTTGTTATTGTTGAATCTACTCATACGCACGTAGGTAATCCCAAACCTTTATTTTTTGAAGAGAACAAGCAAAAGTTTGTACAGTTCAGTCATAAAATAATTCATATTGTCGTAGATGATTTTCCATTCAAGGTTCCAAATATTGATTACCAAAGGGGTGAACAGTGGATAAATGAACGATTTCAACGATTCGCTATTAAGCGAGGACTTGATAAGATTTCATTTAATGATGAAGATTGTCTAATGATTACAGACCTTGACGAGATCCCAGATCCAAATGTACTGAAGAGTATTAAGGATGGAAATAAATCAATTTCAGTTGCAAAGATTGGTATGGATCTTTATTATTATAATTTGGTATCAAAGTTTGAAAATTTCGTGTGGACTTATCCAATTATTCTAACATATAAATGCTTCCGAGAACTGGGTCTAAATTGTGATCAACTTCGGTTTCATAATTGCGAGAGTATATATCCTGCTGGATGGCACTTATCGTACTTTGGAAACACTAAGTTTATCAAGAACAAGATTGAACAGTTTGCTCATACTGAACTAAACAGGTCAGAAATTACTAAACCCGAAAATATTGAAAAGTCTATTCGTGAGTCATCAGACGTATTTCATCGGGGAGAGAAAATTACAAAGGTTCCTATCTCCGAAAACAAGTACCTGCCTCATCAGTATGAAATATATTTGTCAAAGTTTCTTGGTTAATGCGCATACCGAGAATCGAACTCGGGTACAGGCCTTATAAGAGCCTGGGACTGACCACTATCTTATATGCGCACTTTGACTACGTACAATGCGTTTAGATTGTTTTGAAATAAAAGGGTAATGTATGCTGAAGTTTATCGTCCGACAATGCTAGACGATGTAATAGGATATCGTGAAGAAAAAGAGTCTCTCAAGAAGTACCTGGAATCAGGGACTTTTCGAAAGTCAATAATGTTATCTGGACCTCCAGGAATAGGGAAAACCACTTTGGCATTAGCAGCTGCCCGGACGTATGGATTTGATCCGCTAGAAATCAATGCGTCCCGTTCTATAAGAAGCTTTGAAGATGTTGAAAAAATCAAGGATGCATGTCGGTCTGCCGTAAATATACATTCATTTATTCGCGGCGAAACGACTAGGAAAACATGTGTGATTTTGGACGAAGTTGACGGTTCAGATCCACATGCCCAAAACAAGATTGTGGAATGGATTCGTGATCCTACCCGAAAAGTTCCGATTTTGTGTACCGGTAATGAACTTCCCACCATTTTCAAACGAAATACTGAACATATTGAAACTTTGAGATGTTTTCCACCAAGAGCTTTAGATTTACAGATATTTTTCCCACAGCACGATGTATCCACGTTAATGAAAGACTGTAATCATGATGTACGCCGAATGCTTCATCGTATGCAGTATGGTGAATCAGATACTATTCCGCGGTTTGTGAGTCCTCCGACTGGGTTGGCAGTGGAGCGGCAGTTCGTAATGCGTCAGACGATGTTTGGGCTTCCTGACCCGTTTCACGAATATCGTGGCGACAGACTGGACATCGGACACTCATTGAAAACCAGTTTGAAATACAAGACCGATGGTACTCGTGCTGACAAGCCCGAATCCTCGCCCCGCCTGAAGAAATTGGTTCCTGACAAATCGCGCAAGGAGAAGAAGCCGTCTGAATAGTTTCCAGACCGGCATTGATTTGGTTTGTTGATGCCGTTACAGCAACTGGATCTGAAAAATTACGAGCCGCTGCTCCTCCCGTCGGTATAGTTACTGTAAGAAGAGCCTGGGTCAAATCACCGTAAATCCGTGTAGAATGCATACGATTTACGAGTTCCAGAACAAGCTGCTCAGTATTCAAAAAACGAGCAATCAATGTAGCTCGGGCAGGAAAATTGATAGCCCGAATTGTCTCATTAGTAAGAAACTCTGTCCGCGCATTCATCATCTCACGAAGAATATCAAGTACACATTCGTCCATTTCCATTTATTACTTGAATCTTTTAAAACCACTTAGCGTTTTAGAAACATATCCATAGGACCAGTTTTATGTTTCTTCAAATATTGAGCGCCCATAAACAGCAACGGTTCCAGATCCTTCTCTTTCAATTTGAGAACTTTCAGGGTAGCTTCTTCTTCATCCAAAGTTTCACGATACTCATCGTAAAACTTATTATAATCTCGCTTCTTGTACCCGTCCAACTGATCAATAGCTAGAGCAAATAGTTGAGCTACCGGGTTTTGTATTTGATTCGTTACGTAAAATTCAACATCCGGCTTGAGCTTCTTTTCACGAACGTAATCTATGTGTTCTATTTTATCACCCTGCTTCTTTTCGTCTTTACGTGATGCGACATAGACATACGCTAACCGATCACCTACTTGTGGCTTATTTCCAGCATCCCGCTCCTCCATTCGGTCCGCTAGAACACGATGAGCAATTTGACCAGGGTTCTTGTAATCGTCGCGCAATTGCTTGGATAGAACGAATTTTTCCAAAGGGTACTCGTTCTTCATTACCTTGATAAGCATTTCCTTGACCATCTTTTCGGCTGTCTTAATGTTCCGATGTTCCATCAACGAATCCAAAGCTCCACCAAATACATCCTTGACGATTGGAGCGTTATCGCGTCGTTTTAGTGCTACACCCATGGTCTTGCGCTTACACTTTGTGACATCGTCCTCGTACATCATACCGACATACCGTTTCCGACAAAATAGAATGAAAGGATAGAACGTTTTCTCATACTCAATCTTATGTGCCTTTCGCCCCGAAGCTGTAATTCGTTCAGCGGCTTTCTTACCTAGCTGAATGCTTTCAGCCAAATCTTTGGTAGCAAACTTGACAAAGATAGAATCTGTATCGCCATAAATCACTTCGCCTCCAAACTCAGTTTCTACGATCTTCTTGGCATCGTAAATTTTTTGACGACCTACAGCGGTTGTACATGCCGCCACTTCCAGCTTTCTGATCGGAGACGTGCGTGAACCACATTGACCGTACACTGAATTAGCTACTGTCTTGTAGGCTAACTGCAAGCCATTCAGAACAGCTTTTTGGGAATCATCTTCCACAGTTTCCATCAGCTTTCGTGTTTCCTTTCGCTTTTTAAGTAGAATGTCCAAAGTCAGAGGAACTACACCTACTGTCCGTGGATCGGAGTTTGGCTGGACGAATCCACATGTAATACGACCACTGGGGTTCTTCTCGGCATTAAATGTATCATACGATATCTCATCAACTTTGAATCCGGTAGTATCCGGCAGAGTTTCCGGTTCTTGCCGAATCAGCTTTCCATTAGCTGAATATGTCTTGACGTAAACTAGACTATCCGGTGACAGATTGTAAGCAATCATGTTGGAAGGATAAAGTGAATTGAAATCAAGAACAGGAATTGGTTGGTCTAGATACATTCCAATTTTAGGAGGCAGGACGATCGCACCTTCGTATGACGCGTTTCCTTCCAAACCTTCTTGGGTCATGATGATCTGATTACGTTTGGAAGCGTTGTACACAACTGCCGAGTAAATCTTGATTCCCTGTCCTCGCAAGAAGATGTACTGGATCGGGACACGACACACATCGGACATTCCGCGCGCGTTCACAAGTGTATCAAGCTTTGCCATCAAAGTAAGAACTAGATCGCAGTCTTGGATACAGTACTTGGCAATCACAGCTCGGTCATCTGCTGATCCGCGATGAGACGCAAACATCTCTTGGGCAGTCGTGTCATCCTTACCGAAACACCATTCAAGTTTAGAAATATCTTCTGGCGAGAGATCTTTCAAAATACTTTTAGTTGGGTCGCGAATACTGAACGTTTTCTCATCCTTATCAATAACTTCAAACTTTTCACCTTCGCGGTAAGGATTTGTAGTATTCGTCATAACATCAAACCGAACTTGGTTACCTACAAACAACCCCCTAGTTCCCTTCGTGTTGATCTTGATCAAAGAATCCATATGAACAACATTCGTAACTTTGTCGCGGAGAAATGTAGCAGCTACGTTATCCAACTTATACGAATCCAAATTCTGTTCTCGCCGAACGCTTAGAAGCAGATCTACCGCCAAACGACCATCTACTTCCAAATACCGAACTGCAAACTTTCCAGAAGCAAGTTCAAATGTCTTTTTTACAGTAGGAGCGCACTCT